>Ga0207655_1001746_pt1 | contig 19071 bp, 13 predicted proteins | sample KBSM44metaG_FD_184398 | JGI IMG/M metagenome (GOLD analysis project Ga0207655, IMG submission 184398) | Miscanthus rhizosphere microbial communities from Kellogg Biological Station, Michigan, USA - KBS M4-4 metaG (SPAdes) (version 2) | ecosystem: Host-associated > Plants > Roots > Rhizosphere >...
GCCCGCGTGCCTGGCCAGCCGGATCAGCAGGTCGCGCGTGACGAGCCGGCCGACCAGCAGGGCGCCGACGGTGGTCGCCGCCTTCTGGATGCGCTCGCGCTGGTGCGGCGCGAGCTTTTCGACCTGGGTGACCGAGAGGCCGAACTCGGCACTGATCTGCGGCACCAGCCGCGAGAGCAGGGCGGCGTCGGCCATCCAATCGATGCCGGGCAGGGGCACGGCGCTGGCGGCAGCGGCCATCAGGGCCTTGCGGGTGATGAGCCGGCGGCTGCGGTGCACGGCGGCGACGAGTTTCTCGTCACCCCGGGCCAGGTCGATGGCGGATGGCATCCGGTGATTCCCCTTGCCTGGTTCCAGGTCAGGCCGCCAGGGCTTCGAGCTGGTCCGACAGGGCCAGCCAGCGCTCTTCGAGGCGGCCGATTTCATCGTTGAGCGCCTTCAGCCGCTTGCCCGCTTCGGCAATCTCCGCAGGAGGCAGCGGCTGCGCCAGGCGCGCTTCGAGCGCGGTGCGTTCGGTGCCGGCGGCGGCCATGCGCTCGTCGATCTGCGCGATCTCGCGCTTGATCGGCTTGGCTTGGTCGCTGCGCTGCTGGCGCTCCTGGGCGTCCTGCTTGCGTTGCTGCGCAGCGGCGGGCGCCGCCACCGGTGCGGCTGCTGCGGCAGCAGCGGCGATGCTGACGGCTTCGCGCGTCGCCATCTTCGCTTCTTCGCGCAGGCGCTTGGCCTCGTCGAGCAGGTAGCGCTGGTAGTCGTCGAGGTCGCCGTCGAAGTCGCCGACCACGCCCCGGCCCACCAGCCAGAACTCGTCGCACACCGAACGCAGCAACGCACGGTCGTGGCTCACGAGCATCAGCGTGCCTTCGAACTCGTTGAGCGCCACGGCCAGGGCCTCGCGGGTGGCCAGGTCCAGGTGGTTGGTAGGCTCGTCGAGCAGCAGCAGGTTGGGGCGCTGCCACACCATCATCGCGAGCACGAGGCGGGCCTTTTCGCCGCCGCTCATGGTGCCCACGGGCTGCTTGACCATGTCGCCGCTGAAGTTGAAGCTGCCGAGGAAGCCGCGCAGGGCCTGCTCGCCGGTGGCTTCCTTGACGCTGCTGCCGAGCTCGCGCGCCATGCGCACCATGTGCTCGAGCGGGGTGTCCTGCGGGCGCAGCACGTCGAGTTCCTGCTGCGCGAAGTAGCCGATGTTCAGGCCCTTGCCTTCGGTGACCTGGCCGGCCAGCGCGCCCATTTCGCGCGCAATGGTCTTCACCAGCGTCGACTTGCCCTGGCCGTTGGCGCCCAGGATGCCGATGCGCTGGCCCGCCAGCACCGAACGGCTCACGCCGCGAAGGATGGTCTTGGGCGCTTCGTTCTCGATCTCGTACCCGAAGCTCGCGTTGCTGATCGACAGCATCGGATTGGGGATGTTGCCCGGCTCCTTGAACTCGAAGGTGAAGTCGGCCTCGGCCAGGAGCGGCGCCACCTTTTCCATGCGCTCCAGCGCCTTGACGCGGCTTTGCGCCTGCTTGGCCTTGCTGGCCTTGGCCTTGAAGCGGTCGATGAACTTCTGCAGGTGGGCGATCTTGTCCTGCTGCTTGCTGAAGGCCACCTGCTGCTGCTCCATCTGCAGCGCGCGCATGTCCTCGAACTTGCTGTAGTTGCCGCCGTAGCGCGTGAGCTGGGCGTTGGCGATGTGCAGGGTGACGTCGGTCACGGCGTCGAGAAACTCGCGGTCGTGGCTGATGACGATCATGGTGCCCGGGTACTTCTGCAGCCAGGCTTCGAGCCAGACGAGGGCGTCCAGGTCCAGGTGGTTGGTCGGTTCGTCGAGCAGCAGCAGGTCGCTCGGGCACATCAGGGCGCGGGCCAGCTGCAGGCGCATGCGCCAGCCGCCCGAGAAGCTGTTGACGGGCTCGTCGAGCTCGTGCGACTTGAAGCCCAGGCCCAGGATGAGCGCCTGCGCGCGCGGCACGGCGTCGTGCTCGCCTGCGTCGGCCAGGTCGGTGTAGGCGTGGGCCAGCTCCATGCCGATGTCGGCGTCGTCGGGGTTCGCGGTGTAGGCGGCCTCGATGGCGGCCAGCGACTCGCGCAGCTCGGTCAGGCGGGTGTCGCCGCCCACCACGAAGTCGGTGGCCGACTCCTCGGTCTCGGGCATGTTCTGCGCCACCTGGGCCATGCGCCAGTGTTTGGGCACCGAGAAGTCGCCGCCGTCTTCGTGCAGCGTGCCGTTGAGCAGGGCGAACAGGGTCGACTTGCCGGCGCCGTTGCGCCCCACCAGGCCGACCTTCTCGCCGGGGTTGAGGGTGACGGTGGCGCCGTCGAGCAGAACCTTGGCGCTGCGGCGAAGAATGACGTTTTTGAGAGTGATCATGAAAATGGGCCTAGGCCGGGATTATCCCGGGTGGGCTGAAGGGGGCCGCGAATGCGGGTTACCGGACGCAGAGGACGCGAAGATTTCGCAGAGGGCGCAAAAGGAAAACCAAAAAATGGTTTTGTATTACTTCTGCGTCCGGAAGTCCGATTTCAGCAGCGCCTCCCGTGTGACCAGCAAGACCTGGTCCTCGCCCGCCGAGGTTTCGAGCCAGACGACCTCGAGCTGCGGAAAGGCGGCCTCGAAGTAGTCGCGCTCGTTGCCGATTTCCAGCACCAGCACGGCGCGCTCGCTCATGCAGGAAGGCGCGCCGGCGAACAGCTGGCGCACGAAATCCATGCCGTCGGTGCCGCCGGCCAGTGCGAGCTCGGGCTCGGCACGGTATTCGGCGGGCAGGGCGGCCATGCTGGCGCTGTTCACGTAGGGTGGGTTGCACAGCACGAGGTCGTACGGGCCGGGCGTGTTCGCCAGGCCGTCCGATTCGATGAGCGTGACGCGCGCGTCCAACTCGTGGCGGGTGACGTTGATGGCCGCCACTTCGAGGGCCTCGGCCGACAGGTCGGCCGCATCCACGGTCACGTCCGGATAGGTCAGCGCCGCGAGCACCGCGAGGCTGCCATTGCCAGTGCACAGGTCGAGCACGCGCCGCGTGTGCTCGCCGAGCCAGTAGTCGATGGAACCGTCGGCGATCAGCTCGGCGATGAAGCTGCGCGGCACGATGGCGCGCTCGTCCACGTAGAAGGGCACGCCCTGCAGCCACGCCTCTTTCGTGAGGTAGGCGGCGGGCTTGCGCGTGGCGATGCGTTCTTCGATCAGCGCGGTGACCTTGCCGGCTTCTGCGGGTGACACGGGCGTGTCGGCGACGCTGTCGAGGTCGTCCAGCGGCAGCTTCAGGCGCCACAGCACGAGCCAGGCGGCTTCGTCGAAGGCGTTGGCGGTACCGTGGCCAAAAGCCACGCCGGCTTCCTCGAGCCGCTTGGCGCCCGACTCGATCAGCTCGATGACGGTGCTCATGCCGCGAGTGCAGCATCGAGCTGCTTCAGCGTGCGCAGGTAGATGTTCTTCAGCGTCTCGATCTCGGCCACGTCGATGTGCTCGTCGATCTTGTGGATGCTGGCGTTCACCGGGCCGAGTTCGACCACCTGCCTGCAGATCTTGGCGATGAAGCGCGCGTCGCTGGTGCCGCCGCTCGTCGACAGCTCGGTTTCGATGCCGGTCTCTGCGCGGATCGCGCCCTGCACGGCCGCGACCAGTTCGCCGGGCGTCGTCAGGAAGGGCAGTCCGCCGACGGTCCAGGCCAGCGTGTAGTCGATGCCGTGCGCGTCGAGCACGGCGTGCACGCGCTGCTGCAGCGATTCGGGCGTCGATTCGGTCGAGAAACGGAAGTTGAAGTCGATCACTGCGCTGCCCGGAATCACGTTGCTTGCGCCGGTGCCCGAATGGAAATTGCTGATCTGCCAGCTGGTGGGCTGGAAGTAGGGGTTGCTCGCGGTGTCCCAGCCGCCCGCGGTGTTGATGGCCACCAGTTCGGCCAGCGCGGGCGCCACCGAATGCACGGGGTTCTTCGCCAGGTGCGGGTAGGCGATGTGGCCCTGCACACCCTTGACGGTGAGCTTGCCGCTCATGGTGCCGCGGCGGCCGTTCTTGATCATGTCGCCGCAGCGCTCCACCGCCGTGGGCTCGCCGACGATGCAGTAGTCGATGACTTCGCCGCGCGCGGCCAGCGCGTTGCAGACGATGACGGTGCCGTCGACGCCGGGGCCTTCCTCATCGCTGGTGAGCAGCAACGCGAGCGTGAGCTGCGGGTCGGGCACGGCCTGCAGGAATTCCTCGATCGAGGTCACGAAGGCGGCCACCGAGGTCTTCATGTCGCAGGCGCCACGGCCATAGAGCTTGCCGTCGCGATGCGTGGGGGTGAAAGGGTGGCTGGTCCATTGCTCGACAGGGCCGGTGGGCACCACATCGGTGTGGCCGGCGAACACCAGCGTTTTGGTCGCAGCCGCGTTGGTGGGACGGCGCACCGCCCAGAGGTTGGTCACCCGAAAGTCGGCCGGGCCGCTCTCGATGGTTTCCAGCGTGAAGCCCAGTGGCGCCAGCCGCTCGCCGAGGATCTGTTGGCAGCCCGCATCGTCGGGGGTGACGGAGGGGCGCGAGATGAGTTGTTCGGCGAGCTGGAGCGTACGGGACATCGGGAAAAGGCTTGGTTCAGAACTTCACGTCGAGCGTGATGTCGGTGAAGGTGGGTTCGTCGACCTGGTCGGTCAGATTGCGGTCATCCACCTGCTGCTTGGGCGCGGCGCGGTTCTGCAGGCGCCACATCAGGTTGGTGGGCGAATCGGCGTGCGACAGGCCTTCCTCGCGGGTCACGCGCTCTTCGGTGATGAGGCGGGCGATGTCTTCCTCGAAGGTCTGCGAGCCTTCGGCCATCGACTTTTCCATGGCTTCCTTGACGCCCGAGAAGTCGCCCTTTTCGATCAGCTCGGCCACCAGCGCGGTGTTGAGCATGACTTCGAGCGCCGGCACGCGGCCGCCGGTCGGCGTGCGCAGCAGGCGCTGCGACACGATGGCGCGCAGCGCGCCGCCCAGGTCGCCCAGGAGCGTGGGCCGAACTTCGACCGGGAAGAAGCTCAGGATGCGGTTCAGCGCGCGGTAGCTGTTGTTGGCGTGCAGCGTGGCCACGCACAGGTGGCCCGACTGCGCGTAGGCGATGGCGGCGGTCATGGTGTCGCGGTCGCGGATTTCGCCGATCTGGATCACGTCGGGCGCCTGGCGCAGCGCGTTCTTCAGCGCCATCTGCAGCGAGGTGGTGTCGCTGCCCACGTCGCGCTGGTTCACCACCGATTTCTTGTTGGTGTAGGTGAACTCGATGGGTTCCTCCACCGTCAGGATGTGGCCGCTGGCGTGCTCGTTGCGGTAGTCGAGCATCGAGGCCAGCGTGGTGGTCTTGCCGGCGCCGGTGGCGCCCACCATCAGGATCAGTCCGCGCTTGTCCATGATGAGCGTTTTGAGGATGTCGGGCAGGTTCAGGTCGGCAAAGCTCGGAATCGTCGAGGCGATGTGCCGCACCACCACCGCGTAGGTGCCACGCTGGCGCATGGCGCTGATGCGGTAGTTGCCGGCGCCTTCGAGGGCGACGGCCATGTTGAGTTCGCCCGTGCTTTCCAGCTCCTGGATGCGGGCGGGGGGTACCACTTCGGACAGCAGCGCGAGCGGCGCGGTAGCCGGCAGCACTTGCGCGTTGATCGGCACGCAGATGCCGTTGATGCGGATCAGCACCGGGGAGTGGGCCGAGAGGTAGATGTCGGAGGCCTTGCGCTCGGCCATCAAACGAAGAATCCGCTCCATCATGTTCATCGGTCTCTCTCCTCGGGTGCTGTTGTTTTCTCTAAGGGGGAAAGGGATTGGTCCTGGGACCGTTCAGTCGCGCAGCAGGTCGTTCAGCGAGGTCGTGGAACGCGTCTTGGCGTCGACCTTCTTCACGATGATGGCGGCATACATGCTGTAGCGGCCGTTGTCCTTGGGCAGGCTGCCGGCCACGACGACCGAGCCCGCGGGCACGCGGCCGAAGTGGGTTTCGCCGGTGGCGCGGTCGTAGATCGGGGTGCTCTGGCCGATGAACACGCCCATCGACAGCACCGAGTTTTCTTCGACCACCACGCCTTCGACCACTTCGGAGCGCGCGCCGATGAAGCAGTTGTCTTCGATGATGGTGGGGCCGGCCTGCAGCGGCTCGAGCACGCCGCCGATGCCGACGCCGCCCGACAGGTGCACGTTGGCGCCGATCTGCGCGCACGAACCCACGGTGGCCCAGGTGTCGACCATGGTGCCTTCGCCCACGTAGGCGCCGATGTTCACGTACGAGGGCATCAGGATCGCGCCCTTGGCGATGTAGCTGCCGCGGCGGGCCACGGCCGGGGGCACGATGCGAACGCCCGACTCCTTCAGCTCGTTGGCCGACAGGTGCGAGAACTTGGTCGGCACCTTGTCGTAGAAGCCGAGCGAGCCGGCCTGCATCTGCTCGTTGTCCTTCAGGCGGAACGACAGCAGCACGGCCTTCTTGATCCACTGGTGCACGGTCCACTTGCCGACGCTTTCACGGGTGGCCACGCGCAGCTTGCCGTTGTTGAGTTCGGTGATGACGTGCTCGACGGCATCGCGCACTTCGGCCGACGAGGCGGAGGGCGAGATGTTGGCGCGGTCTTCCCACGCGGCGTCGATGATTTGTTGCAGTTGCTGGGTCATGGAGAAGGTCTCGGGTGAAAAATGGGAGCGGGAAAGCGGATCAGCGGCGGGCGTCCGTGCCCTCGTTGCAGAAGCGGACGATGCGTCCGGCGGCCTCGACGCACTCGGCCGTTCCGGCCACCAGCGCCATGCGGATGCGGCCCCGGCCGGGGTTGGAGCTGTGCGCCCCGTATGTCGTATGGCGCGCCAGATAGCTGCCCGGCAAAACCGTCACATTGTATTGAGCGTAGAGCGCGCGGGCGAAGGCTTCGTCGTCGCCAGCCCACACTTCGGGCACGCCGGCCCAGAGGTAGAAACTGGCGTCGGGCAGGCGCACGTCGAGCACGGGTTCGAGCAGCGGCGTGACGGCAGCGAACTTGGCGCGGTACTGCGCGCGGTTATCGACCACATGGGACTCGTCACCCCAGGCCGCGATGCTGGCGGCGGCCACGGTGCCGCTCATGGCGCTGCCGTGGTAGGTGCGGTAGAGCAAGAACTTCTTGATGATGGACGCGTCGCCCGCCACGAAGCCGCTGCGCAGGCCGGGCACGTTGCTGCGCTTGGACAGCGAGGTCAGTGCGATCAGGTTCCTGAAGTCGGGCCGGCCGAGCTTCACCGAGGCTTCGAGGCCGCTGAGCGGGGGCTCGTCGCGGAAGTAGATTTCGCTGTAGCACTCGTCGGCGGCGATCACGAAGCCGTGGCGGTCGGACAGTGCGAAGAGTTTCTTCCACTCGTCCAGCGACATCACGGCGCCCGTCGGGTTGCCCGGCGAGCAGACGAACACCAGTTGCGTACGGGCCCAGACGTCGTCGGGCACGCTGTCCCAGTCGACCGCGAAATTGCGCGCGGGCACGCTGGCCACGTAGTACGGCTCGGCGCCCGAGAGCAGGGCCGCGCCCTCGTAGATCTGATAGAACGGGTTGGGCGACATCACCACCGGCTGCGGCGAGGCGGTCGGGTCGACCACGGTCTGGGCCAGCGAGAACAGCGCCTCGCGCGAGCCGTTGACGGGCAGCACCTGCGTGGCCGGGTCGAGGGCGAGGCTGTAGCGGGTTTTCAGCCAGTCGGTGAAGGCGGTGCGCAGCGCAACGTCGCCGGCGGTAGCGGGGTAGGCGGCCAGCGCGCCGAGGCTCGCGCTCAAGGCGTCCTTGATGAAGCCCGGCGTAGCGTGCTTGGGTTCGCCGATGCCCAGGCTGATGGCGGAAAACTCGGGGTTGGGCGTGACGCCCGCGAACAGTTGCTTCAGCCGCTCGAAGGGATAGGGTTGCAACCGGGAAAGCAGGGGATTCATGCCCGGGATTATCGGTGACGGCTGTTACCGCTCCTGGCGAAGCGGCTACTGGCCGGCGACAGGCGTCGTCAGGCCGCGCCGCGCCGGTAGAAGGCGAGCGAGCCGGCCAGCGCCAGCAGCATGCCGCCGCAGGCGCGGTCGATCCAGCGCGTGGCCGATACGGTCAGCAGCCGGATCGCGCGGGCGCCGACGAAGGCGTAGGCCAGCATCACCGCCATGTCCAGGCCCGCGAAGATCAGGGCGATGACGAAGTATTGCGGCGCCTGCGCGGCCGAGGGATCGATGAACTGCGGCAACAGCGCCGAGCAGAAGATGTAGCCCTTGGGGTTGGTCACCGCCACGAGGAAGGACTTGAAGAAGATGCGCTTGCTCTCGCCCGCCGTGTTCGACGGCGCGCCGTCGGCGGCAGGCAGATGGAAGCCGCCGCCCCTGGAGCGCAGCATGCGCAGGCCGAGATACGCCAGGTACACCGCGCCGACCCACTTCAGCATCGAGAACCAGAACTCGGACGCGGCCAGCAGCGCGCCAAGGCCGAGGGCCACGGCGCCGACCAGCACGAAGTCCGACAGCACCGCGCCGAGCATGCCCGGCAAGGCTCGCCGTACGCCGTGGCGCGAGCCGTTGCTGAGCGCCAGCAAGACGGTAGGACCGGGCGTGGCGATGGCGGCGAAGGCCACGATGGCGAAGAGCAGGGCTGTGGCGAGCGTCATCGGGGCAGTCTCCTTCTCGGGGATTTCAGCAGTCGGTCAGATCTTCTTGACCAGCACCTGGCTCTTGCGGTCCCAGTTGTACTTGCGCTTGCGCGCCTCGGGCAGCCAGTCGGGGTTGACCTGCTGGAAGCCGCGCTTGAGGAACCAGTGCATGGTGCGCGTGGTGAGCACGAAGATGCTGTCCAGGCCCATCGCCTTGGCGCGGTGTTCGACACGCTTGAGGATGCGTTCGCCGTCGCCCTGCGACTGCGATTGAGGCGACACCGTGAGCGCGGCCATCTCGGCGGTGCGCGCCTCGGGGTATGGGTAGAGTGCCGCGCAGCCGAAGATCACGCCGTCGTGCTCGATCACCGTGTAGTGGCCCACGTCGCGCTCGATCTCGGTGCGGTCGCGCTTCACGAGCGTGCCGTCGCGCTCGAAGGGCTCGATCAGCTGGAGGATGCCGCCGATGTCGTCCACCGAGGCTTCGCGCAGGCTCTCGAGCTTTTCGTCGATCACCATCGTGCCGACGCCATCGTGCACGTACACCTCGAGCAGCAGCGAGCCGTCGAGCGCGAAGGGCAGGATGTGGTTGCGCTCCACGCCGGCCTTGCAGGCCTTCACGCAGTGCTGCAGGTAGAAAGCCGTGTCAGTCGGCTTCTGCGGCGGTGGCAGCGAGGCGAGCAGTTTTTCCGCGGCATCCAGCGGCAGCTCGGTGTCGATCGGGTTGTCCTCGCTCTCGGGCAACTCGCTGTCGATGCGGATGCCCGGGATCTCGGTCAGGAAGATCAGCTTGTCGGCCTGGATCGAGATGGCGACGCTGGTGGCCACCTCTTCCATCGTCAGGTTGAAGGCCTCGCCCGTGGGCGAGAAGCCGAAGGGCGACATCAGCACCATCGCACCGAAATCGAGCGTGCGGCGGATGCCGGCCGAGTCGACCTTGCGCACCAGGCCCGAATGCTTGAAGTCCACCCCGTCGACAACGCCAACGGGTCGCGCGGTGATGAAGTTGCCCGAGATCACCCGCACCGTCGAGCCCGCCATCGGCGTGTTCGGCAGGCCCTGGCTGAAGGCGGCCTCGATCTCGTAGCGCAGCTGTCCCGCGGCTTCCTGCGCGGAGTCGAGCGCCACCTCGTCGGTGATGCGGATGCCGTGCGAGTACTTAGCTTCGTGGCCCTTGGCTGCGAGCTGCTCGTTGACCTGCGGACGGAAGCCGTGCACCAGCACGATCTTCACGCCCATGCTCTGGATCAGGGCCAGGTCCTGCGCGATGTTCTGCAGCTTGCCCGCCGCGATCGCCTCGCCCGCCAGGGCGACCACGAAAGTCTTGCCGCGGTGCGTGTGGATATAAGGCGCGACCGAGCGGAACCAGGGCACGAAGGTGAAGTTGAAAACGGTGGACATGGGGCGTGATTGTGCATTCATGGAGCGTCGTTTGCCTGACTCGGGCGATTCAGGCGATTGCCCGCAGCACGCGGGCCGCGCTGGCGGGGACGGCTGCCGCGGCGGCCTCTGGTTGCGCCGGGGGCAGCAGGTCGGCATGGCGGGCGCGGAAGCTCGCCAGCAGCGCCGCATAGGCGTCGGTCGGCTCTCCGGTGCGAGCGGTTGGCAGGCCGAGCATTGCCGCCAGTTCGGCCGGCGCGATGGAACCCTCGCGCATCAGCGCGTCGACCACCGCCACCAGCGCCGGCGTGTGCGCGTCGAGCAGCGCGAGGGCGCGCGCATGCTCCTGCGCGAGCAGGGCCTCGATCTCGGGGTTGGTGGCATCGACGTCGGTATTGCGGTTGTCCTCCGGGTCGTTCGCCACGTCGGTGCGGCTCAGGCGCGTGCCGAAGGCGAAGTGGCGCACGTACTGTGCCGCGCAGGCGGTGGCCTGCATGAAGTCCTGCACGGCGCCGGAGGTGCAGGCCTGCTCGCCGAACACCAGCTGCTCGGCGGCACGGCCCGCGAGGCTCACGCAGATGCGGTCGCGCAGGTTCTCCTTCGACCAGGCCTTGCGCTGCTCGTAGCTGTTGTAGCCGCCCTCGAACGAGGCGACGTTGATCTTGATCTCCTGCGGTGCGCGGCCGAACAGCAGGCCGTAGGCCACGCCGTGGCCGGCCTCGTGCACGGCGAGCAGGGCGCGGAAGTCCTCGCTCGAACGCTGCTTGAGGCGGTTCAGCTCCAGCGACACCGGGAACTGGCGGCGCACCTTGCGGTACTTGGCCTGGATGCAGGAGGCGCCCGCATCCAGCGTGAGCCACACCGGCTCGCCGCCGTCGGCGCCTTGCTCCAGCGCCCCCAGCGCGGCATTGACCAGCGTGGCGCTCAGGATCGCGTGGATCGAAGAGAACAGCGGGCGCGTGCCCTGCGCCGGGAACACGGCGTTGAGGTAGATCTGCTCGTACACGCTCGCGTCGAGCACGAAGCGCACGCCGGAGCTCTCCTGGATCTCGCCCACGTAGCGGTCGCAGATCGACAGGATCAGGCGCACGTAGGTCGCACGGTTGAACGACGGGTAGATCACGTGGTTGTTGCCCAGGCGCGCGATCTGCTCGGGGCGGAAACGCTCGGCCAGCGCCTTCTTCACGTCGATGACGGAGAGCTTCTTCGTCAGTGTGTGGAAGATGTCGGCGTCGGTGTCGCAGTCCTCGACGCGGCGGGCCGTCTCGGCGTACATCTCGTCGAGATTGCCCGAGACGAACACCAGCAGCTTGCTGTAGTCGGTCTCCCAGTCTTGCTGCGCGTCGCGGAAGGCGCGCAGGCGCGCGTGCACCTCGGCGGGCTTCCAGGCCATGATCTGCAGCAGGGTCTCGGAGAGCTTCAGGCAGCGCTTCACTTCGCGCGCCTCCCAGGGCGAGAGGTGCAGCTTGCGCTTCTTGTCGTCCTTCTTCCTGTCGGCCGGGCCGTCGCGGTCCTGCACGTACTCGGCCTGCGCGAGCGACGATTCGATCTCGCCCAGCATCGACAGCGCGGGCGGCAGGCGGCCGTCGGACAGCAGCGCCCACACATCCTGGTAGCGCTCGACCTTGGCCTCGTTGCCGTTGCCATCGACGGTGCGGAAGCGCTGGAACTCGTCGAGCACCAGGATGCCGGGCGTGCTTTCGGCAATGCCCGATTCGGCCAGCATGGCCGAGATGGAGCCGCGGCTGTGATAGCCCGAGCCGTGGCTGAAGCCGTCCATCTGCACTTCGATGAAGCGGTCGTAGAAGCCCAGGTGCTGGGCCAGGCGGCGCACGAGCTGTGTCTTGCCGGTGCCGGTCAAGCCCCAGAGGCAGATGACCACGGGGCGGCTGATGAGCTGCGGCAGCACGTACCAGGCGCGCAGCGAATCGATCACGCGGTCGATGATGTCATCGATGCCGAAGAGTTCGGCCTTCAGCGCCTCGGCGACGGTCTGCAGATGGCGCGTGCGTTCGGACAGCTCGGCGTGCAGGCGGGAATGGATGTCTTTGGACATGGTGTTTTTCTTTTTTATCGAACAGGTACGGAAAAGCGGCCGCTCCTTCGCACGAAGGAGTCGGCAGTCAGACGCTGTGGGAGCGGTTGCGGCGCTTCTGTGCTCGAAGCGCGCGGGAGCGCGGCTTCAGGCCGGGCGAGGCAACTTGGCCCGTCCATGCGCGGTGGGCGCACGGCTTGCGCAGCGACGGCGCAAGGTGGTGGGGGCAAGGCAGGACATGGACGCGATCGTAGCGAGAGGGTATGGTCGAGTAAAGACTATTTACACGACGTGTTGCCATGGAGTGGCGCACTGTGGGTGCCCTGCAACAACCGCCGTGCGCACCGATAATCGACGGTTTGCCCGCCGCGCCAGCCCGACGACTGCCTTCCCTTGACGACCACGACACCTCTTCGCATCGAATTTCCCGAATCGCTCCCTGTCTCGGGCAGGCGCGACGAAATCATGGCCGCCATCTCGGCGCACCAGGTCGTTATCGTCTGCGGCGAAACGGGCTCGGGCAAGACCACGCAGCTGCCCAAGATCGCGTTGGCGCTGGGTCGAGGCAAGCTCAACGCCGAGCCAGGCAAGGGCCGGCTCATCGGCCACACGCAGCCGCGCCGCATTGCTGCGAGCTCGGTCGCCAAGCGCATCGCCGAAGAGTTGAAGACGCCGCTGGGCGACGTGGTCGGCTTCAAGGTGCGCTTTCAGGACCGGTTGAGCCGCGACGCCTCGGTCAAGCTGATGACCGACGGCATCCTGCTGGCCGAGACGCAGACCGACCCGCTGCTGAAGGCCTACGACACGCTGATCATCGACGAGGCCCACGAGCGCTCGCTGAACATCGACTTCCTGCTGGGCTACCTGCGCGAGATTCTTCCGCGCCGGCCCGACCTGAAGGTGATCGTCACCTCGGCCACCATCGATGCCGACCGCTTCGCGCAGCACTTCGCGTCCAGGAACGGGCCGGCGCCGATCATTTATGTCTCCGGCCGTACTTTCCCGGTGGAGCAGCGCTACCGCCCGTTCGAGGAGTCGCGCGAGCACGACCTGAACGATGCGATCGCCGATGGTGTCGACGAACTCTGGCGCGACCCGCACAACGCCGGCGACATCCTTGTTTTCCTGCCCGGCGAGCGCGAGATCCGTGAAGCGGCCGACCACCTGCGCCGCCACCTGAGCCACCAGCCGCTGCTGCGCAACGCCGAGGTGCTGCCGCTGTTCGCGCGCCTGTCGGGTCCCGAGCAGGACCGCATATTCGACGGCCACACGGGCCGGCGCATCGTGCTGGCCACCAACGTGGCCGAGACCTCGCTCACCGTGCCGGGCATCCGCTACGTGATCGACACCGGCACGGCGCGCGTCAAGCGCTACAGCTTCCGCAGCAAGGTCGAGCAGTTGCTGGTCGAGCCGATCAGCCAGGCCGCGGCCAACCAGCGCGCGGGCCGGTGCGGGCGGGTGGCGAACGGCATCTGCATCCGGCTCTACGACGAAAAGGATTTCGAAGGCAGGGCGCGCTTCACCGATCCGGAAATCCTGCGTTCCTCGCTCGCGGGCGTGATCCTGCGAATGAAGTCGCTGCGGCTGGGCGACGTGGCGCGCTTTCCGTTCCTCGAGGCACCATCGCCGCGCGCGATTGCCGATGGCTACCAACTGCTCAACGAACTCGGCGCGGTCGACGACGCCAACGAACTGACGCAAACCGGTGCCGAGCTGTCGCGGCTGCCGCTCGACCCGCGCGTCGGCCGGATGATCCTGGAAGCCCGATCGCGCGGCGCGCTCGAAGAAGTCCTGGTCATCGCCTCGGCCCTCAGCGTGCAGGACGTGCGCGACCGCCCGATGGACGCACAGCAGCAGGCCGACCAGGCGCATTCGAAATTCGACGACGAGAAGAGCGAGTTCAGCGGCTACCTGCGGTTGTGGAAGTGGATCGCCGACGCGCGCGGCGGCCACGGAGACACGCACAAGCTCAGCAACCGCCAGTACGAGCAGCTGCTGCGCCAGAATTTCATCAACATCCGCCGTGTGCGCGAGTGGCGCGACATCCACTCGCAGCTGCTCACAGTCGTGACCGAGCACAAGTGGCGCCTCAACGCCGAGCCCGCTGGCTATGAGCCGCTGCACCTGTCGATGCTCGCGGGCCTGCTCGGCAACATTGGCTGGAAGCTCGAAGATGACGAGGCGTATCTCGGCGCGCGCGGCATCAAGTTCTACAAGCACCCGGGTGCGCATCTGAAGAAGAAGCCCGGCCGCTGGATCGTTGCGGCCGAACTGGTCGAGACCACGCGGCTCTTCGGGCGCGGCATCGCCAACATCGAGCCACAGTGGCTCGAACAGGTGGCGGGGCATCTGCTGAAGAAGCAATTGCTCGACCCGCACTGGGAGAAGAAGGGCGCGCAGGTGTCGGCGCTGGAGCGCGCGACGTTGTACGGGCTTGTCGTATACAGCGGGCGGCGCGTCGACTTCACCAAGGTCGATCCGGTCGCGGCGCGCGAAATCTTCATCCGCGAGGCGTTGGTCGGTGGGCAATGGGAGAGCAAGTTCCCGTTCCTCACGGCCAACCGCAAGCTGGTGCGCGAGGTCGAAGGGCTGGAGCACAAGTCGCGCCGGCAGGACGTGCTGGTCGACGACGAACTGATCTTCGCCTTCTACGACGCGCAGTTGCCCGCCGACGTGGCCAGCGGCATCACCTTCGAGAACTGGTACCGCCATGCCTCGAAGGAGCAGCCACGTCTCTTGTTCCTGACGCGCGATGAACTGATGCGCCACCAGGCGGCTGGCATCACGACGCAGTCTTTTCCGGCCACGCTGCGGCTGGGCGGCGTCGATTGTGCTGCGACCTACCTGCACGAGCCCGGCGACGCGAAGGACGGCCTCACCGTCAGCGTGCCGCTGTTCGTGCTCAACCAGGTGAGCGAGGAACGCTGCGAGTGGCTGGTGACGGGCATGCTCAAGGACAAGATCCAGGCGCTGCTCAAGAGCCTGCCGCAGCGCCCGCGCTCGCGGCTGGTGCCGCTGCCCGAGTCGGCTTCGAAGCTGGCGGAAGAACTATCGGCGCCCGAGCTGTTCGGCACGGGCTCGCTGACCGACGTGCTGCTCAAGCGCGTGCGCGACATGACCAGCATCGACGTGAAGCGCGCCGACTTCAAGCTCGACATGCTGCCGCCGCACCTGTTCATGAACCTGCGCGTGATCGACGAGCACGGGCGGCAGCTGGGCATGGGGCGCAACCTTGGTGCGCTGAAGGCCGAACTCGGTGCGCAGGCGCGCGGCGCGTTCCAGGCGCTCGCGGGGCTGAATGTGAAGGCGTCGCCGGAGAAGAAGACGGCGACGGACGAAGGCTCGAAGGCGCCCGCGAAGGCGGCCGACGCGCCTGCACCCGCCGCGCTACCCGCCGGCCAGCGCTACACGGGCTGGACTTTCGGCGAGCTGCCCGAACTGATGGAAGTGCGCCGCGGCTCGCAATCGCTGATCGGTTTTCCGGCGCTGCGCGACGAGGGGGACGCCGTGACCATCGAGGTGTTCGACGAGCCTGCCGTGGCGGCCGCCAAGCACCGGGCCGGCCTGCGCCGCCTGTTCGCACTGCAGCTGAAGGATGCACTCAAGTACCTCGAGAAGAACATCCCCGATCTGCAGAAGATGTCGGTCGCGTTCATGCCGCTCGGCACCTCCGAGGAGTTGCGCACGCAGATCATCGATGTGGCGATCGACCGCGCCTTCCTTCAGGAGCCGCTGCCGACCGACGAGTTCGCGTTCAAGCGCCGGCTGGAAGAGGGGCGCGGCCGCCTCACGCTGATTGCGAACGAGGTGGGCCGGCTGGCGTCGGCCATCCTCGTCGAATACGCGGCGGCCGCGCGCAAGATCAAGGACACGAAGATCCAGCCCGATGCCGTGCAGGATGCCGCGCAGCAGCTGCAGCGTCTCGTCGGCAAGCGTTTCATCGCCGATGCACCGTGGACGCAGTTGCAGCACTTCGCGCGCTACCTCAAGGCCATCGTGCTGCGGCTCGACAAGCTGCGCGCGGACCCCGCGCGCGACGCCGCGAAGCTCGCCGAGCTCAAGCCTCAGGAGCAGCGCTACTGGCGCCTGGTGGCGGAGCGCAAGGGCGTGGTGGATGAGCGCATGCTCGAATTCCGCTGGCTGCTCGAGGAGCTTCGCGTGAGCTTCTTCGCACAGGAGTTGCGCACGCCGCAGCCGGTGAGCGTGAAGCGGCTCGACAAGGCGTGGGCTCAGCTGCAGGCATGAAAAAGCCCGCCGAAAGGGGCGGGCTCTTCGCCGAAGGCGGCACAAGGTGCCGCCGCCCGGTCATATGCGCCCCATGAGCACGAGGATGACAACGATCACAAGCACGAGGCCGAGGCCACCGCTGGGCCCGTAGCCCCAGGACCGGCTATAGCCCCAGCTTGGAAGCGCGCCGATCAGCAGCAGGATCAGGACGATCAGCAGAATGAACGAGAGGGACATGGTTTGCTCCTGGGACGTTGTTTCAACGAACCCCGATGCTGGTCATCCTCGCGGTGGCGCGGCGCCGGAGAGCCACCCCTTCGGTGGTCAGGACAGTCCTACCGCGCGCGTCGGCGTTTTGCCCGGTGTATCTGCAAGCGACGGAAGGGGCGTCCTCAGAGCCTGGCGAGCCGCTCCAGCGCGGCGAGCAGCGTCTCGTCTTTCTTGGCGAAGCAGAAGCGCACCACGCGCTGGTCGAAGCCGTTGCCATAGAAGGCCGACAGCGGGATTGCCGCCACGCCGATCTCGCGCGTGAGCCACAGGCAGAACTCGGCTTCGGACAGGTCGCTCACCGCCGAGATGTCGACGCACTGGAAATAGCTGCCTTCGCTGCGCAGCAGCTTGAAGCGCGTCTTCTCGGCCAGGCCGGCGGCGAACAGGTCGCGCTTGCGCTGGTAGAAGGCAGGCAGCTCGAGGTACGGCTTCGGCTCGGCCATGTACTGCGCGAGCGCGTGCTGCATCGGCGTGTTCACGGTGAACACGTTGAACTGATGCACCTTGCGGAACTCGGCCATCAGCGGAGCCGGCGCAGCCACGAAGCCGACCTTCCAGCCGGTGACGTGGTAGGTCTTGCCGAAGCTGCTGACGATGAAGCTGCGCGCGGCCAGGCCCGGGAAGCGCGCCACGCTTTCGTGGCGCGCGCCGTCGTAGACCATGTGCTCGTAGACCTCGTCGCTGATTACGAACACGTCGGTCGGCGCGAGCAGTTCCTCGAGCTGGCGCATCTCGGCGGCGGTCCAGATCGTGGCGCTCGGGTTGTGCGGCGTGTTGATGATGATGGCGCGCGTGCGCGGCGTGAGCGCGGCGGCGATCTTGTCGAAGTCGGGGCGGAAGGTGCCGGGCACGAGCGGCACGCGCACCACGCTGCCGCCGGCCAGATCGATGTTGGGCACGTAGCTGTCGTAGCAGGGCTCGAGCACGATCACCTCGTCGCCCGGGCGCACCACGGCGAGGATGGCCGTGATGATGGCCTGCGTGGCGCCGGCGGTGACGGTGATCTCGGTGGCCGCGCTGTAGCCGTGGCCGTACAGCGCCGAGATCTTCGCGGCGATGGCGTCGCGCAGCGCCGGAATGCCGGGCATCGGCGGGTACTGGTTGTGGCCCGCGGCCATGGCGGCCGTCACGTCTTCGAGCAGCTTCGGATCGCAGTTGAAATCCGGAAAGCCCTGGCCGAGGTTGACCGCATTCTTCTCGGCGGCCAGCGCCGACATCACGGTGAAGATGGTGGTGCCTACAGCCGGCAGCTTGGTGGCGATGTCGGGCGTGCGTGGGGATTGAGCTGTGCTCATAGTTCGTAGTCTTGTTGATGGCCGCTCAGGGCCTTGGCGATCAGGTTGCGGTCGAGGCGGTCGGACAGCAGTTCGGCGAACTTGAAGACGAAGTTGCGCAGGTAGGCGCTGCGCTTGAACGCGACCCGCGCGATATTCTGGCCGAACACGTGGCCCATCGGGCGCACCACGAGGTCGGCGTTCGATTCGTCGCGCACGGCCATCTCGGCCACGATGCCCACGCCCAGCCCGAGGCGCACGTAGGTCTTGATCACGTCGGAGTCGATGGCTTCGAGCGCGATGCGCGGCGTGAGCTTCTTCTGCGCGAACGCATGGTCGATGCGCGTGCGTCCGGTGAACGACGGGTGATACGTGATGATCGGCTCGCTCGCCAGGTCTTCGAGCGAGATGCGCTCCTTGGCGGCCAGTGGATGGTCCTTGGGCAGCACCAGCACGTGCTGCCATTCATAGCAGGGCAGCGTCACGAGCTCGGCGTAGCCGTCGAGCGATTCGGTGGCGATGCCGATCTCGGCGATCTCGTCGATCACCATGCGCGCCACCTGGTCGGGCGAGCCCTGGTGCAGGCTCACGTTGACCTTGGGGTACGCCTCGCGCAGATTGGCCACGGGCACCGGCAGTACGTAGCGCGCCTGGGTGTGGGTGGTGGCGATGGAGAGGGTGCCGCTGTCCTGCGCGCTGAACTGTTCGCCGATGCGCTTGAGGTTGCCCACCTCGCGCATGATGAGTTCGATGCTCGCGATGACGTGCTGGCCCGGCTCGGTCACGCGCTTCAGTCGTTTGCCATGGCGCGCGAAGATTTCAACGCCCAGTTCTTCCTCGAGCTCGATGATGGCCTTGGAAACGCCGGGCTGCGAGGTGTGGAGCGCCTTGGCCGCCTCCGTGAGATTCAGGTTGCGCCGCACGGCTTCCTGAACAAACTTGAACTGGTGCAGATTCATATCAAATTCCGTCTTATTACGGAATTTATTATGCCTTCGGAATCTATCGAAATTGCCGGATGTTCAGGATTTGACCGCAATTCTGGCCAGGAGATCGACCAGTTCGGGCTCCTCGCCAACGATGCGGGCGAGCGAGAAGCCAACGTCGGGCCAGCGCTGGCGCAGCGCCTCGAGCTGGTGCGGCAGGTCTTCGCGCGCGTGCTTGCCCATGCCGAGGAACAGCGGGACCACGCGGATGGCGGTGGCGCCGCCGGCAATCAGCGCCGCTGTCGCCGTGGGCAGGTCGGGCGTTGCCAGTTCCATGTAGGCGCAGGCTACGCGGGCGCGGGGCTCGTTCCTGCACACGCGCTCGGCCACGGCCTCGATGGG
>Ga0207655_1001747_pt1 | contig 19069 bp, 22 predicted proteins | sample KBSM44metaG_FD_184398 | JGI IMG/M metagenome (GOLD analysis project Ga0207655, IMG submission 184398) | Miscanthus rhizosphere microbial communities from Kellogg Biological Station, Michigan, USA - KBS M4-4 metaG (SPAdes) (version 2) | ecosystem: Host-associated > Plants > Roots > Rhizosphere >...
CCTTTTATTTTCATTATCGCTTTTGACGAAGCCCACCACAAAGCAACAAACATACACGTGGCAATAATATCAGCAACAACTACCTCATACCCCGCAAACAAACTCTCGTAATGAAATAAAGGAGTTATATAAACAGCTAAAATGAATGAAACAGCCATTGGGACTAAAATAATTTTTTTCTTTGATATCATATAGCTACAGTAAAAAAATGTCCCATATGCCCATAACTGCGCAACATACCAAGCATGAGAAAGACGGACACCTGTTTTAGTGTGCAAGGTAGTCATAACAATCACCATTAGAGTAAGCAAAGCTATAATTGGAGCAAATTTAACAAAATTTAAAAGATAATAAATGCGTTTTGGTACATCGGACATTATATTTATTTCTCTTATCGTTTTTCTCGCACTGAAGACGAAATTTAAAAGAATTATACTCAAAATTAACATTATGTAGTTCATAGTTTTTTCCTTTCTTTTAAAATTACACATACCTATTTTTCCATAAAGCGCTTTTTGTACCTTTCTTACTTTTTTGTACAATTAAAGTATATCATGAAACAAAAGGTAAATTCTTTTATGTCCCTTACACCGAAAAAACAATTCTATTTTTTTCACCTAAAATGTTATCTTACGTTACAATAATGATGAAAAGGCATTATTAATAGTGGAATATCATATTTTTTGGAGGGATTTACATGTCAGCAAACAAAAATCAATCAGCACAAAAAATCAAAGAAGAACTACAAACAGCCAGCAGACAACTTAGAATCGCACTTACTCAAATTCAAGAAAACAACAAAGATGGTGAACAAATGGATTATTGTACCCATCCAGCTGTTACAGCGGAAATTGATACACTTTTAAGCACGGTTAAACAAATAGAAAAAATTTGGTATCAAGAATAAGACTTATTAAAACTACAAAAAGGTTTGCTATTTTACTAGCAAACCTTTTTTCTGTTTTTAAACCTTTTTTATATGACTTTATCAGATGTCGTACTCTTCTAGGAACTTCGTTGTAACGTTCCCTTCAACAAACTTTTCATGCTTAAGAAGATTTTGATGAAATGGAATGGTTGTATGAATCCCTTCAATGATAAATTCATCTAGAGCACGCTTCATTTTTGCAATAGCTTCTTGTCTTGTTTCTCCGTGTACAATGAGCTTTGCAATCATAGAATCGTAGAATGGAGATACAGTATAGCCAGGATAACATGCGCTATCTACACGTACACCGTTTCCTCCTGGTGCCATATACATCTCGATTTTCCCAGGTGATGGCATAAAGTTTTTCGCATAGTTTTCAGCATTAATACGACACTCAATAGCATGCCCTTCAATGCGCATATCCTCTTGTGTAAAACGTAGTACTTCTCCGTATGCCACGCTAATCTGTTCTTTGATTAAATCCACGCCTGTGATGCTTTCTGTTACTGGGTGCTCCACTTGAATACGGGTATTCATTTCCATGAAATAAAACTCTCCGCTTTCGTCTAATAAGAACTCAATGGTTCCAACCCCGTGGTAATCAACCGCTTTAGCTGCAAGCACAGATGCTTCACCCATCTTTGAGCGAAGTTCAGGTGTTAAAGCAGGTGACGGCGCTTCTTCAATTAGTTTTTGATGACGTCGTTGAATCGAACAATCGCGCTCTCCTAAGTGAATCACGTTTCCATGTTTGTCCGCTAAAATTTGAATCTCAATATGACGAGGTTTTTGAATGTACTTTTCTAAATACACGCCACCGTTACCAAATGCGGCCAAGGCTTCTTTTTGCGCTTGATTTACAGCGTTGGATAAGTCTTCATCGTGATTAGCGACACGCATTCCTTTTCCGCCTCCGCCTGCTGTGGCTTTGACAATCACAGGGTAGCCAATTTCATTTGCTACAGCGATAGCTTCTTTCACGTCTGTAATAATATCATTCGTACCAGGAACAATTGGCACACCTGCTACCTTCATCGTGTGACGTGCTGTATTTTTATCACCCATGGATTCAATAGCTGTTGCGCTTGGTCCAATAAAGGTGATATTTTTTTCTTCACACATACGAGCAAACTCACTGTTTTCGGATAAGAATCCGTATCCTGGGTGGATAGCCTCTGCTCCTGTTAGTTCAGCTACTGCTAAAATTGCTTCTTTCTTTAAGTAACTTTGTGCCGAAGACGTAGGTCCTACACAGTAAGCTTCGTCTGCTAAATGAACGTGAAGCGCTTCTCCGTCCGCTTCCGAATAAATAGCAACCGTTTGAATGCCTAGTTCTTTGCAAGCGCGAATGACACGAACCGCAATTTCTCCTCGATTGGCAATAAGAATTTTCTTAAACATGATGATTTCCTCCTCTTTTAGTTATGTGGACGAACAAGGAACAACGGTTGACCAAATTCAACAACATCTCCGTTTTGAACCAAAATTCGCTCAATGACGCCATCTACGTCTGCTTCAATTTCATTAAACATCTTCATCGCTTCAACTGTACAAACAGTTGTATCGTTTTTGACAATATCTCCTACTTTTACAAATGGCTGAGCATCTGGCGAAGGAGACGAATAGAATGTACCCATCATAGGTGCTTTTACTTGTACAAGTGAGCTGTCTTCTTGAGAAGTTGGTGTTTGCGGTGCAGATGGTGGAGACAATGAAACCGACGTATCGACAGAAGGACGTCCTTGTTCCACTTGAGGTGTAGGTTGAGAGGGATGAGCTGGAATAAAGCTTTCAGAAGCTATTGAAGAAACTGCTTGGTCTTTTTCAAGAGTAATTGAAAACGTTCCTTTTGTAAGAGATAACTTAGTTGATTTTCCTTCGTTAAATAATGTGAGTAATTCTTTGATTTGTTCAAATTCCATCAGTTTTGTTCTCCTTTTTCATTTTCTTTTGCTACTTGAAATTCGCCCATTTGACGAAACTTATTGTATCGTTGTTCCACAAGAAAGCGTCCTTCAGCACCATATAATTCATGAAGTGATGTACGGATAGCTTCTTTAAGCGAGGCGCTTTGTTCTTCAATATCTTTATGCGCTCCGCCGACAGGCTCAGGAATAACTCCATCAACAATGCCAAACCCGTGTAAATCTTGTGCGGTAATCTTCATCGTTTCAGCTGCTTGTTTTGCCTTCGTTGAATCTTTCCACAATAAAGCCGAAGCACCCTCAGGGGAGATAACGGAATAAAACGTGTTTTCTAGCATATAAATGCGATTTCCAATACTAAGCGCTAACGCTCCACCACTTCCTCCTTCTCCAATAACAAAACAGATAATAGGAACAGAAAAACGCGCCATTTCACGTAAATTTCGTGCAATCGCTTCTGATTGTCCACGCTCTTCAGCTTCTTTGCCTGGAAAAGCGCCCGCTGTATTAATGAATGTAATAATCGGTCGATTAAATTTGTTCGCTTGTTCCATCATGCGAAGCGCTTTACGGTACCCTTCAGGTTGTGCCATTCCAAATCGTCGGTGGATACTTTCTTTCGTGTTTTTCCCTTTTTGATGACCGATAACGGTTACTGGGATTCCTTCAAATGTTGCAATGCCTCCTACGATAGCTGCATCATCACCAAACGAACGGTCTCCATGCATCTCAAGAAAGTCGTCAAATAGATTTTGAATATAATCAAGAGTAGTCGGACGTTGCGCGTGTCTTGCTAACTGAACCCGTTCCCAGACATCTAATGGTTGTTTTCGCAATTCTTTCTTAATATCAACCGCTTTTTGTTCCAATGTTCGCAGTACATCTCGTAAGTCGAGGTCATGAGAAACAGATATTTCTTTCATTTCACGAATTTTTATCTCTAGTTGTTCCAAAGACTCAGCGTTCATACAGAACCTCCTTTTTCGGTTTTTGATGAAGTTTTAAAATAGTTGAAAGTGTGTTTTTCATTTCACGTCTATCCACTACTTTATCTAGCTGTCCATGCGCCAATAAAAACTCTGCTGTTTGAAAATCATCAGGTAGTTTTTCATTAATGGTTTGCTCAATGATGCGTCGCCCCGCAAATCCAATAAGGGCTTGAGGCTCTGCTAAATTAATGTCACCTAGTGAAGCAAAACTAGCAGATACGCCTCCCGTTGTTGGATTCGTTAATACGGACACAAATAACAACCCTTCCTCATTCATCTTAGCAAGGGCGACACTGGTTTTTGCCATCTGCATTAAACTGAATATGCCTTCTTGCATACGTGCTCCACCACTCGCACAAAAAAGAACAAACGGGATTCGTTCATGAATCGCTTGTTCAATCGCTCGTGTAATTTTCTCTCCTACAACTGCTCCCATACTTCCCATACGAAAACGAGCATCCATCACACCGAGCATAAGCGGAAATCCGCTAATAGCACCTTTTCCTGTTACAACCGCTTCTTTTAGCGTTGTTTTTGCTTTGTCTCCTTCTAGCTTTTCTTTGTAGCCAGGAAACGAAAGCGGGTCACTTGATAACAGGTCACGATTGGTTTCTTCAAAGCTTCCGCTATCTACTAAATGTAAAATGCGGTCATATGAAGAGATGGCATGATGATGAGCGCACTGCGGGCACACATATTGGTTTTTACTCATAATCGATTGAGATAAGGTTGCTCCGCATCCTTTACATACCCATGATGATAACCCATTTGCAAAGGCTACATCAGAAGGTGGAAAGTCAGTTTTTTCTTTTTTGTATGGATATTCCACAATGGTATTCCTCCCTTTTGGTAGATAACAAAAAGCAGACTGCGAGAGTCTGCTTTTCCATTTAAATGCCTAAAATATGATAACCTGAATCCACATGAATGATTTCGCCTGTTATCCCATTTGCTAAGTGACTAAAAAGGAAAAGAGCAGTATTCCCTACATCTTCTTGGTTAACGGTACGTCGCAGCGGTGCTTTTTCTTCGATTTGTTTTAAAATCGATGTGAAGTTTCCGATTCCTTTAGCTGCTAATGTTTTAATCGGTCCTGCTGATACAGCATTTACACGAATACCTTCTTTTCCAAGGTCATTGGCTAAGTAACGAACGCTTGCATCAAGAGAAGCTTTGGCTACACCCATTACATTGTAATTTTGGACAACCTTTTCGCCTCCCAAATACGTCATGGTTACAATCGAACCGCCCTCTGTCATAAGAGGATTGACCGCTTGAGCAACAGCTACTAACGAGTATGCACTGATGTTATGAGCTAATAAATACCCATCTCGGGACGTATCGACAAATTCACCTTTTAAATCTTCTTCTTTTGCAAATGCCACACAGTGAGCCACTCCGTGAATGACAGGATATTGTTCTCCAATGGCTTTGAACGCTTCTTCAATACTTTCATCTTTCGTAACGTCACATTCTATTAAAAGAGGATTGATGTCCTCCGTTTTTTCTAATAATTTATCAAGTTCTCGTTTAATACGTTCACCTTGATATGTAAAGATTAAGTTGGCGCCTGCTTCATGAAGAGCTTGCGCGATTCCCCATGCAATACTTCGCTTATTGGCAACGCCCATCACGATAAAGTTCTTACCTTTTACTGAATTAATCATGTATGTTCTCCTTTATGTTCAACCAATTAGTACCTGGTCATAATTTCATAAATTTATATTGAAAAAAATAAAGAAAAAACCTTTTTTCACGAGAAAAGTTTCCTCTAATCCCTCTCAGGTAGCAAAAAAAGAACCTTTTAAGGCTCACTGAGAGATTTTCTCACATGTATTTTATTGTTAATTTTATCTTTTTATATTCAAAATGTATTCGTTCTCTTTCCTTATTTAACAGCAATTATGTTCATTTTCGGGTACGAGCCCAACAAAGTTGACAGTATTTTGCTGTGAAGTTTTTTAACATTTTAAAAAAGGTTGTATTTGAATTTTTCGAAAATAATAAAAGACAATTTAGAATTATGAAGACACAAGGGGGAAAAAACATGAATAAAAAGAAAATCGGTTTAACGATTATGGGGTGCGCATTAGCTGTTGGGATTGTGGGTTGCAGTCAAACAAAAGACGCTAACGTAACCGAGAAAAAGGAAATTACCTTTGCTACAGCTCCTGATACACAGCCATTCACGTACAAAAAGGACGGCAAACTAACTGGCTTTGATGTGGAGCTAGTTAACGCTTTGGCTAAAGGAGCAGATTTAAAAGTAAAATGGCAAGAATCGAAATTCAACGGTATTATTCCTGCCCTTCAATCAAAATCAATTGATGGCGGTGTTTCAGCAATTACCATTCGAGATGACCGCAAACAAGTAACAGACTTCACAGATACGTATTATGAATCAGGTCTTGTGCTCGTAACCAAAAAAGGAAGCACCATTACCAAACCTGAGGACTTAAAAGGTAAAATCATCGTAGCAAAACAAGGTTCTGCAGGTTTAACTAAAGCAAAAGAATTAGGCGAAAAATACGGTGCTAAAGTTAACATTCTTGAAGATGAAGCAACTCTTTACCTAAACGTGCAAAAAGGTGGCGCTGATGCGTTAATTAACGATTTACCATTCGTTCAAACCAAGCTAAAAGCTAAAGAATTCTCAGATTTACAAATTGCAGGTGACAAGTTAAGTGTTGACGAGTACGGAATTGCGATTGCGAAAGATGAAAAAGAATTATTGAAAGCATTCAATAAAGAGTTAAAAGAAATGAAAGAAAACGGCGAATACGACAAGCTTTATCAAAAGTATTTCGGCGAATAATTTGTAAAGCGATAGGGTGCGCAGGCACCCTCTTTATTTCAAAGGAGGTATTCTCTATGGACGGATTCCGATTAGTATGGGGTGATATGAGCTTTTTGTTGCAAGGAGCGCTTAAAACCGTGGAACTAGCTTTTCTCTCCTTACTTATTGCTACAGCTCTTGGACTGCTATTAGGATTATGTCGTGTGTCTCATGTAGCTTTATTACGAGGCATTTCAAAAACATACGTCAGTATTATTCGCGGGACACCGCTTTATGTACAAATTATCTTTTTCCATTTTGGTTTGATTCCGCTTCTTTTACATAAACAGATTGACCCTTTTTTATCAGGTACGATTGTTTTAAGTTTAAATGCAGGTGCTTATTTAGTTGAAATTTTCCGCGCAGGAATTGAGTCAATCGATAAAGGACAAATGGAGGCAGGACGCGGCCTTGGATTTACCCACGGACAAACGATGCGTTATATCATTTTACCTCAAGCCGTTAAACGTATGATTCCTGCCTTTTTAAATCAGTTTATTATTAGTTTAAAAGATACATCTTTATTAGCGGTTATCGGTGTAGGGGAATTAACATACAGTGCTCAAATGATGTACTCCATGAACTACCGTGCATTTGAATACCTAGCAACCATTGGTGTTATGTACTGGATAATCATCACGCTGTTAACGCTTGTTTCATCTCGTCTAGAAAGGAGAATGGCACAATCATGATAAACATTAAGCAATTGACGAAATCATTTGGAGAAACATCTGTGTTAAAGGGCATCGACTTAACTATTCCCAAACAACAAGTCGTATGCATCATCGGTTCTTCAGGTTCAGGAAAGTCTACACTCCTTCGCTGCATCAACTTACTGGAACAACCCACAAGCGGTGATATCTTTATTGAAGACAAAGCTATTACTGACCCAAAAGAAAACATCAATCTTATCCGTGAGCATGTAGGTATGGTATTTCAACAATTTAATTTATTCCCTCATAAAACGGTTCTTCAAAATGTTACTCTTGGTATGATAAAACTAAAAAAGCAACCAAAAGAACAAGCAGAGAAAAAAGCCATGGAACTTCTTAAAAAAGTGGGCATGGACCATAAAGCATCTGCCTACCCTCCCAATTTATCAGGTGGACAGCAACAACGCGTAGCGATTGCTCGCGCCCTTGCAATGGAACCTCACGTCATGCTTTTTGACGAACCAACATCCGCTCTTGACCCTGAAATGGTAGGAGAAGTTCTTTCCGTTATGAAAGATTTAGCCAAAGAAGGCATGACAATGGTTATTGTGACCCATGAAATGGGCTTTGCTCGTGAAGTCGCTGACCGCGTATTATTTTTAGAAAAAGGGGTTATTTTAGAAGATAGTACACCTGATGAGATGTTTACTAACCCAAAAAATGAACGAACGAAAGCGTTTTTGGATAAAATTTTAAAATAAAGAGGCGCATAAAAATGAAAAAACCGATTATCGGCATTACGAGTTCGTATGTAAAACATAACTATTACATGGAAGGCGTGTATGTGCATCACGACTACCATAAAGCTGTGATTGAAGCAGGAGGTATTCCTCTAATTCTTCCCATTGCCCCGCCTGATGTTTTAGATAGCTATATCGATATGTGCGACGGTTTTATTTTAAGCGGTGGCGAAGACATTGACCCACAGTTTTACGGGTCTTCTCCTCACCAAAATATAGGTGTGTTTTACACGGAACGCGATGAATCTGAAATTTATTTGACCAAAAAACTGCTAGACGAAACGAAACCTGTGTTAGCTATTTGCCGAGGCATGCAATTATTGAACGTAGTATTAGGTGGAACGTTAATTCAAGATATTCCTTCACAAGTACCTGATTCACTTCAACATGTACAAAAAATTGACCGTCCTAAAGAACAACACGACATTTCCTTTATAGGAAACTCAAAAAAACTACATAAGTTGTTTCCCAATACTTTTAATCTTCGTGTAAATAGCCTCCACCACCAAGCTATCGATAAATTGGGAAGAAATTTATTGGTTACTTCGCTTTCAGAGGATGACATCGTTGAATCTGTTGAACATATTTCTCATCCATTTTTTATCGGTGTCCAGTGGCATCCTGAATCCATGTGCCAACGAAGCGACACGATGAAAGTTTTGTTCAAAGAATTAGTCACCCTTTCAAACCAGTAGCAAATAAAACCCCTCCTTCCTTCTCAGGATTTAGGCGGGGTTTTTTGCTATTTAAATAACAAGGTTGAGTTCCTAACTCAGAAACATCATTTTTTTCATCAATTGTATCATTTTTATTCTATAATACTAACGAAAAACAAAAAACTAATTTGAAACAGGAGATGATTTTTCATGGAACCAAATTGCCAAATCCTTTGCATTAACAGACTTTTCAGACCATCACATGACTTTACTGAAGGAAAAACCTATTCCGCACACGTTGATGAACTTACAAAAGTAGAAGCTATTAATAATTATGGCGAACAGCATGGGTTAGGACATTTACGCGGGGATGATTTTTTCGGCAAGCATTTTGTAATTGTTTCAAAAGATTTCTGAGACCAAAAATTATATTAAGGAGCGACAATTTAAAAAAGAAAACCCCACAATTTGTGAGGTTTTTTCTGTTATATAAGCCCTAATGTCTTTAAGCCTTTCCAAATGCCATCTTCTTCAACAGATGAGGTAACAAAGTTAGCATGCTGGTGTAATAGTGGATTGGCATTTCCCATTGCAACGCCTTGCCCGACAAACGAAAGCATTTCCTTATCATTCATCCCATCACCAAATGCCACTACTTCCTCGGGTTTGATGCCTAAGTGGTCAATAACACGTTGAATAGCACTGGCTTTATGGATGTCTGTAGAGGTAATATCATATGCCAGTTGCGTACCTACATTGGATTCAACAAGCTGAATATTGAAATTAGATTCATAGATGTCTTTTTCTCTGCGCTCATTTAGGATAATCGTAGAGCCTAAAATAGACTTTTCTTTTACTTGTTGTTCTCTACCTTTTAACCCGCCTTCTACTTCTAAAGCTAGCTCTAGTCCTGACAAGTAGTCCGTCATCCGTTCGTTTTGACTCGATACGATGTAACTTCCGTCTTTATCTGAAATAACTAGCTCATGTCCCCAAAACTCTACATTTGAATAAATAAAGTTTTTCTTCTTATCTGAATATGGAAGATTAAAGAGTTCTGTCCCCTTTAAGGTTGCCAGTCCTCCGTTAAAGGTAATGTAATTTTCAATTCCTAATTCTTTTGCTACATGCACAGTGTCAAGTAGCGGTCGACCTGTTGCAATCGATACCAAAATCCCTTTTTCTTGTAGCGCTTTTACTGCTTCTTTTGTAGATGTTGCAATCACATGATTTGGTGGCAAGATTGTGCCATCTATATCTAAAAAAACCATTTTATAAGTCATTTTTAACGCCCCCTTATCCCTTTTTTATTGCCAAAAAAAGCAGAAAAACCTTTTTTACAAGAGCGAGAAAGGGTTTAAGGATAAGTCGTCCAACGTATGACAAGAACAATGATAAACAGGCATTTTTGAAACAGAAAGGAAGGAATATCAATGAATCATGAAATCGTTTTGTTGAAACATTATGGCTTTTTATCAGAAGAAGGCTCGGAGAAACAAATAGAAGAAGAAAAACAGGTCATTTACAACAGTTTTTCGTTGCTATTACCACTATTCGACCAACATCCACATGTCGAAGGCGTTTCGCTTTATTACAACGTAAAAGAAACACCTCAAAAACAAGTACGTTTGCAGAGATATCACAACGGTCAACGTGAAGTGGTCAATTGTCCTGATATTGCTTCTGAGATTAATTTTTCTTTATTATGGAATCTATTAAATGGTGACAATGGGATGAGCATTTCTTCTCTTGATGAAAAGCGCCGCTTTCGTTTACGGAAACACGGAACGCATCACGAGTTTTGGTTATCTTTTTCCGACACTGCGTTTTGGACTCTTAACCGATTTCCATCGGTTGGTATTTGCAGTCCTGAGTTCATTACATTTATGAACCAAGCTCTTCACCATAGAAAAAGCTTCTTTATTGGAGGTGGCACAGGCTCAGGGAAATCCACTTTACTTCACACTCTCCTTAACTCTCTTCAAAAACAACTGTATGGAGTCATTGAGGTAACCGATTCTCTTCACCAAGACGACCGATTTATCTCCCCTCAAAATGCATGCATTCGCACATCTCAAGAAGATGTAGCAAACGTAGATAGCGGTATCCGCAACCTATTCTCTCTGGCACCAATCGATTATTATGTGATGGATGATGTTCGGTCTATGTTTTCGTTTGAAGGATTATATCCATTCGCTGCAACTCTCCACAGTAATAACGTTGATGTTCTATTTAAACGTATGGAGAATCTACACTTTCAAGGAGGTAATTTCTTTTCTTCCTTACATACAACCCAACTTGCTTTTTCTACAGATTTTGTGATGCAAATTTCACGCCTGAAAAACGGAAATCGACGAATTTTACAAGTGAGCGAAGTGTTAGGAACAGGCTCGTACGGAGCATCTCTTAACAATGAACGCGTACATAAACATCATTTATCAACCGATTTACTTATTCCTCAAAAAGACATAAAAGAAGACCACGTCTATACTCAGGATATCTTCTACTATGACTACGAACAAGACCGTTTAATTCGCACAGATTGGGTTCACGAATGGTTTTAACTTCCTCCTTTTAAGGAGGGTTTTTTCTGTAAAAAAGGTTTTATTTAGAATAATTATAAATTAATAACAAATATTAAAAAACCATGGTATAGTACCTATGTGTTTTTATCTTTTAAAGGAGTGATTTGATTGAGTCATCAATTAGAATTGTTTTTAAATAAGGAATTAGCGAACTTAAACGTGTTATTTGTGAAATTAAATAAATACCATTGGTATGTGAAAGGAGAGAAATTCTTTACTCTTCATGAGAAATTTCAGGAATATTACGAAGAAGTAGCAGAATTAATTGATGAAGTGGCAGAACGCAACTTAATGATTGGTAACCAACCAATTGGTACGTTAAAAGAGTACTTAGCGTTCACAACGTTAGAAGAAGAAACGGAAAATGATTTGCCTCACCGTGAAATGGTGGCGCGCACATTAAAAGATTTCGAGACCATTGCAAGCGAGTTGAAAGAAGGAATTTCCCTTGCAGGAGATGAAGGCGACAATACCACAGAAGATTTCTTAATTGGTACGCTTGCTTCATTTGAAAAACATATTTGGATGCTTCGTTCATTTTTAAAATAAACGAAATCCAATAAAAAAAGAGTCTATCTACAATTAAGTTGTAGATAGACTCTTTTTCATTTCATTTTATACACCGAAGAATAAAGTTCCCCAAATGTTATAAATCGTCGGGAAGAATAAAATAGCGATTGCCACACTTCCATAAAATCCCACTTTCGAAAGAACACGGTTAAATGGCGATACTTCTGTCTTTTTAAATCCTTTTTCAGCAATTAGTCCAAGCAAAAACGATAAAATAAGGACAGAATAAAATGGTAAAAATGCTGAATCAAACCATGACACTTCCGTAAAAAATAATACAATTGAAGTAAACAAACCTACACAAGATAAATACGAAAAGATGTTTTTCATCCTAACACGCCCTTTCTTCACACACTAATTATACAATAATTGTAAATTTAACCCTTTTTTTCTTTTTTGCAAGGACGCGATTCTTCTAAATTATACTGAGTAAAGAACTTTGATTTTGTAGCAAGATAATATTCAATTTCGTTCATGATATGATATATTGACGCCCGTGTTTCAAACTCTTGACGTGTTTGAGGAAGAGGTAGTTCTTTCATCTCCTCACGTTCACTTCGTAAGCGCGAAATAAACGTTTGTGCGGTATTTTCTGTTTTTACATTGTTACTTAAATCCATTAAAAATCGACCTAGTTGTTCACGTTGAGGAATATCTTCTGTGATATTCGCAATTACAGGTAACATCCGCTCTACGATTTCATACTGTTTTTCTCGCATATCAAAGTAAGAGAAAAAATATGTTCTCTTTTTAAATACATAGTTCTCAGATGCTTGGAGCGATAACAGCTTCGCTTTCTTTAATGTTTCGCTTGTTTCCACTAGTTCATGTCCGTTCCAATTTTGGTCTCCTTTTAAGAGAAACTGACCATACTGTCCTAGAATTTCCTTAAACTGTTCCTCAACCAATTGTTGTGTATCTACAAGTGCTTTTTCTAAATTTGGCATATAACTGTTAATTATCATCGCAATTCCAATCCCAATGGCGATTAAATAAATTTCATTTTCTGCAATGGCAAATGAGATATCCTTTAAACTAAAAATGTGCAATACAATAACAATAGCTGATACAAAGCCACTTTGAATATTCATTTTAACCAATAGAGGCAAGAAACAGATAATAAATAAGGAGAACACGAACGCATTATAGCCTAAGTATTCAAAAAACAAGCCACTCAATCCCAATGCTAACAAACAAGCAAAAAATCGATTCAAAGATGCTTGAATGGACTTTTTCTTCGTTTTTTCAATACATAAGATAGTAATAATTGCTGAGGAATTAGCAAAATCCAAGCCAAACCATTGTGCTAAAAATATGGCTAGTCCTGCGCCAATAGCCGTTTTAATAATTCGAAATCCAATTTTCATTTGTTTACTCCTTTTTTAAAAAGCCCCCTCTTTCTTACTATGTTTTTTTTACCAACAACCCTTTTGCAAGAGAACGTTTACACGAAAAAAGTTTCTCTTAAGGTTAAGAGAAACTCTTGTTTTATTGTCTTATCTTCTCTTTAAATCAGAAGAATCACAGAATTTACAACGTAGCGAACTTCCTCCAGCGTATTCTCCGTTATTACAATCCATATTATGTAGTGAATGGTCCTCAAAAGTATCAGGTCCTTTTTCGCTTCCTTCACCACGATATACGTCATTCCATGTTAATGGAGTATTACATTCCAAACAATCTAATGCATAATATTTCGGTTTAGAATCAGACCATTCCCTTTGTTGATTTGAAAAGTTTTGATTTCCATTCTGAGAAGTTGGTTCCTCCGTAAACACACGTGTTTGATTCATTAACATAAAACATAAAGCAATAACAAGTACAGCAATAAGTAACATTCCCATTTCTATTCCTCCGATATAAGTTTTTTTGATTTGCTATATAGTAATCGAAAAATGAGAAAACGGAGCGAAATTTCAGGAGAAAAGTTAATTCTCTTGTCGAAGCATAAAAAGGTTATTATTTCTAGTCTTGAAAACTATTTTTTTGTTGCGATACAAAGGAGAATGTGACAAAATGGGTGTAGCACGTAAACTATTTATGGGGGTGTGTTTCGTTTGGCTAATGCTACAGCATCGAACGTAACGTTAAACCAAAAGCAGCAAGAATATTTTGATAATATAGTGCAATGGAAAAAAGAAAATCCAAAAGAATCCTATCAAAATATCTTTCGTCGTTTAGAAGAAAAATACGACGAATTAACATTTTCTAATGCACAAGCACTTTATTACAATAAGTTTAGATACATTCTTGAAGATAAGAAAGTTCCTAAGAGTCCTAAAACCGCTACACCAAGCGAGGCGGAAGGAGTTGACACTGTAGAAATCCGTATTCAGCAATTACCTGTTCGTGTAGCTGAAATAGACGGCGTCACATATATTGTGGCTAAAGACATCTTAAAGTCAATTGGAATTAGTACAACTTCTTCTTACTTAGACAATCTTCTCACAGACGAGAATAAAAAAATCGTATGGATGCAGTCACCACGAGGCTTAGCTAAAACACTTATCGTGAAAATTGAAATTGGTGTTGAGTTTTTAGAAACTGTGATAGAAAAACATCCTATGAAGAAAGTGAAAGACAAAGCTTCTTTAGCTTTAACTGATTTAAAAAACTATTTGATATCCATTACAACTGCCAAAATCAATTTAATCGGTGACATTTCATCGTTAATTGAGGATGACGACTTTGATGGACCACCGACAGATGATTTACGAGATGACGATGATGAACAAGTTGAAGTAAACCTTGCTACTAAACCTGAGGTTGTAGAACCAAAACAAGAGACAGTAGAACAAGCAAAAGAAGCGCCAAAATCAGAAGAAAAACCTAAATCAACGTCCAAGGCAAAAGCGACGTCTTCTGCTAAAACGTCGGACAAACCAAAGGCTAAGAAAACTGAAAAGCCAGCTGAAAAAACGAAGTCTGTTGCGCCGAAAGCACAAAAAGCAAAAACTACATCATCTCAACCAACTAAAACAGCCGAGGAAAAACCTAAAACTGAAAAAACGACACCTCCTTCTTCACCGCGCGTGTATGACAATCCATATTCTGCTCGACTTTACGAAGAAAACGAGAAAGTGGAATTTAAAGTTGAAAAGATTGATACCAAAGCGGTTATAGGTGTAACAAAAGATGGGTATAACACGCCTGCAACAGTATTTATGAGCGATGTAATTGATGACGAGGTTTCATCCTTAAGCGACTTCTTTACTGTAGGCGAAACGGTGTTAGCAAGCGTTCTTTATTATGATGACAAATTAAGTCGCTTAGTTCTTTCTACAAAAGAATCCATGAATGCTTCTTATCGTATGAAACAACGTGCAGGAAAAGTGTCTAATTTCGTGACGAAACGCGATGAAAAACCTAAAGGTGGTGAACAAAGCAGTAACAGCATGATTCGCAAGCAACCATCATCTTCTGTTGGAAATAAGACGTTCCCTGATTTACCTGAGTTGTCAATTCGCGCAAACAAAGAATTAAATTCAATTATTCAGGTTATCGGTCACGGAGCACGAATTGGTGCGTTAAGCCCTGAAGCGAAGCGCAAGCTAATCGAATTATTAAACAGTAAAGGTATTGCGGCAGTGAGCATGAAAATCCAAGAAACAATAGGTAGTTTCCAACCTGACTTGGGGTTACTGTTTTTAAAAGAGGTAGAGAAAAATATAAAGGCTGATGGACTTTAACTATGTTCAACCGATAGTCTACCTACCCTCCATTCACGCCGAAGAGCGTATCGTGAAACGAACAGGTTGTTCTCGTATGGAAGCTCCTCATAAGATTGTTGAGATTGCTGAAACTGCGTATCTGTTCTTAGAATTTGGTCCTTACCGTTACTTACGTAGCGCAGATGGAGAGCTATTCTTACCATGTATTTTGGACAAATATTCAAATAACAATTACACATACAAGGTACGAAGCGTATTACGTTGGGATATGGTCGAAGAACGATTACAACGTGTTGTAGACAAATACGCTTCCTTACCTGCATAAACCAAAAGAGGAACCTATAAATAGGTTCCTCTTTTTTGTTACTTTTATTCCTTTATCTTTGTTCTCATTCGCTTCTCCTCATTCTTACATATGATGCTATAAGAAATCATTTTTTGTTTCCTCTCTTTTTCACTAGTAATTGAGACGTCTTTTAAAAAAATATTTCTATTTTATTCTTTTAGGCATATTGATATTCAGCGTATTAAAAATAGATTGAGCAAATATTGCTCAATCTATTTTTAATACGTTCGGCTATGAATAATGCGGACGATTCGTTCAACTTCTTTAATGTTTTTTTGCTCAATATACCTTACTAAGTGTTTAGCATTGGTCTCAATGTGAAGCAACGCTTTCTTCACTTCTTGCTGTTTTTCTTTTTGGCTATTCTCATTTAACGTGATATACACTTCAAACAAGGCTTGGACGTCCCGTTGAATAGCCTCTTCTACAGCATGTTGTTGCTCCTCATTTAACATTTCAATTCTTTCTAGGCATGTGTTTAACATGGCTGTAATTGTTTGAAATAACGTCCATATATCAAGTGCAATATTGACATTAGGTTTTTCAACAAGCGCTATTAATTTATTCATCCGATGATTAACCGACTCGTTCATTGATTCGCTCAGGTGCGATTCTTTTTTTCTTTCCAATTGTTGACGTTCCTCTGTTGCTTGGTTTGCTTCTTCTTTTGTATAAACGGGTTGCACATCTCCCACATCATCAACTAGTTCTACTTCTAATGGAAGTCTCCAATTTACACCGTAAAAGGCTTTTTGCAAAAAGCTCCTTACAATCTCAAGCGATTCCTTCGAATGAGCATCAATGACACTCCGTGCAATTTCATTTTTTTTATATTCCTCGTGGTACGTATCGAAAACACACATCAGCAATTCTTTATCATGTTTCACAATTTGCATATAGACTAAATCACTCATTTCTTCTTTAACAAACGTGAATAAATAGTCATTTTCTAAATACTGATATTTTTTTGTATCATCTTTCGCTTTCACCAACTTGAAGTCTTCAAATAAGGTTCTGTCATTGATAAATTCTTTCATAATCTCAATAACAGGTTTGGAAACGTCCATTTTTCTACCTTTTTGAACGGGCACTTCCACTTGCTTATTAGGTCGAGATGACAGTGCGATTCTTTTCCCATTCGACTTTCCTGCTGCATAACTAATGACAGATGCACCAAACATTCCGCCTACCCATACTGCTTCTATTATCATGTTAAAACCGCCTTTTTCCCTCGTTTATCGTTCAAACTGTCGCTGAAAGGCGCCAAATGTTTGTTTACTATCGCTGGTATCATACACAGCAAACACAATTTCTTTAAACTTCCCACGAAATTTAGGGTGTTTTAGCGCTTCATGGAAGTACCCTGCTACATCACGCGGTGAATTTTTAAAAACTCCGCACCCAAATGCGCCGAGAATGAGATGTTTATGTCCATGCTTTAAGGAAACTGCTAAAATCTTTTGGATACGCATCTTCATTGTGGCGTGAATCTGAGGTAGTCCGATATATGGTTCATTTTTTTGAATTGCTCCTTTATTAACTGCAGGAGATGTCAAAAACGAAACCAACTGAAATTCTTCACGTACTTGTCCTTTATCATTTTTAAATACAGGAACGTTTGGCGAATATATCATCATGTCGCTGTAACATCCTCGTTTGGTACGTAATTGCTCATGGTGTTCGTACATTTGTGGCTTTGAAACAAGTGAATAATATAGAGCAGACGAACGGGCTAAGCTTTCTTCTTGCGCTACACTTCCCTTTAAAAATCCGCCCCCTGGATGGCGAGCTGATGCAAAGTTTAGTGCCAGCATCTCTTCATCAGGATACTTTTCTTTTAAGTCGTTAATAGCTTCTAATGTTGTTTGATTGGTGACCGAAATCTTCGTTTCTTCCTGTTCATTCGGTTTCGTTTCCTGAAGAATTCGCATTGTATCATTTTCTTCATATAAAACGGTACCTGTAATCGCTTGTTTTGTTTCTTTTTCAATATGTATATGCTGGTTTTTTGCATTGATATAATAGCCTTGTTTTAAAATTGCCATTGTATCTGAGGCAATAGCTTTCATTTGCTCTCTCACTTGTTCACGTGATGACATTTGAACACTCCCCTTTTCAACTTTTATATAATAAAATATGTTTTCTTGTATTTTTAAACTTTCTATAACAAATTATAGCATTTTTTCAATTTACATGTATAGTCGAAGATGGAGAGTAGTTTATCTACTATATTTTTTTGATGTATTAAAATGAAATGACTTATTTTGTCTACGACCACTTAGAGAGAAGGAGGAACGAGCGTGGAAAAAAAAGAGTATTATTCTGATAAAGAAGTGGCAGAATTGCTAAATATAAATGTTGAAACCGTTCGTTTGTTGTGCGAACGCGGTAACTTTGAGCACGGGAAAAAGATAAATGATACCGAATGGATTATTCTTTCGTCTGAATTTCACCTTTCAAAATCCCAAACGCAACGCATCGTCAATGACATGAAAAAGCATCACCACTTACCTGTGACGTTAAAAAGCAACCCTTTATATACCCACTATTTCTTCAAAGCAGAAAAATAAAAAAACGAGCTGTAACAGCTCGTTTTTAGTCTTCATTGTATTTAATATCCATTCTTGCTACCAATGTATAGGTTAAGTACCCAAATATCACTGCAAGAGCGAGCAAAGGTACTCCGTACATCCATTTTGACAGTGAGGTTGCTGTTGAAATGAAAAGCCCTATCCCTACCATTCCACTTACCGTTGCCGTTGCAATAGGAAGGTGCATTACATACTCCAAGTGATATTCAACTCGATTTCGTTTGAAAATCAGTATCAATTTGTAAGCGTGATGGAGTAAAAATACCAAGCATCCACTTGCCATTACATATGCAAATATTTTTAGAGTTTCGGCGCGAAAAAACAAATATATTAAAAAAGCCGCGACACTATAAATTAGGATTCCTGAAATGATGAGAAGAATTCTTTCCCATTGGTGCACACTAACGTTATTTTTTTGGTTTTTGTAATCTTTAAACTGATATATTTTTGTGTTCACTTTTGATGTCCCCTCCTTTTTTCCTACTACTTCCATTGTACAGTTTTTTACACTTTTAAAAA
>Ga0207655_1001750_pt1 | contig 19043 bp, 16 predicted proteins | sample KBSM44metaG_FD_184398 | JGI IMG/M metagenome (GOLD analysis project Ga0207655, IMG submission 184398) | Miscanthus rhizosphere microbial communities from Kellogg Biological Station, Michigan, USA - KBS M4-4 metaG (SPAdes) (version 2) | ecosystem: Host-associated > Plants > Roots > Rhizosphere >...
TTCTGCCGTTAAAGAGACTGCGTGTGATCTGGATCACATTGTGTGTGCTTAACTGGCCACATTGCAGGCACAATGCCATCTTTTTGATATGACGGGTCGGAGCTTTACCCTTGCCGCGTTCTTCCGCTGTACGTTTCAGCCATTTCCTACCTTCACTGCTGTTGTTGCTCGCGGGGTTGGCGGCTGCGTACGTCAAAGACCTCAACGTGTTCTTCACTTCGCTGTTCAACGTGTTGCCGACCCTGGTTCTGCTGTTGGGCGGCGCTTACTGTGCGGTTTACCGACGTCAGCGCGAGCTGTTTCTGATGCTCACGGTGTACATCGCCTACTTTTTGCTCGACACCCAGACCGACTATTACCGCGACAATGGCAAGGTGCGCGAAGACGCCGCCGTGGTGTTTCACCTGGTCTGTCTGCTGTTGCCGTTGCTGTTCGGGCTGTTCGCCGCGTGGCAGGAACGTACGCATTTGTTCCAGGACATGGTCGCGCGCTTCGCCGTGTTGCTGGCCTTTGGCAGTGTTGCTTTGGGGCTTGAACAAAGTTATCCGCAGGCGCTGCTGATGTGGCTCTCGGAAATCCGCTGGCCGGCGCTGCACGGCGCCTGGATGAGCCTGATTCAGATGTCCTATCCGGTATTCCTCTCGGCATTCCTGTTGCTGGCCTGGCAATACTGGCGCAATCCGCGTCCACTGCACGCGGCGCAGCTGGTCGGGTTGCTCGGGGTGTTCTGGATGCTGCCGAAAACTTTCATCCTGCCGTTCACCCTGAACATCATGTGCAGTCAGGTGATGCTGATGATTGCCGCTGCCGTGGCGCATGAGGCCTATCAAATGGCCTTCCGCGATGAACTCACCGGTCTGCCGGGGCGGCGCGCGCTCAATGAGCGAATGCAGCGTCTGGGCCGCAACTATGTGCTTGCGATGAGCGACGTCGATCACTTCAAGAAATTCAACGACACCCACGGTCACGATGTCGGTGATCAAGTGCTACGGCTGGTCGCCAGCAAGCTGTCGAAAATCAGCGGTGGCGGTAGGGCATATCGCTATGGTGGTGAGGAGTTCGCCTTGGTGTTTGCGGGCAAAACCCTCGAGGAGTGCATGCCGCATCTGGAGGTGATTCGCGAGTCGATTGCCTCCTATAACATCCAGTTGCGCAATCAGGAGAACCGTCCGCAGGACGATCAGCAAGGTCGTCAGCGTCGTAGCGGCAGCGGTGCTTCCAGTGTGTCGGTCACGGTCAGTATCGGCGTCGCCGAGCGCGTCGAGCAACGGACGCCGGAAGAAGTCCTCAAGTCCGCCGACCAGGCGTTATACAGTGCCAAGGGCGCCGGGCGTAACTGCGTCATGGCGTTCGGACAGAACCGTCGCGGCGCGGTGCGGATGGACAGCACTGCTGGCTGACTCAAGCCGCACGTTATCACTCAAAAGCCCGCTGATTGCGGGCTTTCTTTTATCTCTGAATGCTGGTGACCAAAAATAACAAATCAGTCACCGGTTGACCCTATGTGTCGCAAAAGTTGTTGAGGTACACTCGGCCTCAACGAAAACACTCTTCCACAAATCACCTGTTTAGATCTTGCGAGGTTTGCCATGGCTGACTACAAAGCGCCGCTGCGCGATATGCGCTTCGTCCTCAATGAAGTATTCGAAGTCGCCAAACTCTGGGCCGAACTGCCGGCCTTGGCCGAGACTGTCGATGCAGAAACCGTAGAAGCCATTCTCGAAGAAGCCGGCAAGGTCACCAGCAAAAGCATCGCGCCACTGAGCCGTGCGGCCGACGAAGAAGGCTGCCACTGGAAGGACGGTGCCGTCAGCACCCCGGCCGGTTTCCCACAGGCCTATCAGACTTACGCTGAAGGCGGCTGGGTCGGTGTCGGTGGCGATCCGGCCTACGGCGGCATGGGCATGCCCAAGGCTGTCTCGGCGCAGGTCGAAGAGATGGTCAACTCCGCCAGTCTGTCGTTCGGCCTGTACCCGATGCTGACCGCCGGCGCCTGCCTGTCGATCAACGCCCACGCCAGCGAAGAGCTGAAGGCCGCCTACCTGCCGAACATGTACGCCGGCATCTGGGCCGGTTCCATGTGCTTGACCGAGCCGCACGCCGGCACCGACCTGGGCATCATCCGCACCAAGGCCGAACCGCAGGCCGACGGTTCCTACAAGGTCAGCGGCACCAAGATCTTCATCACCGGCGGTGAGCACGACCTGACCGAGAACATCATCCACCTGGTGCTGGCGAAACTGCCGGACGCACCTGCTGGCCCGAAAGGCATTTCGCTGTTCCTGGTGCCGAAGTTCATGGTCAATGCCGATGGCAGCCTGGGCGCGCGCAACCCGGCGAACTGCGGTTCGATCGAACACAAGATGGGCATCCAGGCGTCCGCGACCTGCGTGATGAACTTCGATGAAGCTGTGGGCTATCTGGTCGGCGAGCCGAACAAGGGCCTGGCGGCGATGTTCACCATGATGAACTACGAGCGTCTGGGCGTCGGTATTCAAGGCCTGGCCAGCGGTGAGCGTTCCTATCAGAACGCCGTCGAATATGCGCGCGATCGTCTGCAGAGCCGTTCGCCGACCGGCGCGCAGAACAAGGACAAGGTCGCCGACCCGATCATCGTCCACCCGGACGTGCGTCGCATGCTGCTGACCATGAAAGCCTCGAACGAGGGCGGTCGCGCCTTCTCCACTTATGTGGCGATGCAACTCGACACCGCCAAGTTCAGCGAAGACGCGACCACCCGCAAGCGCGCAGAAGATCTGGTCGCGCTGCTGACCCCGGTGGCCAAGGCGTTCCTCACCGACCTGGGTCTGGAAACCACCGTCCACGGCCAGCAGATTTTCGGCGGCCACGGCTACATCCGCGAGTGGGGTCAGGAGCAACTGGTGCGTGACGTGCGAATCACCCAGATTTACGAAGGCACCAACGGCATTCAGGCGCTGGACCTGGTCGGGCGCAAGATCGTCGGCAGCGGCGGCGCGTTCTATAAGCTGTTCGCTGACGAGATCCGCCACTTCACTGCAACCGCCAGCGCTGACCTCGGCGAATTCACCAAGCCGCTGAACGATGCCGTCAGCACCCTCGACGAGCTGACGGCCTGGCTGCTGGATCGGGCGAAAACCAATCCGAACGAAATCGGCGCGGCCTCGGTCGAATATCTGCAAGCGTTCGGCTACACCGCTTATGCCTACATGTGGGCACTGATGGCGAAAGCCGCGCTAGGCAAAGAAGCCCAGGAGGATTTCTACGCCAGCAAGCTGGGTACCGCACGCTTCTATTTCGCCCGTCTGCTGCCGCGTATCCACTCGCTGAGCGCATCGGTGAAGGCTGGCAGCGAGTCGCTGTTCCTGCTGAATGCTGAGCAGTTCTGATGATGTAACGTCATGTAAGCATTCTCTTACATGACGTGCTGCTGTTCTCCCATAGGCGTAGATTGGATCCACAGCTAATCTACAACTCATGGACGTCGCGCAGGAAGCGCAAAGCAACAACACGGACACGTAGGATTCTGCCAGGGTGGCGGAGTGAAATGGATGTCAGGGAAACAGTCTGCAAAGCCCCGCTTCGGCGGGGTTTTCTTTTGCCTGCAGAAAAGTATCAGGCCAGCGGATCCAGTGGCGGTGCGGCTTTCAACGGTTTGTCTTCACGCTGAATCACTTCTTCCAGCAATGTGCGCAGTAACGCCAAAGACGCCTGCTGGCGTTGCACATCGCGGCACACCAGCCCAACCTTCAGCGGCACCCGTGGTTCGCTCAACGGCTTCCACAACAGATCCTCATCGTCGTATTCCTTCTGTGAACGCCCGGGCAGCACCGTCGCCAGTCTGGTGTGCGGCAGACTGTCGAGAATCCCCAGCATATTGTTCAGCTCGGCCTGTACTTGCGGGCGCCTGCCCAGGCTGGTCAACTGAGCCTGCCAGATCTGCCGGATCTGAAACTCTTCGCCCAGCAGCAACATCGGCAATTCCGCAGCCTGCCGCATTGAGACCTTCTTGAATTCACGTAGCGGGTGATCCGCCGGGATGACCAGCGTCAGTTCGTCCTCGTACAGCATCACGCCATGCAGCCCCGGTTGGCGCGGCGGCAGGTAGCTGATGCCGATGTCCAGTGAGCCGTTGAGCAAACGGCGCTCGATCTCCAGCCCCGTCAGTTCATAGATCTGCACCACAAGATGCGGCTGCGCCTTGCGCACCCGTTCGAGCATTTGCGGCACAAGGCTGGTGTGCACGGTTTGCAGTACGCCGATCGCCAGCGTGCGCAGGGCCTGCCCCTTGAAGTTGCCCAGCGCTTCCCGCGCCCGCTGCAAACCGTCGAGCAGCGGCACGGCGTGGTTGTACAGCGTGTGCGCGGCAAGGGTCGGCAACAGGCGTTTGCTGCTGCGTTCGAACAGCGTGACGTCGAGGTTCTGTTCGAGCTGACGAATCTGCTGCGACAGCGCCGGTTGCGAAATCGACAGGCGTTCGGCGGCCCGGCCGACATGACCCTCTTCGTAGACCGCGACGAAATAACGCAGTTGTTTGAAATCCATAAGTAATGCTTATCGAAAATGCTGGTAAATCGAAATGGCCCGAAGCCGTCAGTGAGCCTAGTCTAACCGTAATCACAAGGCTTACAGGGCCAGAGAGCGCGATGAATAGCGTTTGCTTCGACAATGTTTGCATAGGCGGTTCAAAAAACCTCAAGCGAGGTTTTTTGCAATGAATCTGTTCAGTCTGCGGCGTCAGGCGCCGAGTCTCGATGACCTCGCTTTCGAGGCCGGTCCACCCCAGGCAGGCGATAGCCTGAATGCCGAGCGACTGATGCCCAGCGTCGAGCGACCGGCGCAGGTCTTCGTGCGTGGCCAGGGATCCTGGTTGTGGGACAGCAACGACCGCGCTTATCTCGACTTCTCCCAGGCCGGCGGCGCCAACAGCCTCGGCCACAGCCCTTCGGCGCTGGTCAAAGCCATCGCCAGTCAGGCCCAAGCGCTGATCAATCCCGGTTTCAATCTGCACAACCGCGGCATGCTCAGCCTTGCCGAGCGCCTGTGCGCCAGCACTTCCAGCGATCAGGCTTACCTGCTCAATAGCGGCAGCGAGGCCTGTGAAGCGGCGATCAAACTGGCGCGCAAATGGGGGCAACTGAATCGCGGCGGCGCCTCGCGGATCATCGTCGCGAAGCAGGGTTGCCATGGCCGCAGCCTGGCAACGATTTCCGCGTCGGACAGTTGCAACCTGCACAACCGCTTCGCACCGTTGCTGCCGGGTTTCGATCTGGTGCCGTTCAATGACTTGCCTGCGTTACATGCCGCCGTCGATGCGCAAACCGTGGCGATCATGCTCGAACCGATTCAGAGCGATGCCGGGGTGATTCCGGCAACTGAGCATTACCTCAAAGGCGTCGAGCGCCTGTGCCGCGAGCTGGGCATTTTGCTGATCCTCGACGAAGTGCAGACCGGTATCGGTCGCTGCGGCACTTTGCTCGCGGAACAGTCCTACGGCGTGCGCGCCGATATCGTTGTGCTCGGCAAAGGCCTCGGCGGCGGTGTTCCTCTGGCGGCGTTATTGGCCCGTGGCAAGGCCTGCTGTTTTGACGCCGGTGAACTGGGCGGCACTCATCACGGCAACGCACTGATGACCGCGGCCGGTCTGGTGGTGCTCGACAGCTTGCAGGATCGGGCATTTCTCGAGCAGGTCAAAGACCTCGGCCAGCACCTGCGCGAAGGTCTAGCTCGATTGGCACACCGCTACGGGCATGGCGAACTGCGTGGTCAAGGCCTGTTCTGGGGACTGAGCCTGTCAGAGGATTCCGCCGATGCCGTAGTCAAAGCCGTCTTGCACGAAGGCCTGCTGCTCAACGCGCCGCAAGCCAACTGCCTGCGTTTCACCCCGGCACTCACCGTCAGCAAGGCCAACATCGACGAAATGCTCCTGCGCCTGGCACGCGCCTTCTCGCGAGTACGTACCGCGCAACTGCAATGCCGCAAAGGGATTGCCGTCTGAGCTGAAGTTTGCTGCCCAATTTGAAGAACCGTCTCGCGGTATAACGCACGCCCCACGCCTGATTCTTTTGGCGTGGGGCGTTTTTTTGTGCCCGATGGTGGCGATCAAATGGCGTTTGCACTGAACCCTGACGAACGGCGCAGGTCGATTAGCTTGTATGGCTCATGTGAGCCAACCCCCATTCAGGAGCTGACCCATGGACTTCATTCGTATCATCATCGCTATTCTGTTGCCGCCACTGGGTGTGTTTCTGCAGGTCGGGTTCGGCGGGGCGTTTTGGCTGAACATTCTGCTGACGCTGTGCGGCTACATTCCCGGGATCGTGCATGCGGTGTACATCATCGCCAAGCGCTGAGTTCAGCGGCACCTGATAGATAGCTTTCGCGAGCAGGCTCGCTCCCACAGGGGATTTTGTGCACAACACAGATCCAATGTGGGAGCGAGCCTGCTTGCGAATGGGACGACGCTATTTTGAATTGGGGCGGTGATCAGTCCGCCAACCCCATCACCCGCCGATAAAACCGCCACTCCTGCTCCAGCGCATGCGCCTGATTGGCGGCGCGACGGAAACCATGGCGTTCGTCGGCGTAGTAATGCGCCTCGACCGGGATGCCGTTTTGCTCCAGCGCCGCGACCATGTCGCGGGTCTGTTGCGGCACCACCACCGCATCCAGCTCACCCTGAAAGAAAATCACCGGCACACGGATGTTGCTCGCATGCAGTAGCGGCGTGCGGGCGGCGTAGCGCTCGGCGTCCTGCTCAGGATCACCGATCAGCCAGTCCAGATAATCACCTTCGAATTTGTGGGTTGCCCGGGCCAATGCCACCGGATCGCTGACGCCATAGAGGCTGGCGCCCGCGCGGAACACCTGCTGAAACGCCAACGCGCATAACGTGGTGTAACCCCCGGCGCTGCCGCCGCGGATAAACGCGCGCTCGCCGTCGATCAGACCTTGCTCGGCCAGATATGCCACCACTGCGCAGGCGTCCTCGACATCCACCTCACCCCAACTCAGATGCAACGCCTGACGATATTCGCGACCGTAACCGCTGCTGCCGCGATAGTTGAGGTCGGCGACGGCGAAACCACGCTGCGTCCAGTACTGAATGCGCGGGTCAAGCATCGGGTAGCAGGCCGACGTCGGGCCGCCGTGGATGAATACCACCAGTGGCGGCTGGGCTTCGTCGTTCATCGCCGGATAGAAGAACCCGTGAGCCTCACCGCTGCCGCTCGGGTAGCGCAAGGTCTGCGGACGGCTGATGCACTCCGCCGGCAAAGGCGCCACACCGCCAGCCAGCACATTCACTTCGAGGGTAGCGCGATCAATGGCGATCACCGCAGAAGGGCTGATCGGCGAAGCGGCGATGCAATAGATAAATTGCTGATCCAGCGCCAGATGGCGGAAGCGGCTGTAGTCGCCGGTGAAGTCTTCGCCGTCGAGCGCCAGGCGACCAAAACCGCCTTCGCTCCAGCTCGCCAGAAACGAATCGCCCACCGGCAACCAGGTGCAGCCACCCATTTGCCACGGGGCGGGCGCATGATCGGCCTCGGCGCAGGACAGTCGCTGCAAACCGTCGGACGTTTCGCCCCACGGCTGCCAGAAACCGCCGCGATCAGTCAGGCATAACAAGCGTCCTTTCGCGTCGAACCGCGGTTGCTGGATCGACTCTTCAAGGTCAGCCCCCGCCACGCAACGCGGTGCGCCAAAGCCACCCTCAGCCAGACGCTCGGCCACCATCAATCGCGTGGATGTCCAAGGCTGATGCGGCCGACTCCACTCGATCCAGGCCATTCGCGAACCGTCCGGGCTGATGGTCGGCGCAGCGTAAAAGTCTGCACCTTTCGCCAGCAAATGCCGGGTGCCGTCGGCCAGATCAATCGCTACCAGCCGATGCTGGTCGCGCAGTTCCTCGACCGCCAGCACTTGGCCGAAAGCAAAATGCAGATCGCCATAACGACACTCGCCTGAAGTCAGCGCCTCAGGCGCACCGTCCAGCGTCTGCCGATACAGCTGCTGATCCGCCTCATTGACGAAAACCACCTCGTCAGGCGTCAGACAAAACGCGCCACCGCCATATTCGTACACCCGGCTGCGCACGCTGAAGCCATCCGGCGTCAGACATTTCGCCACGCCGTCGCGCCAGTGCCAGATCCGGCACGCAGCATCTTCGGGGCGATATTCATTCCAGAACAAACCGTGGGCACCGAGTTGCAGTTCGGCGAAATCCATTCCGGCGGCGACAGCCTGGGCGGCGCTGAAAGGCTCAGCCCTTGGCGATGAGGCGTGAGTTTCGTTCATTACGGAAGGCCAGTTGTTCGATGGTCTGAGTGGCGGTCTCGGCTTCTTCTCGGGCCTTGAGAATCACGCCGTGATGGTCGGACTTGCTGCACACCGGGTCGGCATTGCTCGCGTCCCCCGTGAGCATGAACGCCTGACAGCGGCAGCCGCCGAAATCCTGTTCCTTCTCGTCGCAGGAGCGGCATGGCTCAGGCATCCAGTCGTAACCGCGAAAGCGGTTGAAGCCGAACGAGTCGTACCAGATGTGCTGCATGCTGTGGTCGCGCACGTTGGGAAATTGTACCGGCAGCTGTCGGGCGCCATGACAGGGCAGGGCAGTGCCGTCCGGAGTCACCGTCAGAAAAATACTGCCCCAGCCGTTCATGCAGGCTTTCGGGCGTTCTTCGTAGTAGTCCGGGGTGACGAAAATCAGCTTGCACGGATGCCCTTCGGCTTCCAGTTTGGCGCGGTATTCGTTGGTGATGCGTTCGGCGCGCACCAGTTGCTCTTTGGTCGGCAACAGGCCGACACGGTTGAGCTGCGCCCAGCCGTAGAACTGGCAGGTGGCGAGTTCGACGAAGTCCGCTTCGAGCGCGATACACAGCTCGATGATGCGGTCGATCTTGTCGATGTTGTGCCGGTGGGTGACGAAGTTCAGCACCATCGGATAGCCGTGGGCCTTCACCGCGCGAGCCATTTCCAGTTTCTGCGCGAAGGCTTTTTTCGAGCCGGCGAGCAGGTTGTTCACTTGCTCGTCGCTGGCCTGGAAACTGATCTGGATGTGATCGAGGCCGGCCTTCTTGAAGTCACTGATCTTCTGCTCGGTCAGACCGATGCCGGAAGTGATCAGGTTGGTGTAGAAACCCAACTGTCGCGCTTCACGGATCAGTTCGGCGAGGTCCTGACGCACCAGCGGTTCGCCACCGGAAAAGCCCAGTTGCGCCGCGCCCATCTCCCGCGCTTCGCGGAAGACCTTGATCCACTGCTCGGTGCTCAGCTCTTTGCCCTGCTCGGCGAAATCCAGCGGATTGGAGCAGTACGGGCATTGCAGCGGGCAGCGGTAGGTCAGCTCGGCGAGCAGCCACAGCGGCAGGCCGACTTCAGATTTTGGCGGTACTTGCACCGATGCTTCAGGCAAGTTCGATCCAGTGCTGCGCACGGGCAACCTCCATGAATTGCTCGATGTCTTCACCGAGCTCGGGCACGCCGGGAAACTGCTCGTCGAGTTTGGCGATGATCGCCGCGACATCGCGTTCACCGTCGATCAAGCCGCCGATCAGCGCGGCGCTGTCGTTGAGCTTGATCATGCCCTCGGGGTAGAGCAGCACGTGGCCTTTTTGCGCCGGTTCATACTGAAAACGGTAACCGGGACGCCAGGTCGGGATCTTGCTGCGATCAAAACTCATAGGGTGATTCCTTTGTGCCAGACCCGCTGCTCGGTGACGCTGTGATACGGCGGGCGGTTCAGTTCGTAAGCCATGCTCATGGCATCGAGCATGCTCCAAAGAATGTCCAGTTTGAACTGGAGAATTTCCAGCATGCGCTCCTGACCCTCGCGGGTCTTGTAGTGCTCGAGCGTGATCGCCAGACCGTGCTCGACATCGCGCCGCGCTTGACCCAGGCGAGTGCGGAAATATTCGTAACCGGCCGGGTCGATCCACGGGTAATGCTGCGGCCAGCTGTCGAGACGCGACTGGTGGATCTGCGGCGCGAACAGTTCGGTCAGCGAGCTGCTGGCGGCTTCCTGCCAACTGGCGCGGCGAGCGAAATTGACGTAGGCATCGACGGCGAAACGCACGCCGGGCAGCACCAGTTCCTGGGAGCGCAGTTGATCCGGGTCGAGGCCGACCGCCTGACCGAGCCGCAGCCAGGCTTCAATGCCGCCGTCTTCACCGGGGGCGCCATCGTGGTCGAGCAGGCGTTGAATCCACTCCCGGCGAATCTCGCGATCCGGGCAATTGGCGAGGATCGCCGCGTCTTTCAGGGGGATGTTCACCTGATAGTAGAAGCGGTTGGCGACCCAGCCCTGAATCTGCTCGCGGGTGGCACGGCCTTCGTACATCGCCACGTGATACGGGTGGTAGATGTGGTAGTAGGCGCCTTTGGCGCGCAGGGCGGCTTCGAATTCGCTGGGGGACAGCGGGGTGTCGGTCATTGCGGTTCTCCGGGGAACAACCGTTGGAATACTGGGTGTCTGTTCGGACGTCTTCGCGAGCAAGCTCGCTCCCACAGGGTTTGTGAACGCCACAGAATCCTGTGGGAGCTGGCTTGCCAGCGATGGGGCCATCCGCTACAGCACAATACTCATGCCATCGAACGCCACTTCAACATTACGCCGCGCCAGCTCCGCGCGCTCAGCCGAATCTTCATCGAGAATCGGGTTGGTGTTGTTGATGTGGATAAGCACCTTGCGCTGCTCGGGCAACTGCTCCAGCACTTCGAGCATGCCGCCGGGGCCGTTCTGCGCCAGGTGGCCCATCTCGCGACCGGTGCGGGTGCCGACGCCACGGCGCTGCATTTCATCGTCCTCCCAAAGCGTGCCGTCCACCAGCAGGCAGTCGCTGTCAGCCATGATTTCCAGCAGCGGCGCGTCGACCTTGCCTAGACCCGGGGCGTAAAACAGTTTGCCGCCCGTGTTGAGGTCTTCGACGATCAGGCCGATGTTGTCGCCCGGGTGCGGGTCGAAACGGTGCGGCGAGTACGGTGGCGCGGCGCTGCGCAATGGCAGCGGGGTGAAACGCAGGTTCGGGCAGGCAGCGACAGTGAAGCTCTGGTCGAGCTCGATGCGATTCCAGTTCAGTCCGCCGTTCCAGTGGGTCAGCATCTTGAACAGCGGGAAACCGGTGCTCAAATCTTCGTGAACCATGTCCGTGCACCAGACCTGATGCGGGCAGCCTTCGCGCAGGCTGAGCAGGCCGGTGGTGTGGTCGATCTGGCTGTCCATCAGGATGATCGCGCTGATGCCGGTGTCGCGCAGTGCACGGCCCGGTTGCATCGGGGCGAAGCTCTGCAGTTGCGCGCGGATGTCCGGCGAAGCGTTGCACAGCACCCAGTTCACGCCATCATCGGAGATTGCGATGGACGATTGGGTGCGGGCCTTGGCGTTCAGGCTGCCGTCGCGAAAGCCTGCGCAATTGACGCAGTTGCAGTTCCACTGCGGAAATCCGCCACCGGCGGCCGAACCCAGAATCTGGACGAACATGAACGCTCCCATCTTTCAACGCTGAAAATAAAACGCCCCGGCGAGCCGAGGCGTTGCACTGCAAGTCTGCGTAGGCAGAACTCAGCGGCTGGCGAAGTACATGGTGACTTCGAAGCCGATACGCAGGTCGGTGTAAGCCGGTTTTGTCCAGGACATAGGGTGACTCCTCATTGGGTGGGTGGGATAGCGCTGTCCATAGTTATAGTCCACGGCAGCGCAGGGATGTTCCAAATAGTTAGGCTGCTATGTTACTCAAAATTTCAACGGTATTGCCCGTGAATCTTTGAGAAAGCTCCTTGCAGCCTTGGTAATGATCATTTTGTCGCTTGCCACGGCGCGCCGGGTGACGATGCGCTGGCCAGGCAGCGCCAGCCGCCCTTGGCGTTGAGCAACCGCTGCGCTGCCTCCAGCAATGTTGAGCGTTTCAGTTGACCAATGGCTGTGTGCAGTTGCGCCAGGTAATCCGACGAGTGGCCAGCGAGCTTGGCCTGCCACAGCAACTCGGAGGCGTCCTTGTCGGACAGATGTCTCTCAGCGAACTGATCCGCGAGTGACTGGCGCTGCTCGTTGAAACGCTCTTCATCGAGGTTTTCGATAAGCGCAGGAATGCCCTCGAGGAACTGCTGGATATGGCCGAGCAGCTCAACTGGCGCAGTATCTGGCGACTGCACGCCGAACAGCAATCCACTCTGGCCATGCATCTGCCGCAAGGCGCTGAACACTGCGTAGCCCAATTGCAATTCGACCCGCAGGCGCTGGTAGAACGGTGTCTGGCACAGCTGCGCGAGCAGGCGCCAGGCGGCTTCATCGACGATCTCGCGGCTGGCGCTTGGGCAGAACAGCAGCAAGGCGTGTTCGCTGGACGCGGTGTCGATGTGGCTCCACAGATGTTGCGTGTTGATCGGCGGCGCGATCGGCAATTGATTGTCCGGAGTGCCGGGGATGCGGCTCAGGGCCAGACCCATAGCCGATTGAGTTTTTGCGTTGAGGCCAACGGCCAGTCCGTCCCAGCGCGAAGTTGTCCACAGCTGTCTGGCGTCGTTCGACTCGACGGTCGATGGCAGGCAATGTTCAGGCAACGCCTTGAGCAACAGGCGGATCGGTATCAACGGTGTTTCTGCCTCTGCGCTCGCTGAATCGGCGTCAATTTGCGTCAGACATTTCAGCGCGTGTTCGAGGACACTGGGCATCGGCTCCTGCAAGCCCGTCAGTTTCAGCAGCCACTGCGTGCCGGTGGCACTGAACGCCAACTCGATGCCGGCCTGCCGCGCGTCTTCCTGCGTTTCCCGCAGGCTGCGTCGCAGCTTGCCTTGCAGATCTGTGCCGGCCGCCGACTGCGTTTGCCAACGCAAGTAAATCGCGCCGTGGTCGCTATGATCCGGCAACGCCTGGCTGAATTGCATCGGCGAACGCTCACGCCGACCGCGCGAGCGATCCTGAGCGAAAGTCCGCAAGCCACGATGGGCGCTGGTCTGGCCGCGAATCAGGCCGGCGTTGGCCAGCGGCTCGTTGGAGCCTAGAAAAGGATTGGCGGCAGGCAGGTGCCAATGGTCGCTGAAGTTATCCACAACACCGATGTCGCGCAGGATCTGTTTGAGCGCAACAACGCCGTTTTCCGACAGACCGTTTTCGCGTTGTTCACTGTCGAGCCGCGCCAGTTGCAGGGCGCCGCTGATTTGCTGCTGACGCTCACGCAGCTTGGTGTATTCCTCGCGCAACGCTGCCCAGTCCTGTTGCGCGGCAAAGAAGCTCAACCAGTCCAGAAGCTGTTCACGAATGGCGCTGAAGGATTCGGCTGGGGTGGTGAATTGCAGATGCAGCAGCGCTTGCCCGGCGAACTGATACAGCGGCACGGCTTTCAAACCGTCCGCGAGGCGTTGTTGCTGCAAATGGGCGAGCAGCCCGCCGGGCTTGGCGCTGTTCAGCCAATGGCAGAGAAACGCCAGCGCTTCGGCGGACGAGTCGGGCAGTGCTTCGAAAGCGAACAGCAGATGGCTGCTTCGCTCGCCGACCTGTTGATAACTTTTTACCGTCAACGGCAGGGGGGCTGCCTGTTCGGCCTTATCCCCAACCGGCAGCGCGGCGGCGAACCGCTGCGCCAGTACGCGCAGCTCCTCAATGCTCTGCGGCCCGACCAGGCTTAGCGTCATTTGCCCGGTACGATAAAACTGCTGATGGAAATCCTTCAGCGCCTGTTGAAACGCTGGTAACTCAACTTTCAGGCTGTCGCGATTTCCCGCATGAAACCCGCGCAGCGGATGTGTGGCCGGCAATCCCTCGTACAGCGCCAGTTCCTGCTGAGCCGTCGGATCTTGCGACCACGCGACGAATTCCGCGTCCAGCACTTCGCGTTCGCGCAACTGATCGTTCGGATTCATACGCGGCTGGGCGAGCATGTCTGACAGACGCTCAAGCCCGGCGCTGAAGGCCGAGGTCGGCAGTTCGAAGAAGAAGTCGGTGGTGCGTTCACGGGTGCTGGCATTCACTTGCCCACCGTGACTTTGCACGTAGGCCATCAGCGCCTGACTCGCAGGAAAACGCTCAGTGCCGAGAAACAGTAAATGCTCAAGAAAATGCGCCAGTCCCGGCCACTTGAGTGGCACGTCATGGCTACCGGCAGCCACCCGCAACGCAGCGGCACTGCGCTTCAAGCCGGGCACCTGACGCAGGGTCACGCGCAAGCCGTTTGGCAGGGTTTCAGTGTGGGGGCGGGGGTGAGTCGGCGCAGGCATGGGCACTTCCAGAACAGTGAAGTGCCAATGCTAGCGGATTGGGTGGGGTCAGCGCTTGTTCAACGCGTGGTAAAGCTCGGGACGACGGTCGTTGAGGTAGCGATTGGCGGCGCGGGAATCTGCCATCAACTGTCGATCCAGCTCACCGACGATCAATGCTTCATCGAGTCCGGCCTGGGCGATACGGCTGCCGTCCGGCGCGGCGATGCTGCTTTGTCCGCAATAGTGGATCTCGCCTTCCTGCCCGCAATAATTGGCGTACGCCACGTAACACTGGTTTTCGAAGGCACGGGAACGCACGGTAACGTCAGCGACGAAATCGAACGGAATCATGTTTGCCGTCGGCACCAGAATCAGCTCGGCACCGGCCAGCGCCAGACGCCGCGCGTTCTCGGGAAACTCCAGGTCGTAGCAGATCAGGAAACCGAGCTTCCAGCCGTTGAGCTCGACCACCGGAAAATCATCTTCGCCGGGGCTGAACATCGAACGATCCAGGTCGCCGAACAGATGGGTCTTGCGGTAGTTGCACAGGCGCTCGCCGTGCGCGTCGATCAACTGCACGGCGTTGTAGATCTGCCCATCGGCCGTGCGCTCGGGGTACCCGTAAGCAATTGCCAGCCCGGCGGCTTTGGCGATTCGACCGATCTGTTGCGCCCATTCGCCGTTGTAGACCTCGGCCAAGGTGCTGACCGCTTCCTTGCCGATGTTGTAGCCGGTCAGAAACATTTCCGGCAGCACCAGCAGGTCGGCACCCTTGGCCTCCATCGCCAGTTGCTGCAGGCGATGCAGGTTGGCGGCGGGGTCCAGGGGCAGCGGTGGGCATTGGTAAAGGGCTACACGCATCGGGGAATCCTCTTACTCGGGCAGGGCGATAGGGCCGATGTCTTTGAACACATCACCCGGGCCCGGGTTCTCTTTATGTGTCGAACCGCCGAAATGCTTCATGATCCCCCACACGGCGTTGAGCGACGTCTGCACCGCGCCTTCGACCCACGCCGGGGTCCACGATACGTCGTCACCGGCGATGAAAATCCCGCGCTGCTCGGCTGGCATCTCGTCCTGCATGAAGTGCGCGTACATGCGCTGGTTGTAGCGATAGTGGCCGGGCAGGGCGCCTTTGAATGCGCCGAGGAAGTACGGGTCGGCTTCCCACGACACGGTGATCGGATCGCCGATGATCCGCGCGGCGATATCGACTTTCGGGTAGATCTTCTTCAGCGCGTTCAACGCCAGCTCTACGCGTTTTTCCACCGGGTGCGGCAGCATCTTCAGCGCGTCGCTCATCCACGAGTAGGACAGGCAGATCACTCCCGGCTTGTCGTCACCGTTGTCGAACAGATAGGTGCCGCGGGTCAGGCGATCGGTGAGGGTCATGCTCATCAGATCGCGACCGGTTTCCGGGTCCTTGTCCTTCCAGAATGGCCGGTCGACCATGACGAAGGTCTTCGACGACTGCATGTAGCGCGTGCGATCCAGCGCCATCCACATCTTCTGCGAGAACAGGGTTTCGTCGCATTCGATCTGCGTGGTCAGCAGCCAGCTCTGGCAGGTGGTCAGCACGGCGGCGTATTCGCGGGTGTCGCCGTTGTTGTCGGTGACGGCGAAACGGCCGTCCGGCGCGTGAGCGATTTTCTTCACGCCGGAACGCGGCGCGCCACGGTGCAGGGATTTCAGGCTGGTGCCTTCCGGCCAGTGCACGCAGCGCTCCGGCACATGCCGCCAGATGCCTTGCGGCACTTGCTCCACACCGCCCACCACCAGGTGCTGGTGATCGTCGCAGTTGGTCATCACCACGCGGAAGATTTCCAGCATCGAATTGGGGAAGTCCGAGTCCCAGCCGCCGGTACCGAAACCGACCTGACCGAACACTTCGCGGTGATGGAACGACAGTTTGGCGAAGGCTTTGGAAGTGGCCACGAAGTCGTAGAACGTGCGGTCGTCCCACAGCGGAACGAGCTTGTTCCACAGCTCCTTGAGGCGCGGCACATCACGGTCGCGAATGGCTTGCTGGATGTCGGCGAACTGCGAGCCAGCCTCCAGCGCATCCGCCCAGGCGTCAGCCACTTCCTGGAACAGTGCAGGAAGATCCTTCAGGCTTTGTGCGTAATGGGTTCTGCCTTCGAGATCGATCACCGTGCTGCCGGAGGCCGGCGTCAGCGGGTTCGGGAACGGTTTGGTCTCGAGACCGAGCTTGTCGACGTAGTGATAAAACGCAGTTGAGGACACCGGGAAACGCATGCCACCCAGTTCCGCGACGATGCCGTCGGTGCCGTTGAACGCTTGCGAACGCAGGCGGCCACCCAGTTTCGAGGCCTCGTACACCACCGGCTTCAAGCCGAGCTTCATCAGTTCGTAAGCGGCCACCAGACCCGCGATACCCGCGCCGACAATCGCCACTTCAGCGCCGTGATGGTGTTCAGGAATGCTGCCGAGACCGGCCGGGTGTTCGATCCAGTCGTCGAAGGCGAACGGAAAGTCCGGGCCGAAAATGGTAACGGGTTTCTTACCGTCTGCAGGATGGCGATTGTTCTTGTTCATGGCTGACCTTGCTGGCGACCCGACGCAGGATGCGCGTCTGAGTATAGGAAAAGATGCCAGCCATTCTAGGGAGCGTAGAACACGTTAATAAGACGCAAAGTGTCGTCGTTTTGCTAATTAATTGATCAATATGACGTTTGCTGACTACACACCGACCAAATGTAGGAATGAACCTGCTCGCGATGAGGCCATCAAGCTCACCAGCACTCAAACCGGCTGCCCCCGATCAATCTTGCTGCTCAAAATGATCGAGGTCGTGGTCTTCTCCACCCCATCCACACTGCCAATCTGGTCCAGCAACTGATCCAGTTGCTCCGGCGAGTCGGTGCGCAACCACGCCACATAATCAAATTCGCCACTCACCGCACACAACTGCTGCACCTGCGCCATCGCGCTCAACCGGCGCAATACCTCTTTGCCGGAACGCGGCTGCACCTTGATCCCGACATACGCCTGCAACCCGCCATCGATTACGCGCTGCCCCAGACGCACGCCATACCCGGTGATTACCTTGGCCTTCTCCAGCCGCGCCAGACGCGATGTGACGGTGGTACGCGCAATGCCCAGTTGTCGAGCGAGCATCGCTACGCTTTCGCGGGCATTGATCTGCAGGGCGGCGATCAACTGGCGGTCGATTTCGTCGAGGGCGGGGGGGCGGGTGTCTGGCAACGGTTGGCTCCAGGGAGTGTGTGGCAAAGAATTGGGGACATGTTACAGACACTGGGCACGCTGGGCAGCAAACTGGCCATGACGGTTGCCCTTGCGTGGGTTCAAGCGCTATCATCCGCGCGTCAGCACAGACCGGAACTTTGGAAGCAAAGGGTGCTGATTTCGGTGGCGCAAGCTACTCCCAGCCAGTGAGCGGGATAAGCGGGAAACCGTGAAAGGAAAGGCCGATATTGAGTTTTACAGAAGCCCCGATGCGCAAGCGTCGGGGCTTTTTGCTTTCTTCAAACGGACTTGCCAGCGTTCCGCATCTCAAGGATGTACCGCACATTATGTGGTTTACCTTTAGGTAGCTTCGCTCGACCCCAGTCGGAAACTTCATACGCGGAAATTATGCGGAGCTTGAGCAGGTTTGTAGTGTTCTGCGGTTTGCTGATGGAAAAAAAGACAGCGTAGTCATGCAGGTCAAGGCAATAGTAGCGTTGACTGTTTTCTACGTAGAACGGGACGGCAAGGCCTTGGAAGAAGCGTTTATGCAGATAGTCAGTGATTTGACTGCTGCAATAGTGACGCTCTGAACAGAAATATCGAGTTTCTCCCCTGTGCCGGATCGGTTGGCCATCTCCTTTACTATCAGTAAAGCAGTGGAATCCAAATTCGAATCTGACGCTGAGCGGCTGATTAGCTACTTCAAATACCAGTTCAAAAGGCTGTAAGTGCGCCATGGAGTATTTGCGTCCACCAATAAGCAGATCTTTCCATTCCATTTTGATCGACGCCGGACGCAGATAGAGAGTGTGTCGTTGTGCACTCCCGATAGAAATTTGAACGCCCCGAGAAATTGGGGCGCATTAGGAGCAGTGTTAGCTTTCAAGTGTGGGCATGATTCGCCTCTGTCGGTGATTGATGACAAAGTATCTTCACCACATCATCAATCACCGCTTTACTCATCGCTGTCATGAAGTAAGCGGCCCAGGCATGGCGGTCTGTGGCTTTGTGGTAAGCCGCTTCTTCTGCGAAGGCTTTGACCAGAAACAGCAGGTCGGAGGCTTGAGCCAGTGCATCGTCGATCGGGACGCCAGCGCTAACGTGGAAGAGGGGTTGGTTGGCGCAGTAGATGAAGGGGGTGAGGCCAATGGTTTTTAAATCTGCGGGCGAGTCTGTTTCAGTCATGGTGATACTCCCTGGTTCAAGGAGCCGGCCCATCCGTTTCCAAGCGAATGGGTGGCGGCTGTGCGCAGGTTGGAAAACCGGGAACCAAGGAACCGGCACGTCCGAAAACGTCCCACGCACAGCCACCATAAAAAGAGCAGGTGCGTTTTGATTCGACGGGTTTCCAAGCCCGACCGCTGATAAGCAGCGACGCCTCGAGAGTATCCCGCCAAAGAAAAGCTCAACACACACCAAAGCGCTTCAAATCACATCTTCGGAACTTGCCTACAGCCTTCGGGGAAGTCTTCCGAACATTGCACTCGCAAAGATTGTCCCCTCAACCGATCGCCCAAGAAAAAGCCGCGCATGGAGCGCGGCTTTCAAATGTGGTGGGCCCACACGGACTTGAACCGTGGACCAAAGGATTATGAGTCCTCTGCTCTAACCAACTGAGCTATAGGCCCTCAGTAGGCCGCGGATTATAGCGACGGTTTGGC
>Ga0207655_1001751_pt1 | contig 19041 bp, 19 predicted proteins | sample KBSM44metaG_FD_184398 | JGI IMG/M metagenome (GOLD analysis project Ga0207655, IMG submission 184398) | Miscanthus rhizosphere microbial communities from Kellogg Biological Station, Michigan, USA - KBS M4-4 metaG (SPAdes) (version 2) | ecosystem: Host-associated > Plants > Roots > Rhizosphere >...
GCAGTACGGCACCCTCGCCGGCGGCCAGATTCCGAGCGCCGCGACCATGTTCGAAGACGTCTACAAAGAGATGCCGGAGCACTTGAAGCGCCAGCGTCAGGAGTTGGGGATCTGACATGAACGATCACAACAATAATATTCAGTTGGAAACCGCCATGACCACGACCACCATGACCATGATCCAGGCCCTGCGCTCGGCCATGGATGTGATGCTTGAGCGTGACGACAACGTCGTGGTGTTCGGTCAGGACGTCGGCTACTTCGGTGGTGTGTTCCGTTGCACCGAAGGCCTGCAGACCAAGTACGGCACCTCCCGCGTATTCGATGCGCCAATCTCCGAAAGCGGCATCGTCGGCGTCGCCGTGGGCATGGGTGCTTACGGTTTGCGGCCGGTGGCCGAGATCCAGTTCGCCGACTACGTGTATCCGGCATCGGACCAGATCATTTCCGAAGCGGCGCGCTTGCGTTATCGCTCGGCCGGCGAGTTCACCGCGCCGATGACCCTGCGCATGCCCTGCGGCGGCGGCATCTATGGCGGCCAGACTCACAGCCAGAGCATCGAGGCGATGTTCACCCAGGTCTGCGGCTTGCGCACCGTCATGCCATCCAACCCTTACGACGCCAAAGGCCTGCTGATCGCCTCCATCGAAAACGATGACCCGGTGATCTTCCTCGAGCCAAAACGCCTGTACAACGGCCCGTTCGACGGCCACCACGACCGCCCGGTAACCCCGTGGTCGAAACACCCCGCCGCGCAAGTGCCGGACGGCTACTACACCGTACCGCTGGATGTTGCCGCCATCACCCGCCCGGGCAAGGACGTGACCGTGCTCACTTACGGCACCACCGTCTACGTCTCGCAAGTCGCCGCTGAAGAAACCGGCGTCGATGCCGAAGTCATCGACCTGCGCAGCCTGTGGCCGCTGGACCTGGAAACCATCGTCAAGTCGGTGAAGAAAACCGGACGCTGCGTAGTTGTTCACGAAGCGACCCGTACCTGCGGATTCGGCGCCGAGCTGGTCGCGCTGGTGCAAGAGCATTGCTTCCACTACCTGGAAGCGCCAATCGAGCGCGTGACCGGTTGGGACACCCCCTACCCGCACGCGCAAGAGTGGGCGTATTTCCCTGGTCCGTCCCGTGTGGGCGCGGCTTTGCATCGGGTTATGGAGGTCTGAATGGGCACGCACGTTATTAAAATGCCGGACATCGGCGAAGGCATTGCAGAAGTTGAATTGTCTCAGTGGCACGTCAAGGTCGGCGACATGGTCGTCGAAGATCAGGTGCTGGCCGATGTCATGACCGACAAGGCGATGGTCGACATCCCCTCGCCGGTGAACGGCAAGGTGATTGCACTGGGTGGACAGCCGGGCGAAGTCATGGCGGTCGGCAGCGTGCTGATCAGCATTGAAGTCGAAGGCGCAGGCAACGTTAAGGAATCGACTGCGCCAGCGGCTGTTGTTAAAGAAGCACCTGTGGCGGCGCCGAAAGTTGAAGCCGTCGTAGAAAGCACACCGGCTGCAGCGGCCCCGCGTCCGGCTGCCGCTTGCCAAGGACCGATGGTCGCCCGCGAAGCCGACGAACGTCCGCTGGCCTCCCCGGCCGTGCGCAAGCATGCGCTGGACCTTGGCATTCAACTGCGCCTGGTGCGTGGCAGCGGCCCTGCCGGGCGGATTCTGCACGAAGACCTCGAAGCTTATCTGGCTCAGGGTCAGTCGAACGCATCGACGGCCACCGCCGTTTACGACCAGCGCAACGACGAACAGCAAATCCCGGTGATCGGCATGCGCCGCAAGATCGCCCAGCGTATGCAGGACGCCACCCAGCGTGCCGCCCACTTCAGTTACGTCGAAGAAATCGACGTCACCGCCGTCGAAGAGCTGCGTGCGCACCTGAACGAAAAACACGGCGCGACCCGTGGCAAGCTGACCTTGCTGCCGTTCCTGGTGCGCGCCCTGGTCGTGGCCCTGCGCGACTTCCCGCAGATCAACGCCCGTTACGACGACGAGGCCCAGGTCATCACCCGCCTCGGCGCGGTGCATGTGGGCGTCGCCACGCAAGCCGACATCGGTTTGATGGTGCCGGTGGTGCGTCACGCCGAAGCCCGCAGCCTGTGGGACAACGCCGCGGAAATCTCCCGCCTGGCAACTGCCGCACGCACTGGCAAGGCCAGCCGCGATGAGCTGTCCGGCTCGACCATCACGCTGACCAGCCTCGGCGCCCTGGGCGGCATCGTCAGCACGCCGGTGCTGAACCTGCCAGAAGTGGCGATCGTCGGCGTGAACAAAATCGTCGAGCGACCAATGGTGATCAAAGGCCAGATCGTGATCCGCAAGATGATGAACCTCTCCAGCTCCTTCGATCACCGCGTGGTCGATGGCATGGACGCGGCGCAATTCATCCAGGCCGTTCGTGGCTTGCTCGAACAACCCGCAACGCTGTTTGTGGAGTAAGGAATGCAACAGACTCTAAATACTACGCTGCTGATCATCGGCGGCGGCCCTGGCGGCTATGTGACGGCGATCCGTGCCGGTCAATTGGGCATTTCGACCATTCTGGTGGAAGGCCAATCGTTGGGCGGCACCTGCCTGAACATCGGCTGCATTCCGTCCAAGGCGTTGATTCACGTCGCCGAACAGTTCCATCAGACACAGCACCACAGCCAATACTCGGCGCTGGGCATCAGCGTATCGGCGCCGACCTTGGACATCGGCAAAAGCGTCGAGTGGAAGGACGGCATCGTTGATCGCCTGACCACTGGCGTCTCCGCGCTATTAAAGAAGCACAAGGTCCAGGTCATCCACGGCTGGGCGAAAGTGATCGACGGCAAAACCGTTGAGGTCGGCGACACGCGGATTCAGTGCGAGCACCTGGTGCTGGCCACCGGTTCGACAAGCGTCAACTTGCCAATGCTGCCGATTGGCGGGCCGATCATCTCCTCCACTGAAGCCCTGGCGCCGAAAAGCGTGCCGAAACGGCTGGTTGTGGTCGGTGGCGGTTACATCGGTCTGGAGCTGGGGATTGCTTATCGCAAACTCGGCGCCGAGGTCAGCGTGGTCGAGGCGCAGGATCGTATTCTGCCGGCCTACGATGCCGAACTGACCCATCCGGTGCACGAAGCACTCAAACAACTCGATGTGAAGCTTTACTTGAAGCACAGCGTTGAAGGCTTTGATTCACAAAGAAATTCCCTGCAAGTTCGCGACCCGAATGGCGACATCCTGAATCTAGCAACCGATCAGGTGCTGGTGGCCGTTGGTCGCAAACCCAACACCCAGGGCTGGAACCTCGAAACCTTGAACCTGGACATGAACGGTTCGGCAATCAAGATCGACAACCGTTGCCAGACCAGCATGCGCAACGTCTACGCCATCGGCGACCTGAGCGGCGAACCGATGCTCGCCCACCGGGCCATGGCCCAGGGCGAGATGGTTGCCGAACTGATCAGCGGCAAACACCGCGAATTCAACCCGACCGCCATTGCCGCCGTGTGTTTCACCGACCCGGAACTGGTGGTGGTCGGCAAGACCCCGGACGAGGCCAAGGCTGCGGGGCTGGACTGCATCGTGTCCAGCTTCCCGTTCGCCGCCAATGGCCGGGCGATGACACTGGAGTCGAAAAGTGGCTTCGTGCGGGTCGTGGCGCGGCGTGACAATCATCTGATTATTGGCTGGCAGGCGGTGGGTGTGGGTGTTTCGGAGTTGTCGACGGCGTTCGGTCAGAGCCTGGAAATGGGCGCCCGGCTGGAAGACATCGCCGGCACCATCCACGCGCATCCGACGCTTGGTGAGGCGGTGCAGGAAGCGGCGCTGCGTGCGTTGGGGCACGCGCTGCATCTGTAACCGCTCAACTGTGGCGAGGGAGCTTGCTCCCGCTGGGCTGCGAAGCGGCCCCAACCGCGTCACTGCGATCTGCCTGATGCACCGCAGTGTCCGGTTTTACCAGTGCTGCGCACCGGAACGGGAGCAAGCTCCCTCGCCACAGGGTTTCGAATGATGAAAGATCGGCGACAAGTTTCATGAGCTGGCTAAGAAATCTGCCAATCACCCGATAGTCCGGGCTGCGATTTAGGCCCGGAATGAAGTATTGTTGTCCCCATCCAGAAAAATGTCAGAAGCCTTGAACCGTTTCGACGGTTGTTAAGTGATAGAGGGTGTCATGGGTAACGAAAGCATCAATTGGGACAAGCTGGGTTTTGACTACATCAAGACAGACAAGCGCTATCTGTCGCACTGGCGTAATGGCGAGTGGGACAAAGGCACCCTGACCGAAGACAACGTGCTGCACATCAGCGAAGGCTCGACTGCCCTTCACTATGGCCAGCAGTGCTTCGAAGGCCTGAAGGCCTACCGTTGCAAGGACGGTTCGATCAACCTGTTCCGCCCGGACCAGAACGCCGCCCGCATGCAACGCAGCTGCGCGCGCCTGCTGATGCCGCAAGTGTCCACCGAACAGTTCATCGAAGCGTGCAAGGACGTGGTCCGCGCCAACGAGCGTTTCATTCCGCCTTACGGCACCGGCGGCGCGCTGTACCTGCGTCCGTTCGTGATCGGCGTGGGTGACAACATCGGCGTGCGTACCGCACCCGAGTTCATCTTCTCGATCTTCTGCATCCCGGTCGGCGCCTACTTCAAGGGCGGCCTGACCCCACACAACTTCCAGATCTCCAGCTACGACCGTGCCGCTCCACAAGGCACCGGCGCGGCCAAGGTCGGTGGCAACTACGCCGCCAGCCTGATGCCAGGCTCCCAGGCCAAGAAGGCGCACTTCGCCGACGCCATCTACCTGGACCCGATGACCCACACCAAAATCGAAGAAGTCGGCTCGGCCAACTTCTTCGGGATCACCCACGACAACAAGTTCGTCACCCCGAATTCCCCTTCGGTGTTGCCGGGCATCACCCGTCTGTCGTTGATCGAACTGGCCAAGACCCGTCTGGGCCTGGAAGTGGTTGAAGGTGACGTGTTCATCGACAAGCTGTCCGACTTCAAGGAAGCCGGTGCTTGCGGTACTGCCGCGGTGATCACCCCGATCGGCGGCATCAGCTACAACGACAAGCTGCACGTGTTCCACAGCGAAACCGAAGTCGGCCCGGTCACCCAGAAGCTCTACAAAGAGCTGACCGGTGTACAGACCGGCGACATCGAAGCGCCAGCGGGCTGGATCGTCAAGGTTTGATCTGACGCCACAGTCCGTTTGAACACAAAAGCCCGGCCATCACATTGAAGGCCGGGCTTTTTTTCGCCCGCGTTTCGTGCAAAACGCCACTAGACTTGCCACGTGCAACCGCCATCAACAGGTGCCACCACAACCATGGATAAATTCTGGCGAAAGTATCTGGCCTTGCTGGAAACCGACTTCACCACGCAGGTGTTCGACAACATCAAGAACCTGCTGGTGTGCGCCCTGCTATTCGCGGCGGGCACCAACGCGTTGCACGGCGGTCATCAGCTGTTCATGGGAATGCTCGCCTCAAACCTCGCCGGCTGGGGGTTGATTGCAATATCAGCACTGTTGATGCTGCTCAGTGTCAGCGACGGCTTGCGCCGGCTGTCCAGGTTGCCGTATCACACGGCGTTCCAGATCATCCTGGGTCTGGTTTACCTGGTGCTGGCGGTGCGGGTGGTGGAGATCGTCTGGGATTTCAGAGCGTAGCGGTCACGGCACGAGGTGTCTGCCAACTCAGCTCATCCTGAGCAATCCGGGCAAATAACCACTCCACAAAGATCCGCGTGTGAGCCGTCACGTCCGGCGCAACACCGTAGTAATAACGCGGCAACGGCATGCGCAACTCGGGTAACGGGCAGATCAGGCGTCCGCTCGAGATATGGCTGCCCAACAAAGAGGTCGGGCACAGGGCAACGCCCTGTCCATCCACTGCGGCCTGAAGCACCAGGTGCATGTGATCAAACTGCCGGGTGACCTGAGTGGCTGACTGGCTTTGACCAAAGTGCATGGCCCAATTGTGCCAGTCTTCACGGCGTGCCTTGGCGGTCAGTAACGTATGCCGACTCAGGGACGTGAGGTCTTCAAGTGGCAGGCGCTCGATCAGCGCAGGGGCCGCGACCAGCAACAGTTCGTCTTCGAACAGCGCTCGCGCCTCAATCGCCGGTGCCCAATCGTCACGACCACGGCGAATGACGATATCGAACCCGTCGCGTGCCTGATCGGGTGCCTGGGTCTGGGTGATCACCTGCGGCTTGATGCCGGGGTGCCGCGCAACGAAATCCGCCAGCCTGGGCGTCAGCCAAAGCATGGCGAAGGACGGACGCACATTGATCTTCACCGTAGGCAGCGAGGCATGCTGCTTGAGCGCAGTGGCGGCATTGGCGATCTGCGACAGCCCGGCGCTGACCTGCTCATAAAAGCGCTGGCCGGCCGGCGTCAGCACCGATTGACGGATACGTCGCTCGAACAGCAGCACCCCCAGGTATTCCTCGAGCAATTTGACGTGCCGGCTGACAGCACTGTGGCTGACATGCAGCTCTTCGGCCGCCAGGCTGAAGCTCTGATGACGAGCAGCAACGGCGAAGGCGCGAACAGCATTAAGAGGCGGTAGTGGATTCATGCGTCTAATTTAGTCACCTATGCGCTGTAATTAAAGCGTTTGTCACGCCCTCCTCGCCACGCCAATCTGCCAGCACGCAGCCAATGTCACCTGACGGAGCAAGCCTTGAACAGTTACGGACTCTTTGTACTCTTCGCCACCCTGACCATTTTGAGCCCGGGACCTGGTGTGGTCCTGACTCTGTCCAACGCGGTGCGCCACGGTTGGAGGGGGGCCGTGCCGGGCATTCTGGGGATCGCGTCGGGGGCGTTTGTGGTCGCTGCCATCAGCGCCACCAGTGTTGGCCTGATACTCAGCACCTCGGCGAACGCCTTTATCGCATTGAAATACGCAGGAGCCGCCTATTTGTTGTACCTGGGCTACAAAAGCTGGCGCTCGGATCGTTTCAGCACGCTGCTTGAAACGCGCCCTTCAAGCCCGGGTTATCGCTTCCTTGAAGCGGCTTCGATGCAGCTTCTGAACCCCAAGGCGGTGTTTTTCTTTTTGGCGGTGTTCCCGCAATTCATCGACACTTCGGCGCACTTCTACAGCCAGTTCATCAAGCTGGTCGCCTCCTACGGCGTACTGGTGATCCTGGTGCACGGCAGCTATGCCTTGCTCGCCAATGCCGCCAAAGGCTGGTTGTCGAGCCCGAAAGGTTCCTGGCTGACCGCAAAAGTTTCGGGCGTGACCTTCGCCGGTTTTGGCGTGCTCATGGCCTCGGCCAGTCGCTAAGTCGCAGGACTGGCGATCGCGCGGCGCCTGTTCCCGGTGGACGTGAGTGGCGCTGTCGTTCCCTGAATCGGCAGTTCAACGGCGAATCGGCGACCGAGTTCCTTTCGCCCCACTGCCGTCAACGCCAACGCCCGACTGTCCAGATCCTGCGTCACCCATTGGCGTTTGATCGCCGTTTGCAGCAGCGCCGCGCCCAAGGCACCGCCCAGGTGCGGCCGACGCATGCTCCAGTCCAGGCACGGGCAGGCAAAGCGGCGGCGCAAAGTGCCGAGGTCTTTGACGTCGATGCCCAATCCTTCGAACAACGCTTCACCACTGTCGCTCAATCGATAAGCCTGCTCATCGGTTTGCAGCAACCACCCCGCGTCGATCATCCGGTCATGCAGCACCACTGCCAACGTGCCGGCCATGTGGTCGTAGCAGGTGCGGGCGAATTGCAGGCGGTCCGGGGTGCGCGGGTTGAACGTCGGCACGGCGTTCTGGCCGATCACCATCAGTGCTTCGAGTGCCTGGGCCACGCGTTTGTCCGCGAGGCTGTAATAGCGATGGCGGCCCTGAACGTGCAAACGCACCAGCGCCAGTTCCTTGAGCTTGGCCAGGTGTGCGCTGGCGGTCGAGGCGCTGACTTCGGCAACCGCCGCCAGCTCGGTGCTGGTGCGGGCATGGCCGTCCATCAGCGAGCAGAGGATTTTCGTCCGCGCAGGCTCTGCAATCGCTGCCGCCACTTGAGAGATGCCAACGTCGTGTTGCTCTGCGTTCATATTTCGCTCCCGGACGAATCAAGGCCCCTTCGGACTGGAGATAGTAGCAACACTTTTCAACCATCGATAAGGCTGCGACCCATGGACCCGATCATCGCTGCGACTCACGCCGATCCTTACCCCTACTACGCGCAACTGCGTGCCGAGGGTGGACTGGTTTTTCATCAGGGACTGAAACTGTGGGTGGCCAGCAGCGCCCGAGCGGTCGCCGCCGTGCTGGCGCATCCGGATTGCCATGTGCGGCCGGCGCATGAGCCGGTGCCCAAGGCAATTGCTCAGGACATGGCGGGCAAAGTGTTCGGTCAGCTAATGCGGATGAACGAGGGTGAGCGGCAGCGTTGCCCGAGGGCAGCGATTGAGCCGGGGCTGACGCTGATTGATGGGAATGACGTCAATTCACTGGTCAGCGCTCGGTTGATTACCCCTGGAGCCGATGGGTTGTACGCGGCGATGTTTCGCGGGCCGGTCTGTGTAGTGGCGACGTTGCTGGGCTTTTCTCCGGCTCAGGGCCGGGCCATCAGCGAGCTGACCGCTGACTTCATCGCCTGCCTGTCACCCCTCAGCGACCAGGCCCAACTGGACGCTGCCCATGTTGCGGCAGAACAGCTGAAGGGATATTTCATCGAGCTTCTGGCTGATCCGAACAATCGAAGCGCCGTGCTCGCCGGTATCCGGCAGCGCTTCGCCACCTCGACCGACCCGGAAACCTTGATCGCCAACCTGATCGGCCTGTTCTCCCAGACCTACGAAGCCACCGCCGGGCTGATCGGCAATGCGCTACTGGCATTGAGTCGCAACCCGCAGATCGATTCGACTCAAGTCAACGACCTGATCGCCGAAGTGCAGCGCTTCGATCCTTCGGTACAGAACACCCGCCGCTTCGTCGCAGCGCCCTGCGAAATCGACGGCGTGAACCTGAACCCCGGCGACGTCATTCTGGTGCTGCTGGCCTCGGCCAATCGTGATCCGCTGCTCAATGACGATCCCGATACATTCCTGCTCGAACGCCCAAACCGCCGCAGCTTCACCTTCGGCGCCGGCCGTCATCAATGCCCGGGGCAAGTGCTGGCCTTGAGCATTGCCCGCGCGACGCTGACTCAGATCCTGATAATGAAACCGGCTTTGGATCGGTTGACCTGGCACTACCGCCCTTCCCTTAACGGGCGCATTCCGCTCTTTGCCTGAAAAACACCTCAAGCGTTGCGATATTCGACCGTCAGGTGAGACAACTCATGAACCGGCGCCAGACGTTCGCGGATGGCGTCGGCACTGACGCTCGCCGTAGCCACGACACTGACAATTGCGGCTCGCGCCTGGGGCCCGACTTGCCAGACATGAAGGTCACTGATGCGGACATCGTCCGTCGATTCAAGCAGCTCACGAATTTCGGCGGCGACGTGCTCGTCGGTGGCGTCGAGCAATACCGCGGCGCTATCGCGCATCAAGCCATAGGCCCATTTCGCGATAACAAGGGCTCCGACGACGCCTATCATCGGGTCCAGCCAGACCCAACCCAAATAGCGCCCGGCCAACAATGCCGCGATAGCCAGTACCGACGTCAATGCATCGGCCAGCACATGGACATACGCCGAGCGCAGGTTGTTATCGTGATGATGGTGACCGTGGTTATGGTTGTGATGATCATGGCCGTGATCCCCATGGTTGCCTGCCAGCAGCAATGCGCTGACGACATTCACCGCCAGCCCCACCACCGCAATCACCGTCGCTTCGGTGAAAGCCACGGTGATAGGTTGAAACAGCCGCAGGATCGATTCGCCGGCGATGCCGATCGACACCAGGCCCAGCACCATGGCAGAAGCAAAAGCCGCCAGATCCCCGACCTTGCCAGTACCGAAGCTGAAGCGCGAATTGTTGGCGTGTCGCCTGGCAAAACTGTAGGCCGCCGCGGCAATGCCCAAGGCCACGGCGTGGGTCGCCATATGAAAGCCGTCCGCCAGTAACGCCATGGAGCCGGTGATATAACCAGCGGCAATCTCGCCAATCATCATCACGAACGTCAGCGCCACCACCCACAACGTGCGGCGAGCATTTTCATCGTGGGCGGCCCCCAGAAACAGATGGTCGTGAGTAAAGCGCGAAGCCTGAGGTGTCAGTGTCATGGGGCAGGCCTCTATTTCGAGTAACGGCGGATGGCTTGCAACAAGTCTTCCACGCCTTCGGCGCGTGCTTCGTCGCTGAGGCCGGGACGTGCCACATGTTCACGGGCGTGGGCGTCGATGAACTGGTCCATCAGACCATTGACCGCACCGCGAATTGCCGCAACCAAGTGCAGGGTTTTGGCGCACTCGGCATCGGACTCCAACGCCCGCTCCACCGCCTGGACCTGACCGGCAATGCGCCGGACGCGATTGAGCAAATCGTCTTTGTGTTCGTGGATGTGCGACATACCTATACCCCCTACCCCTATTTAGGCGGGCATAGTTACCGATATTGCCAGGGCTGGCAAGTCGGGTTGACTGCGTCATGGCTCATCGGCTTGTATCGCGGTAATAGCGGCTGAATTGTGGCGAGGGAGCTTGCTCCCGCTCGGGTGCGCAGCAGCCGCAAAACTGGCGAGTGGAGATTCCCTGACACGCCGCATGCACAGGTTTCAGGGTCGCTGCGCAACCCAACGGGGGCAAGCCCCCTCGCCACAGATAGCAAAAACCCCGCTCTCTCCTCTCAGAGACAGCGGGGTTAATCATTTCAATTCACACGTCAATCAATCATCCCGCGTCAGCACTTCCAGCAATGCAATCTCGAAAATCAGATTCGAATTCGGCGTAATCGCCCCCATCGAGCGCTCGCCGTAGGCCAGGTGCGCCGGCACCAGCAGCTTGCGCTTACCGCCGACCTGCATGCCCATGATTCCCTGGTCCCAGCCCTTGATTACCCGCCCGGTGCCAATCACGCACTGAAACGGTTTGCCCCGGCTGTAGGAAGAATCGAATTCGGTGCCGTCTTCCAGCCACCCGCGATATTGGGTAGTGATCAGCGCGCCTTTGACGGCGGCTTTGCCGTCGCCCACTTCAAGGTCGATTACCTGCAACTCATCATTCATTACATTCACTCTATCTGTGCGCTTGCCCGAACGGGCTTGATGGGCGCCGTTTTCCCAGAAATGCGGGCCATTGGCAACCGTTTCGCTCTGTATCCGGCAGTGGTCGTGAACTAATATACCCGCCACCTCCCCCACGGTTCGATACGCCATGAGCGCAATTCCTCAATGAGTCAGCTCTGGACCGACGTCACCATCGGCTCGCTGACCCTTGCCCTGATCGTCGCGCTGATTTGGCGCGATCGTTCGCTGCAAAAGCAGTTGGCCGAGTGCCGTGCGCTGATCGATAGCCTCACCGAGGGACAAAGTATCCACCAGGAAGGCGACGCCGAGCGCTTCAAACGCAGCCAATACTTCGCCCGCATCGGCACCTGGGACTGGGAGGTTGATACCGACAAACTCTATTGGTCGGATGCAATCTACGGGATGTTCGGATTCAAGATCGGCGAGGTGACGCCCTCCTACGCCCTGTTCTGTTCCTGTGTACACCCGGACGACCGGTCCAAGGTCCGCGCCGGTGAACTGCGTTGCCTGGAAACCGGCGAAAACCACGACGAGGAATACCGCGTGGTCTGGCCGGATGGCAGCATCCGCTGGCTGCGGGAGACCGGCAATGTGGTCAAGAATGAGCATGACGCAACGATCAAGATGATGGGCGTGGTCCGCGACATCACCGAAGAAAAAGCCTCCGCCAGTTACCTGCAACACCTGGCCCATTACGACCCGCTGACCGGCCTGCCCAATCGCCTGGTACTCGAAGAGCGCCTGTCCGCTGCCCTGGAACACGCCCGCCTCAGCGCCACGCGGGTGGCACTGGTATTTGTCGACCTCAATGGTTTCAAGGCGATCAACGACCACTATGGCCATGCCGCCGGCGACCGCGTGCTGATCACCACCGCGACACGCCTGAAGAAGATCCTGCGTTCAACCGACACCGTCGCCCGGATTGGTGGCGACGAGTTCGTGGTCATCCTCCAAGGCCTTCCCCAAGGCAACAGCCTGCAAGACGAAGCCCGCAGCATCTGCCAGAAAATCTTCATCGAACTCGCACCGCCGGTGACCATCGGCAACGACCAGCGCCACATCGGCACCAGTCTGGGCGTGGCGGTGTTCCCGGACCATGCGCCGAGCATGGACCGCTTGATTCACATTGCCGATCTGGCGATGTATGAGGCCAAGCGCAGCGGGAATAATCAGTATCGGTTGGGGAACATCAGCCCGATACGCGTTCACAGCGAATAGCCTTGGGCAAACGCCGAATCTCTGGAGGTCGGCAACATTGATCCGCTTCATGCATCAATACATACCAACTATGCAATTAACATATTGATGTCCCTGTTCCACTATCCACCCCAATAAGAACCGTGCACCGCGTCCAGGCAGTGCACGTCATAAAAGCGGTGGAGTACACGTCAATGACAGCATCAATCCATTCCGGTCGCTCCCGGACCAGTGCGATTTTCCGAGTGACCTCGGGCAACTTCCTCGAGCAATTCGATTTCTTCCTTTTCGGCTTCTATGCCACGCAGATCGCTGCCGTATTTTTCCCTGCCAGCAGCGAGTTTGCGTCCCTGATGATGACGTTCGCGGTGTTCGGCGCGGGCTTCCTGATGCGTCCGTTGGGCGCCGTGATACTGGGCGCTTACATCGATGATGTGGGGCGCCGCAAAGGGCTGATCGTCACCCTGTCGATCATGGCCAGCGGTACGATTCTGATTGTGCTGGTGCCCGGATACGAAACCATCGGGCTGTTCGCCCCGGCCATCGTGCTGATCGGCCGATTGCTGCAAGGCTTCTCGGCCGGTGCGGAACTGGGCGGTGTATCGGTGTACCTCGCGGAGATCGCCACTCCCGGCAACAAAGGTTTCTTCACCAGTTGGCAATCAGCGAGCCAGCAAGTGGCGATCATCGTCGCGGCGGCTTTGGGCTATGGTCTGAACCAATGGATGGCGCCGACGATGATTGCCGATTGGGGATGGCGGATTCCGTTTTTCGTCGGCTGCATGATCGTGCCTTTCATCTTCTTCCTGCGCCGTAACCTGGAAGAAACCGAAGAGTTCACCGCCCGTAAACATCGGCCAAGCATGGGCGACGTGTTCCGCACCCTGGGACAGAACTGGGTCATCGTGTTCGCCGGGATGATGATGGTCGCCCTGACCACTACCGCGTTCTATCTGATCACCGTGTACGCGCCGACCTTCGGCAAAACCGTGCTGCACCTGAATACCTCCGATGCGCTGTTGGTGACCTTGCTGGTGGGCGTTTCGAATTTTTTCTGGTTGCCGATTGGCGGCGCGCTTTCAGATCGCATCGGTCGTCGCCCGGTACTGATCGCCATGGCGTTGCTGACGTTGGCCACGGCCTACCCAGCGCTGACCTATCTGGTGCAAGCACCGAGTTTCATCAACATGCTGTTGGTGCTGCTGTGGTTGTCGTTCATTTATGGCTTGTACAACGGCGCAATGATCGCCGCACTGACGGAAATCATGCCGGTCGAGGTTCGGGTCGCAGGTTTCTCCTTGGCTTATAGCCTGGCGACGGCGGTGTTCGGCGGTTTCACACCGGCCATATCGACCTTCCTGATCCAGTACACCGGCGATAAGGCCGCACCCGGTTACTGGATGAGTTTCGCCGCGTTCTGTGCCCTGTGCGCGACGCTGTTTCTCTATCGCCGTGCCTCTGGCCGCCTGCAACCGGCCGTGTCGTGAACCACCCAACCTCTAACTGCGAGAGCTATTTGATGAAAAGGTTTTTCAACTTTACCGCCCTGGCCCTGGTGGCCAGCCTCGGTCTGAGTTCGATCGCCCAGGCTGAAGAAATCCGTGTAATGACGTCCGGTGGTTTCACGGCAGCCTACAAAATCCTCGGTCCGAAATTCGCCGAGTCTAGCGGCAACACCCTGGACACCGCCCTCGGTCCATCCATGGGAAAAGCCCCGGAAGCGATTCCCAATCGTCTGGCCCGCGGTGAGAAAGCCGACGTGGTCATCATGGTCGGCTATGCCCTCGACGACCTGATCAAGCAAGGCAAAGTCGATCCCGCTTCACGGGTCGAACTGGCGGATTCGCGGATCGGCATGGTGGTGCGTGAAGGTGCGCCGAAGCCGGACATCAGCTCGGTGGAAGGCCTGAAAAAAACCTTGCTCGACGCCAAGTCAGTCGCCTACTCCGACAGTGCCAGCGGCGTGTATATCGAGGATCAACTGTTCAAGCGTCTGGGCATCGAAAACCAGCTCAAACCCAAATCGAAGATGATCCCGAAAATCCCGGTGGGCTCGGTGGTTGCCACCGGCGATTATCAACTGGGCTTCCAGCAGGTCAGCGAATTGCTACCGGTGCCTGGGGTAAGTTTTGTGGCGAAAATTCCGGAATCGGTGCAATCGGTCACCCGTTTCGCCGCCGGTATTCCGGTCAATGCGCAACACCCGGCCGAGGCCAAGGCGCTGCTTGAGTACCTGGCCTCCAGCGCAGCCCAGCCGGACGTAAAAGCGACGGGGCTGGACTCAGTCAGCCACTGACCGAAGGTTGCTGGACTTTCATTTCCACCACCAGGCGCTCCAACGCCAATGCCGCCGGGGTTAACGTACGACCCCGGCGCTTGATCAACCCGACATTGCGCATCACCTGCGGATCGGTCAACGGTACCCGCGTCAGAATCGGGTGGTCCGCCGCCGGCATCGCCATCAACGGCACGGCAGCCACGCCCAACCCGGCCTCCACCAGACCGATCATGGTCGTCACATGACGGGTTTCGCAGATGCTCGGCCGCTGCGGCACCACGCCAGCCAGCGCTTGATCCAGCAAAAAGCGATTGCCCGAAGTCTTGTCCAGCGAGATGTAATCCTGCTGATAAAACTCATCCCATGTCACGCTGCTGCGTCCTGCAAGGGGGTGATCTCGTCTGCACGCCACCACATAACCTTCCTGCACCAGCGGCTCGAATTCGACTTCGGCCTCCAGGGTGCCCATGAAGCTCAAGCCGAAGTCCGCTTCACCGTTGACCACGGCACTCAATACCTCGTGAGCACTGGAGTCGAGCACCTTGACCTTGATCCGCGGAAATTGCCGATGGTAGTGGGCGATCACACGCGGCATGAAGTAGTACGCCGCCGACGGCACACAGGCGACGGTGACATGCCCGAGCCGGGTCGAGGCGACTTCGCTGATGCCCAGTAGCGCCACGTCCAGGTCATCCAGCAGGCGTTCGACGCTGGGCATGAAACCACGCCCGGCCTGAGTCAGGCTGACCCGGCGAGTCGTGCGTTCGAACAATTTCACGCCCAGAGCGTCTTCGAGCTTTTCGATCCGCCGGCTGAGGGCTGGTTGGGAGATGCGTACGGTGTCCGCAGCCTTGCGAAAGCTGCCCTGCTCCACCACGGCGCGAAAGGCTTGCAGATCGTTAAGGTCGAAGTTGATGGCCATGGTGCGCACTCGGGAACGAACAGATTGATCAGCTTATCCTATGAATGTCACTAATTGATGCTAAATGTTACGACATCTTGGGTGCCTGCAAAACTGCCATCGCGAGGCCCAAACATTTTCGTTCATGGCTGACGCATCCGGCTCCAGCCTTTATCCTTATCGCCCCCGCCGTATCGAGTTTTTGGAGTTTCGCATGCCCCATGAAGGCAACCTGTTACAAGCCGCTGTCGTCTTTTTGTTCGCGGCGGTGCTCGCCGTTCCCTTGGCCAAGCGCCTGCAACTGGGGGCGGTGCTCGGCTATCTGTTTGCCGGGGTGATCATCGGGCCGTCGGTGCTGGGTTTGATCGGTAATCCACAAAGCGTCAGCCACATCTCCGAACTCGGGGTGGTGTTGTTGCTGTTCATCATCGGCCTCGAGCTGTCGCCGCGACGTTTGTGGGTGATGCGCAAATCGGTGTTCGGCGTGGGCCTGGCACAGGTGCTGCTGACCGGTTCGGTGATTGGCGTGCTGGCGTTGTTCGCGTTTGGCCAGTCCCTGAACAGTGCCATCGTGTTGGGCTTGGGCCTGGCGTTGTCGTCCACCGCGTTTGGCTTGCAAAGCCTGGCCGAGCGCAAGGAACTGACCAGCCCCCATGGGCGGTTGGCGTTCGCGATTTTGCTGTTCCAGGACATCGCCGCGATCCCGTTGATCGCGATGGTGCCGTTGCTGGCCGGCGGCGATCACACCAGCAGCGCGGCCGAAGATTTGAACCATGGCTTGCGGGTGCTGGGCAGCATCGCGGTGGTGGTGATCGGCGGGCGTTATCTGTTGCGTCCGGTGTTTCGCGTGGTGGCCAAGACCGGTCTGCCGGAGGTGTCCACCGCCACCGCATTGCTGGTAGTGATCGGCACGGCGTGGCTGATGGATCTGGTGGGCGTGTCCATGGCACTCGGCGCGTTCCTCGCCGGTTTGCTGCTGGCGGACTCCGAATACCGTCACGAACTGGAAGCGCAGATCGAACCGTTCAAGGGCCTGCTGCTGGGGCTGTTTTTCATCAGCGTCGGCATGGGTGCCAACTTGAGTCTGCTGCTCAGTGCGCCGGTCGTGGTGCTGGGGCTGACCCTGCTGCTGATCGCCATCAAGCTGCCGCTGCTGTTTGTGGTCGGTCGACTGGCCGGAGGGTTGGGCAAGGTTAATGCGATTCGTCTGGGGATCGTGCTGGCGGCCGGTGGTGAGTTTGCCTTCGTGGTGTTCAAGATCGGCCGGGATCAGGGTTTGTTCGAGCCGCGCCTGTACGACTTGCTGGTGCTGACCATCACCCTGTCGATGGCGCTGACGCCGCTGTTGCTGCTGGCCTGCGCACGCCTGGTCAAACCCAAGGTGCAACCGGTGGAGGTGCCGCAGAAGTTCCGCGAAATCGACGCCGACTCGCCCCGCGTGGTCATCGCCGGCATGGGCCGTATGGGTCAGATCGTGGCGCGGATTCTGCGGGCGCAGAACATCAAGTTCATCGCCCTCGACACCTCGGTGGAAACCATCGAACTGTCCCGCAGCTTCGGCGGCGTGCCAGTGTTCTACGGCGACCCGATGCGCCCGGAAATCCTCAGCGCGGCCAAGGTCGAGCAAGCGGAGTTCTTTGTGATTGCCACCGATGATCCAGACACCAACATCAAGACGGCCGAGGTGGTGCACAAGCTGTATCCGCACATCAAGATCATCGCCCGCGCCCGTAACCGTCAGCATGTGCACCGGTTGGTGGATGTCGGGGCGCAGGCGGTGCGGGAAACTTATTACTCCAGCCTGGAAATGACCCGGCGCACCCTGGTTGGCCTTGGGCTGACCCAAGCCCAGGCGGATGCGCGGATCAAGCGCTTTACCCATCACGACGAACAGGTGCTGGAGGCTCAGCACGCGGTGTATGACGATGCGGCCAAGGTGATGCAGACGGCGCAGGAAGCGCGGGCGGAACTGGCGAAGTTGTTTGAATCGGATCAGCTGGAAGAGCAAGCGGGCAAGGTTTGAGGTGACAGTGATGACTTCATCGCGAGCAAGCTCGCGATGAACGATAACGCAGTGTTCGAGGCAGCCCGAACGTCCAGGGAAACTTATCGCTGACGCTCGTTGACACCCGCACCAAAGCCCTTGGGCAGCATGCGCGTGAGCGTGTTGTCGCGAACCCAGTAGTGATGGACCAACCCCGCCGCCGCGTGCAAACCGATCAGCCAGTAGCCGGCACTGCCGAGCCACTCATGCCAATGCTTGAATTGCTTGGCCAGCACGGGATCAACCGCCACGGGCGCCGGCAGGAAGAAATCGAAATACGGCATTGGCTTGCCGCCGGCGGCCAGCATCAACCAGGCCAATAGCGGTGTTGCAATCATCAGCACATACAGCGCCAGGTGCATGAGGTGCGAGACGCCGGTCTGCCAGGTTGACAGGGCCGGGGTAATCGGTGGCCGGGGCGTGAGGCGCCCGAGCAGGCGGACCCAGACCAACGCAAAAATGCTCAATCCGAATAAGCCGTGAAGCCCCAGGAAAAGGCCCCTCGAATCACTTCCACGGGGCAGTAGCCCTTTGATCTCGATGCAGCCATAAACGCCGACGAACAGCGCCAACATCAGCCAGTGCAAGGTGATCGAGAGTTTTCCATACCGGTGTACTGCTGAATCTCGGGTCATACAGAGCCTCTTGAAGATCGGTGGCGGCTGCCGACTCATTTCGTGCAGCCTGGATCCGGTTTCGTCGAACCGACCGGCGCCACCCTGCCTGTCCAGTCTTAAGACAATCTGAAGATAACCTTCAGACTTCGTTAAGAATCGCCTTTGATACTCCCCCCAAACTGACTCGGGGAGGCGTTCTTGCCCATGCACGATTTTGACTGGAACATTCCTCTGCCCCTGCACTTCGGTCAAGCCGAATCCTCGCAGATGAGTCTGGCCAGGGCCTTGCCGGACGATACCCAGCGACCCGTCTTCGAAGCTTTTATCCAGCAGCGTTTTCGCAAGGCCCATGGCGCCGATATCCGCCATTTCATGCCGCAACTGTTCGGCCTGAGCGATGAGTCCGGCACGCTGTGTGCGGTGGCCGGCCTACGACTCGCCAGTACCGAGCCCTTGTTTCTGGAGCGTTACCTGGACGAGGCGATCGATCCGCTGATCAGCGCCGCTGCCGGCCAACCGGTGGACCGGGCCGGGATTGTCGAGGTCGGTAACCTCGCAGCCAGCGATACCGGCAGCGCGCGGCTGAGCATCGTCGCCATCACCTATCTGTTGGCCATGGGCGGGCTGGAATGGGTGGCGTTCACCGGCAACATCGGGCTGGTAAACAGTTTTCATCGCCTGGGTTTGAAGCCGGTGACGCTCTGCGCCGCCGATCCCGAGCGGTTGGGCGACGACCGTCACCACTGGGGCAGTTATTACGAGAGCCAGCCATGGGTGCATGTCGGCAACATCCGCGCCGGTTTCATTCATCTGCGCAACATCGGCCTGTTCAATCGCCTGGGGCTGCCAACCGCCCTTGAGGAGTCCAGCCATGTCGCCTGA
>Ga0207655_1001753_pt1 | contig 19034 bp, 17 predicted proteins | sample KBSM44metaG_FD_184398 | JGI IMG/M metagenome (GOLD analysis project Ga0207655, IMG submission 184398) | Miscanthus rhizosphere microbial communities from Kellogg Biological Station, Michigan, USA - KBS M4-4 metaG (SPAdes) (version 2) | ecosystem: Host-associated > Plants > Roots > Rhizosphere >...
TTCACCACGTACAATATGACGATAAAGCATTGGTATCAGCTGTAGAGCTTTCTGCTAAATTCATTAATGATCGTTTCTTGCCAGATAAGGCAATTGATGTGATTGACGAAGCTGGTGCTCAGCGTCGGTTGAAGGCTGAAAGCGATGATAGTTTGATTACGGTAGAGAATATCGAAGATATCGTTTCCAAGATCGCTCGTATTCCACCAAAAACTGTTTCTAAAGATGATAAGTCAGTGCTTGAAAATCTTGAGCGTGATTTAAAACGTGTTGTGTTTGGTCAGGATGAAGCGATTACAGCGTTAGGCTCAGCGATCAAGTTATCTCGTGCTGGATTGAAATCACCAGATAAGCCAGTAGGTAGTTTTGTTTTTGCTGGCCCAACAGGTGTGGGTAAAACTGAAGTCACTAAACAACTGGCGAAGTTGTTAGGTGTGGAGCTGGTGCGTTTCGATATGTCTGAATATATGGAACGTCATGCAGTTTCACGTTTGATTGGTGCACCTCCGGGTTATGTGGGTTATGACCAAGGTGGGCTGTTAACTGATGCGATCCATAAGAACCCACACTGTGTTTTGTTGCTAGATGAAATTGAGAAAGCACATCCAGATGTGTTCAATCTCTTGCTACAAATCATGGATCATGGTGCTTTAACGGATAACAACGGACGTAAGTCAGACTTTAGAAACGTTATTATTGTCCTGACTACGAATGTGGGAGCAGAAAGTATTTCTCGCGCGAGTATTGGTTTTACTGAACAAGATCATAGTTCTGATAACCAAGAAGCAATGAAACGTGCTTTCTCACCAGAGTTCCGTAACCGTCTAGATAGTGTTATTCAATTCAAGTCATTACCAACAACTGTTATTGAGTCTGTGGTTGATAAATTCTTAACAGAATTACAAGCACAACTAGATGACAAACAAGTTGTACTTGATGTAGATCAAAGTGCTCGTGATTGGTTGGCAACAAATGGTTATGACCGCTTGATGGGCGCACGTCCAATGCAACGCCTCATTCAAGAACACTTGAAGAAACCATTAGCTGAAATGATTTTGTTTGGTGAGCTGGCAGATCATGGTGGTAATGTAGCTGTATCAGTGAAAAATGAAGATGGCAAAGCTGTCGGCTTAAAGCTGGAAGTGTTTGAAGATCATCATACGGCAGAACCAGCATAACTCATGTTAATTGATAGTCTTGCTATAACCCGAATACTGAGTGTATTCGGGTTATTTATTATTACAGCAATTGCTGAAATTCTTGGTTGTTATTTCCCTTATCTGATTTTAAGAGAAGGTAAGTCGGCTTGGCTGTGGTTACCTACAGTTTTAAGTTTGGCTGTCTTTGTCTGGCTGCTGACCCTACATCCAGCGGCTTCGGGGCGCATTTATGCTGCATATGGCGGTATTTATATTTTTACTGCGTTAATGTGGCTGCGCTTTGTTGATCAGGTCGGATTAACAAGATGGGATGTATTAGGTGGTCTAATCGTGCTTTGTGGAGCTGGCTTAATTATTTTGCAACCTCAAGGGCTGATTCGTTAAGACAATGAGTGAATCAAATCTTAAGCGTGAAAATAAGAAGTTTTTTCAAAAAAAAGACTTGTCAAAGCCCTCAACAATGCGTATTTTAGATTTAAGGAACATATTTTTATATTTGAGATAAAGATGTTAAATCTATCTGTGAACACTAACGCATATTATTATTTTTGGCAATTTAGATAGTTGCCTGAGCGTATTCGGGCATGAGAAAGTTGCCCATCACAGTTAATACCTGATCGGCAACCCCGATCAGGTTTTTTTATGCTTTATCTTTTTAAATCGAGGAACTTAAAATGAACAACATGACTTATTCATACTTTAGCAACTTTTATTGGTTTTACTTTTGCTTACCGTTACCAACGAATAGATCCAAAACGCTCAAATAAATGATCGGACTGAATAGATTGCAGTCCCAAGGAAAAACCAATGAATGCCCTAAATACTTTATTAACACAAAGCAATACAAAAGAAACTCCAGTTAGTTTACCTGTCCAGTTAAAAGCAAAATATCCGCTTGCACACTCTTTCGTGCGTCAAATTGCCGAACATCGTCAAACTATTCAAAATATTCTTATCGGCAAAGATCATCGGTTAATGGTAATTACAGGGCCTTGTTCCATTCATGATCCGGTTGCAGTACTTGAATACGCTGAAAGATTGCAAAAATTACAAGAAAAAGTAAAAGATCAGATTTTTATCGTGATGCGTGCATACATTGAAAAACCACGTACAACTGTGGGTTGGAAGGGTTTCATGTATGATCCAAATTTAGATGGTTCATCAAATTTACAACTTGGCTTAGAAAAGTCTCGCGAACTTTACTTACAAATTATTGAAAAGGGTTTGCCCATTGCGAGTGAAATTTTAAGTCCAATGGCAACTGGTTATTTTGATGATTTATTGGCTTGGGGTGCAATTGGTGCTCGTACAAGTGAGTCTCAAATTCATCGTGAAATCTCAAGCCATATGCCATACAGTATTGGTTTCAAGAATGGTACTGATGGCTCAATTCAGATTGCATTAGATGCAATTCAGTCAGCACAAAATGAACATCAATTTCTAGGAATGAATCAGCAAGGTTTACCTTCAGTGATTCAGAGTGCCGGCAACCTATTACCGCACTTGATTTTGCGTGGAGCGAATCATGGACCAAATTATGATTTAGCTTCAATTCAGGCAATACGAGAAAAACACAAACAAAATCTTCCTGCATTGGTGATTGACTGTAGTCATGGTAATAGCAGTAAAGATCCGTTACGTCAGCCAGAAGTTTTACAGCAAATCGTTGCTGAACGTTTAAAAACACAAGTAAAGGGTGTCATGATTGAAAGTCATTTGGTTGATGGTAGCCAAAAGATTTCTTGTGATATGACTTATGGGCAGTCAGTAACTGATGGTTGTTTAGGATGGGAAAAAACCGAGCAACTTTTGTTAAGTGTTTCTGAGCAATTAAAAGTGAAAGAGTTAGCTCATTCTGCTTAATGATTTACACATTTAAAAAGGGATCTACGAATAGATCCCTTTATTTTTTAAGAAGCATGTTTTAGTTCTGATAAGAATGTAGTGATTTCATGCCCAAATTTTTTCGGCTCGGTCAATAAAGGTGTATGGCCTGAGCGCTCAAAATATATTGCTTTTGCATGCTCGACACTCTGTGCAATAAGTGTCTGCCCAGTTTCTGGATAAAGCGTCGAATTACGACCAATAAAGAAAGTGGTTGGGCACTCTAATTGCTGGATAGCTTCACGATAATCTTCATTGTGATAAAGATAATTTTCCACATACCAAAATAAATAATCTAAACGCTGAATAGGTAATAAATATTTTTGTAGAAACGGTTGTTTTAGCGCTGTTTTAAAAACTAAAGGGCTAAATGGATTACTACTTTGTAAATTAATAAAATCTACCCAAAGGCGAACCAATTCCTGTCGATCTGGAAGTGATAATTCATAAAGATATTTGGCATTTTTGTGCTTTGATAATAATTGATAGATATCATTTAGTAATTGTTTGAACTGAGTATGATGAGAACCAAATAAACCATACTCCCATGTTGAATCGACAGATATTTTAGGTGTTTGGTCGATATGTAAATATGCTTTTAGTTGCTGTGCGAGATGAGCATGTTTCATACCATGCATGGCAGTTGTAGCACCCATTGAATAACCCATCAAGATAAAGTTATCGAGTTTTAATTGTTCTATTAAATGAGCAATGTCTTGCCAATGACTTGATATTGCATCTTGCTCAGGGATTGCACAATTTTTTGAACCGCCAAACCCACGCCAATCTGGAATAATAAACTCATAATCTTTACGGTTTGCATAAATAAAAGGTAGCCATTGCCAACTTTGCATACCAAGACCAGATAAAACCAAAACTGGTTCACCACGACCAACACGACGTACAAATAAATTTTCCCGATCGGGCATGGTGTAATATGGCATGGCTATTCTCCGGATACGCTATCTTGGGCGAAGCGTTTTAATTGAGGGATGACTTGTTCCAACCATTTGATCCATTCACTTTCCATCGTAATTCCAAGTTCTAAGATCATTTTATGGATGTATAACACACGGTCATTTAGATCATTGCTGTCTTTAAAATCTTTATCATAAATACTTTGATAAAGTTTAAGCTTTTCCTGATGTAGACCAAGGTGTCGTAACAGTTCAGGTAATATCTGATTATTGCTCAATTGTGCTTCAGCACGCAATCTAACCATCAAGTCATCACGAAGCTGCGCAGGTTCACTTTGTTGTGTCATCCATGAAGCTAGCTCAATACGTCCCAGTTGTTCAACTTGATAAGTCTTTTTTCGACTATTTTCCATTTCATTTTCTAACGTTGAAACCCAACCTTTTTTGAGCATGTGGTTGAGTTCACGATAAATTTGCTGATGGGTGGCATTCCAGAAAAAACCGATTGAACGATCAAAGCGGCGGGCAAGTTCGAACCCTGTGCTTGGTCGTTCAAGCAAGCTGGTCAATAAAACATGAGGAAGTGACATAGCAATCCGGTTTGTAAGCAAAAGTAAAGTGTGACTGATGAGATTATGCAACATGTTGCATAAAAGTCAAAATTTGATTATAAATTAATGCAACAAGTTGCATTAGCAAGCTAATTGCTAGCCAAAGGAGAAAATATGTCAGCTTATCCACATTTATTAAAGCCACTTGATTTAGGCTTTACTACTTTAAAAAACCGTGTGCTTATGGGGTCTATGCATATTGGATTAGAAGAAGCACCGCAGGGATATGAGCGCATGGCAGCATTTTATGCTGAGCGCGCAAAAGGTGATGTTGGATTGATCGTAACTGGCGGTGTTTCTCCAAATGATGATGGTGTTGTATTTAGCCACGGTACCAAGCTAGATACAGTTGAAGAAGCTGAGAAACATAAAGTGATTACCCAAGCTGTGCATGAAGCTGGCGGTAAAATCGCTATGCAGATTTTACATACTGGGCGTTATTCTTATCAGGCAAATAACGTTGCGCCTTCAGCAATTCAAGCGCCAATTAACCCGATTAAGCCCAAAGCTTTAAGTTCTGCTGAAGTAGAACAGACCATTGATGACTTTGCAAACTGCGCCAAACTTGCTCAGTATGCTGGTTATGATGGCGTAGAAATTATGGGCTCTGAAGGTTATTTAATTAATGAGTTTATTGCTGCACGTACTAACCATCGTGATGATGAATGGGGTGGTAGTTACGAAAATCGTATTCGTTTCCCCATTGAAATTGTAAAACGTACGCGTGCTTTGGTTGGTGAAAATTTTATTATTATTTATCGTCTATCGATGCTTGATTTAGTGGAAGGTGGTTCAAGTTTTGATGAAGTGATTCAGCTTGCAAAAGAAATTGAAAAAGCAGGCGCAACAATTATTAATACAGGCATTGGCTGGCATGAAGCACGTATTCCAACCATTGCAACCAAAGTACCTCGTGCTGCGTTTACGTGGGTCACTGAAAAACTCAAAGGTGAAGTCTCTATTCCTTTGATTACGTCCAACCGAATTAATACCCCAGAAATGGCTGAGCACGTGTTGGCTTCGGGTCATGCTGATATGGTGTCAATGGCACGTCCAATGCTAGCCGATGCTGAGTTTGTTTTAAAAGCAAGTCAAGGTCGTAGCGATGAAATTAATACATGTATTGGGTGTAACCAAGCGTGTTTAGATCATATTTTTTCAATGAAAATCGCAACGTGTTTAGTGAATCCTCGCGCATGTTATGAAACTGAACTTATCTTTAAAGAAGCACAGATTCAAAAGAATATTGCTGTTATTGGGGCGGGTCCGGCAGGTTTAAGTTTTGCAGTATATGCAGCTGATCGCGGGCATAAAGTCAAAGTTTTTGAGGCAAGTCATCAAATTGGTGGTCAGTTTAATATTGCAAAGACTGTTCCTGGAAAAGAAGAGTTTTATGAAACCTTACGCTACTTTGGCCGTCAAATTGAATTGCGACCAAATATTGAGCTTGTATTAAATCATAAAGCAACTTATGAAGAGTTGAGCCAAGCAAATTTTGATGAAATTGTAGTTGCAACAGGTGTAACTCCTCGTCAATTACAATTTGAAGGCATTGATCATCCTAAAGTACTGAGCTACTTACAAGTTCTAAGAGAACGTGTGCCTGTGGGGCAGCGTGTAGCGATTATTGGGGCGGGTGGTATTGGTTTTGATACGGCGGAATATCTTACTCACGAAGGTGAAAGTGGCAGCTTAAACCCAGAAAAGTTCTATGCTGAATGGGGAATTGATACTCAATATGAGCATGTTGGCGGGTTAAAACAGCCAAAAGTCGAAGATTCGGAACGAGAAATTTATTTACTGCAACGTAAAGCTGCTGCTGTAGGGGCTGGTTTAGGTAAAACTACCGGCTGGATTCACCGTACAGGTCTGAAAAATCGTCAAGTCAAAATGCTTGCGGGGGTTCAATACGACAAAGTTGATGATCAAGGTCTTCATATAACAGTAGATGGAAAACTGAGTGTACTTGAAGTTGATCATGTTGTGATTTGTGCGGGCCAAGAATCTTTCACTGCAATGTATGAGCAATTAAAAGAAGACGGAAAAAATGTTCATTTAATTGGTGGAGCTAAAGAAGCCGGAGAGCTAGATGCAAAACGCGCTATACGACAAGGTGCTGAATTAGCGGCGACACTATAAATCTATATGGGCATTTCTTTGAAAAGGAAATGCCCATAATTTCATTAAGTAAATTATGGGAAAAATAACAATGGCACTTGAAACAATAAAACAGTCTTTAGAAAAATGGCATCACATGATTCAGACAGGTAACTTGTCCGATCTAAATGATTTGCTGGCAGATGAAGTCGTTTTCCGTTCTCCAGTTGCTCATAAACCTTATGAAGGAAGGCAAGTTGTTTTCTTCATTCTGAGCAATGTTATTCAGGTCTTCCAAGACTTTACTTATCATCGTGAGTTTTATACGGAAGATGGCGAAAATGTAGTACTTGAGTTCAGTGCAAATGTAAGCGGGAAGTCATTAAAAGGTATTGATATGATACGTTTTAATGAGCAAGGCAAAATTATTGATTTTGAGGTAATGATTCGTCCAATGAGTGGTTTAGCGGCGCTAGCTGAACAAATGGGTATAAGAATTGCCAAGTTTCAACCGCAATAATTTTTAGCAAATAGCCTAAGTAATATTATTGAGGTCATTAGAATGTGGTTAAAACTTTCAACATTAGTCTTATTGCCTGTATTATTTATACAAGGGGCAAAGGTTCGTAAGAATACACCACGTCTATTAGAAGCTATCGGCGAGCGTGAAGGTCTGTGCGGACACGGAAGACCTTTGTCATTGCTTATTTTAGGTGATTCTGCAGCGGCAGGTGTTGGAGTTGAGACTCAAAAAGATGCTTTATCTGGCGCAATTATTTCTGAGTTGCAAGATGAGTATTCTTTATGCTGGAAACTTCATGCAAAAACAGGTGATACAACCAAGCAGGTTTTTCAAGCTCTACAGCATTTAGAACAGCAAAATTATGATGTTGTTGTCACGTCTATAGGTGTTAATGATGTGACAAAACTGACCTCAGCAAATCTATGGTTAAAACAACAAAAGCAATTATTTCAGCAAATACAGAAGCGTTTTCAACCTAAACTCATTATCGTATCTGGTGTGCCGCCAATGCAACATTTTCCGGCTTTGCCGAATCCATTGGCTTGGTTATTTGGAAAATATGCGGAGCAAATGAATCAGGCATTATATAAATGGTTAGAATCACAAAACCAATTTAGATTCATTCAATATGATATTGAAAGTTTTCAAGAGATGAATTTGCCTATGGCAAGTGATGGTTTTCATCCAAGCAAAGAAATTTATGCAATTTGGGGGCAGCAGGTTGCAGCATTAGTGCGGCAATCATTTAACTCATAATCAGAGGTCGTAATTGGATATGGGCATATCTACTTTAAATAAAATTAAAGCTTTCGGTTCAGAATTGTTTGATTCGGTACTCGGTGCTGAACAGCCAAAAGTCTATTATGACCCACAAGGGAAAATTAAAGATGTTTTGGATAAACTGCCCCAACTTAAGCAAAAATATCGTCCTACGCCATGGTTAAGTAACAATCATGTTCATCTTTTATATTTTGATATTATTAGAAAAAAAACCATCAAGCTTGAATATGACAGTATTGATCAGCTCACCATGAAAGATGGTGGTGTAACTGCGATCGCATGGTATGGCTATAATCTTCCAAAAACTACTCCTACAGTTGTCATTATGCATACCATTACAGGAACACCTGAAAGTATGCGTGAACTGGTGAAAGATTTACATCACTATACGGGGTGGAGAATAGCGCTTTGCTTACGCCGTGGGCATGCTGGTTTACCTATGCCTGTACCACAGATTTCTCTTTTTGGATCAACAAGTGACCTTAAAGAGCAGCTTACGCATATTCAAAATTTGTTTCCTGAATCAGATTTGTATGCAGTGGGTTCTTCGGCAGGCACTGGCTTACTCGTTCGTTATTTGGGAGAACAAGGCACTGACACGCCATTTAAAGCTGCTTTTGCAATGTGTCCTGGCTATAACACTGAGATTGGCTTTAAAAATGTTCATCCGTTCTATAGCAAAATGATGACTAAAAAGTTATTCAAATATTTTATTCACCCTTATCAAAGTACTTGGAACCAGATTTCTTCTTTAGAAAAAGTTCTTGCAACCACTAGTCTAGAAGAGTTTGAAAAAGAATATTTTGAAATGGCTGGCTTTCAGGATTATCAAAGTTATTGTCAGGCAATTAATCCAATTTATGTATTTGAAAATGTCAAAATTCCATTAATGATTCTTAATGCTGAAGATGATCCGGTATGTTCTATTAAAAATTTAGAACCTTATAAAGAAACGATCCGGCAAATGAGTAATATTGCGGTAGTAACAACTAAAAAGGGAAGTCATTGTGGTTTTTACGAGGGTTGGAAAAGTACCTCTTGGGCTGCCAAATTAATGTCAAATTATTTTATGGTTGATCATAAGCAATAACTGTGTTGCTGTAATAGATTAAATAAAGCCCATCTATTGAATGGGCTTTATGATTTTATCAGCTCAAGATAAAAGCAATTTTGGATCTTTTAGTCCAATTTTGATTTTAGTACTAGCAACGAGGTCTTTTTCATCGGTTTGGTTTGGATGAAAATCAAAGCGATAATAATCAAAAAATTTCGGAGTTAAAATTCTATATTGTGTTCCCATAAAGCCAAGAAACTTACGCCAAGAGTTGAAATTGAGAAGTTGATGATCACGTTTCATAAGAACGAATTGATAAATTGTTGAGAAGCCAGTAATTAGAAATAGGCTTAAAGTGAAGACGGTCACACGAGGAAGATACGCACTTAGCCCTTTTCCATATAAATGCTGATAAAGATCAAAGGCAACAGCTTTATGTTCGGTTTCTTCAATGCTGTGCCATAGCCATAAATTACGGATAGTTGAGTCTGTCATCAGTTCATTAACAGATTGCATCATGCTAACTACAAGTACCGCGGTATAGTGCTCTAAGCCAACTGTTACAAGCAAATTCCATTTCTTACTAAAAACTTTTTCAATACTTTTTAAAACGATGCCAGTTACTTTTTCTAAAGATTCGGGATCTAAACCATATTGCTGTGCACTCACATGAAAAGCATGATGTTCTTTAGAGTGCATTGCTTCTTGACCGATAAAAGCACTGATTTCGCGATCTAAAATTTCATTTGACTTTGCTTTGGCACGTAAAGCTCGAACTGAACGAACAAAATATGATTCACCTTCAGGAAACAAAGTAGATAAACCCGTAAAATAATGGGTAAAAGATGGCTCGTTGTTGCACCAATAACGAGGAGTATTTTCAAAATTGTAGTCCATGCGACGGACTGGAAATGAGGCAGGTACGCGATTTGATACAGTAGTCATTTTAAGCTCCAATCTTCTTTTAATTAAGGTTCCAAAAAGGAACTTGATAAAAAACTACATCTCGGCGTGAGTAACGTCAATGCTTTTTCAGGGGGAATAAGTAGATTGTCCTAAATTGATATCTAGGAAAACTTTAAAGACAAATTAGAAAGAGAAAGGTAGAACTCATTATTGAATTGATAATTTTAATAATATTTAAAAAGCCCAAATCAACTGTTCAATTTGGGCATAATCATACTAGAACTTAGTTTTTAAGCGCTGGTGTAGCAGCAGCAATCGCAGCGGCAACAGCATCATCTTCAGTTTGAGATGGTTCTGCTGGCTTAGCTGGTTTTGACTGAGCTTTTTCAGGCTTCGGTTCTGCTTTTGGCTCAGGCTTCGGTTCTGCTTTTGGCTCAGGTTTAGGTTCTGGCTTAGGCTTCGGCTCTGCTTTAGGTTGTTCAGAAACAGTTGTTTGTGAATTTTGCTCAGATTGGGCAGGGCGAGTTTCACTGCGAATTACAGTTGTAGTATTCGCGGTTTCCTCGTGATGAACTTCAACTTGCGTTGGTTCCTGAGTTTGAGCTTCTTCAGTTTTAACACTTTCTAAAGACTCAAATTTTGCAGGTTCAGCAGGTTTAGGTTCTGAAACAGCAGTTTCAACCTTTTCTTGCTCTTCTTCAGGTGTTTCTTTTTTGACGCATGCGGTTAACAATAGTCCAGCCGCAATTGCAGCACAGATTAAAAGTTTTTTATTTGCCATTGCCCTAAACAACATTTAATTGAGGAGTTGGCATTATAACAGCAAAAGAGAATGAAAAAATCATGTGAGATTGACCTAATTTTTTATTAAAAATGCTGATAGAATAGCCAGTTGTTTAATGATCTTTGAATTGGTGCGGTTTGACTTTGCTTTATAGGGGCAGAGTACAGTAAAATTGCCCAACATTGTAGGCCGATTTCGGCTTGATTGTACGAGAAACTTAATGACCCATTTTATTTTTGTTACTGGTGGTGTGGTTTCATCGCTAGGTAAAGGTATTTCTGCTGCTTCAGTTGCTGCACTTTTGGAAGCCCGTGGCTTAAAAGTCACAATGGTTAAAATGGATCCTTACATTAATGTCGATCCGGGGACAATGAGTCCTTTCCAACATGGTGAAGTTTTTGTCACAGAGGATGGTGCCGAAACTGATCTAGACTTGGGTTATTACGAACGTTTCTTACGTCGTGCGAAAATGACCAAACTGAATAACTTTACAAGTGGCCGTGTATATCAAGATGTTCTAAATAAAGAACGTCGTGGTGACTACTTAGGTGGTACGGTTCAAGTTATTCCACATATTACTGACAATATTAAAGAACGCGTACTTCGCGCAGGTGAAGGTTACGACGTTGCAATCGTTGAGATTGGTGGTACGGTTGGTGATATCGAATCACTTCCATTTATGGAATCAGTCCGTCAGTTAATGGTTGAGCTTGGTCATAAACGTACCATGCTGATGCATTTAACTTTGTTGCCATATATCAAATCTGCTGCTGAGTTAAAAACCAAGCCAACTCAACATTCAGTGAAAGAATTACTTTCAATTGGTATTCAGCCAGATATCTTAATCTGCCGTACTGAATATGATGTAGATGTTGATACTAAACGTAAAATTGCATTGTTCACTAACGTTGAAGCGCGTGCCGTTGTGGTATGTAAAGATGCGAAAACGATTTATCAAATTCCACGTACATTCTATGAACAAAACGTTGATGACCTCATTTGTGAACGTTTTGGATTTAATGATCTTCCAGAAGCAAATCTAGAAGATTGGGACAATGTAGTCGAAGCATTACTTAACCCAGAATACACTTTACGTGTAGCTATGGTTGGTAAATATGTTGAATTACCTGATGCTTATAAATCTGTGAATGAAGCATTGTTACATGCAGGCATCAAAAACCGTGTGAAAGTACAGATTGACTATGTCAATGCTGAAGAGCTTGAAAGCCAAGACGTTTCTATTTTGCAAACAGCTGACGCAATTTTAGTCCCAGGTGGCTTTGGTGAGCGTGGTACTGAAGGCAAAATGAAAGCTATTCAATATGCACGTGAAAACAAAGTTCCATTCTTGGGTATTTGTTTAGGCATGCAATTGGCTGTAATCGAATATGCACGTCATGTTGCAGCTATGCCAGAAGCATCTTCTACAGAGTTTAACCGTTCTACAAAGTATCCATTGATTGGTTTAATTACCGAATGGTTAGATGAGCGTGGCGAGTTACAACAACGCAGCGTAGAGTCTGACTTAGGTGGAACTATGCGTTTAGGTGCACAAAAATCTGAATTGGTTGAAGGCACAAAAACACGTGAAGTCTATGGTAAAGCAGAAATCACTGAGCGTCATCGTCACCGTTATGAAATGAATAACCGTTTCATTGAGTCGATTGAACAAGCTGGTATGAAGATTTCAGGCTATTCTTCGGCACAACATTTGGTTGAAACTGTAGAAATTCCTGAACATCCTTGGTTTATTGCTGTACAATTCCACCCGGAATTTACAAGTTCACCACGTGATGGACATCCATTATTTGCTAGTTTTATTGACGCTGCGAAAACACAGCATCAAAAAAGTAAATAATGCGATTTTAAATAAACTGGGAAAGTTTAAATGTCACAATTAAAACCACAAGAAGTTGTACGTTTAGGCGATATACAAATGGCAAATCATTTGCCATTTGTATTATTTGGCGGAATGAACGTACTTGAATCAAAAGATTTAGCTTTCGAAATTGCAGAAACTTATGTTGATATTTGCAAACGCTTAGACATTCCTTATGTATTTAAAGCGAGTTTCGATAAAGCAAATCGTTCTAGTCTGCATTCGTTCCGCGGTCCTGGACTTGAAAAAGGTATTGAATGGTTAGGCGATATTAAAAAACATTTTAATGTGCCTATCATTACTGATGTTCATGAACCACACCAAGCTGAAGCAGTTGCAGAAGTAGCTGATATTATTCAGTTACCGGCTTTCTTAAGTCGCCAAACTGATCTTGTTGAAGCGATGGCAAAAACACAAGCTATTATTAACATTAAGAAAGCTCAGTTTTTGGCACCTCATGAAATGCGTCATATCCTGAATAAATGTTTAGAAGCAGGAAACGATAAACTTATTCTTTGTGAACGTGGTTCAGCATTTGGCTATAACAACCTTGTTGTAGACATGCTTGGCTTTGACATCATGAAAGAAATGAATGTTCCTGTTTTCTTCGATGTAACACATGCATTGCAAACTCCTGGTGGTCGTGCTGACTCGGCAGGTGGTCGTCGTGCTCAAATTACAACTTTAGCACGCGCTGGAATGGCAACAGGCTTGGCTGGATTGTTCTTGGAAGCTCATCCAGACCCAGAACATGCAAAATGTGATGGACCTTGCGCGTTACGTATGTCACAGCTTGAGCCGTTCTTGGCACAAATAAAAGAATTGGATACTTTGGTTAAAGGATTCAAAAAGTTAGACACCCATTGAGTTTTTACTCACTTACGCTGCTTTAATCGCAGCCCATATTCATTTAACAGAGGAATTGTTCATGAGCCAAATCGTTGACATCCGTGCACGTGAAATTTTGGACTCTCGTGGTAACCCAACCATCGAAGCAGACGTAATTTTAGAATCTGGGGTTGTTGGTCGTGCATGTGCACCATCTGGTGCTTCAACTGGTTCTCGTGAAGCTCTAGAACTACGTGACGGTGATAAATCGCGTTACTTAGGTAAAGGTGTTAAAACTGCGGTTAATAACGTAAATACGATTATCCGTGACGCTTTAGTGGGCAAATCAGTATTTGAACAAAAAGACATCGATAATACGATGATCGAACTTGATGGTACTGAAAACAAAGAAAAATTGGGTGCAAATGCAACTTTGGCTGTGTCATTGGCTGCTGCACGTGCTGCTGCTGATGAAAAGAAAATTCCTCTTTTCCAATACATCGCTGATTTACGTGGTCAAACAATTTTGACTATGCCTGTACCAATGATGAACATCATCAATGGTGGTTCGCATGCAGACAACAATGTTGATATTCAAGAGTTTATGATTGAGCCTGTAGGTTTCACTTCATTTGCTGAAGCATTACGTGCAGGTGCTGAAATCTTCCATTCTCTAAAATCAGTTTTAAACAAAAAAGGTTTAAACACTGCTGTGGGTGATGAAGGTGGTTTTGCACCAAACTTGCGTTCAAACGAAGAAGCAATCACTGTTATTCTTGAAGCTATTGGTCAAACTGGTTACAAAGCTGGTTCTGACATTATGTTGGCGCTTGACTGTGCATCTTCAGAATTCTACAAAAATGGTCAATATGTTCTTGCGGGTGAAGGCAATAAAGCATTTACAAGCAACCAGTTCTCTGACTATTTAGCGGGTCTTGTAAACCAATATCCAATTATCTCAATTGAAGATGGTTTAGATGAATCAGATTGGGAAGGCTGGTCTTACTTGACGTCTATCCTTGGTGACAAAATCCAATTGGTAGGTGATGATTTGTTCGTTACAAACCCTAAGATTTTACAACGTGGTATTAATGAGAAAGTAGGTAACTCTATCTTAATCAAGTACAACCAAATTGGTACGTTGACTGAAACTCTAGATGCAATCTACCTAGCTAAAGAAAATGGTTATACGACTGTAATTTCTCACCGTTCTGGTGAAACAGAAGATTCAACTATTGCTGACTTGGCAGTAGGTACAGCGGCTGGCCAAATTAAGACTGGTTCACTTTGCCGTTCTGACCGTGTTTCTAAGTACAACCAATTACTTCGTATTGAAGAATTGACTAAAGCTGCTTACCGCGGTAAAGCTGAGTTTAAAGGTTTAAACTAATCTTTAAATAAAAAGTTAAAATTAGTTTTTTAACATTTTAAGGTGCTATTTTTCTATTTTTAATAGGAACTAGCACCTTTTTTAATTCATAAAAAATAAGTTGTTTTCTGATTTTATAGTGATTTTTTTTATTACATCTCAAGAATGCAAAACTCTGTCTATTACAGCATTTTCAAAAACCTCATGTCAGACATTTATAATACTCAATTCTTTTACTATCCTAGTCGACGGGTTTTTAAAGACTCGGCCCAACTATGATGTTTGCAACGAGAACACTCTTGATCAATTTTATTGAGAATTTTAGTTTCACCACATTTCATACATGAATAAAAAGTATTGATTTTAAGTACTTCAGCTTTGCAGTAAGCATCAGGGAATAGTGGTAATCCCCATTTTACTTCTTCATCTTCATAGTACAGTAAGCTAAGGATACCGTCTGACTCCAGTAAAGCTGTTCTCACTTGACCTAAATGTTCAACATTTTGTTGGCGCATCTCTGAGAAAAATTCATCATGTGAATATGATTGTTTCTGGAAATCTTTGTAGACTAAAAGTCCATCTTTGACCACGCAAAGTGCTTTTCCTTCCAGTAGGTCTTCAATTTTCTTATGCTTGACCATAGACCAAGTTACAAGACGATAGAGAAAAAGAATAACGATAAATACGACTAAAGCATGGGTAATAGGTAAGTCCTTGGTAAACATTGGATCACCAGCAGCCGAGCCTAAACATAAAATAATTGCGAGTTCAAAAAGGGAAAGTTGGCGAACACCACGCTTACCTGACAGTCTTAAGAAACTAATAATAATGATAAACATGAGGAAGCATCGAACCAAAATTTCCAAAATAAAGGTCCATGTGGTGTCACCTATGAAGATATTAAAAAAATCCATTTTTTTCTCCTTTTTAATAGGTGGAGGAAGTCTTTCTAAAATTCTTAGCAAATTAAAAATAGAAAAAATATACTTTTTAAGTAGTTATTGGTTAAAAATTCGAACTCTCTGTGATTCTGTATAAATTTCATTTTCAAACTATGCATTAGAATAAACATATAGCGTGGGTTTTAATTGTAGATAAATAGCAAGACAGAATGATTGTTGAAGTTGTCAAATAGAATGAAAGTGTATTTATTGGAATTTTAGTTTTAAATGTCTTTTTCTATATTAGTTAGGAATTATGGTACTTCATTTTTACAATATCTAATATTAATAGATATATGATATGTTTTAATATTGTTTAGATTTTATGAGGAATTTTATATCATGAGAAAGCAATATCATTTTAGAAAAATTGAAAATGATACTTATATTTGGGATGTAGATAATTTAGTAGAATTAACTAGAGATTTTAAAGTAAAAGAAATTTTACTTTCAGAAATAAAAGAATTAAATGAACCATATTGGTATCCAGATTCTCATCCTACTACTCAAGATATTATTAATCATATGCTACTAATTCGAGAAGCAGATCTGTCCTATCCAATAATAATATGTTCACAGGGGAGAATAATGGATGGTATGCATAGGGTGGCAAAAGCAAAAATTTTAGGTAAGGATAAAATATGTGCTGTACAATTTGATAAGGATCCCCAGCCAGATTATATCAATGTTGATGAAAATGATCTTATCTATGGTGATTAATTATTTAGTTTCCATAATTTTTATATTTAGAAATATAGAATTTATTAAAATTTTTTCTATGTTTAGGATTAATTATGGAAAATTTATTTAGCTACGGATGATACAGAAGATTTTGCTTATACTGTTTTATTTTTAATCTCAACTATTTTAGGTTCTATCACGAGCAAGCCAAAATTTTGAGGCGGATGGTGGCTTATAACATCCATTAATATACTTTACTGACAATTCGGGCTATACGGAATAGCATCTAAACGTTTTTGAAAAGCACCGGCATTCAGTATATTTTCATACATTTGTTGATATGTTTTTTTGTGATCCTCAATGTTGTGATAATCGATAATTTCTTGAAGTTTGTCTCTATATTCTATATGGCCAGCATGGAACATTGCTGCATAATGTCCCCACAATACATATTGATATCGTACAGCTGCCTTTGGAATTAAATTTATTTCGTTTAAATAGCTATGAGCCGTTTTTTCATAACATTCTTTTATTTCATGAGCATCTTTTTTCATTTTTCTTAACAAAATGCATTGCATCTCTTGTAGTTGTGAACTATCTGTTTTATTTAGAATTTTTTCGGTAACTATATATGCTCCTTTAAGGCAGCCTAAGTGAATAAGTACCTTACGTTTGGTTTTTAAAATATCTAAATTATTATCGCTAGAAGGCATCTTTCTTAGTAAGTTTTTTAATTTTAAATGGGCAGTATCAGGGGCTTGTCCAGCTTTTATTGTATATACAATTTCGTTATATTCAAATATATAGGGGGTGGCTAAAGTATATTGTGTCTGATTACTCTCCATATTAAGTATTTTTGAAGGGTTATCATCAGTAGGATTATTACAAGCGCTTAAACCTAAGCTTGCTAAAGAAAATGCTAAAATTTTATGCACTACAGTTTATACCTTTATTCTCTTTTATGAGATTTATGAAGAATAATAAAATATAAAAGAAAATACTGTGTAGTTTTTTATTTCTCTTGTTCTTGAGCAGTTCCATAGCCAATATTAATTTAAAAGTTATTTTATATCTTTTAAATCAATAAAATAAGCATCAAGTTTGAGTTTCATTATTCAACAGGATCTGCGTCTAATTTGTTAGAAATCCAGAGTTTTGGGTGGATAGCTATCTCAATTCGCAATGATATACAAACTCAAGAGTGGACTTATCGAGCTATAGATGAGGTTGAACGTGAGGAATTTTTACTATATTTAAAAATTAATTGCATTTTTAACTCGTCTTATGAGTTAAAGAAAATCTTGACTTCTTTTTTATAAATATGGTTGTATTGTACAACTATAATTTGAGTGTGTAGTGATGATTGATCAAAAAATTATTGATGAAATCCGTAGTTCATCAAGAATTATGGTTCGTGAATTAGGTTTTATGAGTTCAACTCTTGCTGCCACTGATTATTCTCCGTCAGCTGTTCATTCTTTACTTGAACTTGAAAATAGAGGTTCTTTAACCGCTGTACAATTAGGGCAGATTTTAGGCCTAGAAAAATCAAGTATTAGTAGAATGTTAGTTAAGCTTATTAAGACGGGGGAGATTACAGAAGAACAAGACAAGAATGATGCTAGATTAAAAGTGCTTAAACTCACTGCTAAAGGAGTAGATACTGTAAGAAAAATTAATAATTATGGAGAGATGAGAGTTGTTCAAGCAATTGAAAAATTAAACTCTTCTAAACAACTTGTTATTGCTCAAGGTCTGACGACGTATGCTGAATCTTTAGTAAGCTGTCGAGATAATAAAGATCTTATAGATAACAATAATGTTGAAATTGTGAGTGGTTACCGTGCAGGTATGATCGGTAGAATCGCTGAAATGCATGGTATTTATTATCATGAAAACTATAATTTTGGATATTTCTTTGAAGGAAAAGTTGCCACAAATTTAGCTGAATTCTGTAATCGTCTTTCTAGAGAACCTAATAATATTTGGTTGGCAATTAAAAATAATCAAATCGTGGGTTCTGTGGCGATTGATGGAGAGGATTTAGGGAATAATGAAGCTCATCTTCGATGGTTTATTTTAAATGACGATTGTCGAGGACAAGGTGTCGGCAAAAAACTACTAAAAGAAGCAATAGATTTTTGTGATCAAAAACAATTCGCGGCTATTCAATTGTGGACTTTTAGCGGTCTTAGCGCAGCAAGAAAGCTTTATGAAAATTTTGGTTTTAAATTGACCAATGAGTGGGAAGGAGACCAATGGGGTAGAACTATGTTAGAACAACAATTTACACGGATAACTAATGAAAACTAACTCAACTTGATTTAAGTTTTTTTGTAGTTGCTCTGCGAAATCACCTATATGGTTTTCAAATCCTGAAGGAATTTTAATGGGTTTGGCCGTAACTTCGTAGCTAGGCTAAGAACTTGGTTTGTAGAGTAGTTCAAAAAATGTGATTATCGAGCTGATTCACCTACTTGCACTTTGATTGGGGGAGGTAGATTGATTTATAAGCAATTGTACTTATAAATATTATTTCCCTTTCAAATTCCATTCATTTTTGACAAAATGAAACATGTCACAATGGTCAATTAAAGTAATATGCCCATTAATAATTTTG
>Ga0207655_1001754_pt1 | contig 19034 bp, 9 predicted proteins | sample KBSM44metaG_FD_184398 | JGI IMG/M metagenome (GOLD analysis project Ga0207655, IMG submission 184398) | Miscanthus rhizosphere microbial communities from Kellogg Biological Station, Michigan, USA - KBS M4-4 metaG (SPAdes) (version 2) | ecosystem: Host-associated > Plants > Roots > Rhizosphere >...
CGTGAACAACCACAGCGGCGAGATCTCCAGCCAGCAAGCATTCACCCTCGCCGCCAATGACCTGGATAACAGCAACGGCAAGCTGATCAGCCAGCAAGGGCTGACGCTGCGTATTGCTCAAGCGCTGAATAACCTCAAAGGCGTAATTTCTGCGGCGGCACTCGACAGCCATTCCGTGAGCCTCGACAACCAGGATGGCTTGATCAGCAGTCGTGGCCCTCTGGTGCTAACCACCGACAAGACCTTGAACAACCAGTCCGGCACTCTCATCGCCGACGGTGAACTGGCGCTGACCGCCGATACGCTGGTCAACCAGCAGGGCAGTATTGCCGGCAAGTCCGATGCCAGTGTTCAGGTCAAAAACCTGAACAACCAGAACGGTAAACTGATCGCCACCGGTATGCTCAAACTGAGCGCCGAGACCCTCGACAACCGCCAGGGTGGCTTGCTCGGTTCGACCAAAGCCATGACCCTGACGGTCGATGCGCTGGACAACCGTGGCGGCGAAATCACCACCAACAGCGATCTGCTGCTGACCGGTAAAAAACTCGATAACAGCGATGGCGGCAAGGTCTTCACCAGCAACGCACTGACGCTCACGGTCGATCAGTTGCTCAACCGCAACAAGGGCCTGATCGACACGGGCACGCTGCTGAAGCTGCAAGGTCGTACGCTGGACAACAGCGGCGGTGAATTGCTCAGCCAGCAGGACATGCTGCTGAACCTCAGCGGCGACTTCACCAACCAACTCGGCAAAGTCAGCAGCGAAGGCGCGCTGACCGTCAATACTGCGCAACTGAGCAACACTGGCGGCAGCCTGTCCAGCGCTGCAGACCTCACTCTTGACAGCACTGGCAAGGTCGATAACCAGGGCGGACGGATCGTCACCGATGGCCTCCTCGTGCTGAAAAGTACCGGCCTGGATAACGGGCAGAAGGGCACCCTCAGCGGCAAAGGTGCGGTCACCGTCACGACCGGTGATTTCGATAACAGCAGCGGTTCGCTGAGCAGCGCCGACACGCTCAATCTCGTCGCCGGCCAGGTAACCAACAGCGATGCCGGCAGTATCGGCAGCCAGGGCGCACTGACCGCATCGGTGACAGGCTTCGATCAACAGGGCGGCAAGCTACTCAGCAACACGCGCCTTAGCCTGGACCTGAACCACGGCCAGTTGAACAACATCAACGGCGTGATCAGCGCGCCCGGCACTCTGCTGCTCAAGCAACTCAACGGCGTCAACAACCAGGGCGGCACGATCTCCAGCACTGAAGCGTTCACCCTGACCGCGCAAAGCCTGGACAACAGCAACGGCAAACTCCTGAGCAATCAGGGCCTGACCCTGCGCATTGCCAACGCGCTGGACAACGTCAAGGGGCTGATCGGCGCGGCGTCGATCGATGTGCGGGCGGGCAGCCTGAACAACAGCGGCGGCAGCCTGGTCAGTCGTGGCGATCTTGAACTCACGGTCGATGGCCTGCTGCGCAACGATGCCAGCGGCCTGATCAGTGCCGCGCAGGCGCTGAACATCAGCAGCGCCGATCTGAATAACCAAAGCGGCACGCTACTGGGTGTCAGCGCGGTCACGCTCAATGCGATGGCGCTGAACAACCGTGACAGTGGTTTGATCAACAGCAAGGGCAATCTGAAGCTGACCGCGACCAGTCTCGACTCCAGCAATGGCGGTGAAGTCTCCGCCGCGGGTGACATCGATCTGACCCTGACGTCGTTGACCCAGAACGGCGGACGCCTGTTGGGCGACCAAGCCGTTACGCTGGACCTGGCCAATGGCGACCTCGACAACCAGAACGGTCTGCTCACCGCCAAAGGCCCGCTGACCCTCAAGCGTCTGCGCGACCTGAACAACCAGCGCGGTGAGATCTCCAGCAACCTGGGTTTCGACGTCATCGCTCGTGTCGTGAATAACAACGCCGGCAAGTTGATCAGCGGCGAAAAACTCTTGCTGCGTGGCACCTCGATCACCAACCAGAAGGGTTTGCTGTCCGGCTGGCAAGGGTTGAGTGTCAGCGGCAACAGCCTCGACAACCGCGACAGCGGCACACTCTCCAGCAAGCTCGGCGATGTCGCGGTCGAGCTCAAGGACGCTTTGCTAAACAGTGGTGCCGGTGCGCTGGTCGCCGAGGGCAGCCTGACGGTCAAGGCCGGCAGCCTCGATAACAGCAACAAAGGCATTCTGAGCAGCGGAGCAGGGCAGACGCTCACGCTAAGCGGCGCGCTCAATAACAGTCAGGGCGGCTTGATCGCCAGCGACGGTGCGCTGGATCTGCTGAGCATGGCGCTGACCAACGTCGGCGGCGCGATCAATGCGCAACAAGCAATCACCGCCACGGTTTCGCGACTGGACAACAGTGGCGGCCAGATCGCCAGCAACGACGCGATCACCCTCAACCTCAGCGGCGACCTCAACAACAACGGTGGCCGACTGGCTGGCGCGGGCCCCGTGCTGATCAAGGGCGTGACTGATCTGAGCAACCAGAACGGCCAACTCGCCAGCCAGAAGAATCTGGACCTGTCGACCGGCACGCTGGACAACAGCAACAAGGGCACCATCGCCGCCAATGATCTGCTACAGATCACCGCCAGCGGCGCAGTGCGCAACAATGCTGACGGCTTGATCTACAGCCAGAACTCCGCGCTGCAACTGAAGGCGGCGAGCCTGAACAACGGCAAAGGCGCGCTGCAAAGTGAAACCGGCCTGACCCTCGATGTCAGCGGCGACCTCGACAACCAGAGCGGCAAGGTCATCGCACAAAACGGTGATGTGAGCGTCAACGCCGCCAACATCGATAACCGCGGCGGCATCCTGTCCAGCATCAAAGGCGCATTCGAAGCGCGGACGGTGGGTGTGCTGCGTAATGGCTACGACCTCAACAACAACCGCCAGGGCGGCATCATTCAGGCGCAGGGTCTGAAGCTGACGGCATTGGCGGGGCTGGACAACAACGGCGGACGCATCTCCGCGCAAGCGACAGACGCGAACATCACCACGGCCGGATTCAATAACCGCAACGGTGTGCTTTATGCCAAAGGTCTGGTGAGCGTCAGCGGCACCAACCTGGACAACGGTGCCGGGCAGATTGCCGGTGAGCGCATCGACTTCGGCCTCAGCGGCGCGCTGAGCAACGTTGCGGGCGTCATTGAAAGCAACACGCAACTCACCGTCAGGGCGGCCAGCGTCAACAACCAGAATGGTCGTCTGCGTTCGCTGGGCAACTGGGGCAAGACCGATTTGCAGATCGGCGGCCAACTCGACAACCGTAACGGCGTGCTGGAAACCGCCAACACCGACATGACCGTCAACGTCGGCAGCTTCCTCAATGACGGCGGGCAACTCAACCACGTCGGCCGCGGCAAGTTCGAGATCTCCACGGCCAATGTGATCGGTGCGGGGGGCAGCATCACCACCGGTGGGCTGCTGGAACTCAATGCTGATACCTGGAACAACAGCAGTGTCATCCAGGCTGGACGTTTGAACGTCAATGTTCGGCAGTTCAGCCAGACTGCCAGTGGACAGTTGCTCGCATCTGAGTCGCTGCAGGCGCGCGGTGGTAATTGGATAAATAATGGTTTGATCGCCAGTGATGGCGTCATCGATATGCAACTGGGCGGTAGTTATAGCGGCAATGGACGCCTGTCGAGCGTCGGCGGAATTAATCTCACAGCAGCACAATTGACGCTCGATTCTGTTTCCAGTATCGCCAGTGGTGGCGATATGCAGATCAAGATTGGCGGCTTGCTCAACAACGCCGGACGTCTGACATCCAACGCAGATCTTACCGTTGAAGCCGGCAGCCTCAACAATACAGGCACCTTGGGCGGCGCTCAGTCGGTAACGATCAAGACGCCGAACCTGGTGAATGATCGTGGCCTGATTTTCAGTGGTGAGAACACCAACCTTGAGGTCACTAGCCTCACTAATAGCTACGGTGACTTCTACAGTTTGGGCGACCTGACTATCAAGGGTTACGGAGGTGTAGAGCGGGCCAATATTCTGGAAAACATTTCCGGGACTATGGAAAGCGTTGGCAATATGTCGATCAACGCCGCGACACTGAACAACCGTGGAGAAAAGTTTGAAGTATCGCGAAAGTTGGTCTCCGGGTTCATTGCAACCAAGTGCAATGACTGCAGCGGTGATACCTATTACGTCGATTTTGGCCTGAAAGAAATTTACGAAGGGGGCGTGTCCGATCAGTCTCCCGGCGCGAAATTGACGTCCGGTGGGAACTTTACTTTCAACGGTGGAGACTTCCTCAACAGTCGCAGTGAAGTGGTGGCTGCTCGTGACATCACCGTCAATGCTGCCAACTTCAGCAACGTCGGTGCTTCCGCCGGCACTATCGAGCGCACGCGGATCTACAAGATGCCGGGCATTACTGACGGCACGTATTCACGCTTCATGCGTGGGGATGTCTGGGAGTACAACCAGCGCAATGATAATGGACCGCTGACGTTCCACTACATGGATGATGCCGGGCAGTTCCGTACTGGCAAGCATGCGAAGGAAACGTTTTTCCGCAAGGGGAGCGAAGAGGTACGCGATATTCTGGTCGATGCGGAAACCGGCCAGAAACTCATGAAGTACGGTGCCTATCAGCATCCGGCCACGGGTCAGAAATCAGAATACGACCCGAACAATTTGCTTTCGATTCCAGCCGCTCTTGCCAATTTGACGCCGGAAAGTGACATCGAAATTTCCCGTGATGGCGGGGCTGTGCAGAGCGCTGTGGTGCAGGCGGGGGGCAAGGTGAATATCACCGCGTCCCAGAACCTGACCAACAGCGTTATCCATCAAGACTACGGCTTCAGTGCAGGAGTCGACCGTCGCCAAAACACACAAGGCGGTGGTACAGGTAAACCGTTGCTGGTGCACCTTAACAGCCAACTGCCGCCGGACCTCGCCCAGCAGCAGGTCAACCCGCTGTCCCTGCCCGGCTTCTCCCTTCCAACCGGGGATAACGGTCTGTTCCGCCTGAGCGGGCAGGGCGCCACGGATACCGCGCCAGTCGCCACGACCGGCCCGGCGCTGACCTGGACCGTGGGTGGGCAAACCGTCGCCACAGAAGAGCACGTCGTGGCTGCCAGCACTGGCGGCCCGCGTAATCTTTTTATTGACGCGCCGCCCGCGGTCTCCGACAGCACGCGCGCAGTGGATACGTTCCACCGCACCCCAAGCATCGTGCAGGCCGTGGCCAGTACGGTCGACGTCAACGTGCCGGTGAACGCCGCCGGCCCGGGCATGAAAGACCGCGGCAACGACGCCAAGGAGTCGATCGACACCCGTCCGGTGACCCGCGTCACCGGTCTGCCGGACACCAAGGCGCCGTCCAACGCGCACAAATACCTGATCGAAACCAACCCGGTGCTGACCGACCTCAAGTCGTTCATGAGCTCCGACTACCTGCTGGAAAAACTCGGCTACGACCCCGACCAGAGCGCCAAGCGCCTCGGCGACGGCCTCTACGAGCAACGCCTGATCCAGCAAGCCGTCACCGCCCGCACCGGCCAGGCGTTCATCGACGGTCAGACCTCCAACGAGGGCATGTTCAAGTACCTGATGAACAACGCCATCGCCAGCAAGGACGCCCTCAACCTGTCGGTAGGCGTCGGCCTCACCTCGCAGCAAGTCGCCGCGCTGACCCACGATATCGTCTGGCTCGAAGAGCACGAAGTGAACGGCGAAAAAGTGCTAGTGCCGGTGGTTTATCTGGCGCAGGCCAATGGTCGTCTGGGTCCTACCGGGGCGCTGATTGCCGGTAATGATGTGACGCTGATTGCCGGTGAGAACCTGGATAACGTCGGGACGTTGAAGGCGACGAATAATCTGTCGGCGACGGCGGGTAATAATCTGATAAATAGTGGACTTATTCAGGCTGGGAATCGTCTGGATCTGTTGGCGACCAACGACATTATCAATAAATCCGGGGGCGTCATCACCGGGCGTGAAGTGTCGCTGAACACACTCAGTGGAGATGTAATCAACGAGCGCACTGTTACTTCATCCGACAGCAGTACACGTTTCGGTACTCAGCATCACGATTTCGCCGATACAGCTGCACGTATCGAAGCCACCAATGACCTGAGCATCATGTCCGGCCGCGACATTAATATCTCCGGTGGTGTGCTGCAAAGCGGTCGAGACATGGATCTTGATGCCGAGCGCGATCTCAATATCGCAGCGACACAAGTCACTAACAGCGTATTTCACGACAGCAAACACAACAGCAGTGACGTCACTCAACTGGGTGCGAACGTCAATGCGGGACGCGATTTCACAGCGCAGGCCGGTCGCGACTTGGCAGTGATCGCCAGCCAGATTGATGCTAAGCGCGATGTCTCGATGAGCGCTGCCGAAAACTTGATCATCAGTTCTGCGGCGGACGAACAGCACTCTTTGTCCAAGGGCAAGAAACTTACCGTTCAGGAAGATCATGTCAGCCAGGTCATGTCGGGGGTGACGGCAGGCGGCAGTGTGGCGCTTAGTTCTGGCGAAGATCTGACCGTCGTCTCCAGCCGGGTCACGGCGGGCGACGAGGCGTATCTGGTAGCGGGTAACAACCTGAATATTCTCGCGGCCCAGGACACTGATTATTCGCTGTACGACAAGAAGAAAAAGGGCTCTTTCGGTTCCAGTAAGACCAAGCGTGATGAGGTGACCAAGGTCGACAACATTGGCAGTGTGATCACCTCGGGTGGTGACATGGTCCTGGTGAGTAATGGCGATCAACATTACCAGGCCGCCAAACTGGAAAGTGGCAATGATCTGACCATCACCAGTGGCGGCTCCGTTACTTTCGAAGGCGTCAAGGATCTGCATCAGGAGAGTCACGAGAAGAGCAGTTCAAGCTCGGTTTGGAGTTCTGCGAAGGGGCGAGGGAATACCGACGAAACACTGCGTCAGACCGAACTCACAGCTAATGGCAATCTGGTAATCAATGCTATTGACGGCTTGAATATCGACCTGCGCGACATCAACCAAAAGTCGGTCAGTCAAACGATCGACGCCATGGTCAAAGCAGACCCGGGGCTCGCCTGGTTGAAAGACGCCGAGAAACGCGGTGATGTTGACTGGCGCATGGTCAAGGAAACACACGAATCGTTCAAATACAGCAACTCCGGAATGGGGCCGGCAGCCATGCTGGCGGTGGTCATCATTGTTTCTGTGCTGACAGCAGGAACCGGAACAGCCGCGACGATAGGGGCTACTGCAGGTCAAGCGGCTTCGTCTGCGGCAATCGCTGCGGGTGCTTCCGCATCTACGGCTGCTACCATTGCCGCGGCTGCATCTGCGGCAGCCACGGCGGCGTTTTCTGCAGCGGTAGGGCAGGCTGCCACCAGTGCAATCAACAACAAGGGCAACTTGGGCGATACCTTCAAGGATGTGATCGCTTCAGAGAGTTTCAAAAGTTACGTTTTCGCTGCAATCACGGCAGGTATTGCCTCGAAGTTCGGATACAACCCCACAGATCTGAACTTCGATCTGGACAGTGTCCAGAGCGTAGCTATGAAGGCGACGTTTGATGCCTTGGCGAAAACGGCGGTCATGGGCGGGAGTCTTCAGGACAATCTGGTTTCTTCAGCACTTGGCTCCGTCGTTGCCATCGGTGGCGCGGTTGCAGCTAATAAGATTGGTGATATCACCGTATTCGACCAAGGCAAAGTCACCAAGGTTGTGATGCATGCCGCGCTGGGCGGTTTGATGGCCGAAGCGATGGGTGGCGATTTCCGTACCGGTGCGATTGCAGCGGGGGCGAATGAGGCGCTGGTTGATTTTCTGGCCGACAAAATCCTGCCGAAAGGCGTAGATCCATCCAGCCCTGAATATCTGAAAGGAGTCGGTAATCTTCTGGCTGCGTCTCAATTAGTAGGAGTATTGACCGCCGCGATTACCGGTGGAGATGCATCCATCGCTTCCGATGTCACGTCGAATGCAACGCAATATAACTATTTGAATCACGCTCAAATGCAAGAGCTTGCAGAGGAGCTGCAGGCATGCAAAGCGACGAACAGCTGTGAAGGCGTCGCTTCAAAGTATTTTGAAAAACATCTCGCCAACGAGAAAGTGCTAAGAGAAGTATGCGCAGTTGATACAAAAAGTTGTCAGAAGGCAGCGCTTGATATTTACAACACTGTTCTAGGCTACCAGCGCGGCGATTACGATACCGATTTGCCGTCTGATCTGAAGCAAGCTTTTGCCGCCTTTCACCAGCTCAACATTGATGCGAGTGTTGTACCCACGGCAGAAATAGCCAGACCTTCTGCTGAAGCATTTGTGCAGTCGCTTGGTCTTGATATATCCGATCCGAAGGTTCAGGCGATTGTCGGGACTATGGCAACCTTCATAGCTGGTAAAGCTGCAGCTAGTCGCGCCCCAAAGACCGGCATGAAAATGCCTGCAGAATTACCGGATAACCTCACAGGCTATGCGAACCCCAACGATATCCGCTTTACGCAAGACAGTGTTTCAGGTGTTTTCAGGAATGGTACGGTTCTGGATTCAACCATTGATGCGTTAAGGAAGGGGATAATCTCGCCGTCCGAAATACCACCGATCCGTGTGTTCGAGAAGGATGGTTTGATTTACAGCCTTGACAACCGTCGCTTACTTGCAGCCTCAGCTGCTGGCGTTCCGGTTAAGATCGTTCCGGCTACGGCGGCGGAGATACGTAAAGAAGTCAAAAAGAAAATGACCACGCTGAACAAAGGTGTGATTATTTGTGTTCGTGACATTTGTAAATAGGATACGTATGGATCTCGATGATCAAGTAGAAGAAATTGAAACCAAAGAGGATTTCGCGAATTTCCTCCATGCGTTTCGTGAAACTCTGTTGCGACAACCGGATGAGTGGGAAAATTCGACACTTGAAAGGTTTTTAGACGCGATGGAGGCTTGGGTCCATTCAATGGACGGTTATGCTTTTAACTCTGGCGACGTTGACGTTCTGCGACCAAGCTGGAAAACCTTTGCCAAGATCCTTTCAGCGGCTAGCGTTTATGAGTGAAGCCAAGAGCGCGACAATGCTTTCGTTCAGATAGCAACTGGTCGACGTGTCGCCAGGAACCATGGTGAAAAATAAAAACGCCCGAAGAGATTCGGGCGTTTTCATGATTGAGATTAGAAGAAATATCACCGAAACGCCGGCACCACATCCCTGATAAACAACTCCAGCGACTTCTTCTTCTCCGCATGCGGCAGACTGTTGTCACACCAGAAACTGAATTCATCCACCCCCAGTTCCTGGTAATACTTGATCCGCGGAATAATTTCCTCCGGCGTACCAATCATCGCCGTCTTGTGCAGGCTCTCCAGTTCAAACTCCGGACGCCCGGCAAACTTCTCTTCCGGACTCGGAGCGAGGAAGCCGTTGACCGGTACTTCCTTGTTGCCGAACCAGGCATCGAAGGTGCGGTAGAACCGTGAGATCGCTTTCGCGCCGATTTTCCAGCCGTCCGGATCGTCCGCCGAGTGCACGTGGGTGTGACGCAGCACCATCAGTTGCGGACGCGGCACATCCGGGTTGTTATCCAGCGCAGTCTGGAACTTGTTCTTCAGGTCGACGACTTCTTCGTCGCCCTTCATCAACGGCGTGACCATCACGTTGCAGCCGTTGGCCACGGCGAAGTTGTGCGAATCTGGGTCGCGGGCGGCGATCCACATCGGTGGGTTGGGTTTCTGGATCGGCTTCGGCACGCTGGTGGAGGTCGGGAACTTCCAGATGTCGCCGTCGTGGGCGTAGTCGCCTTGCCACAGGGCGCGGACCACCGGGACCATTTCACGCAGGGCCTGGCCGCCGCTGGAGGCGGGCATGCCGCCGGCCATGCGATCGAATTCGACCTGATAGGCGCCGCGCGCGAGGCCGACTTCCATGCGTCCATTACTGATCACGTCGAGCAACGCGCATTCACCGGCCACCCGCAGCGGGTGCCAGAACGGCGCGATGATGGTGCCGGCGCCGAGGTGGATGGTGGTGGTTTTGGCGGCGAGGTAGGCCAGCAGCGGCATCGGGCTGGGCGAGATGGTGTATTCCATCGCGTGGTGTTCGCCGATCCACACGGTGCTGAAACCGCCGGCCTCGGCCATCAGGGTCAGTTCGGTCAGGTCTTCGAACAGTTGGCGGTGGCTGACGCTTTCGTCCCAGCGTTCCATGTGGATGAACAGGGAAAATTTCATGACGCTTCCTCGGATCTTTTGTTGTTGAGGCTACAAAACTGTGTGGGAGGGGCTTGCTCCCGAAAGCGGTGGATCAATCGACATCTCTGGTGGCTGACACATCGCCTTCGGGAGCAAGCCCCCTCCCACAGTGGATTTGTGTGGGGTTGAAGTTTTGCTCAGGCCAGAACGGGCAGGGCGCCCATCTTGCCGTGGCAATACACCAGCGGCCCGGTGTGCTGCTCCGGGACGATCAGGTTCTTCACCGCGCCGACCATGATCGCGTGGTCACCACCTTCGTATTCGCGCCATAACTCACATTCGATGATAGCCGTCGCGTTGGCCAGGATCGGGTTGCCCAACTCGCTCAACGTCCACTCGATACCCTGCGCCTTGTCCTTGCCTTTACGGGCGAAGGCATAGGCTTCGCTTTGCTGGCCGCCGGACAGGACGTGGATCGCGAAGCGCTTGTTCTTGATCAGCACAGGGTAGGAGTCGGAACTGTAGTTGGGGCAGAACAGCACCAGGGTCGGGTCCATCGACAGTGAACTGAAGGCGCTGGCGGTGAGGCCGACGATCTGGCCGTCATCGTCCAGTGTGGTGATGACAGTGACGCCGGACGGAAACGAGCCCATGACTTGTTTGTAGATGGCAGCATCGATCATTGGACGGTCCTCGGGTGTTGTGACGCGATTTTTATGTATTTGTTGGTCTGATGGTATACCAGTATTTTTTCTTTGCAAGGGCTTTTAGGCTGAACCGATAAACGTGGTGCTTTCGTCGGAAACTCAGCGTTTATTGGGCTTTCAGCTGGCCTGCAGGCCACGGTATCAGTGAGGATGGCGTATCAGATGGCGCCGCAAACTACGGATCAGTCTTGTGAAATGTTTGGAATACCATAATATGGTCTGCATCTGAGGGGCGACCCAGAGTTCCCCCGGTTTGGCTTCATACAAAGATAAGAACAGACAAACTCGAGTTCATGCATATGTCCCAGATGTCCCGGCAAGATCCGTTGATCGAGAATCACACGGTCGACTACGTCCCACTCGCGGAACGCCACGGGAAGGCCCGCGACCTTTTCACTTTATGGTTCAGCACCAACATCGCGCCACTGCCCATCGTCACCGGCGCCATGGTGGTTCAAGTGTTCCATCTCGACTTGCTTTGGGGGCTGCTGGCGATTGCGGTGGGGCACCTGATCGGCGGCGTGGTGATCGCACTGGCCTCGGCGCAGGGGCCGCGCATGGGCATTCCGCAAATGGTTCAGAGTCGTGGCCAGTTCGGGCGTTACGGCGCACTGCTGATCGTGTTTTTTGCGGCGCTGATCTACATCGGTTTTTTCATTTCCAACATCGTGCTGGCCGGTAAGTCGATTGTCGGCATCGCACCGTCGGTACCGGCGCCGCTGAGCATTCTGATCGGCGCACTGGCGGCCACGGCGATTGGCGTGATCGGCTACAACTTCATCCACACGCTCAACCGCATCGGCACCTGGGTGATGGGCAGCGCGCTGCTCGCCGGTTTCATCTACATCTTCGCCCACGACTTGCCGGCAGACTTCCTGACGCGCGGCAGCTTCAACCTGTCGGGCTGGCTGGCGACGGTGTCGCTGGGGATCATCTGGCAGATCAGCTTCTCGCCGTACGTGTCCGATTATTCGCGTTACCTGCCGGCGGATATCGGTATCGCCAAACCGTTCTGGGCCACTTATCTGGGGGCGACGCTGGGGACGATTCTGTCGTTCAGCTTTGGCGCCGTGGCAGTGCTGGCGACGCCGGAAGGCACCGAGGCGATGGCCGCAGTCAAGCAGTCCACCGGGTGGCTGGGGCCGATTCTGATGGTGCTGTTCCTGCTCAACATCATCAGCCATAACGCGCTGAATCTGTACGGCGCGGTGCTGTCGATCATCACCTCGATCCAGACGTTCGCCAGTCAGTGGACGCCGAACATCAAGGTGCGCATGGCGTTGTCGAGTGTGGTGCTGGCGGGTTGCTGCGTGGTGGCGCTGGGTGCCTCGGCGAATTTCATTTCGCAGTTCATCGGACTGATTCTGGCGTTGCTGCTGGTACTGGTGCCGTGGGCGTCGATCAATCTGATTGACTTCTACCTGATCAAGCGCGGCGCGTATGAGATCAGCTCGATTTTCCGCGCGGACGGCGGCATTTACGGGCGCTTCAATCTGCACGCGATCATTGCCTATTTCATCGGGATCATTGTGCAGTTGCCGTTCGCCAATACCTCGCTGTACGTCGGGCCGTACGCCAATCTGGTGGACGGTGCGGATCTGTCGTGGCTGTTTGGCCTGGTGGTGACGGTGCCGCTGTATTATTGCCTCGCCACACGCGGGCAGACGCAGAAGCAACGTGGCGAGGGGATTTATCCCCGATCGGCTGCGAAGCAGTCGTGAAATCAGCGAGTGCGGGCCCCTTTGAGATGTAAAGGGGCCGCTTCGCGCCCCATCGGGGATGAATCCCCTCACCACAAGTGATCCCCGTCCAGCTTCCGCATTCCAGTGGTCATTCAAATTGGCCATTTCGATCCCCTTTTGGCCCATCCCCCACTGTGCCGCGACCCCGCGGTCGGCAAGAATCAAAGCCACAACGAAACGCTGGACCTTCCTTGCCCTTGGCTACCTTTACAGCCGCTGCCGTGTACAGAACATAAAAACCATCGATCTCACGTCGCATTCTGGGGAAACAACCATGGTCACGATGAAACGCATTCTGGGTGCCACCGTGTGTGGGCTGACGCTGCTGGCCAGCGCGGTACACGCCGAGCAGCGCGAGCTGCGGGTCTACAACTGGGCGGATTACGTTCTGCCGTCGGTGCCCAAGGATTTCGCCGCGAAAACCGGCATCAAAGTGACCTGGGACACCTTCGACACCAACGAATCGCTGGAGGCCAAGTTGCTCACCGGCAACTCCGGCTACGACCTGGTGGTGCCGTCGAACCAGTTCATCGACACCCAGATCAAGGCCGGCGTGTTCCAGAAACTCGACAAGTCGAAACTGCCGAACTGGAGTCATCAGGATCCGGCGCTGCTCAAACTGCTCGACGCCAATGACCCTGGCAACCAGTACGGCGTGCCCTACATGTACGGCACGGTACTGATCGGTTTCAACCCGGCCAAAGTCAAGGCAGCGCTCGGCGACAACGCGCCGGTGGACAGCTGGGATCTGGTGTTCAAGCCGGAGAACATGGAGAAGCTCAAATCCTGCGGCGTGGCGATGCTCGATTCGCCGTCGGAAATTCTGCCGCTGGCCCTGCATTACCTCGGCCTCGACCCGAACAGCCAGAACCCGGCCGACTATGAAAAGGCCAAGGACCTGATGCTGAAGATTCGTCCTTACGTGACCTACTTCAACTCGGCCAAATACATGACCGACATCGCCAATGGCGACATCTGCGTGGCCATCGGATACTCCGGCAGCTTCTATCAGTTCGGCAACCGCGCGAAAGAGGCGGGTAACGGTGTGGTGGTCGATTGGCGTTTGCCGAAGGAAGGCGCGCCGATCTGGTTTGATACTTTCGCCATTCCGAAAAGCGCGAAGAATGTCGAAGAGGCGCATGAATTCCTCAACACCTTGCTCGATCCGAAAGTCATTGCGCCGATCAGCGACTTCCTCGGCTACCCGAACGTGAACAAGGACTCGATGCCGCTGGTGAACAAGGACATCACTGGCAACCCAAACCTGACGCCAACGCCTGAGGCCCTGAAAACCCTCTATGTCGTCCAGCCACTACCGCAAAAACTCGAACGGGTACGCACGCGGGTGTGGACCAGCATCAAGTCCGACAAGTAGCCGCACACCCTCTGGAGGAGTGAGCCTGCTCGCAAAGGCGCCGGACCAGGCAACATGGATGCTGAATGTGCCGGCCCCTTCGTGAGCAAGCCCACTCCCACCCTTTGATCTCGGCCAGCTCCGGATCCTCCATCCACTGACTATCACCTGTGGGAGCGGGCTTGCTCGCGAAGGCGTCGGGTCAGCCGACACCTTTATTGAATGTCGCACCGCATTGTGAGCAGGCTCACTCCTACAGGTTTTGTGGCGCGTTTTTACTCATCACCAGACTCAACACCACCGACCCCAGAATCACCCCGCCCACCACCGCCAGCGACCACTCCACCGGCATGTGAAACCATGGCATCAGCGTCATCTTGCCGCCGATGAACACCAGCACGATCGCCAGTCCGTACTTGAGTAAATGAAAGCGGTCGGCCATGTCCGCCAGCAGGAAGTACAGCGCGCGCAGGCCCATGATCGCGAAGATGTTCGAGGTGAACACGATGAACGGATCGGTGGTGACCGCGAAGATCGCGGGGATGCTATCGACTGCAAACATCAGGTCACTGGCCTCGATCAGCACCAGCACGAGGAACATCGGCGTGGCCCAGCGCACGCCTTTCTGCAGCACGAAAAAGCGCTCGCCGTGAAAGCCCTGGGTGATCCGCATGTGCCCGCGCACCCAGCGCAGAAGCGGGTTTTTGTCGAGGTCCGGTTGTTGCTCGGCGAACATCAGCATCTTGATCCCGGTAATGATCAGGAACACCCCGAAGGCATACAACAGCCACTCGAACTGCGACACCAGCCACACCCCGGCGAAGATCATCGCCGCGCGCATCACTATCGCCCCGAGTACGCCGTACAGCAGCACCCGGCGCTGCAATTCCGGTGGCACGGCGAAGTAGCTGAAGATCATCACGAAGACGAACATGTTGTCGATCGACAGTGACTGCTCGATCAGATAACCAGTGAGGAATTCCAGCGTCTTGCGCTGGGCAATTTCGGCGCCGAACTCGCCGTGCAGATACCACCAGAGCAACCCGGCGAAAGCCAAGGCCAGTGCGCACCAGGCGATCACCCAACAGGACGCTTCCCGCACTGAAACGCGGTGTGCCTTGCGTCCGCCGAAGACGAACAGGTCCAGTGCAAGCATGGCGAGAACGAAGATGATAAACGCGCCCCACATCCATGGTTCGCCAATATTGATGTTGGTGGTTGGCATGGTTGGCTCCCTGGCTTTTATTGAATTAGGGTCAGGCAGGGCCATGCTAGCGGCGAGTTTAGATGTAAGAAAAATCGCTTATTTCTTAGCGACAGTTCGGGAAAAACGAAGTGTTGTACTGATGATGCGCGCATAGCGGTATGATCGCCGCCTTCATTGGGTCGGGCGAATGCCTTGTCCGGCAACGAAAAGGAGTTTCGTAATTGAATCAGCCAGTCAATGAGTTGCGTGCAGAAGAGGGGTTGGAACGCTACCGGAAATACTTGCGCATCGAGGTTTCGTTATTCATTGCGGCGATGCTCGGCGCATTCGTACTCAATGGCTACGCTCATCTGGAAAAATATTATCTGGTGCTGGATGTGCCGTTTGACCGATTGAATATCAGTGGTCAAAAGCTTGCTGCGTATGGCGCTGCAGGACTTGGCGCGATGATCGGCGCGTTACTGTTCGCCATAGCATTTGTCATTGCCGTTTCATTGATCATTGCCTTGACTGAGCGGCCGGGAAGGCTGCCGGTATCCCCGACAAATCCTCTGTGGCTTGTGAGGTTTCGCCAACGTGCAAGTGAATTGAACATCGTGTTCAAACTCTTCGCTTTTTCCGCAGTCCTGGCCGGATTTTCCATTCTGGCCTGGTATCTGACCGTCCACGTACCCTCGATGTCGGGCAGAAAATCTGCCCTGGATACCGCCGCGAAGTGCGAGGAGCGCACCTTGACCTTCCGCAGCCTGGACCGCTACACCGCCTGCCAGGTCGCAGAGTCTGAGGACATGTTGTATCTGCTCAAGCGCGACTCAAAAAACAACACCCAGGTTTCGTTTTATACCTTTCAGCTCCCCAAAGCCGGCCTTGTTGAAAGTAAGGGAGAAAGCAAGAAAATGAAATTCGATCCGGATGATGACGACGCGAAATAACATGACTGTCGGCATCAGGACCGATCAAGTGCGCGCACCTGATCGGTCATCTGGCGTGCCCGAGGAGGCTGCAGCTGCCGCCTCGGGTTAGTTATTTGCCACGGGCCAACGCCGGAGTACGCGGCGGCACCTGACGCTTCGAGTCAGTCGCCTCGAACGCCGAGGCCAGACGCAACAGATTCGAGTCATCGTAAGCACGACCGGCGAAAGTCAGACCAACCGGCATGCCGATGTCGGCCATGATCCCCATCGGCACAGTGACAGTCGGCACACCGAGATGCCGGATCGCCAGATTGCCGTTGGCGACCCAGACGCCATTGCTCCAGGCGATGTCTGCCGATTCCGGATTGATATCGGCATCTGCCGGGCCGACGTCGGCGTTGGTCGGGAACAGCACCGCGTCGAGTTTCAGCGCATCCATCCAGTCTTCCAGATCAAGCTTGCGGGTCTTTTCCAGACCGCGCAGCCCATCGGGCAGCGTCGGGATCTGGTCCCACGGAGTGATTCCGCGCTCGGCCATGCGCACGTATTCGTCCATGCCGGCGGCCAGATCGCCTTCACGGTTGGGCAGGGTACCCGGGTCGTGCGGGAAGATTTTCGGCCCGTCGACATCGGCCAGGCGATTGAGCTTCGGATCGTCGTTGGCGCGCAGGAAATCATCGAAGGCCCAGGCCGACAGATCCCACAGTTCGTGGTGCAGGAATTCCTTGGAGACGATGCCGCGATTGAACACGGTCGGCGCGCCGGGGCGGTCGCCTTCGCAGTTGGAAACCAGCGGAAAATCCACTTCGATGACTTCGGCGCCGGCCGCTTCCAGCGCGGTGCGGGCCTGGTTCCACAGGTCGATCACCGAAGCGCGGGTGTTGATCCGCTGCCCGGTCGGGCCGCCGATGCCTGGGGCTTCGCTGGTGCCGGCTTCGGGGTCGGCATTGATGTACATCTTCGGCACGCCGAGGCGTTTACCGGCCAGTGCATCGGACTTTACCGCCAGCTCGGCGTAGGAGGCCGGGCGCACCGAATCGACGCTCGGGATCGGTACCCACGGCTGCAGGCGCCACAGATCGCCACGGGTGTCGGGGTCTTCGGCGACCACAACGTCGAGCACTTCAAGCAGATCGGCCATGGTGCGGGCGTACGGCACCACCACGTCCATGGTCGGCGTCAGCGGCCAGTTGCCGCGCACCGAAATTACTCCGCGCGATGGCGTGTAGGCGCACAAACCGTTGTTCGATGCCGGGCCGCGACCGCTCGACCAGGTTTCTTCCGCCAGACCGAACGCCGAGAAGCTCGCCGCGGTCGCGGTGCCGGCACCGTTGGACGAGCCGGAAGCAAACGGCGCAGTCAGATAAGCAGCGTTATACGGGCTTTCGGCCCGGCCATAGACGCCACGCTGCATGCCGCCATTGGCCATCGGCGGCATGTTGGTCTTGCCCAGGCAGATCGCCCCGGCGGCACGCAGGCGTTCGATGGTGAAGGCGTCGCGATGCGCCACCAGATCGGCGAAGGCCGGGCTGCCCGAGGCGGCGGTCAGCCCCTTGACCAGATAGCTGTCCTTGGCGGTGTAGGGGATGCCGTCGAGCGGGCCGAGGGTTTCGCCCTTGGCCCGGCGCGCGTCGGACGCCCGGGCTTCGGCCATTGCTTCGGGATTGCGCACCACCACGGCATTCAGTGCGGTGGCGGTGTTCGGGCCGTCGTAGGCGTCGATCCGGGCCAGATAGGCCTGCACCAGTTCAACCGCGGTGGTCTGGCCGGCTTCGAGCGCCGCGCGTAATTGAGCAATGGAGACTTCAGTGACTTCGATCATGCTGTTACCGCCGACAGGTTCGCTAAAGGGGTGGGTCATTATGGTTATCGTCGAAACGTGTGAAGAATTACCGATGGGCGAAACTCTACCCTGAACTTTGCCGAATGGCATGTGCTAATTCGATAAATATCGACAAAACTCAGCGAAAAAATTCCCCCGGTGTCTCGCCAAACTGTTGGCGGAAGGCTGCGATGAACGCCGAGGTCGAGTCATAACCGCAGGCCAGAGCCACGTCGGTGACGCGTTCGCCACGTTCCAGCGGGGTCAGTGCGCCGAGCAATCGCAAGCGCTGGCGCCAGGCGCGGAAGGTCAGGCCGGTGTCGCGTAAAAACAGGCGGCTGAGGGTTTTTTCGGTGACGCCGAATTTTTCGCTCCAGTGCTGCAGTGTGGTCTGCTGTTCCGGATGTTGCTCCAGGCTTTGATAGATCTGTCGCAGGCGGCTGTCCTGGGGCAGTGGCAGCATCAGGTCGATCTGCGGCGCCTCGGCCAGTTGATCGAGGATCACCTGGGCCAACCGACCATGTGCGCCACCCTCGTCATATTCCACCGGGACCAGACTGAACGCTCGGATCAGTTCGCGCAGCAGGTCGCTGACGCCCAACACATGACAGCGCTCCAGCGCCCAGCCGGCCACGCTGCAGTCGATGTACAGGCTGCGCATTTCGGTGTGCGGCGAGCTGAACACTCGGTGCGGCACGCCCGCCGGAATCCACACCGCGCGCTCGGGTGGCGCGACGAAACGCCCGGCGCCGGTCTGCACTTCGAGCACGCCCTGAATCGCGTACGACAATTGCACCCACGGGTGGCTGTGACGCCGGGTCAGTGCGCGATTGGGCAGCGATTCGGTGCGCCCGTACAGCGCACGGGGCAGGCTGGGCAGCCCGGGAATGCTGCGCCGGAAGCTTTTCTCATGTCCTTTAGGCGGCATCTGTTGGCTCTTCGGCGTTAGTCGGTAATTTCTGCTCACGTTAGAGTCGCAATCACGTACTGGCAACCCCCGGATGAGCAAACCATGACCCGCCCAAGATTCCTGCCCGACAACTTCACCCTGACCCTGATCGGCGTCGTGCTGCTGGCCAGTTTTCTGCCGGCCAGCGGGCAGATCGCGGTGGGGTTCGGCTGGCTGACCAATATCGCC
>Ga0207655_1001756_pt1 | contig 19031 bp, 17 predicted proteins | sample KBSM44metaG_FD_184398 | JGI IMG/M metagenome (GOLD analysis project Ga0207655, IMG submission 184398) | Miscanthus rhizosphere microbial communities from Kellogg Biological Station, Michigan, USA - KBS M4-4 metaG (SPAdes) (version 2) | ecosystem: Host-associated > Plants > Roots > Rhizosphere >...
AATCATTAGGTGAACAAGATGAGCGAAATGTTGTTGATCTACTGATTGATCAAATTGAGTTTTGTGACGTGATTGTATTGAATAAAACAGATTTGATTGATCAAGACGAGCTGGAAAAATTATTTGGAATTTTGCAGTCTTTAAACCCAAGAGCAAAAATTGAAGTTTCTGCGTTTGGCAAGGTGAATCTTGATCGGGTGTTAAATACCCAGCTATTTGATTTTAACGAAGCGGCACAAGCTCCGGGTTGGTTAAAGGAATTAAGAGGTGAGCATACGCCTGAAACAGAGCAATATGGAATCAATAATTTTGTTTATCGAGCGCGCAGACCTTTTCACCCACAACGGTTTTTTGATTTTATCAACTCCGAATGGAAAGGCGTAATCCGTTCCAAAGGCTTTTTTTGGTTAGCCTCAAATCCCGAGTTTGCTGGATCTTGGTCTCAAGCAGGGGCGATGGCACGCCATGGTGTTGCTGGATATTGGTGGGCAGCAGTGCCAGATGAACATTGGCCTACGGATCAACAAAGTCGAGATGCAATTCAACAAAGCTGGGATGCTCAAACAGGTGATGCACGACAAGAAATCGTGTTGATTGGGATGCAGATGGATCAATCTGAACTTATTCGTCAATTTGATAATTGTTTATTAAACGATGATGAAATGGCGTTAGGCGCAGAAAAATGGCAAGAGTTTGAAAATCCTTTTAGTGGGTGGACTGATTCTATTATTAGCCATTAATTCATTATGATCCGTTCAATTCAGCTAAAGCATTGCTGAGAATACTTGCAAGCATGAGCGCTTTTAATCATATGCTCATGCTTGGCTTTATATTTTATTAAAATTTCGCTCTTAAGGTGAAAGTCACATTCCGTGGTTCTCCCCAATAAACACCATTATAGAAACCTACATTTAAATAGTATTTTTCATCAAATAAGTTGTTGATATTCACACTTGCAGTCAGCTCATCACTTAACTTATAACTGGCAAAAGCATTGGCCAATACATAGGCCTTTTGTGTGACTACACCACCGTTATAGGCATTTACAGGAGCTCCCCCCCATTTTTGTGAGATTTCACTTTGCCAATTCAATCCACCACCTAATGTTAGCTTTTCTGAACCTGTCCAAAGATTTTCTGGAAGAGTAATACTACTAAATAACTTTACTTGGTTTTGAGGAATATTGCTTAGAGCATTGGCGTTTGCAGAACTTACACTATTGACATAGGTATAGCCGAAACTAAGATTCCAATTTTCCTGTATCTTTCCTATGGCTTCTAACTCAAACCCATTAACTTTCAGTCCTTTGCCCGATGATATATATGCAGTATCCATCTCATCTACTTTTGGAATAGTGCCATTTTTTACACCTTCACGATATTCAACATCTTCTACCGCAAGGTCTTTGACACTTGACCAAAATAAAGCAGCACTGGTCAATAACTTACCATCCAATAGATCTGCTTTAATCCCTAGTTCAGTGGTGCTTCCCATTTCAGGGTCTAGATAATCGCCGAAACGATCTCGTCTAGTGGATGGATTAAATACATTGGTGTAGCTGGTGTAGGCCGTATAAGTATCATTAATATCGTACAAAATCCCTGCATAAGGCACCAATTGATCAAAGTTACGTGGCTTTGTAGGAGAAACTGGGGCATTAGGATCCCACTTGTTAACTTTATAGTCATATGAGCTATAACGTGCGCCCAAAATTAACTTAAGCGGGTCAGCTAGATTTAAACGTAAAGTCGAATATACCCCGTAAAGCTCTGTGGTATTGGTACTTCCAGCTCCGGTTTTCTCATAGGTTGGTTTTGCAATATTACCTGTCCAATTACGATAATCAGGTATAGCTGCTGGATACTCGACATTGCTTTTTACACTCAATGAGGTACTTTCACTTTTAAAACCACTATAGCCAATAATTAAATCATGTTGGCGATTTAACAACTGAAATGGTCCTGTGGCATACAAATCGATATTGAGCTTTTTACTTTCAGCATAAGGGCTAACACTGGTCCATAAACTTAAGCCTTTCCCTGTCTTTGGGTCTGGAAAGCCACTACCACCATAAGCCACCATCCAACTATTATCTGAGGTACTGTGGGCAATCGCTGCTTTAACCAGCCAGTCATTGGCAAAATTATGTTCAAGATCGGCAAAAACGGTTTTATCAGTATTGGCAATTGAACTCCAGTCCGCAGATAAACTAAAGTTTCGCGGAAAATTTGCTTTGCTTCCATCAGCATTGAAATATGGTACTGTTCCCCACGTTGAGCCTTTAGGATCGTTGTCTTGATATTGAAATCCTACTGAGGCTGTTGTTGTTGGGGTTAAATCTGCACTGATGATTCCCATTGCGGCTGTTGACTTGAGCTTATAACGATCCATATAGGATTCTTTATCGGTATACGCTGCCATGAATCGACTTCGGACACTGCCATCTTGAGTCAGTGGAATGGATACATCTGCTTCAACACGGGTATTGTCCCATGAGCCATAAGTTGAGCTGACATTGCCCTTAAACTCTTTTTCAGGACGCTTACGCACCATATTGATGGTTGCAGAAGGGCTGCCTGTTGAACCAGTTAAGCCAGAAGCACCTTTGATCACTTCAACTCGGTCAAAGAAAAAACTATCAAAGCGGGGAGCATTGTCTCCTACAGGCATACCATCAATTTGCCTATTGGTAATTTGAAAACCACGGGAATAGTAGTTAGAACGTTCACTGTCATTTTTAGTGGCGGTAACACCTGGTGTTGCGGCAAGAACATCATCCAGAATGGTCAGCCCGCGTTGTTCAATTTGTTCACGGGTGACCACGCTTACAGATTGTGGTGTTTCTTTTAAAGATAATTTTAATTTTGATGAGCTTCTTGAGGACTTTGCTTTAAAACTTCCGCTTCCCTCAGTTTTTTCATCCTGAGCATCTGCTTTAACTGTAATGGTTGGGAGTACAGAAGTATTCGCTTCATCACTTTTTTGCTCTTGTGCAAAAGCACTATGGGAAATAGCGCTGCAAATAAGAATTGATTTTATTGCAATGTTTAATGCCGTTTGTTTACGTAGATTGTCCATAAGAATAGAAATTAGTAAATAAGAATCATTATTATTATCAATTAACATACAAAAAGATACAAATAAAACATAATTTTTAAACTTTTTTATGGATGATATAAATGCAAAATTTAGATGGGGTTTTGAATTGAAGTGTATGATTTTGATTTATAAATTATCAAATATTGGTTGTGTTTGAGTGTAATTTTACACTAATAAATTGTAAAATATGAAACCTATATTTTATTTATCACAGTGATTAATTATGGACTGAGCCTTATCCTGATTCCGAATTAAAAGCTTATATCTTTTTCCATTGTCGATTTTCTTCTGAGAAATTAACCAGAAACGAAACACCTGACTCATCACCAACAAGATATGAGGATGGATTCACCATCAGTACCTTTAATAAAGTCCCTGTTTTAATGGTAATTGGTTCTAAATTATCTTTATTTAAGGTAACGGGTTGGAGTAATTCAATGATTTCCACTTTTATACTAACCTATTGTTTGAACATAAAATTCTATAAATAATTATTGCACAGCGCAAAGCGCTTTGCTGAGATACAGCGTTAAAAAACGCAACATTGATAGGTATTTATGTAGCCTAAACATTTTTAAAGTTTCACTGTTGTATAAAGCTAAGTTTTCTCTCAGCGGAAAACTTAGCTTAGACAGTTTTAAATTTTATAAAGTAATCGTTGCACCAAGCGCTTTAACAAATTGGGCTAACCAAGCAGGATGTGCTGGCCATGCTGGCGCTGTTACCAGGTGTCCATCTGTGACTGCTTCAGTGACTGCAATATCTGCATATTGCCCGCCTGCAAGTTTAACTTCTGAGGCACATGCAGGATAAGCGGAACATAAGCGTCCTTTTAATACATCGGCTGCGGCAAGCAGTTGTGCGCCATGGCAAACAGCGGCAATTGGTTTTTTAATCGCATCAAATTCACGAACAATTTCAATTACTCGGTCATTCATACGTAAATATTCAGGTGCACGGCCACCCGGAATCACTAATCCTACGTAGTTGTCGCTGTTGACTTGGTTAAAGTCATAGTTAATTGCAAAGTTGTGACCACGTTTTTCGCTATAGGTTTGCTCACCTTCAAAATCATGAATCGCTGTTGCAATTGTATCGCCAGCTTTTTTATCAGGGCAGACTGCATGAACACTATAGCCTAATCCAGTGAGGAACTGAAAAGGAACCATGGTTTCATAATCTTCTACATAATCACCCACTAACATTAGAATTTGTTTAGACATTTTTACACCTTTTGTTTAAATTTTATGATTTATTTCATGTAAAATAGCATGCTCTAGTTGCAGTTTTAAGTTGAATTTATACGGCTTTAGTCTTAATTTAACAGACTTAACTGTAATAAAAATTGTATTCAGTGATGAATGAGAAAAATATGAAAAAGTATCTATTGGGTTTAGTGATCGCGACTGCTGCTATGAGCAACCATGCTGCAGTAGAAGAAACAGTGTATAGAGGAATGGGCGAGGCATCTGCACAGTTTCCAAGCTTTAAAAAGATGCAAAAGCAGGGGATAATCAATAAAAAACCGGATATTTCAAGAAATGACTATAATGATGTATATAAATTAAAAAAACCGCTTCAATTTATGGGGCAAACAGTTGCACTCCTATCAGACGAATATATGACACAGTATGCTGGTTGTTGTGTCAGTGAGGGCTGGGGAGCTGTTTTAGCTAAAAAGAGTGATATGAAACTCTTGACTCAATTTGCCAAAACTAATCAGTGTTCGTTAAGCAAAGTAGAGTCAGATGCCAGTAATTATTATGGTTTTAAACTGAAAGCATTACCAACGGCAGAATATTATGAGCTTTCTTGTCGTGAACGTGATTTAGAAAACCAGCAGTAAAATAGATAAATTAAGCTATATAGAGCAGTCGCGATTTAAATCTCATATTATATTATAAATTTTCTCCCTCTTTGCTTTGTGTGATGCACTGCTTAGAGGGAGGAAGATGTCTTGTCTGAATTTTTATGAATGAACCTGTATAGGCGGTCTTAATCAATATCTATAGAATTAAAGCACCTGTACCAGCACCAATCACCATTAACCAAACTGGGTGAACGTTCTTAAACAGACTTAGGCAAATGGTGATGGCGACGATTGCAATCAGTAAAATATTTTGAGCAGAGGCTTGGGCAATAATCCAAGCACTGACTAAAACCAAACCGACTGTAATCGGTTTTAACGCCTTTTCAAATTTCGCCCGCAGTGGATGACTTTTAAAATTATTCCAAAATTTAAGTGCATAAATGGTGATGATTGAAGACGGACCAAACTTCGCAAAAGACGTCACGATCAGTCCCATTGGCCCAGCGACATGCCATCCCACTAAAGGAACAATCATCATGTTGGGACCGGGTGCAGCTTGCGCCATTGCAAACATAGAGCTGAATTGCTCAGCAGTCATCCATTGGTGAATCACAACCACCTGATGTTGCATTTCAGGTAAGATGGCATTCCCGCCACCAAAGGCCAATAAAGACAGTTGAGTAAACACTAAAGTCAGTGCGATGAGAACATACATCTTATTTTACTCCTGAGTCACTTTAGTTTGATTAAATGCTAAAACTGCCATATTCACGGTGACTAAAATCAACAGCGTCAGTGCCAAGGGCAATTTAATCAACAGCATAAAAATAATGGTCAAGATAATGGTGAAATAGGTCAGCTTACTTTTCATGATTGGTTTTAACATCTTAAAACCTGTAGCAAACAGTAGACCTGCAGCAGCGGCAGCTAAACCTTGAATCATGTGCTGTACCATTTGAATATCTTGAAAACTGCTATATAACTGGTACAAAGAGATGACAATAATGGTCGGGGCCAGCATAAGACCCAATACCGCACTCATCGCACCTTTTACTCCAGCAAAGTCATAACCAATCGCCACTGCCATATTTACAATATTTCCACCAGGTAAGATTTGGCAGACACCCAACAAGTCGGTAAATTTTTCAGATGTTAACCATTTCTGATCTTCTACAATTAAACGATGTGCGAGAGGAAGTACCCCACCAAATCCCATGAGGCCAAGTTTCATAAAACCTAAAAATAATGCTTTGCAATTGGGTATGGTCATGGATTGTTCCATTGGGATTGCTTCAGTATTCATTTAGACCTCTTCAATTTGCTGTGATGTACTTGGCTTGAATGTGATTATCTGCTTGTTGAGTCATAAAGAAAAATGCTATTTTTGCTGTTATCCATACCTAAAAAGTATGCTTTGAACGTGGATTAGCACGAAAAAATGAAAAGATCGATATTGAGGCGAAAAGATGATTGATATTCATAAGCTTAATGCGTTTATCGCTGTGGTTGAGGAAAGTAATATTTCTCGGGCAGCGGTACGTTTGAATATGCAGCAACCGCCTTTAACACGAATTATCAAAAACTTAGAAGATGAATTAGATACGGATTTATTGAAGCGTTTACCGCGTGGCGTAGAGGCAACTGAAGCGGGTAAGGCCTTATACCAAGAAGCACTTACCATACTTGCACACGCTCAGGCTATCCCCAAACGCGTGCAAAATATTTCTAAAGGTTTGGAAGGGCAAATCAATATTGGTTTTACCAACTCAGTTGGCTTACATTCCTTTTTACCTGCTTTACTGCGTAATTTTCGTGAAGTATTTTCAGCGGTGTCTATTCATTTGGAAGAAGATGGCAGTAGCTCCCTGATTGATTCGATCATCAATGAAAAGAATGACATCGTTTTTTTGCGTAAGCCTGCACCGATTGGTTTGGGACTCACCAGTTTGCATGTACTTGATGAGCCCTTAATTGTGGCATTGCCCAATAATCACCCCTTAGCTGAACATCCAGATGCCATCCAGTTACTTGATTTAGAGCCTTATGATTTTGTGCTGTATCGCCGTTTAGCAGGACAAGACTTGTTTGATAATATTTTGGCCAGCTGTTATCAGGCTGGATTTAGTCCAAAGATTGTTCAAGAAGCCCCACGTTTAACGTCGAGTTTAAATCTGATTGCAGCTGGAATTGGTTTGTCGATTGTTCCAGAGGCCATTCGAGATTTTTGGAACAAGCAAATTATTTACAAAGCGCTTAAAGCGGATACGCCGTGTATTGCACCAATTTATGCAGTCTATAAGCAGGCTGCTGAAAATATCCGTTTAAAACATATTTTAAATTTGCTCGCTTAATTTATAGGTTGACTTACTAAAGCTCCAGCTAAATAAGTGGATTTATATATTTTGAATGTTGATGCTGTTCACAGTGATTAAAGATTTAGGCTTAAATTGAGTTTTTTGGAATAATCTATGCTGTGAAATTCTATCTTGAAAACAAAATCAGTGAATCATTGCATTTTTGCTACACATAAAGTCTGAGCTCAAGATTACTATTATTGTTTTAAATTCAAACCTTAGAAATAAAATTGAGGATATCGCTTTGAAATTTGGATTTGTAAAAAGTGTTTTAGCATCTGCAATCATGTTGTCATCTGCACCAGTATGGGCTGAAACAACAGGGCAAATCACTCAAACCACTTCAGCTATTGTGAAAGATCAAAAAAAATCGGGGATTGATCATCAATATTTTGATCAAAATATAAAAGGAAATGATGACTTTTATCAATATGTAAATGGAGGATGGTTGAAAAATACTGAAATTCCTGCAGATAAATCACGGTGGGGAACTTTTGATATTTTGCATGAAGAATCATTAAAACAATTGCATGACATTGTCGATGAGCTTTCAAAACAGCAATTGGTGGAAGGAAGTTCTGAGCAAAAAGTGGCAAGTCTATATGCTAATTTTATGGATGAAAAAAGTATTGAAGCATTGGGGATCCAGCCGATTCAAGCGGAAATTACCAATGTTGATGCATTGAAAAGCAAAAAAGATATTGCGCAATTGGCCGCACATTTTTCACGTATTGGTGTAACCAGCCCTTTTGATGTGGGCATTGACCAAGATATGAAAAATTCAACTGAAATGGTGGCAATGCTTGGACAGAGTGGTTTAGGGTTACCTGATCGTGATTATTATTTAAAAAATGATGCCAAATTTAAGAAAATCCGTTCGCAATATTTAAAGTATATTGAAAAAACTTTAAGCCTAGCTGGAGACAAGCAAGCCGCCCAGCATGCGCAAGGGATTTTAAAATTAGAAACTCAAATCGCCAAGATACAATGGAGTAATGTCCAAAACCGTGATGTAACAAAACTCTATAATATTTATAAAACGCAAGACTTAGCCAAACTTAGTCCAAAAATTGATTGGCAAACTTATCTAGAAAAACAAGAATTGTCCGATAAGATTAAAACCATACAAGTCATTCAACCGAGTTACTTCAAAGGTTTAGGCCCAATTGTTGACAATACCTCATTAGAGGTTTGGAAAGCTTATTTTAAATTTCATTTAGTCAGTGATTTTTCATCACTGCTTAGTCAAGCTTTCGTAGACAATAGCTTTGATTTTTATAGCAAACAGCTCAGAGAAATCAAGGAACAGAAACCACGTTGGAAGCGTGGTGTGCAATTGGTTGAAGGAACTTTAGGTGAAAGTCTGGGCCAGATTTATGTGAAAAAGTATTTTTCTGCTGAGAAAAAACAACGCATGGAAGTCTTGGTGCAAAACTTAATGAAAGCATACTCTCAAAGCATAGACAAACTGGATTGGATGAGTCCAACAACGAAAGTTCAAGCGCAGAAAAAGTTAGCAAGTTTTGCGGTGAAAATTGGTTATCCAAACAAATGGCGTGATTATTCAGCTTTAGAAATCAAAAATAATGACTTGATTGGAAATGTGATCCGTTCACGTGAATTTGAACATCAATATGCCTTAAATAAATTGGGCAAGCCTGTTGATCGTGATGAATGGGGCATGACACCGCAAACCATCAATGCGTATTACAATGCCTCTTTAAATGAAATTGTCTTTCCAGCAGCGATTTTACAACCCCCATTCTTTGATATGGATGCCGATGATGCAGTGAACTATGGGGCGATTGGTGCAATTATCGGACATGAAATCAGTCATGGTTTTGATGATCAAGGCAGTCAATTTGACGAATTGGGCAATATGAAAAATTGGTGGACGGCAGAAGACCATCGAAAATTTAAAGAAAAAACCAATACATTGGTTGCTCAATACAACGCTTATGAGCCAATCAAAGGCTATCATGTCAATGGTGAGTTAACTTTAGGCGAAAATATTGCAGATAACTCTGGATTGGCAATTGCTTACAAAGCTTATCAACTGTCTTTAAATGGCAAGGATGCGCCAGTATTGGATAATTTAACAGGTGAACAACGCTTTTATATTGGATGGGCACAAGCATGGCGTTCTAAAATTACTGATGCAATGCAAGTTGAATTCTTAAAAAGAGATCCGCATTCACCTGATAAAGTTCGTGGCAATGCTACCTTGCTAAATCAAGCGCCATTTTATGATGCTTTTCATATTCAGCAGGGCGATAAAATGTATTTACCTGCCAATAAACGCGTGACCATTTGGTAATAATCTGACCTAAAAGCCTGCCAAGCTGTATCAACACTTGGCAGCTTTTTAACATTTTTTTCACATGTTGTATAAATAAATCGCAATGGAATAGATGTCTAGATAGAGCTTTTTAAGTTTTAACTTAATTGATTATCTCTAATCATTTTTTTTGTGACTTTTTTATCACTTTATTTCGATAAATAGTTAATAAATTCAATGTAATAAGTTTGTTGTTTTGAGTATTTTAAGATATTTTTATGCATAAATATAATTGAGAAATGTCAGGTGAATTTAAAAATATTCTTATTGTTGAGTGGGGTAGGTTTTGTATTGCAGGGTTGTACAACCATGAATACATCAACATCAGACGCTTTTAAACAATATGCTTCTGCTCAAGAACTCATTGAGAAGTACAATATTAATGAAAACAATAGCGCATCTAAAGAATATGTTTATGATTGGGGATCAAAGCAAAGTGATCAGCAGGTGCAGTCTTTAACACCCAAAAGTTACTTAAACCGTTATTGTAGTGCCAAAGGTGGTCATTTTTCTCAAGTGCAAAAAAGCACAATGAGTTCGGTTAAGGATATTTGGGCAAAAAAATTATTAAATACTTATAGCAGTGTTAAACAGGGGATCGGTGCATACCAATGTACTGAAAGTAATGGTCAGCAATGGTATGTATCTATCGAACCTTTATCTGAGCGTAAACTTGATCAAACTGGAACTCGAGTTGTAAATTTGCAAACCAAAGTTTTATCTTTGGATGAGCTTAACAAATTCTATAACAACAAAAGTAATATGGCGACAGTTACCCAAGAAAAGAAATCTAAAAATAGTCATTCAAAAAGCAGTGATGCAAAAAGCACTGATATAAAAACGAACAATTCAAAAAATATTGCTATCAACAACGTAGCAAAAACTGCCCCTGTTAAAGTCGTGGAAGAAAAAAAGCCAGTCGCCACAATTGCAGATGAAGTAAAAGAAAGACTTCAGCCTGAAAAAATCGTGACTACACCGCAATCACAACAGATGCAATTATATACATCAGCGCGTAAGGATTTAGGGCGGGGGCAAAATCAGATCAATGCCTGTAACAATGCAGAACGCGCCTATAATTATGGACGCTTGCATGGGGCAAGTGGAATCAATGTCTATGCCGAATCAGGTGTAATGGTGGCAAGATGTTTAACCAATGTGCCGGGTTACAGTCAGCGTTTTTCTAATCCGCAAGATCGAGCCAAACGTATTTTACAGAATCTGGCGGCTAATCAAAATCATGCTGTTGCCAAACATATGTTAAAGCAGATTAAGTAATGGAATGGGGTATTTCATCTCAATGGAGTGAAATACCCGAATAAACAAAAAGCTTTATTCATCATTTAATGAGCATTCAAAACTACTCGGATTCTCTTTACAACGAACTTTTTTGAGGAAATTCATCATTTGTGGATCATAAATACCTGATTTAGTCAGTGCAATACGAGATTCACGCATCATTTTGATATAGTTTAGTTGTTCATTGGCTGGGATATTCATCCAATATTTTGCGGGAATTTCTTTTTCATATTTTGCTACGATGTTAAATGTTCTGCCCAATTGACTCGCGACCCAAGTTCGAGATTTTTGTCCAAAGCCTTGAGGGAATTTGTCTTTGCGAATAATAAAATTGGCCGAAATTTGAGTCAGTGGAAATTTTACAATTCCGCCTTTTTCTCCTAGGCCCTTATAGAGCTCAAAAGGTTTAAATGCAACAACAGGTGCAGGAAGAATATCAATTTCATGATTGTTAAATTTAGCGCCTGCACTGGTGACATCAACAGAAACAGCTTGTGCGCCCACTTGTTGAACCAATTTTGGTTGCGCTTCGTCATAACGGAACACCCCAATTTTTTTACCGGCAGCTTTTGCTAAAGTATTGATATTTTTGTCATTTACAAAAAGATATGCTGGGCCAATTGTACCTAATCCTGCAATTTCATAAGGACCATTGACCATTTTCTCCGCTGCTCGAGGTAAAGACAATAATTTATAGGCTGAAATGGCTGTTTTCATATCCGTTAATGCACCGATCGCATCTAAGGAGCCAATATATTTATTAAATTGGCGCCCACGTAAACCACTGATAATGGCACCATCACATTTACCCACTTTTAAGTCTTCTGCGGCGAGCCTTTCGTCAGTAACGGCTCTTAAATCTATATCAGCACTCCAATTTTTTGCTTCAAGTGCATAATCTTTAGCTAGGGCATATGCATCACCTGCTTTACCAACCGGATCAAAAACACATACAACTTGCTTTGCAAAAGCAGGTATTGAAAGTGCGAATAAAGTAGTTATTGTGAGAGTTTGAACCATTTTCATATATATTTCCCTATAAACAGTTATGGCATATCTTATTAAAACGTATGTGCTATTGATGAACTAATGACCATGAGGATTGTTTTTTATGTCAAAAAATCCAACAAATGTAGGTTTTTGAATATAGATTATCGATTGAGATCTGAGATATTGGTCTTTTAGATCTTTAATCAGTTTAAGTTAGATGATGGATTAAGAAAGTATTTTATTTTTGAAATTTGAGATGCTTTCTATTTTTAAATACAACCTAAATATTGAATCGAGTTTAGCACAGCAAACAAGATTATTTTCATTAGTGGTTGTTTACAGAGTCATAACAGGCGAATAGGTAGCGCTTGTGATACAAAGGATTTAATTTCGAATTGGACTTTGTTTATGTCACGCCAAATTTTCTCCTCAATGTATTCTAAATTTTCCCATATGGGTCGTTCTGTATTTATGGCGACGGCATTAATGGGAACAGCACAATTTGCTGTCGCAGGACCAACCGTTGATCAACTTAGCGATTGTTTGGTAAAAGCAACCACAGCAACAGATAAAACTACAGTATTACAGTGGACCTTTGCTGCGTTATCTACACACCCTGATCTAAAAGCATTGAGTAATGTTAGTGATGCACAAAGAACACAACTCGATCAAAAGTTTGCTCAGGTTTTACAACGGGTGATTGTAGAGCAGTGTGCCGCACAGACCAAAGCAGTGATTGCCGCTGAAGGTGTGCAAGCAGTAGGTGACAGTTTCCAAGAGCTAGGTCGTACGACAGGTGAAGATATTATTAAAAACCCTGAAGTGAAAAAACAGTTACAGGGTGTATTGCGTTATATCGACTTAAATAAATTGGTGATGACTTTTTTAACCCCTGATATTTGGAATAAGTTGGGTGTGATTCGTCCATAAATCACTTTACCTTTACAGAGCAAGACTTCTTATCTGTTTAAAGGAGTGGGAGTCTTGATGATTCAATTGAAATAATTATAGAAATTTCAACGAAGCTCTTCTTATTATTGAAAGGGTTTGGGGAGTGGAATGAATGCATCAAGAAAGCTTATTAAAGCTAAATTGAGTCTTTGTGTGTAAAAACGTGGCATTTGAGGATATTTAAAAGATTGGTTTTTTTCAGTGATTGCATGCTATCTTGATGATTTGATTCAAAGAAAGCTTTAGGTCAATTTAATGAATTTTGAAAAACTCTTTTTATATAAACAATGGTCAGATCAGCGGTTATTTAAAGCCGTAGATCAGATCAATCAAGTGCAATATTTAGAAGATTATAATTTTGCCAAGCAACAATTCAATCATATGATCATTGTCGAAGAGCTATTTAGATCTCGACTAGAAAACAAAAAAGCATTGCACACCCAAACCAATACTGAATTTTTACCCTCCTTAGATGAACTTAAGCATCGAATTGCTGAATCACATTTATGGTTTATTGAATTTGTCCAAAATATTCCATCGAATCAACTTGCTGAAATTATTCATTTTCAATTTATAGATAAAAAAACGGGCAGTCTTTCAATAGAAGAGATCTTCTTTCATATCATCAATCATGGAACATACCATAGAGGCAATATCGCACATGCTTTACATCATGCTCAGGTGGTTCATCCTGCCGATACATATACAGTCTTTATTCATCAGTATGAACCTGAACGTAGAGTGGGATAAATCATTATCATGATATATGTAAGATGTTGAATTAAAAAATTAAGTGAATAGATAAATAAACATGGACAAGAAAGCAGTCAAAATTTTACTTAAAACCATTAAAAGCTCGCAGGATCAAAATTTAGAGAGCTGGTTTTATTGGGATACATACATGCAATTCATTACTGAAGATGAGTTTGAATATGCAAAAAGCCATTCCGTTATGTTTGAACAAGAAAAAATAAGTCACAATGAAATCTGTCGAATAATAAAAACAGCAGTTAATCAAATTGAAAAGCAATCTGTGGTGGATGCATTTATTTACAGTCTAAGTACAAGACGATTGGAGTATCGATCTTTTTTATCAAGTTACTGTATTGGTAAAAGTTTGATTGAACATGACTTTGTTTCCAGTCCAGAACCAAACTCAAATATATGTGCAGTTTGTGGGCTATATACGTATGAGTTTGAAAGACTCATTGAGTTTAATACACTCAATTTCTTTAAATACAAACATGGAAGCTGTACCGATAATTTGATTTCTGTTTTATTTGATTTGGAACAATTTCTTAAATTTCCTGTCGTTGAACCAAGCGATGAAGATTACAACATTCTCAATGAACTCAAAACGATAATAGAGACAGCTCAACCCAATGACAGAATAGCTCAACTTAAAAAGAGTATTTCTAAAGCACTCAAGTCCAATGACGATGAGCGTTTGGGGCTTTTAGAGATTTTTGGAGTGATTGGTATTTTGCATGATGACAAGCATTTTGGCTATGCTGAAAAATATGTGACATATCCAGAAAGAGAGCACCGACCGATTAGAAATGATGATGTGAACTATCCAACACGATGGTGGCAAGGACAGTTTGGCGTTGATCGTGAGAAATGGGATTATTGGTTTAATAATAAATGATCAGTAGCGCTCCTCATCTCGTAAACGGAGGGAGAACATTCATTATTGGATGAATAGCATTATTAAGATCATATGAAGCTCCCTCTGGGAGAGGGTTGGGTACCTTCTCACAAAAAAATGACATTGAAAAGAAATAATCTATTTGGATATCTGGGAGAGATTTTAAAAACTAAGGGTATATATTTTATGAACTATAAGATCGCTCTTGAATAGTATCATCTTGCCGATACATATACGGTCTTTATTTATCAGTATGAACCTGAACGTAGAGCGCTTTGATAGTTTAAAAATAGCAGATGATTTTTGCTTTCTGATATTAGAAATAAGTTAGGTATGCGAAATCAATCGTTGTCTCATTTGGTTAAAATTTAATTGTTAAAAATTAACCAATACGTATAATTAATTAAATGATACGTATGAGGTGAAATCTTATGCAAGCGAAATTAACTTTATCTATAGATAAAAAAGTGATTGAACGGGCGAAACTTTATGCTCAGGAACATGAGCAGAGTGTTTCGAGTTTGGTTGAAGCTTATTTAGATCGTATTTCAGCACACACTGAAATTTCGAGTGATGTTCAAGCGCCTATTACTGGAAGTTTGACTGGGATGTTTGCCATTCAAGACCAAGGGCAAGATTATAAGGCATTGCTTTCTGAAGCTCGAATGGAAAAACATAAATGAGCGAGCGGATATTTATTGATTCTGATGTAATTTTGGATGTGGCTTTAGCGCGTCAGCCTTTTGTTGAGGCAAGTCAAACTGTTGTAGCGTTGTGTGAGAAAGGGCATTTTACAGGGTGCATTTCTTCGAACAGTGTTACCAATATTTATTATATTTTGCGTAAGTTGGGAGGTGATGAGAAAGCGCGTCTTTTTATTCAACAACTTTTAAAATTCTTGGTAATTATCCCTGTTGATCATGTTGGGATTTCTCAAGCGTTGGTGTCTAAGTTTTCTGATTTTGAAGATGCAATTCAATATTTTTCTGCGTTGAGTTTTGGTTGTAGCAAAATCGTGACGAGAAATATTCAGGACTATAAATTTGCTGAAATAAGTGTTGTTTTACCGAGTGCTTTTATCGGCTGAGGGTATTTTGCCAGATAAAAAAATGAGAAAAATAATAGATTTAAATGTATGCCAAATTTTAAAAACTAAACATATAAATACTTTAAACAAAGAAAACCCGCTCTAAAGCGGGTTTTCTTTTAAAATTAAATCAGCTTAACCAATCAATTTCTTCATCAATTCATTGACTTGAGCAGGGTTGGCTTTACCACGAGAGGCTTTCATTACTTGACCAACTAGACCGTTGAATGCTTTCTCTTTACCAGATTTATACTCTTCAACCATCTTCTCATTGGCAGCAAGCACTTCTTTGATAATGGCTTCAATGGCACCTGTATCAGTTTCCTGTTTCAAGCCTTTTTCAGCAATGATGTCATCTGCAGTTTTGCCTTCTTCCCACATAAAGCCAAACACTTGCTTAGCAATCTTACCGCTAATGGTATTGTCAACAATACGTGCGATCATCCCACCCAGTTGTTCTGCTGAAACAGGAGAATCTTGAAGTTCAAGGCTGGCTTTATTTAAAGCACCAGAGAATTCACCCATCACCCAGTTTGCAGCAACTTTACCTTGAGCCGCACCACCAGAAGCCGTAACAACCGCTTCATAGAAGTCAGCCAATTCACGAGATAGAGTCAGTACATGTGCATCATATTCAGTCACAGCAAAGTCTGCGATAAAACGCGCACGACGCGCTTTAGGTAACTCTGGAAGTGCAGCACGAGCAGCTTCGATTTGCTCATTGGCAATGATCACTGGAAGCAAGTCAGGGTCAGGGAAGTAACGGTAATCGTTGGCTTCTTCCTTAGAACGCATTGAACGTGTTTCCATTTTGTTCGGATCGAACAAACGGGTTTCTTGATCAATACGACCGCCATCTTCCAAGATGTCCATTTGACGTTGAATTTCAACATTGATGGCTTGTTCGATAAAACGGAATGAGTTGAGGTTTTTTAACTCACAACGGGTACCAAATGGTTGCCCAGGACGACGTAACGATACGTTACAGTCAGCACGGAATGAACCTTCAGCCATGTTACCGTCAGAAATCCCTAACCAACGCACCAAAGTGTGAATCGATTTGATATAAGCAACAGCTTCTTCAACTGAACGCATATCAGGTTCAGACACGATTTCAAGTAAAGGTGTGCCAGCACGGTTTAAGTCGATACCAGACATGCCTTCGAATTGATCGTGAATTGATTTACCTGCATCTTCTTCCAAATGCGCACGGGTCACGCCTATACGCTTCACTGTGCCATCTTCAAGCTGGATGTCGATATGACCTAGCCCGACGATAGGATTGTCCATCTGGCTGATCTGGTAGCCTTTTGGCGAGTCTGGGTAAAAGTAGTTCTTACGCGCAAATACAGAGGCTTGATCGATATAGGCATCAATCCCCAAACCAAAACGAATCGCAAGATCAACCACTTCTTGGTTTAGCACAGGAAGTACACCCGGCATTGCCAAGTCAACAAGGCTGGCTTGAGTATTCGGATCTTGACCAAATTCAGTTGATGAACCTGAAAAGATTTTAGACTGAGTTGCAAGCTGTGTGTGAATCTCAATACCAATAACGACTTCCCAACCGTCAATCAGCTTTGACACGGACGGTGCTAACTTTTGAGCTTCGGTCATTATGCATTCTCCTCAGCAATTGCCGCACGTTTAGTATGCCAATCTGTATTTTGTTGATATTGATGCACAATTGAAAGCAATTGTGATTCTGACCAATAGTTACCAATTAACTGTAAACCTACTGGGAGATTATTTGTATCAAAACCAACAGGTGCGTTAATGGCTGGTAAGCCCGCCAAGTTCACCGCAAGTGTATAGATATCGCCTAAATACATTTCGGTTGGACTTAAGTTCGCACCGATTTTGTATGCTGTCGTAGGTGCAGATGGTGCTGCAATCACATCGACATTTTCAAAAGCTTTTAAGAAATCTTGTTGGATTAAACGACGAACTTTTTGTGCTTTCACATAATAAGCATCGTAATAACCAGCAGAAAGCGCATAAGTACCAATCAAGATACGACGTTGTACTTCTGCACCAAACGCCTCTGAACGAGAGCGTTTATAGAGATCTAAAATATCCGTTGGGTTTTCACAACGGTAACCGTAGCGAACACCGTCATAACGTGACAGGTTAGAAGACGCCTCAGCAGGCGCGATCAAATAATAAGTTGGTACATAGGCTTCAGTCATGTTGAGGTCAATCTCAACCAACGTCGCGCCCATGTCTTGCAATTTTTTCAAAGATTCTTCAACACGTGCTTTAACTTCTACATCGAGGCCTTGAACATTGAAGTATTGTTTTGGAATACCAATACGTAAACCTTTCACTGCTGTTGCATTTAAGTTTGCAACATAGTCATCCACTTCTTTGTTGATTGAGGTTGAATCTTTGAGGTCATGTCCAGCAATGGTGTTCATCAAAAAGGCACAGTCTTCAGCAGAACGTGCCATTGGGCCACCTTGATCCAGTGATGATGCAAATGCAATCATCCCGAAACGAGAGACACGGCCATAGGTCGGTTTAAGACCGGTTAAGCCACAGAAAGAAGCAGGCTGGCGAATTGAACCACCTGTGTCGGTACCTGTTGCAAGCGGTGCAAGATCAGCCGCAACAACAGCCGCAGAACCACCAGAAGAGCCACCAGGAACATGTTCTAAGTTCCATGGGTTTTTAGTCGCGCCGTAGAATGAGCTCTCAGAGGTTGAACCCATTGCGAATTCATCCATGTTCACTTTACCTAATGTGACTAGGCCAGCTGCTTTGGCTTTCGCCACCACAGTTGCATCATAAGGTGAAACGAAATTGTCCAGCATTTTTGAACCCGCAGTGGTTTTAATCCCTTGGGTACAGAAAATATCTTTGTGCGCCAGTGGAACACCAGTCAATACGCCAGCTGTTCCAGATTTTAGTAAGTTGTCAGCAGCATCAGCTTGAGCCAATGCTTGTTCGGGAGTGACCGTTACATACGATTTGACACGATCATCAATTTTCGCAATACGGTCCAAATAATGCTGAGTCAATTCACGAGATGAAAATTGGGCAGATTTTAAGCCTTCTGTCATTTCACGAATCGATAAACGGTGTAAATCAGTCATGAGTACAATTCTTTACGATTAATTTTTTAAAATAAGTTCATTTGATCAAATATTATTCAATCACTCTCGGAACGAGGTACAAACCATCCTGAGTTGCAGGAGCAATGGCTTGATATTCTTCACGATGGTTCGCTTCAGTCACGACATCTGGACGAAGTGGTTGCGGATTATCAAATGGGCTCTTAAGTGGCTCAACACCATCGGTATTGATCGCTTTTAAGGTCTCCATCATCCCTAAGATTTTATTTAAACTTTGAGCATATTCAGCAGATTGCGTATCATTCAGCGACAATCGAGCAAGATTGGCGATTTGCGATACAGTTTGTGCATTTAATTCTGCAGAATGCTGAACATCTGAAC
>Ga0207655_1001757_pt1 | contig 19000 bp, 20 predicted proteins | sample KBSM44metaG_FD_184398 | JGI IMG/M metagenome (GOLD analysis project Ga0207655, IMG submission 184398) | Miscanthus rhizosphere microbial communities from Kellogg Biological Station, Michigan, USA - KBS M4-4 metaG (SPAdes) (version 2) | ecosystem: Host-associated > Plants > Roots > Rhizosphere >...
GAGCGATAGTCTGCTGGTCAGGCTATAAGCCAGCAGCATCCCAAACCGCGCGAGATTCTAACAGCTTGCAGGCAAGTGCGTTAGATCCGTGTCTTTAGTGTATAGAGCATTTCGAGCGCACGACGCGGTGTCATGTCGTCCAGATCAAGTTTTGCCAGATCATCCAGCACCGGATGCGGCAGGCTGGCGAACATGTCGCTTTGCTGCGGTGCAGCCGGTTTGCCTTTGGCGGTCTTGGGAACCTCATGAGGCAGGGCGGTCGCTTCCAGCCGGCCCAGGTGTTCGCGAGCGCGCACGATCACTTCGCTCGGCACACCGGCCAACTGCGCAACCGCAAGGCCGTAGCTCTGGCTGGCAGGCCCTGGCAGCACGTGGTGCAGGAACACGATGCGTTCGTTGTGCTCGGTGGCGTTAAGGTGAACGTTGGCCACCAGCGGCTGGGCTTCCGGCAACACGGTCAGTTCAAAGTAGTGGGTAGCAAACAGCGTATAAGCCCGCAGATGCGCCAGGCGTTCGGCCGCAGCCCACGCCAGGGACAGACCGTCAAAGGTGCTGGTGCCGCGACCGACTTCGTCCATCAGTACCAGGCTGCGCTCGGTGGCGTTGTGCAGAATATTCGCGGTTTCGCTCATTTCGACCATGAAGGTCGAACGCCCGCCGGCCAGGTCATCGCTGGAGCCGATCCGGGTAAAGATCCGGTCCACTAGAGACAACTCGCAACTGGCTGCCGGCACGAAGCTGCCGATGTGTGCCAGCAGCACGATCAGAGCGGTCTGGCGCATGTAGGTGGATTTACCGCCCATGTTCGGACCGGTGATCACCAGCATGCGGGTGTTGTCGTCGAGGCTCAGGTCGTTGGCCACGAACGGCGTGGTCAGTACTTGCTCGACCACCGGGTGACGACCCTGGCTGATGCGCATGCACGGCTCACTGACGAAGCGAGGGCAGTTCAGATCGAGGTTCAGCGCGCGTTCGGCAAGGTTGCTCAGCACGTCCAGCTCGGCCAGTGCCGCCGCGGTGTCCTGCAACGGCGGCAACTGGGCGATCAAATCTTCGAGCAGTGCTTCGTAGAGCATCTTCTCGCGCGCCAGGGCGCGGCTCTTCGCCGACAGGGCCTTGTCTTCGAACGCCTTCAGTTCCGGCGTAATGAAGCGCTCGGCACCTTTTAACGTCTGGCGACGGATATAGTCTGCCGGCGCCGATTCGGCCTGCTTGCTTGGCAACTCGATGAAGTAGCCATGAATGCGGTTGTAACCGACTTTCAGGTGCGACAGACCGGTACGGGCTTTCTCGCGTGCTTCGAGGTCGATCAGGAACTGCCCGGCGTTTTCGCTGAGCGATTGCAAGTCGTCCAACTCGGCGTCGTAACCGGTTTTCAACACGCCGCCGTCACGGATCACGGCGGGCGGGTTGTCGATGATAGCTTTTGCCAGCAGCGCCGCCAGTTCCGGGTAGGTGCTGGTGGTCTTCGCCAGTTGAATGATGTGCGGAGCTTCCAGCTCAGTCATCGCCACTTGCAACTCAGGCAATGCACCAAGCGCATCGCGCAGGCGAGCCAGGTCACGAGGGCGGGCATTGCGCAGGCCGATCCGCGCCAGGATTCGCTCGATGTCGCCGATTTCCTTGAGTTGCGGTTGCAGCTTTTCGAAACGGTAACCGTCGAGCAGGCAGGTAATCGAGGTCTGGCGCGCCAGCAATACGGTCAGATCCCGCAGCGGACGGTTCAGCCAACGGGTCAGCAGGCGGCTGCCCATGGCGGTCTGGCAGCGATCGACCACCGATTGCAACGTGTTGTCGCGACCGCCGGCCAGGTTGGTGTCCAGTTCCAGGTTGCGACGGCTCGCGCCGTCCAGCACCACGGTGTCGTCCAGGCGTTCGTGGCGCAGGCTGCGCAAATGGGGCAGGGCGGTGCGCTGGGTTTCCTTGGCGTAGCTGAGCAGGCAACCGGCGGCGCCGATGGCCAGGGTCAGGTTCTCGCAGCCGAAACCTTTCAGGTCCTGGGTGGAAAACTGCTGGCAAAGACTTTTCAGCGCCGAATCACGTTCGAAATCCCACGGCGCACGGCGACGAACCCCACGACGTTTCTCCGCCGGCAGATCCTTCGGCCAGTCATCCGGGATCATCAGCTCTACCGGATTGACCCGCTCCAGTTCTGCCAGCAGGTTTTCCCAGCCCTTGATCTCCAGCACGGTGAAGTTGCCGCTGGTGATATCCAGCACCGCCAGGCCGAACAGACGCTCGTCACCCAGCACTGCCGCGATCAGGTTGTCCCGACGCTCATCCAGCAGCGCTTCATCGCTGACCGTGCCCGGCGTGATGATCCGCACCACCTGACGATCCACCGGCCCTTTGCTGGTCGCCGGGTCGCCGACCTGCTCACAGATCACCACCGACTCGCCGAGCTTGACCAGTTTCGCCAGGTAACCTTCCGCAGCGTGGTAAGGAATCCCACACATCGGAATCGCCTGACCCGCCGACTGCCCACGGGCGGTCAGGGTGATGTCCAGCAATTTGGCGGCCTTCTTCGCGTCTTCATAGAAGATTTCGTAGAAGTCGCCCATGCGGTAGAACATCAGCTGGTCAGGGTGCTGGTTTTTCAGGCGCCAGTACTGCTGCATCATTGGCGTGTGGGAGGACAGATCAGAGAGCGCTTTATTCATCGGATAATCAGGCAAATTCGTTGAAAGGTGTAGGGCAAAGGAGGGGCATCGGCCCGGCTTTTCCGCGATGGGCGCAAGGTTAACATGGGCGGTCCACCCGACGCAGGCATGAAAGCCCTGGGATACATTTCTTCTGTCTATGCACAACATATGCGCCATTTATGCAATTTGGCATTTGTCTTCCGCGAAAAGAACAAGCACTATGCGCTTTATGCAAAAACGCAATGTTTCTACCGTCTTAAGAGCGCTGCTCGATCAGCACGGGATCTCCCCCACGGAGCTTCACCGTCGCACCGGCGTGCCTCAATCCACTCTCTCGCGGATCCTCAGCGGGAAGATCGTCGATCCCTCGGATAAACACATCTCGAAGATTGCCGAGTACTTCGCCGTGAGCACCGACCAGTTGCGGGGCCGTGCGGATGTCGCGCCGGCAGCCAGCACCGGGCGCGATCAATTGCATTCGGAACTCAAGGACATAAGTCTGTGGGACGACGATACGCCCGTCGATGATGACGAGGTATCGGTCCCCTTTCTTCGCGAGGTTGAATTGGCTGCAGGATCAGGAAGGTTCGTCATCGAAGAGAGCGAGCGCTCTAGCCTGCGCTTCGGCAAGCGGAGTCTGCGCCACAACGGCGTTCAGTTCGACCAGGCCAAATGCGTGACGGTGCGCGGCAACAGTATGTTGCCGGTACTGCGCGACGGCGCCACCGTCGGCGTTAATGCCGGCAAGTGCGGGATCGGCGATATCGTGGATGGCGACCTTTATGCCATCAACCATAACGGCCAGCTGCGGGTGAAACAGCTTTATCGCCTGCCTACCGGGATACGCCTGCGCAGCTTCAATCGCGACGAACATCCGGACGAGGACTACACCTTCCAGGAAATCCAGGAAGAGCAGATTGTCATCCTCGGTCACGTCTTCTGGTGGGGCATGTACGCCCGTTAACCTCACCGCTGTCAGATAAAACCCGCCATCGAGCGGGTTTTTTTTCGCCTGCCAAAAACCACCAGCGCCTTTGTCTGCGGGGGCTTTCATGCGCCTGTGCATTTTAACGTACAAATAAATGCATCAGTGCATTGACTGTATATGCATACATGCATATTCTTTGTCTCAAGCAGCTCAAAAGCAGCTCGAAGCAAAGCTCTTTAGTTCCACCACAAAGGCAGCGATGAACCGGCCTCAACGGTTCAGAGGGTTGGCAACTGACCCGGGTGTGCAGCGTAAAGCACCACAAGCAGTTATCCGGCGGGCAGGGACCGCGGTCGGAAAAACAATATGAATGGACCCGTACCGCGCCAGTAGCGCCGAAAGGTCAATGCGAAGGATCGCATTCTGAAAAGCCCGGTTAGCGCCGGGCTTTTTGGAATGCCTACCTACCGTCAGGCAACTCACGAGACACCGTTTGAAAGACACACACATCACTCATCAATCACCCCCAGGAGGCGTGACATGACAAACGAGCAACAAGCGTTGCTGGACATGCCGATCTGGCTCGTCATCGTCCTCGCCCTGGTGGGCGGGGTGTCCGGCGAAATGTGGCGCGCCGATAAGGAGGGCGCCCGCGGCTGGTCATTGCTGCGGCGCCTGGCCTTGCGATCCGGGGCCTGCATGGTCTGCGGGGTCTCGGCCATCATGCTGCTGTATGCCGCCGGCGTGTCGATATGGACGGCTTGCGCGTTCGGTTGCCTGACGGCGATGGCCGGGGCAGACGTTGCCATTGGCCTTTATGAGCGCTGGGCGGCCAAGCGGATTGGCGTTTGCGAAGTGCCGCCGCGAGATCCTCGCCAGGATCACTGATCACAAAGCCCAATGGAATGGCGAGCAGCGGTGCCGACCGGCATCCGACCCACAAGGACGCGGGTTTCCCAAGGCCAGTACCTTTCACTCAAACCCGCCAACAAGCGGGTTTTTTATTGCCCGGTGAAAACACCATGAAGATCAGCCCCCTGATTGCCCAACTGCGCGATCACTGCCCAACCCTCGCCGGTCGCGTGGCTGCCGGCATCGACCTCGAAACGCTGCAAGCCAATACCCCGCTTTCAACTCCTTGTGCCTACGTGGTGCCGATGGCCGATCCGGCGGGCGCAAACGTGGCGCAAAACGTTACGAGGCAGACCATTCGCGACCGCTTCGAAGTGACCCTGGTGCTCGACACCACCGACGCTACAAAAGCGCTGGATCTGTTGCACGACCTGCGGGCCGAACTGTGGCGGGCGCTGGTGGGGTTCAAGCCCGGCAGTGATTACGACGCCATCACCTACGACGGCGGCGAATTGGTTTCCATCAACAGCAGCCGTGCGCTGTATCGCCTGCGTTTTTATGCCGAGTTCCAGCTCGGCCGCAATCTGCCTGGTCAGCCTGCGGAGAGCTGGCACGAACGTGAACTGGACGGTTTGTCGTCCTTTACCGGGGTCACCGTGCGGGTCGATGCGATCGATCCGGCGGACCCCAATCTGCAACGGCCAGGCCCCGACGGACGCCTGGAACTGACTTTCTCTGGAGACGTAACCCCATGAGCAAACGCATCACCGTGCTGCCGGCCCCAGGCCGTGCCGTGCCCGACCCGGAAGCGGGCGATCTGTTGCCCCTCGAGGGCCGTGAAGTGCCGGACAACGCCTGGTGGCGTCGACGTCTGGCCGATGGCGATATCACTACCAAAGCCGTGAAAGCGGCAAAACCACAGGGAGCCAAATAATGGCGATCGGATTCAGCAACATCCCCGCGGACATTCGTGTGCCGTTGTTTTACGCCGAGATGGACAATTCGGCTGCCAATAGTGCGTCGTCGGCCATGCGTCGTTTGATCGTCGCTCAGGTCAACGACAACATTGCGCCGGCCGAGGTTGGCAAACTGGTGTTGGTGTCCAGCGTGGCGCTGGCCAAAAGCATTGGCGGCCAGGGCTCGATGCTCGCTTCGATGTATGAAACCTGGCGCAAGACCGACCCGATCGGCGAAATCTGGTGCCTACCGCTGCATAACACCGAAGGCAGCATCGCCAAAGGCGTGTTGACCCTGACCGGGGCGGCCACTCAAAGCGGTGTGCTCAACCTGTACGTTGGCGGCGTTCGTGTTCAAGCAGCCATCGTCAATGGCGCCACGGCAGCTCAGGCCGCTACCGCGCTGGCGCTGAAAATCAACGCCTCGGCAGATCTGCCGGTCAGCGCGGCAGCCGTTGAAGGCATCGTGACCCTGAGCGCCAAATGGACGGGCGACAGCGGTAACGACATCAGCCTGCAATTCAATCGCCTGGGCAAGAGCAATGGCGAAGAAACCCCGGCCGGCCTGACCACGGCCATCACCGCCATGACCGGCGGTGCCGGTGTGCCGGATCAGGTCGCTGCGGTAGCGGCGCTGGGCGATGAACCGTTCGAGTTCATCTGCATGCCATTCTCGGACCTGTCGACCCTCAACACCTGGCAAGCCGTCATGGATGACAGCACCGGTCGTTGGTCGTGGGCCAAGCAATTGTTCGGTCATGTCTACAGCGCCAAGCGCGGCACCATCGGTACTTTGGTGGCGGCCGGTCAGATGCGTAACGACCAGCACATGACCCTCCAGGCACTGGAACCGGGCGTACCGCAACCGTTCTGGGTTCAGGCCGCTGCACTCGCTGCGCGCACATCGGTGTTCATCTCCGCCGATGCCAGCCGTCCGACCCAAAGCGGCAGCCTGCCAGGCCTAGACCCGGCGCCGGCCAGCGAGCGTTTCACCCTGACCGAGCGTCAGTCGCTGCTCAATTACGGCATCGCCACCGCGTACTACGAAGGCGGCTACGTGCGCATTCAGCGTTCGATTACCACCTATCAGAAGAACGCCTACGGCCAGGCAGACAATTCCTACCTGGACAGCGAAACCATGCACCAGTCGGCGTTTATCGTGCGTCGTCTGCAAAGCGTGATCACCAGCAAATACGGTCGCCACAAACTGGCCTCCGACGGCACCCGTTTCGGCGCCGGCCAGCCGATCGTGACCCCGAGCACTATTCGCGGTGAGCTGATTGCCCAGTACGCCAAGCTCGAACTGGAAGGCCACGTCGAAAACGCCGAGCTGTTCGCCGAACACCTGATTGTCGAGCGGGATGTGCAGGACCCGAGCCGGGTCAACGTGCTGTTCCCGCCGGATTACATCAACGGCCTGCGCGTGTTCGCGCTGCTCAACCAATTCCGTCTGCAGTACGACGACGCAGCCTGATCGCTGCCTTTGACTGTGTGATTTCAGCCCACTTCGCGTGGGCTTTTTATTTGAAGGGAGAAACACCATGGGTCAACTGATTGCGGGCACCTGCTACGTCAAAGTGGACGGCGCTCAACTGACTATCAATGGCGGCTGCGAAGCGCCGTTGCTGGCTGTGAAACGGGAAACCGTCGTACCGGGTTTCTACAAGGAAACCGACATCGCCCCGTCGTTCAAAGTGACAGCGCTGCACACCGCTGACTTCCCGCTCAAGCAACTGATCGCAGGCACCGACATGACCGTCACCTGCGAATTCAGCAACGGCAAAGTCTACGTACTGGCCGGCGCTTACCTGGTGGAAGAGCCTGTCTCCAAGGGCGACGACGCCACCATCGAATTGAAATTCGAAGGCATCAAGGGGACCTGGCAATGACTGGCGCCGTGAAGCTTCACGTTGCGATCGAAGCTCACGGCGAGCCCTTGACCGAACTCAACCTGCGCCGCCCGACGGTGCAGGAAGTGCGGGCGATCAAGGCGCTGCCGTACAAGATCGACAAGAGCGAAGAAGTCAGCCTCGACATGGACGTCGCGGCCAAATACATCGCGGTGTGCGCAGGCATCCCGCCGTCGTCGGTCAATCAGTTGGATCTGGCTGACCTCAACGCGCTGAGCTGGGCCGTCGCGAGTTTTTTCATGAGTGCGGCGTCGGAGCCATCACCGACCTGATTTCAGTCGCCTATGACCTGGCCTGGTTCTGGAAGGTTGACCCCGAACAGATGATGGCCAGGCCTTTGGATGTGCTCCGCGAATCGCTGGAGCACGCGCAACGGATCAATGCGATGCAGCAGGTGCAGTGATGGCAGACATGGAAAAGGAAGATAAAACACCGGTCCAGCTGACGGGGGGCGATGAAGTGCCCTCCAAGCTGGCCCGCCTTCGAGCGAAGGTTGAGGGCTTCAGAACACACCTTGAACAGACGGGGCTGGGCAAGCTGGACATCAGCGGTCTGTTCAAGGGTGGCAGCGTGATCACGCCCTTCGTGGACGGGATCAAGGCGTCCGCTGCGTTCAAGGGCCAATTGACCGAGGTCAATGAGGCCGCCAAAGGTGTCGATGTGCCGAGCGTACCGACCAGCGCCGCGCAAACCCTGAATGTGTTCAGTCGGTCGATGGAGCAGGTGTCGGTTGCCGCAAACACCGCGTTACAACCTGCCGTCGCGACCGTCACGGCAGGGATTCAGCCGCTGCTCATTGGCTTTGGCAGTCTGCTCAATGACAACCCGAAGCTGGTCGAGGGACTTGCGGCCGGTGCCATTGCGTTTTCGGCAATGCAAACCGCCGTGACCGGCGCGACCCAGGTTTTCGATCTGATGAACATGGTGCTCAAGACCCATCCCATCGTGTTGATTGCTACGGGCATCGCCCTGGCAGCCGGTTTGATTGTGGCCAACTGGAAACCCATATCGGCGTTCTTCGCCGGGCTCTGGCAAAAGATTGCTCCGGTCGTGATGCCCATGGTCGAGTTCTTCAAGACGATGTTCGCCTTCACGCCGCTGGGACAAATCATCGGCCATTGGGGACCGATCACCGCCGTGTTCGTGGCGATCTGGGACGTCATCAAAGCGGTGGCGACACCGATCATTGGTTTTTTCCAGACGCTTTTTTCCTGGTCACCACTGGGTTTGATCATCAGCAACTGGACGCCGTTGACGGGCCTGTTTTCGGCGATCTGGGATTTGCTCAGAGCGCTGTCGGTGCCGGTCATGGACTTTCTGCACGGCTTGTTCGACTGGTCGCCGCGGGAGTTGATCATCGCCGGCTGGGGCGCGGTCACCGAACTGTTTTCCGGGATCTGGGACGGCATCAAGGCCCCTGCTCTGGTGATGTACGGCACGTTGCGCAGCCTGTTTGACTGGTTTCCGCTGGAAGAGATCAAACAGCGTTGGGAGCCGATCACCGAATGGTTCAGCCAATGGTGGGACAAGCTGCAAGGCGTCGTCGCGCCGATCAAGGAATTCTTTGCCGGTGGTTTCGGCAGCCTTGTCACCCGTGTGACCGGCAAGGTCGAAGGCTTGACCGAGGCTCAAGAAAAAACCAATGCCGAAGGCCAAGGTAAGTTTGCGCCGGCGTTTTTTGGCGCCGATACCGAGCAACCACAAAGCCTGTCAGTGCTGCCCGGCAATCTGCCGCACAAACCCTCGATGCAGCCTGGTTCCCTGACACAAAACTCCAGCGCCCTGATTCAACAAAGCGCCGCCAACAGCCGCACACAACTCGAAGGCGGCCTGACCGTGCGCTTCGAAAATGCGCCGGCCGGCATGCGCACCGATCAGCCGCAAACCAATCAACCGGCGCTGGCGCTCAATTCGCGCATCGGCTACCGCACACTGTCCCTTGGAGGTTCCAATGAGCTGGCGTGATCGTTTGATGCCGGCATCGTTTCGCGGCGTCCAGTTCTGGGTCGATCAGGCGAAAAACCCGGTCGGCCAAAAAGGCCAGTTGCACGAGTATCCGCAGCGGGATCTGCCGTATTTCGAGGGCCTTGGCCTGCAGGCGAAGATTCACGATTTGACCGCATTTATCGTCGGCCCCGACTGCCTGGAACAGCGCGACAAACTGCTCAAGGCGCTGGAGCAGGGCAGTGGTGAGCTGGTTCACCCTTGGCTGGGGCGTCTGCAGGTCAAGGTCGGCGAATGCGACATGACCCACACCCGCCAGGACGGCGGGCTGGTGACCTTTACCCTGAAGTTTTACCCCGATCAACCGGTGCCGTTTCCCACGGCGGCGGTCAGCACGCAGACGCTATTGCTGGTGTCGGCCGACAGCTTGCTGGGCTCTGCAGTGAAGCGTTTCGAAGACGCGATGACTTTGATCAAGGCTGCGCGGATCGGCATTGCCAACCTGCGCAACAGCATCAAGGAGGCTTACGAGGTGATTGAGCAGCACCTTCAGCCGTTGATTGATGAGTACCAGCAGATCAGCGATCTGGTCAAAGCCGTCAAGGAACTGCCCAAGGATGTGGCAGCGCAATTCAAGGGATTGATCGGCGACATCAACGAACTGAAGGACTTCGCCCGTGAAGGTTATCGTGGCGTGATTGCCAACGTCTCCCAGCAGGTCGAAGCCATCAAGAAGGCTGATGCGCCGAAGCTCACCACCGGCAAGGACACCACCGCTGCGGCCCAGGCGCTGACCAATCTGGTGCAGGACACTTTGATTGTGCAAGTGGCCCAGTGGGTCGCCTCGATGCCGGTGGCTTCACAGGCCGTCAAGCGGGTCACCAACCTGCCGGTCGGGCATCAGGCTGTGCGACCGACCACGCACCAGGACGTTCCGGTGGTCGACGATTTGGAGGCCTTGCGTGCGGCACTTGAGGAAGTGTTCAAGCTGCCCGAGGCCAAGGCGGACCCCGCGCACTATCTGGCGATGAGCAATCTGCGTCAGGCCCTCCGGGCGCATTTGAAGGCGGTCGCGTCGTCGGGCGTTCGACTGGTCAGCAAGTCTTTCAAGCAAAGCCTTCCAGGGCTGGTCGTGATCTATCAGCAAAGTGGAGACGCCACGCGAATCGCTGAAGTGCTACAGCGCAACGGCATTATTCATCCGGGGTTTCTCCCGCTGGACGACGTAAAAGTCCTGGGGGAATAGACCATGAATGAACTCGATAACAGCGTGTTGCTGACCGTTGACGGTCTGGAGTATGGCGGCTGGAAAAGCGTTGAAATCACTGCGGACCTGGAGCGTCAGTTCCGCACCTTCAAACTCGACATCACCTGGCAATGGCCGGGGCAGACGGTCGACCGACCCATCCGCCCGGGTGCGCCCTGCCAAGTGCGAATCGGCTGCGATCTGGTGCTCAGTGGGTATGTGTTCAAGGCGCCGATCAGCTATGACGGGCGGCAGATCAGCCTGAGTATCGAAGGCAGTTCAAAGACTCAGGACCTGGTGGACTGTGCGGCGATCAACACGCCCAACCAATGGCATCAGCAATCGTTGCTCAGCATCGTTCAGGCGTTGGCCTCGCCTTATGCCGGGAAAGTGGTCAGTGAAATCCCCGACACCGCGCGACTCGGCAGTCACACGATCGTGCCGGGGGAAACGGTCTTTCAGTCGATCGACCGCTTGCTCACGCTGTTTCGGGTGTTTTCCACCGATGACGCCGAAGGTCGGGTGGTACTGGCCCGACCGGGTAGCGGTGGGCGAGCCAGTGACGTGCTTGAGCTGGGCAAGAACATTCTGTCGGCCAACGCGCCGATGGACTTCAGCCAGGTGTTCTCCGAGTACCGGGTGATCGGTCAGCACAAGGGCGGCGACGAGAAGAGCGGTGCGGCCGTGAGCGAAGTGTCCGGGGTTTCCACCGACCCGATTATCGGGCGCAAGCGGATCACCGTGATCAACGAAAGCGCGCAATTGACCCCGGAACTGGCGCAGCAACGTGCCGATTGGGAAAGCGGTATTCGCGTCGGCAAGGCTGGCACCACGACCTATCGGGTACAAGGCTGGCGGCAGTCCAACGGTGATTTGTGGAAGCACAACACCTTGGTGCGGGTGATTGACAAGGTGTTGGGGTTCGACCACGACATGCTGATCTCCAAGGTGACTTACTCGCTGTCCGAACAGGGCTCGGTCACCACACTGCAAGTGGCGCCGCCTTACACCTTCGATGCGAACCCGGTGCCTCCCAAGAAAACCTGAGGTTGACACTAAAACTGTGGGAGCGGGCTTGCCCGCGAAGACGGCGGTTGAATCGACATCTATCTGACAGATCCACCGCCATCGTCGGAACGCCGCCCGGGGCAAGCCCGCTTCCACAGTGTTCTGTGTTCGGCCCGACTCCAGAGGAAAACCAATGAGCTTACTGACACGCCTCCTGGCGCGCGGCACTGTCGTGCTCGCCAACTCGGCCACCAAGCTTCAATCGCTGCAAATGCGCCTCACCGCCGGCGAAGTGAACGACGACATGGAGCACTTCGAACCCTACGGTTTCACCAGCAATCCGCTGGCTGGCGCTGAAGGCATCGCCACGTTTTTGGGCGGTGATCGTTCCCACGCCGTCGTGCTGGTGGTCGCCGACCGCCGCTATCGCCTCAAGGCACTGGCCCAGGGCGAAGTCGCGATCTACACCGACGAAGGCGACAAGATCCACTTCAAGCGTGGACGGATCATCGACATCGAAACCGCCACCCTGAACATCCGCGCCAGCACCGCCGTGAACATCGACACCCCGGCCCTGACCCAGACCGGCAAGATCGTCTCTCAGGGCGATCAGATTGCCGCTGGCATCAGCCAGATCAAGCACGTGCACGTCGGCGTGCAGGTGGGCAACGGCCAGACCGGCGTGCCGGCGGGAGGCCAGTGATGTTTATCAGCCAGAACCTCCACGCCGCACTGACCCGTTCAGTGCTGATCAGCCTGTTCACCTGGCGCCGCGCCGCCGATGACGATGCCCTCGATGACGAAGAACGTTTCGGCTGGTGGGGCGACACCTTTCCTACGGTCGCGGACGACCGTATCGGCTCACGCCTGTGGCTGCTGCGCCGGGTCAAGCTGACCCGACAGACCCAGATGGACGCCGAGTTTTATGCCCGCGAAGCCTTGCAATGGCTGATCGACGACGGCCATTGCAGCGCCATCGACATCATCAGCGAACGCCTCGACGCCCAGCGCCTGAACCTGCGCACGGTCCTGACCCTGGCCGATGGCGAGCGCCTGGACATCAATCCTGATAACAGTTGGCAGGTGATCTATGCCGTTTGAAACCCCTTCGCTGCCGGTGCTGATCAAACGCACCCAAAGCGACCTGGCCAGCGATTCGCTGCGCCAGTCCGATGCGCAAGTGCTGGCCCGTACCCTCGGTGGCGCCGCCTATGGCCTGTATGGCTATCTGAACTGGATCGCCGAGCAGATCCTCCCGGACAAGGCCGATGAGTCGACCCTGGAAAGGATCGCCGCACTGCGTCTGAACCAGCCGCGCAAAGCCGCACAATCGGCCAGTGGCAGCGTCGGCTTTACCGCCAGCGCTGGCGCTGTGCTGGATGTCGATACGCTGCTGCAATCGAACGACGGTCGCACCTACAAAGTGACCGCTTCGCGCACCACCAGCAACGGCCTCAACAGCACCACCATCGCCGCCCTCGACGCCGGCAGCCTCGGGAATGCCGACGCCGGCATGACGCTGATTCCGGTGCAGCCGATTCTGGGCATTATCGGCAACAGCTTCACGGTGCTGGCGCCGGGGTTGACTGGCGGAATCGCTCGGGAAAGTCTGGAGTCCCTGCGGTCTCGGGTGATTCGTTCTTACCGGATCATTCCTCACGGCGGTTCGGCACAAGACTACGAAACCTGGGCGCTCGAATGTCCGGGGGTGACCCGTGCCTGGTGTCGCGGCAGCTATCCTGGCCCCGGCATTGTCAGTCTGTACATCATGCGTGACGACGATGTGCAACCCGTCCCCAATCCCGAACAACTGGCTGAAGTTCAGGCCTACATCGAACCTCTGCGGCCAGTCACCGCTGAGTTGCGTGTGCTGCCGCCGGTACAAGTGCCGGTGACCTACCGACTCAGCCTGAAGCCCGACACCACGGCCGTACGCGCCGCCGTTGAGGCGCAACTGCGCGATCTGCATAACCGCGAAGGCGGCCTGGGCGACACTCTGCTGGTGAGTCACATCCGTGAAGCCATCAGCAGCGCGACCGGCGAAAGTGATCACGATCTCAAATCACCTGTTGCCGACGTCGAAGCCCAGAGCAACCAGTTGCTGACCTTCGGAGGTTGCGTATGGCAGTGATCAGAACCGCCGCGCAATACCAGGCCCAACTGCGCAGCCTGCTACCCAGCGGTCCGGCGTGGGACCCGGAGCAGGTCCCGGAACTCGAAAAAGTCCTTGAAGGCGTCGCCCAGGAACTGGCCCGACTCGACGCTCGCGCCGCTGACCTGCTCAACGAAATGGACCCGGCTGGCGTCAGTGAACTGGTGCCGGACTGGGAGCGGGTGATGAACCTGCCCGACCCGTGCCTGGGCGCGACGCCACTGTTCGACGACCGCCGACTCGCCGTACGCCGGCGACTGCTCGCTGTTGGCAGCCAGGCCATCAGCTACTACGTCGAGATCGCCAAGAGCCAAGGTTATCCGAACGCCACCATCACCGAGCTTGAAGTCCCGCGAATGGGGCGGGCCCGGTTTGGCCAGGCGCACTTCGGAACATGGCAGGCGCATTTCATGTGGACGCTCAACACCGGTGGCCGACTGCTTCTGGGCCGACGTTTTGGCGCGAGTTACTGGGGTGAGCGGTTTGGCACGAACCCGGGCTCGGCCCTGGAATGCCTGATCCATCGCAGCGCACCGGCGCATACCAAGGTGCACATCAATTATGACTAGGGGGTAGAGGAATGGATTATCCGAACAGTGTGCCCAGCGCCGGGTTGGTAAATGGGAAGTTTGTCGATGAAAATCCGTTGACTGGGACGCCGGGGTCGTTGATTCCGGCGAGCTGGGGTAATGGTGTCACGAGTGAAGTCCTTGAGGTAATCACCGCTGCCGGCCTGACACCCAGTGAGTTCAATCTGACCCAGCTTTTGGGGGCGATTCGTAGTATCAGTCGTTCGTCTGCGGGTCTCGGCATCCAGCGATTCACTGCAAATGGCAGTTTCACTGTCCCGGCGGGCGTGACGAAGATTTGGCTCAGCGGTTGTGCCGGCGGTGCCGGTGGAGGTGCTTGTCCTGGTGGCACCAGCGCAATTGCTTCAGGAGGAGGTGGCGGCGGTGCCGGTCAACCGGTCATCAAACTATTGGTAGCGGTGACACCTGGACAGGTAATTCCGATTGTTATCGGCGCTGCGGGAGCTGGAGGAAGCGCTGGTGTGGCTGCAACGGCTGGTGGCAATACGCTCGTGGGAGCATCAGGTGCTCTGCTTGTGTTATCCGGCGGTAGTCCAGGCCTTCCAGGTGTCAACGCCGCCGGGTTTGTTCCAGGCCCCGCTGGGGGGCAAGGCTTTCCTGCTGGAGCGGACGCGACAGATAGCGTATCCAGCGTAGCAGCTGGTTATGGGGGATTTGGGGCAAGCGGGCCTTTCGGCACCGGCGGAAGCTCCGCTCGTTCCGGCACGACTTCAGGGTATCCCGGCAAACCGGCCTATGGCTTTGGCGCCGGTGGCGGTGGTGCGGGTGGTTACTACATTCCGGGATTAGGCAGCGCCCAGTCCGGTGCTCAGGGAGCGCCCGGCCTCATGATTGTTGAATGGTGAAAACATGACAAAACAAGTTCTTTATTGCCGTCGCTCAGGCGTGGTAATTGAATGGCAAGACACCGAATTGTTCGCCTTTGCTGCGCCCGCGACGGATGCGGGCGTGTTGAAAATTACCGCTGAGCAATGGGTCAGGAAAGAGTTGCCGCATCTGGTTTATAAGGGCGAGCTGACGAACGTAGTAGTACCTCAACCCTCTCCAGGGCATTGCTGGGATGGAAGTCAGTGGGTACCGGATCCCGCCGATGCGTTGAGGCTGGAATATATGGAGATTGATCAGCTTTGTGCACGGGTGGACGAGGCGGCTGACAATGCTCGCCAGGTCATTGTCGGCGATCCGCTTCGCTTGATGGAGTATGCAAATGCTGCTGCTCAGGCACAGGTTTTCAAGGAGGAGGGCTACCCCAAAAAGTCTGTACCACTGGCCGTGTCCGCCTGGGTTGTTAAAGGTCGGACTGCCCGGCAGGCTGCGGACCAGATTCTCGCTAAAGCCGCTCAATTCAATGAAAGCCTGCTGACACTTCGAACCCTTCGGTTGAAAGCTAAAGAACAAATCAAAGTTCATATCGCCAAAGGCAAAACCGATCTCGCCAATCAAGTCAGTGATGAGGCGATTGCCGCTATCCGTAATGTGGTGAGCGACCTGGCTGGCTAGTTCATTCGAAATATCCGCTGTACCCAACGCCCACTTATCCGTGGGCGTTTTGTTTTTATTCAAACACAACCTGCTGCGCTGTTGTGCCAATAGCCATGCAGGGCTTTATTACAGGGAGCACAAACAATGGATTATCCAAAAAGCGTCCCCAGTGTCGGACTGGTCAATGGACGGTTTGTCGATGAAAACCCCGTGGCTGGTACACCTGGATCGTTGATTCCGGCGGTGTGGGGCAATGCCGTTACGCAGGAGATTTTGAGTGTGGTGGCTGGCGCCGGGATGGCGCCGTTGGAGGCGGACACGGGGCAGTTGTTGAAGGCGATTCAGGCGATTATCGGTGTGAGCAGTCCGATGCGTCCGGTGGTGACCCGGCTAGCGGCATCGAAGCTGCTGGCGCCGGAAGAGCTCGGTCTGGTGCTGATTGATGCAAACCCTGGGGCCACCACCGTTACCCTGCCAGTGGCCAACACCGGTTTGGGGATTCGTGATGTGATCGTGCGACGGGTGGATAACACTGCTAATCGGTTGGTCGTTCGCTGTTCGGACACAGATTCCATCAAGTTTCACACCCATCTGAGAGCGGGTGGCTATCCGTTTTTGGTGTTGATGGGGGCGGGCGATTGGTGGCATCTGCGCAGTGATGCCTCGGGTAATTGGTGGCCTGTTGGGCGGTATGACGGTACGACGCTGGGACGGGTAGTTTTTGAGACCTCTTCGACGGTGATGCCGGGTGGATATGGTGTGCTCAATGGATATCTGTTCAATCGTACCGAGTGGCCGTGGGTTTGGGATCACGCGCAGGCGTCGGGGATGCTCACCACCGAAGCGTTGCGCGCGGGTAAAGAGGGTATGTGGACCTCGGGCGACGGCGCCACGACCTTCCGTAGCCCAGAGGCCCGTGGTGAGTTTGTGCGAGTTCTTGATGAGTTGCGTGCGGTAGATGCAAGCCGTGCGGCGGGTAGCTGGCAGGCCGGCCAAATCGAGTCTCACAACCACTCAACGCCGGGTGCCGGTTCCTTCGGCACACAGATGATGGGCGGCGGCTCCAACAACTACTCACTTTGGCAAGCCGGTGCTACCGGATTTTCCGGCGGATCAGAGACTCGCCCACGCAACATCGCCTTTCCCGGCCGTATCAAACTTATCTGAGGTGTCCATGTTTAATTATCTGATTGATAACTCGGGCGCCTTGTCGGGGCCGGTGGAGTTCTTCGTGACGCCGGGGATCGGCATTCAACTGCCCAGTAATGCTGTTGAACTCTCATTTGAATTACCTCCACCAGAAAGCGGCCGTACATGGGCGCTGGTCAACAACGTTCCGCGCGAAGTGATCGACCGACGCGGTCTGGTGTATCGCAAAGAGGGTGGGGCGCAGCAGATGTGGGGTGAACTTGGGGAATTGCCCGAGACCTTTACTACTGCTCCATGGCCGGGGGAGTTTTATGTCTGGCGTGATAATGCCTGGGAGTTCGACGACCAAGCGCGGTTAGCGGATACCAGGAATCAGGTGCTGACCAAACGAGACGCGCTACTTCGTGACGCCGTCCTGCGTATAGCCCCGCTTCAATACGCCGAAGATATCGGCGACGCCACTCACGATGAGCAATTGGCATTGATGGAGTGGAAGCTCTACAGCGTTGAGTTGAATCGCCTTGAACGGCAAGTAACCTTTCCAGCAGAGATCCACTGGCCTCAGGTTCCAGGCTCGACCGAGTAACTGCATTGCCTGTTTTTATGCCCTTCAACTTGAGTAGGTCAAATGGACTATCCAAAAAGCGTCCCCAGTGCAGGACTGGTCAACGGTAGATTTGCCGATGAAAATCCGATAGCAGGAACTCCCGGCTCCCTGATTCCAGCCAGCTGGGGTAATAGCGTCACCCAGGAAATTCTCAACGCCATCACCGCCGCGGGGCTGATGCCTTCCGAGAATCAAACGGATCAACTGAGCCTGGCCATTAAAGAGTTGGCCAAACTCGACCCGCAACAGAATTTTCCGGTGCAGGTTTATCGCAAGAATCTGATGATTAACGGCAATTTCGATATCTGGCAGCGCGGCACGGTCAACTTGGGGCCTTACACCGGTGCCTATATCGCTGACCGTTTTCGTTGCGACTGGAACGGAAACGCCGGGGTGAATATTTCCCGGCAGAGCTTTGCGCTGGGGCAGGGCGAGGTGCCCAATGAACCCCGTTACTTTATGCGTTGGCAGCAAATCACCGCGGGCGTTGGCGCCAGCGTGCATAAAATTTCCCAGGCAATCGAGTCGGTCAGGACCTTGGCGGGGAAAACCGCGACGCTGACGTTCTGGGCCAAAGCCGACACGGCGCGTCAGATCAATGTGACTGTCGCGCAGTATTTCGGAGCGGGCGGTAGTGTGGATACAGTGACGCCGGTTGGCAGCTTTCAACTCAAAACTTCCTGGACCCGATACAGCGCGACGATTCAAATACCGTCCCTGGCAGGCAAAACGTTGGGAAGTAGCGGCAATGACTTTCTGCGGCTCTCCTTCGACCTGCCTTTGAATGTTTTGCAGGTGATAGACCTGGCACAGATCCAGTTGGAAGAGGGGCGGGTGTCGACGCCGTTCGAACTCCGTAGTCCTGGCGATGAGTTGATGTTGTGCCAGCGTTATTACGAAAAAACCTATAGCCAGGATCTGCCGCCTGGAAGCATGACAGGTCCCTACGGTGCACTGTTGTCCACCGTGAGACAGGGCCAGACGGGGTTTGCTTCACAGCCCATGGCTCAGTGGACCTTCAAGGTTGAGAAGAGAACTATTCCAAGTCTCAGTTTGTTTGCCACTACTTCGAAGGGGGTCGCTGGGCAATGGCGTTCGGGGAGCGATGAAGTTTCATCGGCTAATGCTCGACCTCTTGGGGTGTCGACTCGCGGCATCTGGGTAGATAACTCCGATATTGGGCTGGTTACTCAGACTTATTACATTCACGCCACTGCCGATGCCGAACTTTAAGGAGGTTTTCCCTATGCACTATCAACTCACTAAAGACCCGGCCACTGTCATTCGTCTGCCTGACGGAGCAACCGTGCCTCGGCATCACCGTTTCTGGGATGAATACCAGCAATGGTTGGCGAGTGGTGGTGTGCCATTGCTCGCCATGCTGGAAGACGATCCGGAGGCAGAACCTGAACCAGCCACAGTAGCCCGAGCCTGGCGGAACCAGGAACTGGCCGCCAGCCAATGGCTGGTCGACCGTGATCGCGATGAGCAAGCTGCCGGCACTCCGTTGACTTTGAGCAGCGATCAATATGAT
>Ga0207655_1001758_pt1 | contig 18989 bp, 17 predicted proteins | sample KBSM44metaG_FD_184398 | JGI IMG/M metagenome (GOLD analysis project Ga0207655, IMG submission 184398) | Miscanthus rhizosphere microbial communities from Kellogg Biological Station, Michigan, USA - KBS M4-4 metaG (SPAdes) (version 2) | ecosystem: Host-associated > Plants > Roots > Rhizosphere >...
GTACGACATGGAAAACACCAAGGTGGCGGTGCAAACCACCTTGATGGAAAAAGCCAACTGGAAGCTGGTGCTGGAAAACAACCGCGAGTGCTACCACTGCAACGCGTCGCACCCCGAACTGCTGAAAACCCTGCTGGAATGGGACGACGTCACCGACCCGCGTGCCGACCAGGCCTTCAAGGACCACGTAGCCGCCTCCGCCGCTGCCTGGGATGCCGAGAAGATCCCTTACGCCCACGCCAGCTTCGGCCTGCGCAACCGTATCGTGCGCATGCCGCTGCTCAAGGGCACCGTGTCGATGACCATGGACGGCAAGCAAGGCTGCGCCAAGCTGATGGGGCGCATCAAGAACCCGGACCTGGGCTCGATGCGCATCCTGCACCTGCCGCACTCCTGGAACCACTGCATGGGCGACCACATCATCGTGTTCACCGTGTGGCCGATCAGCGCCCAGGAAACCATGGTCACCACCAAGTGGATCGTGCACAAGGACGCGGTGGAAGGCGTGGACTACGACCCGGCGCGCATGCGCGAAGTGTGGGACGCCACCAACGACCAGGACCGCCGCCTGGCCGAAGAGAACCAGCGTGGCATCAACTCCACCGCCTACCAGCCTGGCCCGTACTCCAAGACCTATGAGTTCGGCGTGGTGAACTTCGTGGACTGGTACAGCGAGCGCATGCTGAGCAACCTGGGGGCGGCGCCAGCGCCTTACCTCAAGGGTGTGGCGGTACACGAGTAACAGAGCCCACAAAGACCAAACTGTGGGAGCTGGCTTGCCTGCGATAACGGCGGTGAATTCACTGCACTCATCGCAGCGGTGCGACGATTCGACAAGCCAGCTCCCACATTTGCAACTGCACAGTGTTCAACATTTGATCAACCCTCTTGAAACCCTTTAGCGACCTGCCCTCCAGCCGTTACCCAACAACTTATCCACAAAGCCACCCACAGCAATTGTGGGCAACTGTGCTATTCACCTGAATTTAATTGAAGAAAATCCGTGACTTATTCAAGTCATGGGGTTTCAGCATGCATTGCTCACTTATTGATCAAACACCTACAAGCCACGTAGGTAGAGGCCTGTAGCGGTACGCAAACACCTTATCCACAGAGCCACCAACAGAGATTGGGTGTAACTTCAAAAACCTTGTGGAAAACCCCACCAGACCGTCATGAGCCGGGGGTTTTAAGGGCTCCAGCATCAAATTGGTCGTTTTTTGCTCAAGCCTGTGCAGGCCAAGCTTTATAAGGCCTTCAGCCGATAGCGAACATCTTATCCACAGAAGCGCCAACAGACTTTGGGGGCAAGTCTGTGTGTAAACGCCGTTGCGCACAGGGAAAAAACCCAGGAAAAACCGCCAGTTAGCCTGGTTGTTTTTCGTACAGAGGACTACAGGGCTTGATTTGCAAGGGGTGTGGACAGCCGCGAACAGGTTATCCACAGACGGGTCAACAGGGATTGTGGGTAAGCCCACTGTAGGAGCCGGCAAGCCGGCTCCTACAGTGGTTTGGAGGGGTGGTTAGCGTACGACGCCTTCTTCAACGAGCAGCTTGAGGATGGCTTCGGCGCCCGCTTCCGGGCTAAGGCCCTTGAGCACCTGCCCGCCGCCGCCACTGGCCTTGGCGGTCGCGGCTTTCATCCGATCGGCCGCTCTTGGCCTTGATCACCTTAAGACGCTTTGGCCGAGGTTTAGCCGGTTGCAGCACGGCGCCTGTGAATAACTCGTCCTCTTCCACCTCGACCTCGTGGGCTGCCAGCTCACCCCGTTGCGCAGGGCCGTAGGCACTTTGCCGAGGCTTGGGCGCGGCGTTATCCACCGTGGCCAGGAACGGCAAGCGCACCTTCAGGCGGCGCCGCTGGCCGCGTGGCAAGGCTTGCAGCACATGGGCCACGCCGCCGTCGATGGACTCCACTTGCGCCAGCCCGACGATCAACGGCCAGCCCAATTGTTCGGCGAGCAGGAATGGCAGCATGCCCGAGCCTTCGCCGGTTTCCGCCTGGCTGCCGGCGAGCACCACCTGGGCACCTGCCTCGCGCAGGTAGTCGCTGAGCACCGGCAAGGCATCGCTGCCTGCCGGTTGTTCCAGCACCTGCAGTTGGGGCAACCCCATGCCCAGGTAGCTGCGCAGGGTCGGTTCGTTGATGTTGCCGGCGTGGAGCACCTGCAACTTATCCCCAGCCATTTGCAGGCCCAGCTCGACGGCGCGCGCATCCTGCTCGGCACGGCGCGGGCGCCCGGAAGTCGGGTGGGCGCCGATGGACACAAGGCTGATTACATTCGTGGTCATGGCCAACTCCTTAAGCTGCGTCGCGCTTGGCGCCGTTGCGGTAAGCCTCGACCGCTGCGATCAAGGCGTGCAGGATCGCGGCGCTTTCGCCGATCACCGACAGGTCGGCACGCTTGATCATGTCGCAGCCAGGGTCCAGGTTGATCGCCACCACCTTGTCGCAGGCACCGATGCCCTGCAGGTGCTGGATCGCCCCGGAAATCCCCACCGCCACATACACCCGCGCCGTAACCCAGGTGCCACTGGCGCCGACCTGGCGATCACGCGCCATGAAGCCGTCGTCCACCGCCACCCGCGAAGCGCCTTCGGTAGCGCCCAGTGCAGCGGCGGCCTGGTGGAACAACGCCCAGTCCTTCACGCCGTTGCCGCCAGAGAAAATGAATTCCGCCTCGGCCATGGGAATCGCCGCCGGGTCCACCGCCACTGCGCCGAGGTCTTCAATACGCGGCAGGCTGCGGGCCAGGGGTGTGGATAACTCCACGGGCAAGGCTTCGTGCCGGGTTTCGCTGACCGGATCGGCGCACTCGGCGGCCGCCAGGATCAGGCGCGGCAGAGGGCGGGCCAAGTCTTCCTGGCCGGCACCGGCACGGCCGATGCACTCGTTACCCTTGATCTGCCAGACACGCGTGGCCGGGCGTTCCTGGAGGCTGGCGGCAAAGCGCCGTCCCAACTCACCGCCACCGCTGCGGCTGTCGGGCAGCAGCCAATGACGCGGGTTGAATTGGTTATCCACAGCCCGCAGGCCCTGGACACGTTGTTCCGGTGAATAACCGTCGAATGCGTGACCTTCCAACACCAGCAGGCGGTCGACACCGGCCGCAGCGAAGGCCGTCTCCTTGTGCTCGCCAAACACCACCGCCAGCACCGCGCCGTCGCTGCCGGCCAACTGCCGCGCCAGGCCGAGCAAGTCGCGGTCGTGGCTGCTCAGGCGGCCGCCGACCATGTCCGGCACCACGTTGATGTAGAACGCAGGCGCTGGCACCTGGTGCAACGGCAACTGCACTTCCACCGCCGCCGTGCGCTTGGCCGCGCCGCCCTGCTGGGCGCCGCTGCGGTCGATGCGCTTGATGCCGTTGGGGCCGATAAAACCGACGCCATGTACATGCTTGCGGATGACGCCGTTGGGCCCCATCCAGCTGTGTTGCACCGGCTGCATCGCCGCATGCAGCGGGTGCAAGCGGTTGCGGGCAATCCATTCGGCCCGGGGGTCGCGGCGGATAATGTCGCTCATCAGTGCACCTCCGCAGGTTCACGCTTTAAAGGAGCTTTTGCCGGTGCGGCGTCTTCGAGCAATGCATCAGCAACAAGCTCGGCAATATCTTTGATCAGTGGGCGCGGTTCGACCACACCCTCAAGCATCGCCGTGCACTGTGGACAACCCACGGCCACCAGCTCGGCGCCGGTCTCGCGGATGTCTTCCATGCGCATGTCCGGGATACGTTGCTTGCCGGGAATATCAGTGATCGGCGCCCCGCCACCGCCGCCGCAGCAGCGTGAACGGAAGCCCGAGCGCTGCATCTCCTTGACCTCGATACCCAGCGCACGCAGTACTTGGCGCGGTGCCTCGTATTCGCCGTTGTAGCGGCCCAGGTAGCACGGGTCGTGATAGGTCACGCTACTGCCCTTGTGCTGGCCCAGGTTCAACGCGCCCTCGCCGATCAGCTCGGCCATGAAGGTGCTGTGGTGCTGCACGAGGTAGTTGCCGTTGAAGGCGCCGTACTCGTTTTTCAGCACGTGGAAACTGTGGGGATCGCAGGTGACGATGCGCTTGAAGTCGTACTTTTCCAGCGTCTGGATATTGCGCGTGGCCAGCAACTGGAACGTTGCTTCATCGCCCAGCCGGCGAGCCACGTCACCGCTGTCGCGCTCTTCCAGGCCGAGTACGGCAAAGTCGACATTGGCCGCTTTCAGCACTTTGACGAACGCACGCAAGGTGCGCTGGTTACGCATGTCGAAAGCGCCGTCGCCGACCCAGAACAGCACGTCGGTGGTGCCTTTTTCGCTGAGCAAAGGCAGGTTCAAATCCGCCGCCCAGTTCAGCCGCCCGCCCGGTGCAAAACCGCCGGGGTTGTCGGTGGCGATCAGGTTCTCCAGGACTTCGGCGCCCTTGTTCGGGGTCGCGCCCTTTTCCAGGGTGAGGTGGCGGCGCATGTCGACGATGGCGTCCACGTGCTCGATCATCATCGGGCACTCTTCCACGCAAGCGCGGCAGGTGGTGCAGGACCACAGGGTCTCGGCATCCACCAGGCCGTTGACGATCGGCTGGTGCGGGTTGCCAGCATGTTCGCCAATGGCTTTGCCCGGGTAAGGGCTGCCGGCAAACTTGGCATCGGTACCACCGGCCAGGCCGACGACCATGTCCTGGATAAGTTTTTTCGGGTTCAGCGGTTGGCCGGCAGCGAACGCTGGGCACGCGGCTTCGCATTTACCGCACTGCACGCAGGCGTCAAAACCGAGCAGTTGGTTCCAGGTGAAATCCTTGGGTTTTTCCACGCCCAGGGGCGCGGTTTTATCGCTGAGATCCAGCGGTTTCAAACCGGTGGAACGGCCACCGCCGAAGCGCTCGGCACGGCGGTGCCAGGCCAGGTGAAGGGCGCCGGCGAAGGCGTGTTTCATCGGGCCGCCCCAGGTCATGCCGAAGAACATTTCGGACACGCCCCACAGCACGCCCACACCGAGCAATGCCGCGAGCAACCAGCCGCCGAAGTCCGCCGGCAGAATCCCGGCCACCGGCAAGGTGACCAGGAAGAAGCTTACCGAGAACGCCATGAGGCTCTTCGGCAAGCGCATCCACGGGCCTTTGGACAGGCGTGACGGCGGGTTGCGACGACGCAGGTACACGAAGGTAGCGCCGACAAACATCAGCACCGAGGCCAACAGCAAGGCATAACCGAGGATGCGGTTATGCAGGCCGAAGCCATGCACCAGAATGGCGAGCAGCGCCGACAGCACAAAGCCCAACGCCGTGGCGACGTGGGTGTTGGCGATGTATTTGTCGCGGGCGACCACGTGGTGCAGGTCGACCATGTAGCGCTTGGGCATGGCCAATAGACCGCCCAGCAAGTCGACCTTGGACGCGCGGCCACGGCGCCACATGTTCACCCGGCGCAGGGCGCCGAGGACGGCAAGGCCCAGGGCGGCGAACAGCAGGATGGGAAGAAGGGTGTTCAGCATGGTGAAGCTCCCACAGACCACACAGGTCTACTGTGAAACTGGCCCTGAATGTGGGAGCGGGCTTGCTCGCGAAAGCGGTGGTTCAGCCACCGGATGTATCGACTGACACACCGCCTTCGCGAGCAAGCCCGCTCCCACATTTGACCGAGTTCACCTCGTCAGAAATCCTTGCACAAGCGCAGGGCGTCATAGATCGCAGCGTGGGTATTGCGCTGCGCCACACAGTCACCGATGCGGAACAGCAAGTACCCGTCACCCGCCTCGCTCAAGCACGGCTGCGGCTTGATCGCGAACAGCGCTTCGACGTCGATCTGGCCCTTGTTGCGCGAGCCTTCCTTGAGTGCGTAGTAGATGGCTTCGTCCGGGCGCACGCCGTTCTCGACGACCACCTGGTCCACCACCCGCTCCTCTTTGGCGCCGGTGTATTCGTTCTCCAGCACCGCCACCAGCTTGTCGCCTTCGCGGTAGACCTTTTCCAGCATCATGTCGCCGGTCATGATCACTTCTTTGGGGTACATGCTGCGGTAGTAGGTGGGGAACGACGTACCGCCAATGGCCACGCCCGGCTTGATGTCGTCGGTGACGATCTCGACCTGGCTGCCTTTGTCGGCCAGGAAGTCGGCCACCGACATCCCGGTGAATTCGCAGATGGTGTCGTACACCAGCACGTTCTTGCCCGGCGCGACTTTGCCGTCGAGCACGTCCCAACTGCTGACGACCAAGCCTTCAGCCGCGCCCCAGTGTTCGTTCTGCTCGACGTTCGGGGTGCCACCGACCGCCAGCACCACCACGTCCGGACGCAAGTCCAGGATGGTATCGGCATCGGCCGCCACGCCCAGGCGCAGGTCGACTTTCAAGCGAGCCAGTTCCAGCTGGAACCAGCGCGTGATACCGGCGATCTGGTCACGCTGCGGCGCCTTGGACGCCGTGGTGATCTGCCCTCCGATAAATTCTTTTTTCTCGAACAGGGTCACATCGTGGCCACGCTCGGCGGCAACGCGCGCAGCTTCCATCCCGGCAGGGCCGGCCCCCACCACCACGACTTTGCGTTTTGGCCCGGTGGATTTTTCGATGATGTGCGGCACCCCCATGTATTCGCGGGAGGTCGCGGCGTTCTGGATGCACAGCACATCCAGCCCTTGGTACTGGCGGTCGATGCAGTAGTTGGCGCCGACGCACTGTTTGATCTGGTCGATCTGGCCCATCTTGATCTTGGCGATCAGGTGCGGGTCGGCGATGTGTGCACGGGTCATACCGACCATGTCCACATAACCGCCTTCCAGAATCCGCGTGGCCTGGTTCGGGTCCTTGATGTTCTGCGCGTGCAGCACCGGCACCTTGACCACTTCCTTGATACCGGCCGCCAAGTGCAGGAATGGCTCCGGTGGATAACTCATGTTCGGGATCACGTTGGCCAGGGTGTTGTGCGTGTCACACCCCGAACCCACCACGCCGATGAAATCGAGCATGCCGGTGTCGTCGTAGTACTTGGCGATCTGCTTCATGTCCTCGTGGGACAAGCCGTCCGGGTGGAATTCGTCACCGCACAGGCGCATGCCCACGCAGAAGTCATCGCCCACTTCGGCGCGCACGGCCTTGAGCACTTCCAGGCCGAACTTCATGCGGCCTTCAAAGGTGCCACCCCATTCATCGGTACGCTTGTTGACCCGCGGGCTCCAGAACTGGTCGATCATGTGCTGGTGCACGGCGGACAGTTCCACGCCATCCAGGCCACCGGCCTTGGCACGGCGTGCAGCCTGGGCGTAGTTGCCGATCACGCGCCAGATTTCTTCTGGCTCGATGGTCTTGCACGTGGCACGGTGCACCGGCTCACGTACGCCAGACGGTGACATCAGCGTCGGCCAGTTGAAGCCGTCCCAACGCGAGCGACGGCCCATGTGGGTAATCTGGATCATGATCTTGGCGCCATGCTTGTGCATGGCGTCGGCGAGGTTCTGGAAGTGCGGGATGATGCGATCGGTGGACAAGTTCACCGAACTCCACCATTCCTGCGGGCTGTCGATGGCCACCACCGAGGAGCCGCCACAGATCGCCAGGCCGATGCCGCCCTTGGCTTTCTCTTCGTAGTACTTCACATAGCGGTCAGTGGTCATCCCGCCGTCGGTGGCATACACCTCGGCGTGGGCAGTGCTGAGTACGCGGTTGCGAATAGTCAGTTTGCCGATCTGGATCGGCTGGAACATTGCTTCGAAAGCCATGGCACGGTCCTCGGCTTACAACGGCTTGACGGTGAACAGGCCGTCATCGTGGCCCTCTTCGGAGCCTCCGTAGACTTGCTCTGCGACAGTGCGGATCTGGCTACCGCGCGCTTGAAGAATCTGGTCCATGGCGCCGGCAAACCAGCCGGTGAACATGTAGTCGACTTTGCGCCCGACCTTGCCGTACACGTAGACGAACGCCGAGTGTTCCAGCTTGACGCTGGCGGTGCCTTTGTCCAGGTCGATGTCCTGGATCTTGAACAGGCCCCAGCCGCGTTGCGACAGGCGCTTCATGTAGTGCTCGAACACCGCAACGCCTTCCAGGCCGTGGCATTCAGCTTCTTTCTCGCACCAGTGCCAGGCGGACTTGTAGCCGGCCTTGTAGAGGATTTCGGCATAAGCCTCGGCGCCCAGCACTTCTTCGATACCGATGTGGTTGTTGACGAAGAAATGGCGCGGCACGTACAGCATCGGCAGGGCGTCGGAGGTCCAGACACCGGTTTCGCTGTCGACTTCGATAGGCAATTGCGGGGCGATCTTGGCCATGGAAACTTAACTCCAGAAAATTCGTTTGGATGCCCGCTGCGCGAAAGGCAGCGGGTTAAGGATTAGGAGAGCGGTGGCTTATTCGCCCCAGACGTCTTTCAAGACGTTGACCCAGTTCTCGCCCATGATCTTGCGCACCACACGCTCGCTGTGACCGCGCTTGAGCAGGGTCTCGGTGAGGTTGGGGAACTCGCCCACGGTGCGGATGCCCAGCGGGTTGATGATCTTGCCGAAGCTGGTCAGGCGGCGGGCGTAGCCCTTGTCATGGGTCAGCATTTCGAAGAAATCCTGGCCATGGCCCTGGGTGAAGTCGGTGCCGATGCCGATGGCGTCTTCGCCGACGATGTTCATGGTGTATTCGATGGCTTCGGCGTAGTCGTCGATGGTCGAATCGATGCCCTTGGCCAGGAACGGCGCAAACATGGTCACGCCGACAAAACCGCCGTGATCGGCGATGAACTTGAGTTCTTCATCGGACTTGTTGCGCGGGTGCTCTTTAAGCCCGGACGGCAGGCAGTGGGAGTAGCACACCGGTTTCTTGGATTCGAGGATGACTTCTTCGGACGTTTTGGAGCCCACGTGGGACAAGTCGCACATGATGCCGACACGGTTCATCTCGCCGACGACCTCACGGCCAAAGCCCGACAGGCCGCCATCACGCTCGTAGCAGCCGGTGCCGACCAGGTTCTGGGTGTTGTAGCACATCTGCACCACCCCCACGCCGAGCTGCTTGAAGATCTCGACATAGCCCAGTTGGTCTTCGAAGGCATGGGCGTTCTGGAAGCCGAAGATGATGCCGGTCTTGCCCAGTTCCTTGGCGCGACGGATGTCTGCGGTGGTTTTCACCGGGATCACCAGGTCGCTGTTTTCACGGATCAGGGTCTGGCTGGCCACGATGTTATTGATGGTGGCCTGGAACCCTTCCCACACCGACACAGTGCAGTTGGCGGCGGTAAGGCCGCCTTTGCGCATGTCCTCGAACAGGTCACGGTTCCACTTGGCAATAATCAGCCCGTCGATAACGATGCTGTCGGCGTGCAATTCGGCTGGGCTCATCAGGCGTCCCCTTATTGGCGATTCATGCGCCGAATCGTCTGCCGGCGCTTTGGGGCCAGCATATGCCCAGGGGCCGACAGAGCCGGGTGCAAAAACGACAGGGGAATTGCCGAAAGCGTCAATCCACGACAAAGGCTGCTATGACACGTCTGACTGGCAGCTGTTATTTGTCTTACGCTTGGGCCAGAATTCCGCATCACCTGATATGAGACGGCGCAATGAAATCGATTTTCCTGGCTTTGGCACTCATCGCAACCACCGCACACGCGGCTGAAGACACCGACAACACGCCGTGCGATGGCATCGAAAACGACAAGCAAACCCTGGAATGCGCCACCTACAACAAAACCACCGCCGAGCAATTGCTCAAGGACAACTACCAGGGCCTGCTCGAACGCATGGGTTCGACCTACGGCAGCAACAAGTCGCAGCTCGCCGACATTACCGCTCGTCTGAAGGATGCCCAGCAGAAGTGGGAAAAACTGCGTGACGCCGATTGCGCCGTGGACACCTTCCCGGCGGTGAACGGCACCAAGGCATACGCGATCCAGCAGAACGACTGCCTGGCGCGGATGAGTGATGAGCGGTCGGAATTTTTGGAGTCGATCGGGCAGGAATAAGCGACAATCCCCGCCACTTTCTCTCTGAAACAAGGCAACTCATGAAGACTTGCGGCATCGAAATCAAAGGCAGCGAAGCCATCATCGCTGTCGCTTCCCTGGAAAACGGGGCGCTGGCCCACGTCGCCCTGGCCACCAAGAAAATCGCTCTGGAAGACGACGATGAAGCGGCCAACGTCAAAGCCTTCGCCGCTCAAGTGAAGGCGTTTGTGCAGGACAACGCCATCGAGCGTATCGCCATCAAGAAGCGCAGCAAGAAAGGCGAATTTGCCGGGGGCCCGACCACGTTCAAGATTGAAGGGGTGTTTCAGCTGCTCGACGGTGTGGAGGTGACGCTGCTGTCGCCGCAGACCATTAATGCGCAGAATAAGAAGCACAACTTCGAGTTGCCGGCGACGCTGAACAAGTACCAGCACGAAGCCTACAAAGCGGCATGCTCGGCCCTGCTGAAAAAATAAGCCACGCCGCCTATCCACTGTGGGAGCTGGCTTGCCTACGATAGCGGTACATCCGTTGACATCTATCGCGCTGACCCACCGCCATCGCAGGCAAGCCAGCTCCCACATTTGATTTGAGTTGCCCCTTAGTCAGGTGTACGGCGCTTGTGCTTCAGCCAATCTCCAAACGTCTTGTCCTCCAGGGCATACCCGCCCCGGCTCGATTTCCACACCAGTTCTTTGTCACGCAGGGCATCGATGCAGGCCTGAATCGTCTGGGTGCCCGGCACTACGTCGCTGCCCATCTCTTCCAGCGCCTTGCTGACTGCCGCCAGGGTGCTGTCGGTAAACGGCGCGAACGGTTCGTTGTTTTGCGAACGCTCCACCATCACGTCCAGCACGGCACGTTGGGGAATAGTGAGATTGTTCCAGGCGCTTTCAAATTCGGTCCACACGCCCGCGCGCAGTAACTCGGCGCGGCTGTGCAGCAGTTGGCCCAGGTTGCTGGCCTCGCCCAGCTCCAGCGCCACTTCACCGATGATGGTGCGCAACATCTCTGGACGCCGGCCCACCAACTCAAAGGCCTCATCGATATCGGCCGCGTTGAATTGGTTGGTCTTGGCCAGATTTGCGTTGAGGTGCGCGGTGTAAGCCTGGGTGAACGCTTTGCCCAACAGTGGAAACGGCGTGATGCTGGAGCCGAAGAACGGCTGACTTTTACCCAATACCAAGTGGGCCAGCTTGTCGCGGTTGGAACCGGTGAACACCAGGTGCAAACCACTGCCGTCCTCGTCTCTACCTTGGTTTAGCTGGTCCCGGGCGGCCTTCAGCGCGAACATCGCATTGATGCCTGAATCGCTGGTCAGCGCATGCTGCGCCTCATCAATCACCAGCACGACGGGTTTTTCCGCAGCGTGGTGCAGCAGCTCCAGCGCCTGGGTCAATGTTGCGCCAACAGGCAATTGCGGTTTGCTGAAGTCCCAGGACAGTGTCCGCAGAAAGCTCAGCTTCTCGATCCCAATATTCTTGGCCAGCTTGCGAATACCCTTTTCATAGGGAACCAACGCAGCGGCAATCGCACTAGCGATCAACTCGGCTGGATCTTTCTCTTTGTCAGCCCACAGATCGACATACACGGCCAGCCAGCCTCGGAGCTGACACTCCGGGATCAGGTCTTCGCGTAAAAAAGTGCTTTTGCCCGTGCGACGTGGCGCCGCGAGAAACAGGCCAGAGGTGAAATCCTGAATGCCAGCCCCCACCAGGCCGTCGGCAATGCTGCTAGCCAGGGCGGGGCGGCGGAATACAAAGCCGCTGTGCTTGGACATGGTTTTATACTCAATTATTCAAAAAACTATAAATTATAGTCATGAGTATAATTGACTATAATTGCCCGTCAAACCACCTCCCGTCGCCGATCCTCCCTCGGGCACTTGGCAAACCGCGCCCGGTAGCTGCGGGTGAAATACGACGGCGACTCAAACCCGCAGGCAATACTCACTTCCAGCACGCTCATGTCGCTCTGGCGCAAGAGCTGCCGGGCTTTTTCCAGGCGCAGGCCGAGGTAGAAGTTGCTGGGGGTATCGTTCAAATGCAGACGAAACAGGCGCTCCAGCTGGCGGCGGGTCACTTTGATCGCTTCCGCCAGGGCCAGGGTGCTCAAGGGCGGCTCAGTGTGCTGCTCCATCTCACCAATCACCTGCACCAGCTTTTTGTTGTTGATGCCATAGCGTGTGGCGATCTGCATGCGCTGGTGGTCTTTGCGCGGGCGGATGCGGCCGAGCACGAACTGTTCGGACACCTGGATCGCCAGTTCCGGGCCATGGGCCTGGGCGATCAGGTCGAGCATCAGGTCGATGGAGGCCGTACCGCCGGCGCAGGTGATGCGGCGGCGGTCGATCTCGAACAGTTCCTGGGTCACGGTGAGCTGTGGATAAGATTCCTTGAAGGCGTCGATGGCTTCCCAATGCAGGGTCAGGCGGTGGCCGTCCAGCAAGCCCGCTTCGGCGAGCACGCAAGCGCCGGTGTCGATGGCGCCCAGGGTCACGCCGTCGTGATCGAGGCGGCGCAGCCAGTGTTCCAGGGCGGGTGTGGCGAACTGCAACGGTTCGAAGCCTGCCACGACTAACAACGTCGCGCCCTTTTTCAGCGGCTCCAGCGCAGCGTCGGCGTTGACCGACATGCCATTGCTCGCCAGCACCGCGCCACCGTCGGCACTCAGCACATGCCAGCGGTACAGCTCGCCACGAAAGCGGTTGGCCACCCGCAGCGGTTCCAGCGCAGAGATAAAGCCAATGGCCGAGAAACCCGGCATCAGCAAAAAGTAGAAATCCTGGGACATGGTGGCGCTCTCGTAGGACGGGCAGCGTGGCACTGTGATACTCCCGTTCTCGGGTGGATTCAAGGGGGCAGGTCGCTGCAGTGCAAGAGCTGGTCGCCGCCGTGCGTTTTGTCGCCCCCAAAGCTACGTAACTTGGCCTCACGGCGCACAAAGACGCCGGACCCCACAATAACGACCTGCCGAGGGATCCACCATGAACCGACTGATCAGCCGCTGCGTGCTCGCACTCAGCGCCAGCGCCATCTTGAGCACCAACGTACTGGCCGCCGACGCGGCGTCCTGCCAGAACGTGCGCATGGGCGTGGTGAACTGGACCGACGTAATCGCCACCAGCGCCATGACCCAAGTGTTGCTCGACGGCCTCGGCTACAAGACCAAACAGACCAGTGCCTCCCAGCAAATCATCTTCGCCGGCATCCGCGACCAACGCCTGGACCTGTTCCTGGGCTACTGGAACCCGCTGATGACCCAGACCATCACGCCGTTCGTCGACGCCAAGCAGGTCAAGGTCCTCGACAAGCCGAGCCTGGAAGACGCGCGCGCCACCCTGGCCGTGCCGACTTACCTGGCCGACAAAGGTTTGAAGACCTTCGCCGACATCGCCAAGTTCGAAAAAGAACTGGGCGGCAAGATCTACGGCATCGAACCAGGCTCGGGCGCCAACACCCAGATCAAGGCGATGATCGCCAAGAACCAGTTCGGCCTGGGCAAGTTCCAGCTGGTTGAGTCGAGCGAAGCCGGCATGCTCGCCGCCGTCGACCGCGCCGTGCGCCGTAAGGAAGCCGTGGTGTTCTTCGGCTGGGCGCCGCACCCGATGAACGTCAACGTCGCCATGACCTACCTCACCGGCAGCGACGACGCCCTGGGCCCGAACGAAGGCATGGCCACGGTGTGGAGCGTGACGTCGCCGACCTACGCCGAACAGTGCCCCAACGTGCACAAACTGCTGACCAACCTCACCTTCACCGCCGCCGACGAGAGCCGGATGATGCAGCCGTTGCTGGACCACAAGGACGCCATCGAGTCCGCCAAGCAGTGGCTCAAGGATCACCCGCAAGACCAGGCCCGCTGGCTGGAAGGCGTGACCACTTTCGACGGCAAGCCGGCCGCCGCCAACCTGCAATTGACCAGCAAATAACCTGATTTGAATCACCGTTTCGCAGCCGCTCCTGGCTGCGAACGGCACCACTACGCCCGCCTGTAAGGAACCGCCTCATGAACCACGACGTCATCATCACCTGCGCACTCACCGGTGCTGGCGACACGACCAGCAAAAGCCCACACGTGCCGGTCACTCCCAAACAAATCGCCGCCGCCGCGGTAGAAGCCGCCAAAGCCGGCGCCACGGTTGTGCACTGCCATGTGCGTGACCCGCAAACCGGCAAGTTCAGCCGCGACGTGGCCCTGTACCGCGAAGTGATGGAGCGCATCCGCGAGGCCGACATCGACATCATCGTCAACCTCACCGCCGGCATGGGCGGCGACCTGGAGATCGGCGGCGGCGAGAACCCGATGGAGTTCGGCCCCAACACCGACCTGGTCGGCCCATTGACCCGCCTGGCCCATGTGGAAGAGCTGCTGCCAGAGATCTGCACCCTGGACTGCGGCACCCTGAACTTCGGTGATGGCGACACCATTTACGTCTCCACCCCTGCGCAACTGCGGGCCGGCGCCAAACGCATCCAGGAGCTGGGTGTGAAGGCCGAGCTGGAAATCTTCGACACCGGGCACCTGTGGTTCGCCAAGCAGATGATCAAAGAAGGCCTGCTGGACGACCCGCTGTTCCAACTGTGCCTGGGCATCCCATGGGGCGCACCGGCCGACACCACCACCATGAAGGCCATGGTCGACAACCTGCCGGCCAACGCCGTGTGGGCAGGCTTCGGCATCGGCCGCATGCAAATGCCAATGGCCGCGCAAGCGGTGCTGCTGGGCGGCAACGTGCGGGTCGGCCTGGAAGACAACCTGTGGCTGGACAAGGGCGTGCTCGCCACCAACGGCCAGCTGGTGGAACGCGCCAGTGAAATCCTCAGCCGCCTGGGCGCACGGGTCATGACCCCGGCCGAAGGGCGCGTGAAGATGGGCCTGACCAAGCGCGGCTAACCCACACATCACAAAACCCTGTGGGAGCGGGCTTTGTGGCGAGGGAGCTTGCTCCCGCTGGAGTGCGAAGCGCTCCCAAGATCTTGGGGCCGCTGCGCAGCCCAGCGGGAGCAAGCTCCCTCGCCACAGCAAGCCAGCTCCCACATTGAATCACCGAACTTTTCAGGACTGTCGCCCATGAGCTTTATCACCGAAATCAAAACCTTCGCCGCCCTCGGCAGCGGTGTCATCGGCAGCGGCTGGGTGTCCCGCGCCCTGGCCCATGGCCTGGATGTCGTAGCCTGGGACCCGGCGCCCGGCGCCGAAGCCGCATTGCGCAAACGCGTCGCCAATGCCTGGGGCGCCCTTGAGAAACAAGGCCTGGCACCGGGTGCCTCCCAGGACCGCCTGCGCTTTGTCGCCACCATCGAGGAGTGCGTGAAAGACGCCGACTTCATCCAGGAAAGCGCTCCGGAACGCCTGGAGCTGAAACTGGAGTTGCATAGCAAGATCAGCGCGGCGGCCAAGCCCAACGCATTGATCGGCTCCAGCACATCCGGCCTGTTGCCGAGCGAATTCTATGAAGGCTCGACCCACCCGGAACGCTGCGTGGTCGGCCACCCGTTCAACCCGGTTTACCTGCTGCCGCTGGTGGAAGTGGTGGGCGGCAAGAACACCGCACCCGAGGCCATCCAGGCGGCGATCAAGGTGTATGAATCCCTCGGCATGCGCCCGCTGCACGTGCGCAAGGAAGTCCCCGGTTTCATCGCCGACCGCCTGCTCGAAGCGTTGTGGCGCGAGGCGCTGCACCTGGTCAATGACGGCGTGGCCACCACCGGCGAAATCGACGACGCGATCCGTTTCGGCGCCGGCCTGCGCTGGTCGTTCATGGGCACTTTCCTGACCTACACCCTGGCCGGTGGCGACGCTGGCATGCGGCACTTCATGGCGCAATTCGGCCCGGCGCTGCAACTGCCGTGGACCTACCTGCCGGCGCCGGAGCTGACCGACAAGCTGATCGATGACGTGGTGGACGGCACCAGCGATCAGTTGGGCAAGCACAGCATTTCGGCGCTGGAACGCTATCGTGATGATTGCCTGCTGGCGGTGCTGGAGGCGGTGAAGACCACCAAGGAAAAGCACGGCATGAGCTTCGCTGAGTAACTAATGTGGGAGCGGGCTTGCTCGCGAATGCGGTGGATCAGTCACGAATGCATCAACTGACACACCGTATTCGCGAGCAAGCCCGCTCCCACATTTTTGATCGAGTACATTCTTGGGATTCACACCATGCCTGCACTGACGACCTACACCACCCCCATCCAGCCCGACTGGGTGGACTACAACGGCCATCTGCGCGATGCGTTCTACCTGCTGATCTTCAGCTACGCCACCGACGCGCTGATGGACACCCTGGGCCTGGACAGCGAAAACCGCGAAGCCAGCGGCCATTCGCTGTTCACCCTGGAACTGCACCTGAACTACCTGCACGAAGTGAAATTGGGCGCCGAGGTCGAGGTGCACACCCAACTCATCGCCCATGACGCCAAGCGCCTGCACCTCTATCACAGCCTGCACCTCGTGGGCGACGAGAAGGAACTGGCGGGCAACGAGCAGATGCTGCTGCATGTCGACCTCGCCGGCCCGCACTCCGCGCCGTTCACCGAGGCCACGCTGGAAACACTCGCGGCCATCCGCGCAGAACAGGCCGACCTGCCGCGCCCTGCCCTGCTTGGCCGAGTGATTGGACTGCCACCCAAAAAATAAAAAACAAGGAGCCACCATGCAAACCGCCGCCGCTGTTGCCGATTTCCGTACCTACCCGAAGATCTGTGACCTCGACGAGGTCCAGGTGCTCGACGATCAGATTCGCGTGCGCTGGGCCGATGGACGGGTCAGCCCTTTCCATCATCAGTGGCTGCGGGACAACTGCCCGTGCGCGCAGTGCGTGTACAGCGTGACCCGCGAGCAGGTGCTGGAGATCGTCGATGTGGACGAACAGCTCACCGCGATCAGCGCGCACATCGTGCAAGGTGACCTGAGCGTGGAATGGAGCGGCGGCCACCACAGCCGGTACGACCCTGGCTGGTTGCGGGCTCACGCCTACGACGATGAATCCCGTGCCGAACGGCGGGCGGCGAAACCCAAATCCCAGCTGTGGGACAGTCGTTTCGAGTTGCCGGTTTTCGACTATGCAGCCGTCATGCAAGACCCCGGCGCGTTGCTGCAGTGGTTACTGGCCCTGCGCGACACCGGCCTGACGCAAATCCGTGGCGTGCCCACCGAGCCCGGCTCCCTGGCGTTCATCGCCAAGCGCATTTCGTTCATCCGCGAGAGCAACTTCGGCGTGCTGTTCAACGTGCAATCCAAGGCCGATGCCGACAGCAATGCCTACACCGCTTTCAACCTGCCGCTGCACAGTGATTTGCCGACGCGAGAGCTGCAACCGGGCCTGCAATTCCTGCATTGCCTGGTGAACGACGCCGACGGTGGCGAAAGCATTTTTGTCGACGGGTTTGCCATCGCCCAGGCCCTGCGCAACGAAGACCCCGAGGCGTTTCGCGCGCTGTGTGAGATCCCCGTGGAGTTTCGCAACAAGGACCGCCACAGCGACTACCGCCGGCTCGCACCGATCATCGCCCTGGATGCCTTGGGCGAAGTGGCGGAGATCCGCATGGCCAACTTCCTGCGCGGGCCGTTCGAGGCCAGCGTGGAGCAGATGCCTCTGTTGTACCGCGCGTATCGGCGGTTTATTGCGATGACGCGGGAGGCTCGTTTCCGCGTGGTACAGCGCCTGAATCCGGGGGAGTTGTGGTGCTTTGATAACCGCCGCACGTTGCATGCGCGCCATGCATTCGACCCGGCGTCCGGGGCGCGGCATTTTCAGGGGTGCTATATCGATCGGGATGAGTTGTTGTCCCGGATATTGGTATTGCAAAGGTAGACCGAGGCGCGGCCTTCGCGAGCAAGCCCTCTCCCACATTTGACCGAGTTCCAACTTTGGAATGCATCCCCCTGTAGGAGCCGGCTTGCCGGCGATGGCGTCAGCACAAACACCCCAAAACCCAGGCAAAAAAAGCCCCGACCCAGCCGTGACTGGATCGGGGCAGAGCGCTTGGTGTGAGCGTGACATCCCGAGGGTGACCAAACCTTCAAGGTGCTTGCTTGGCATTCAGTGTGCCTATTACTTCTGTCGGTAAATGGCCCGAAAACGACATGCTCATAGCCATCTGAGGCATTCGCTGATTCTGCCCTTGCCGACCGGTCGGAGGCCTACCAGAATCGAGGTCAGACCCCGCTCCCTACACCAGGAAAAACGCCATGATGCACGCGGATTTGATTGACCAGGATGACCTGCTGGGCCACCTGCGCTCGCTGGGTTTTGAAGTGTCCAGCGGTGCCACCGCTGAGCAGGCTTGCGAGTGCGCGGTACGCGGTTTGAGTGCGGCTCGGGCCAAGGCACTCAAGGGCATGGTGGAACAGATGTACACCGGCAGCGCGACGATTTTGCCGGCGGTGCGCCAGGCGATCGACAAGCAGTTGTTGCCGGCGTTGGTGCAGTTCAAGCAGAACTCTGGCGCCTGATAGACCGCTATCGCAGCGGTGCGACGACTCGACAAGCCAGCTCCCACATTCGACTGCATTCCAAAATTGGAACTCGGTCAAGTGTGGGAGCTGGCTTGCCTGCGATGAAGGCGACTCGGTCTAAAGCCGTACACTCGCAAACGTCGACTCATTACGCGCCTGGCTCAACGCCGACATCGGCCCCGACAACGGTGACAACACCAGTGCCTGCGGAATCGGCATCATCGCCACTTGCTGCGCGGTGTTGGAGCCTACGCGTTCATCCCGTGGCGGAATGCCGAAGTATTCGCGGTAGCACTTGGAGAAGTGCGGCGTGGAGACAAACCCGCACACCGACGCCACTTCGATGATCGACATCGGCGTTTGCTTGAGCAGCTGCCGTGCACGGATCAGGCGCAGCTTGAGGTAGTAGCGCGACGGCGAGCAGTGCAGGTATTTCTGGAATAGGCGCTCCAGCTGACGACGGGACACGGCGACATACACCGCCAGTTCGTCCAGGTCGATCGGCTCTTCCAGGTTGGCTTCCATCAGCGCGACGATTTCCTGCAGCTTCGGCTGGTTGGTGCCGAGCATGTGCTTGAGCGGCACACGCTGGTGATCCTGTTCGTTGCGGATGCGTTCGTACACGAACATCTCGGAG
>Ga0207655_1001759_pt1 | contig 18987 bp, 16 predicted proteins | sample KBSM44metaG_FD_184398 | JGI IMG/M metagenome (GOLD analysis project Ga0207655, IMG submission 184398) | Miscanthus rhizosphere microbial communities from Kellogg Biological Station, Michigan, USA - KBS M4-4 metaG (SPAdes) (version 2) | ecosystem: Host-associated > Plants > Roots > Rhizosphere >...
CGATGGCCAGCACCACAACCAGGTTCAGGCCGAATTTACGTGAAGACATTGTCGTCCATTTGTGTCGAAGTGATAGGACATTAAAGCAGGGTTGGTAGTCTCTTTCCTAACGATGCAGGCGATGGGCCCGCTGGCATATAATGCGCGCCGGTTTTTTGGGGTATGAACATGAGCACAGAAGATCCACGCTTCGCCGGCGTTGCCCGGCTGTACGGCGACCAGGGGCTGCAACGCCTGGGCCAGGCCCATGTGGCGGTGGTCGGTATTGGCGGAGTGGGCTCCTGGGTGGCCGAAGCGTTGGCCCGCAGTGGCGTGGGCGAAATCACCCTGTTCGACCTGGACGATGTCTGCGTCAGCAACACCAACCGCCAGGCCCATGCCCTGGAAGGCCAGGTGGGGCGGCCCAAGGTCGAGGTCATGGCCGAACGCCTGCGAGCGATCAACCCGGCGTGCAAGGTGCATGCGGTGGCTGACTTCGTCACCCGCGAGACCATGGTCGAGTACATCACCGAGCACCTCGATTGCGTGATCGACTGCATCGACAGCGTGATGGCCAAGGCGGCGCTGATCGCCTGGTGCCGGCGGCGCAAGATCGCGATTGTCACCACCGGTGGTGCGGGTGGGCAAATCGACCCGACGCAGATCCAGATCGCCGACCTGAACAAGACCTTCAACGACCCGCTCGCTTCGCGGGTGCGCTCAACCCTGCGCCGCGACTACAACTTCTCGCGTAATGTCAGCCGCAACTATGGCGTACCGTGCGTGTTCTCCAGCGAACAGCTGCGTTACCCCAAGGGCGATGGCAGCGTTTGCCTGCAGAAAAGCTTCGTGGGTGAGGGCGTAAGGCTGGACTGCGCGGGTGGCTTTGGCGCGGTGATGATGGTGACCGCGACCTTTGGCATGGTGGCAGCCAGCAAGGCGATCGAGAAGCTGGTGGCCGGTGCGCGGCGCCCTTCGGAGCGTATCAAACCTGAGTAACCATTCTCAGGCCTACTCGGTCTTTGTAGGAGCGGCCTTGTGTCGCGAAAGGGCTGCAAAGCGGCCCCAGCAATTTTGGCGGCGAAGCTGAAAATGTGGGGGCCGCTGCGCGCCCCATCGCGACACAAGGCCGCTCCTACAGGGAGCAGCGTTGCCCTGGATTTAGCGGTTGGACGCCAACTCCGCCATCCGCTGCAGCACCGCATGCAGCCCATTGCTGCGCGACGGCGACAGTTGGCGCTCAAGCCCCAGCTGTGTAAACCACGCGCGCAGATCGAGCATGGCCAACTCGTCAGTGGCCAACCCCTGCACCCGCACCAGCATCAACGCCAGCAGCCCGCGCAACAGGCGTGCATCGCTACTGGCCTTGAACCGCCACAAGCCGTCGACCTGCTCGGCCACCAGCCAGACCAGGCTTTCGCAGCCATGCACCCGGTTGGCTTCGGTCTTTTCAGTCTCGGCCAGCGGTTCCAGTCGCTCGCCCCATTGCATCAGCAGCCGCGCGCGCTGCTCCCAGCCCTTGCCCTGTTCAAAAGCGTCCAGCGCCTGGCGTGCCTGCTCCGGCATGTTCATCGCAGCAGCTCCAGGCCCTGATCCAGCGCCGCGAAGAAGCGCTGCAAGTCATCACTGTCGTTGTACAAGCCCAGCGACACCCGAATTGCGCCTTCCAGGCCCAAGCCTTTCAGCAGCGGCATGGCACAGTGGTGACCGGCGCGCACGGCAATGCCTTGCTCGGTGAGCAAGTGGGCAATATCGGCATTGTGCACGCCCTCGATGACGAAGCTGGCCAGGGCCGCCTGTGGCGTACCGAGTATGCGCACGCCTTCGCGGTCAGCCAGGCCGCGCAGCAGGTGCTGGTGCAGGCTGGTTTCGTGGGCCGCGACCGCTTGGGCATCGAGGCTGGCCAGGTAGCCCAGGGTTGCGCCAAGGCCGATCACCCCGGCTATGGGCGGCGTACCTGCCTCGAACCCCAGCGGTGCCGGGCGGAAGCTGGCGCTGTGGTACTCGGCAAGTTGCACCATCTCGCCACCGAACTGCCAGTGGCGCAGCAGCCCCAGCGCTTGGCTGTGGCCATAAAGCACGCCGACGCCGTCCGGGCCGTACAGCTTGTGGCTGGAAAACACATAGAAGTCGCACCCCAGTTGCTGCACGTCATGGCGGCCGTGCACCACGCCCTGGGCACCATCGACCACGGTCAGCGCGCCTTGGGCGCGGGCATGGGCCAACAGCGCCGGTAGCGGTTGCCAGGTACCCAGTACGTTGGACAGCTGGCTGACTGCCAGCACGCGGGTGCGCGGGCCGATCAGTTGCAGTGCCTGGTTCAGGTCGATGTAACCATGAGCGTCCAGCGGCAGTACCACCAGGCGCAGGTTGCGCCGGTGCGCCAGCTGTTGCCAGGGCAGCAGGTTGGCATGGTGCTCCAGGGCACTGACGGCAATTTCGTCCCCGGCTTCGAGGCGGTGTTCCAGGCCGTATGCCAGCAGGTTCAGTGCCGAGGTGGCGCCGTGGGTGAACACCACTTGCCGTGAGTCTGCGGCATTGAGCCAGGCGGCGACCTTGTCGCGGCTGGTTTCGAAGGCTTGGGTCGCCAGCGCACCGGGCAAGTGCTGGGCACGGTGCACGTTGGCTGCGCCATGGCCGTAGTAATGGCTCAGGGCATCGAGCAGGGCTTGCGGCTTCTGGCTGGTGGCGGCGCTGTCCAGGTAGGTCTGGTGCTGCCGTTGCAGGGCGGCGATGGCGGGAAAGTCGGCACGCCAGGGGGAGGGCTGGAACATGTTCGCGGGGCCTGGAATGAAAATCGGGTCTGGCACGTTGGCGCCAGACCCGATCTTAACACTTCAAACCCGACAAGGTTCTCAGTTGTGGGCGTGCAGTGCTTCGTTCAGCTCGATGGCCGACTTGTGAGTCTTGCACTCTACGGCGCCGTTCAGCGAGTTGCGGCGGAACAGCAGGTCGGTCTGGCCAGCCAGGTCGCGGGCCTTGACCACTTTCACCAACCCGTTGTTCTCGTCCAGCAGGTTCACCTTGGTGCCGGCGGTGATGTACAGGCCGGCTTCGACGGTGTTGCGGTCGCCCAGCGGAATGCCGATACCGGCGTTGGCGCCGATCAGGCAGCCTTCGCCGACCTTGATGACGATGTTGCCGCCACCGGACAGGGTGCCCATGGTCGAGCAACCGCCGCCCAGGTCCGAACCTTTGCCGACGAATACGCCAGCGGACACGCGGCCTTCGATCATGCCTGGGCCTTCGGTGCCCGCGTTAAAGTTGACGAAGCCCTCGTGCATGATGGTGGTGCCTTCGCCGATGTAGGCGCCCAGGCGCACGCGGGCGGTGTCGGCGATACGCACGCCGGCCGGGACCACGTAGTCGGTCATTTTCGGGAACTTGTCCACCGAGAACACTTCCAGCAGCTCGCCCTTCAGGCGCGCTTCCAGTTGCAGCTCGGCCAGTTCGGCCAGATCGACCGCGCCCTGGTTGGTCCAGGCCACGTTCGGCAGCAGCGGGAAGATACCGGCCAGGCTCACGCCGTGTGGCTTGACCAGGCGGTGCGACAGCAGGTGCAGCTTGAGGTAGGCCTCTGGGGTGGAGGTCAGGGCAGCGTCTTCGGCCAGCAGGGTGGCGACCAGCGGCTTGTGGCTCTCGGCCAGGCGGGTCAGCAGGGCGGCCTGGGCAGCATCAACGCCTTTCAGGGCTTCGGCCAGTTGGGCGGCCTGGCCGTTGCTGAAGGCGATGGCCTGGTTGCCACCTTCGTAACCGAGAACAGGGGCTACCGCAGCAACCAGTTCGGCGCTCGGGTTAAGCAAAGGTTGTGCGTAGAACACTTCCAGCCAGGCGCCCTGGCGGTTCTGGGAGCCGACACCGAAGGCCAGGCTGAACAGGGTATTGGACATGTGATTACCTCGTGCGAAATAGGGTAGGGGCTCAGGCCAGGGCAGCGGCGTACAGGTCGGGCTTGAAGCCGACCAGGGTACGCGCGCCAAGGTCCAGCACCGGGCGTTTGATCATCGACGGCTGGGCCAGCATCAGCTCGACGGCCTTGGCCTGGTCGAGGTCTGCCTTGCTGGCGTCGTCCAGCTTGCGGAATGTGGTGCCGGCACGGTTGAGGATGACTTCCCAGCCGTGTTCGTCGCACCAGCGGTTCAGGCTGTCACGGTCGATGCCTTGGGTCTTGTAATCGTGGAATTCGTAGGCGATGGCCTTGTCTTCGAGCCAGGTACGCGCCTTTTTCATGGTGTCACAGGCTTTTATGCCGTAGAGCGTGTAGGTCATTGTGTACATTGGGGGTGCAGGTTGCCCCAATCTCTCCGTTTTTCGATGTCAGTCGCGGGATTATGCGGGAACCAAACTGTGAGCGCCACGGGTGTGCTCGCCTTGAGTCTTGCAGTGGGTCGGCGATTGGGTGCCGGCCGTGCGGCGCTCGATCTCACAGACGAAGAAGTATCATCATGTTACATATTCACCTGCCACCTGCGACTATCGTGCAGCGGCCCCAAACCGTCGGTCGCCGCTAACATATTGTTTCAATGGCGATGTTTCGCCCTGCTATCGTTTCTGGTTCACAAAGGAAGCTCTCCCGGATGCAGTCCGCCTACACCGTCCTCATCCTGCTGACGCTGGTCAGCCTGTCGAAGCTGGTCGGCCGCATGATTCCGCTGCCCTTGCCGCTGGTGCAGATCGCCGCCGGTGCCTTGCTGGCCTTGCCGACACTGGGCCTGCATGTGGCCCTTGACCCCGAACTGTTCCTGTTCCTGTTCTTGCCGCCGCTGCTGTTTGCCGACGGCTGGCGCATCCCCAAGCGGGAGCTGTGGCGCATTCGCGGGCCCGTGGTGGCGCTGGCCGTCGGGCTGGTCCTTTTCACCGTGGTCGGGGCTGGTTACTTCATTCACTGGCTGCTGCCGAGCATCCCGTTGCCAGTGGCCTTCGCCCTGGCAGCGGTACTTTCGCCAACCGACGCCGTGGCGGTTTCGGCCATTGCCCAGGACCGCCTGCCCACGCCGCTGATGCACATGCTGCAGGGCGAAGCCCTGATGAACGATGCGTCGGGCCTGGTGACCTTCAAGTTTGCCTTGGCAGCGGCGATTACCGGGGTGTTTTCGCTGACCGATGCAAGCTTCAGTTTTGTCCTGGTCGCGCTTGGCGGTCTGGCGGTGGGTGTGGGCTTGAGCTGGCTGGTCGGCCGCCTGCGCGCCTGGATGATCGCTCGCGGCTGGGACGACCCAGCCACGCATGTGGTGTTCATGCTGCTGTTGCCATTTGCTGCCTATGTGCTGGCCGAGCGTCTTGGTGTGTCGGGCATCCTTTCGGCGGTGGCGGCGGGCATGATGCAGAGCTGGCTCGACCTGTTGCCACGGCAAACCAGCACCCGCCTGCTCAACCGCAGCGTCTGGTCGCTGCTGGAGTTCGCCTTCAACGGCCTGATCTTCCTGCTGTTGGGCCTGCAGTTGCCGGACATCATCAAAGCGGTGGTCAGCCACGAACCCACCGTCTGGCCGACCCTGGCCTACCGCTGCCTGGATGTGGTGGCGATCTTTGCCGCGCTTATCCTGCTGCGTTACATCTGGGTGCAGAGCATCTGGCGCTCGATCGGCGTGGTGCGTCGCTGGCGTGGCAAACCGGCGCTGGTGCTGATGCCTACAGCGCGCTCCTGCTGGCTGCTGACCCTGGGCGGGGTGCGGGGGGCGGTAACCTTGGCAGGTGTGATGTCGGTGCCGTTGCTGATGGGGGCGGGCAAGGCCTTCCCGGAACGTGACTTGTTGATCTTCATTGCCGCCGGGGTGATCCTGCTGTCGTTGATCAGTGCCTGTATCGCGTTGCCGCTGTTGCTGCGCGGGGTGACCAAGAGCCCGGACGAGCGCCTGCGCCAGGAAGTGCAGGAAGCCTGGCGGCGCACGGCCGAAGCGGCGATCCATGCCCTGGAGGCAGAGGAGGTGATCGACAGCAATGCGCCGCAGGACGCCGCGCAGGCGACCTTGGCGACCGAACTGAAAGCGCGGTTGATGGCAGAATACCGGGATGAGCTGGACAGCTACAACGACAGCGCCGAAGCCAAGGCGCTGGCCGAGCAGATGGACCTGCTGGAGCGGCATTTGCGCTTGCGTGCACTGAGGGCGCAGCGGTTGGAGCTATACAACCTGCATCGCCAGCACCTGGTCGGAGATGAGGTCGTGCGCCAGGTCCTGGGGGAGCTGGACATGAGTGAAGCGAACCTTGGGCAAGTCAGGTAGGGCGTCGAAATGGCGAGGATTGCCCGCGCTCACCGAGAGCACGGGCGTTGCCTGGCTTACTTGCAGGCAGGGGAGCCATCGAGGCGCAGCAGGGTTTCGCCCACCTCGATGAAACCGTCGCCGTTCACATCCATCAGTGCCAGGATGGCATCCCTCTCATCGCTACTGTGCAAGTTGTCGAAGCGCTTCTTGAATTCTTCCAGCGAAACCTTGCCGTCGCCGTTGTCGTCCATTTCGAGGAGCCAGCTTTTGGCATCCTGACATATATCGCTGCTGATCTGGGTCATGGGTGTTGCCTCGTCTGCGGTGGAGGAGGCTTAACCTTAAGGTCGGGGTGATTGGGGCGATATTGGCGTATTCAGCCTGGCCGGTAGGGCAATTCGACGGCGTCGATCTGCCCTGCCGGTCGGCAAGGTTTTCAGGACGGTTCAGCGCTTTTGCAAGAACGCGCGAATACGCTCCGCCGCCTCGATGCACTCGGCCAGGGGGGCAACCAGGGCCATGCGCACACGCCCGCTGCCGGGGTTCACGCCGTCGACTTCGCGGGACAGGTACGAACCTGGCACCACGGTCACGTGTTCGGCTTCGAACAGGTCACGGGTGAAGGCGGCATCGTCGTTGCCCGGCACCTTGGCCCACAGGTAGAAGCTGCCGTCCGGGCGTTGTACGTCGAGCACCGGTTGCAGGATATCCAGCACGGCATCGTACTTGGCTCGGTACTGGTCGCGGTTGGCGCGCACATGTGCCTCGTCCTGCCAGGCGGCGACGCTGGCCAGTTGGGTCTGCACGGGCATGGCACAGCCGTGGTAGGTCCGGTACAGCAGGAACGGCTTGATGATCTCGGCATCGCCAGCGACGAAGCCCGAGCGCAGGCCCGGCAGGTTGGAGCGCTTGGACAGGCTGTGGAACACCACGCAGCGCTTGAAGTCACTGCGGCCCAGTTCGGCGCAGGCGGTCAGCAGGCCCGGTGGCGGTGCGTCCTCATCGAAGTACAGCTCGCTGTAGCATTCGTCGGCCGCAATCACGAAGTCGTGCTCATCGGCCAGTGCAATCAGCTTTTTCAGGGTGTCCATCGGCACCAGCGCGCCGGTGGGGTTGCCTGGCGAGCACAGGAACAGGACCTGGCAGCGCTTCCATACCTCGGCCGGGACGGCGTCGAAGTCGGGGTTGAAGCCGTTGCTTTCCAGGCACGGCAGGTAGTGCGGGGTGGCACCGGCCAGCAGTGCTGCGCCTTCGTAGATCTGGTAGAACGGGTTGGGGCTGATGACCAGGCCGTCATCGGCACGGTTGACCACGGCCTGGGTGAAGGCGAACAGGGCTTCACGGGTGCCGTTTACCGGCAGGATGTGGCGGTCGGCATCCAGCCAGCCGGCCGGCACGCCAAAGCGCCGTTCGCACCACTGGCCGATAGCCTGGCGCAGGGCCGGCAAGCCGAGGGTGCTGGGGTATACCGCCAGCTTGTCGAGGTTGTCGGCCATGGCCTGGGCGACGAACGCCGGCGATTCGTGCTTCGGCTCACCGATCGACAGGGCGATGGCGCGTTTGTCCGCCGCAGGCTTCACGCTGCCCAGCAGGGCGCGGAGCTTTTCGAACGGGTAAGGCTGAAGCTGGGTCAAGGCATGGTTCATCTGCGCAAGGTCTCGTCAATCGTCTAATCGTTAAAAAGTCACGCGGGTCGGGCTGGTGTCGCTACCTTGGCCGGCCTGTAGCTGCTGCACGATGGCTTCCTGCAGGCGGCTGCACAGCTGCGGGTCCGACAGCGGCTGGTTGTCGGCATCGGTGATGAAGAACACGTCTTCCACCCGCTCGCCGAGGGTGGCGATTTTGGCGTTCTGCAACGACAGGTCGAACTCCAGGAAAATCCGCCCCAGCCGGGCCAGCAGACCAGGGCGGTCGGGTGCAGTAATTTCGAGGATGGTCACTGGCCGCTGGGCATCGTTGAGGATGGTCACCTGCGGTGGGAAATCGAAGTGCTTGAGCTGGCGCGGCACTCGGCGCTGGATGATGGTCGGGTAGTCCTCGGGGTTGCGCAGCGCTTCGGTCAGGCCGTCGCGAATCTGCTTTACCCGCTGCGGGTTGTCGCCGATCGAGCCACCGTCGTTGTCCAGCACGATGTAGGTGTCGAGGGTGAACTGGCTGCTCGACGTGATGATGCGCGCATCGTGGATGTTCAGGTTCAGCTGCGACATGGCCGCCACCGTCACGGCGAAGAAATCGTGCTGGTCGGGGGCGTAGATGAAGATCTGCGTGCCGCCTTCGAACTCGCGCTGGGTGGTTTCCTTGATCAGTACCAGCGGCCCACCATCGGCCGGTTGCTGGAGAATTGCATCCGTGTGCCAGGCCACATCGGCGGCGTTGTGCTTGAGGAAGTAGTCGTCACCCAGCTGCGACCACAATTGTTCCACGTCGTCTGGGTCGGTGCCCTCGCGCACCAGGATATCCAGCGCTGAGGACTGGGTCTGGCGAATCTGCTCCTCGCGGTCCAGCGGGTTTTCCAGGCCGCGACGCAGGGCGCGCTTGGTCTCGGTGTACAACTGGCGCAGGAGGCTGGCCCGCCATGAGTTCCACAGGCTGGGGTTGGTGGCGTTGATATCGGCCACGGTCAGCACGTACAGGTAATCGAGGCGGGTCTCGTCGCCCACGTGCAGGGCAAAGTCATTGATCACTTGCGGGTCGGACAAGTCCTTTCGCTGGGCGGTGGTCGACATCACCAAGTGGTTTTGCACCAGCCAGACGATCAGGCGGCTGTCCCAGGCCGGCAACTGGTGGCGCTCGCAGAATTTTTGCGCGTCCACCGCGCCGATTTCCGAGTGGTCGCCCTGGCGGCCCTTGCCGATGTCGTGGTACAGGCCGGCCAGGTAGATCAGCTCGGGCTTGGGCAGGCGCCCCATGAGCTTGCTGGCCAGCGGAAATTTTTCGGATACCGGCGTGTATTGCAGCTTGCGCAGGTGCTTGATGAGGTTGAGGGTGTGCGCATCGACTGTGTAGATGTGGAACAGGTCATGCTGCATCTGCCCGACGATCAAGCCGAACTCTGGCAGGTAGCGGCCAAGGATGCCGTAGCGGTTCATCCGCCGCAGGTTGCGGTGAATGCCGATTTCGCACTTGAACAGCTCGATGAACAGGCTGGTGTTGCGGATATCGGTGCGGAACGTGTCGTCGATCAGGTGCCGGTGCTCGCGCAGCAGGCGCACGGTATCGGCACGTACGCCCTTGATTTCCGGGCGCTGGGCCATGAGCACGAAAATTTCCAGCATGGCGAACGGCGTGCGCTTGAACACGTTCGGGTTGGCCGCTTCTATATAGCCGTCATGCAGGCGGAAGCGCGCATTGAGCGGCTGGGTGCTGCCACTTTCCTCGTCGGCGAGGATAACCTCTTCGAAGTGCTGGACGATCAGGTCGCACAGCTGGCTGATGCTCATCACCACCCGGTAGTACTGCTGCATGAACTGCTCGATCGCCCGCTTGGGGTTGTCGTCGCCGTAGCCCAGCAGTGTGGCCAGGCTGCGCTGGTGGTCGAACAGCAAGCGGTCTTCGGCGCGTCCGGCAAGCATGTGCAGGGCGTAGCGCACCTTCCACAAAAAGTCCTGGGACGAGGCCAGCAGTTCATTCTCGCTTTCCAGCAAGAAACCCTCGCCGGCCAGCGCATGCAGGTTCAGGGTGCCGTATTGGCGGCGGGCCACCCACAGCACCGTCTGGATGTCGCGCAGGCCACCTGGCGACCCTTTGACGTTGGGTTCCAGGTTGTACTCGGTATCGTTGTACTTGTGGTGGCGGGCCTTGAGCTCGGCGCGCTTGGCCAGGAAGAACTCCTTGCTCGGCCACATGTGCGCGGTGCTGGTCACCTCCAGCATGCGCTGGCGCAGGGCCTCTGGGCCGCAGATGGTGCGGCTTTCCATCAGGTTGGTGATGACCGTCAGGTCGGCGCGGGCCTGTTCGGCGCATTCGTCGACGGTGCGCACGCTTTGGCCCACTTCCAGGCCGATGTCCCACAGCAAGGTAAGGAAGCGTTCGATAGCGTCGCGGTACTGCTCGTGCTCGGCAGCGCCCAGCAGTATCAGCAGGTCGATGTCCGAGTGCGGGTGCAGCTCACCGCGCCCGTAACCGCCTACCGCGACCAAGGCGATGCCGCTTTGGTCGCCCCAGTCGAACTGGTTCCACGCCTGTTGCAGGATGTTGTCGACGAGCCAGGCGCGGGCTTCGATCAGTGGGCGGATTTCGCTACCAGCACGAAAACGCTTGTCGAGCACCTCGCCGGCCAGGCGGATGGCTTTCTTGAAGGCGGCGATAGGGCTCGCCTTGAGGGCCAGTTCCGCCTGGAACTGGCCACGGTCGAACAGCTCGGGATCCACCTGGGGCATCGCGTCACATTCCTGTCGTGGGGTGGCCTGTGGGGGGCGAGGTCAGGCCGAAGTGCGCGGGATGGTGTCGTCCTTGCGCAGGGTGAAAATCTCGTAGCCGGTCGCGGTCACCACCAGGGTGTGTTCCCACTGGGCTGAAAGCTTGCGATCCTTGGTAATGGCAGTCCAGCCGTCGCCCAGCACCTTGGTGTCGGCCTTGCCCTGGTTGATCATCGGCTCGATGGTGAAGGTCATGCCTTCTTTAAGCTCCATGCCGGTGCCGGCGCGGCCGTAGTGCAGGATCTGCGGCTCTTCGTGGAACACCTTGCCGATGCCGTGGCCGCAGAACTCGCGCACCACGGAGAAGCCGTTCTTTTCCGCGTGCTTCTGGATCACTTCGCCGATATCGCCCAGGCGGCAGCCCGGCTTGACCAGCTCGATGGCCTTGTACATGCACTCCTGGGTAACCTTGGACAGGCGCTCGGCCCATACCGGCACGTTACCGACGTGGAACATGCGGCTGGTATCGCCGTGGTAGCCGTCCTTGATCACGGTGACGTCGATGTTCAGCGTGTCACCGTCCTTGAGCGGTTTGTCGTTGGGGATGCCATGGCAGACCACATGGTTGATCGAGGTGCAGATCGACTTCGGGTAGCCCTTGTAGTTGAGCGGCGCCGGGATGGCCTGCTGGACGTTGACGATATAGTCATGGCACAGGCGGTCGAGCTCTTCGGTGGTAACACCGGGCTTGACGTGTTCCTCGATCATTTCCAGCACGTCGGCGGCCAGGCGGCCGGCGATGCGCATCTTCTCGATGTCTTCTGCGGTCTTGATGTTGACGGTCATTACAGGCTCTCTACAGCGCCGCATGCGGCGCGAACAAACGGGAAAGGCCGGATTCTAGCAGAGCAGGGCGGCATTCTGTCGGGATAAAGGCGGCCATGCTGCTCTCTACAGGAGGCATTTTGGCCTGTTTGACGGGGCGCTGCAAAAACCGCTGACGGACGCGACCTCATCCGGGTTTCGTTCGCTCGCGGTCTGTGGTATAACATGCGCCGCTTTCGGGGACGACCCCGTCAGCTTAAACCCACACACGTGTCGACACGATGACCTGGGTGCCCCGAGTTCTCGAATTTGCGGGTTGGTCATTGGGACGCGTGGAGGCCCAACCCGACTTATCAAGGAACTATCATGTCCCAAGTCAATATGCGCGATATGCTGAAGGCCGGTGTGCACTTCGGCCACCAGACCCGTTACTGGAACCCGAAAATGGGCAAGTACATTTTCGGCGCGCGTAACAAGATCCACATTATCAACCTGGAAAAAACCCTGCCAATGTTCAACGACGCTCTGGCGTTCGTAGAGCGTCTGGCTCAGGGCAAGAACAAGATCATGTTCGTCGGCACCAAGCGTTCCGCCGGCAAGATCGTCGCCGAGCAAGCTGCTCGCGCTGGTTCGCCATACGTTGATCACCGCTGGTTGGGCGGCATGCTGACCAACTACAAAACCATCCGCGCTTCGATCAAGCGTCTGCGCGACCTGGAAACCCAGGCCGAAGACGGCACCTTTGCCAAGCTGACCAAGAAAGAAGCCCTGATGCGTTCGCGCGATCTGGAAAAGCTGGACCGCAGCCTGGGTGGTATCAAGGACATGGGCGGTCTGCCTGATGCCCTGTTCGTGATCGACGTTGATCACGAGCGCATTGCTATCACCGAAGCTAACAAGCTGGGCATCCCGGTTATCGGCGTTGTCGATACCAACAGCAGCCCGGAAGGTGTTGACTACATCATCCCAGGCAACGACGACGCCATCCGCGCCATCGAGCTGTACATGACTTCGATGGCCGACGCCATCATCCGCGGCCGCAACAACGTTGCTGGCGGCACCGAAGTCTATGTTGAAGAAGCGGCTGCACCTGCTGCTGAGTAATAGGCGCTAGCGTCTACTTGGCACGCAAAAAGGGGGCTTTGCCCCCTTTTTGCCACCTTGAAATCCTGCTGTCAGCAAGGGCCCCGCATTATGGGTTGGCTGAGATAACAACAGCGGATTCGCAGAATTTAACGCCCGTGTCGAGCGGGTGGAATGGTTGAAAAACTTTCCAAGAGGATTTTGAAATGGCAGCAATTACTGCAGCGCTGGTAAAAGAACTGCGCGAGCGTACTGGCGAAGGCATGATGGATTGCAAGAAAGCCCTGGAAAAGGCTGGCGGCGACATCGAAAAAGCCATTGACGACATGCGTGCCTCGGGCGCCATCAAGGCCGCCAAAAAGGCTGGCAACGTCGCTGCTGAAGGCGCTATCGCGGTCAAGACCGACGGTAAATCCGCCGTTCTGCTGGAAGTGAACTCGCAGACCGACTTCCTGGCCCTGCAAGACGACTTCAAGAACTTCGTTGCCGAAAGCCTTGAAGAAGCCTTTGCCCAGAAGCTGACCGACGCTGCTCCGCTGATCGCCTCGCGTGAAGCTGCTCGTGAAGCCCTGGTTGCCAAGTGTGGCGAAAACGTCAACATCCGTCGCCTGGTGCGCGTTGAAGGTGACGTTGTTGGTGCCTACCTGCACGGCAACAAGATCGGCGCTGCCGTCGTTCTGAAAGGCGGTGACGTCGAGCTGGCTAAGAACATTGCCATGCACGTTGCAGCGTCGAACCCTGAGTTCCTGGATTCGTCGGAAATCTCCGCCGAGGCCATCGAGCGCGAGAAGAATGTCTTCCTGCAGCTGAACGCCGACAAGATCGCCGGCAAGCCGGAAAACATCGTTGAGAACATGATCAACGGCCGTATCACCAAGTTCAAGGCCGAAGCTTCGCTGAAAGAGCAAGCTTTCGTCATGAACCCAGAAGTCAAGGTTGGCGAGTTGGCCAAGAAAGCCGGCGCTGAAATCGTTTCGTTCACCTACTTCAAAGTAGGTGAAGGCATCGAGAAGCCAGTCGACGACTTCGCTGCTGAAGTTGCCGCTCAGGTAGCTGCTGCCAAGCAGTAAGACAGCCCCGTCTGTCGCCCCAAAGAGGCTGCCCGCTCACGCGCGCAGCCTCTTTGTCAAAACGGCAAAGGGTTTATAAGGCCCGCCGCCGCTGGCGCCAAAACGGTGCCACGCTACAGTTAGCAGGCTGCAAACAGCCCGCATGAATTTTCTAAAAGTACGCCGCAGGAGAGACTCGCAATGGCTCAGCAGGTGAGTGGTCGCCAACCTCGCTATAAACGCATTTTGCTCAAACTTAGCGGCGAGGCCCTGATGGGCTCGGAAGACTTCGGGATCGACCCGAAAGTGCTGGATCGTATGGCCCTTGAAGTTGGCCAGTTGGTAGGGATCGGTGTCCAGGTCGGCCTGGTGATCGGCGGTGGCAACCTGTTCCGCGGTGCCGCGCTCAGCGCAGCCGGCATGGACCGTGTCACCGGTGACCACATGGGCATGCTGGCCACCGTGATGAACGGCCTGGCCATGCGCGACGCGCTGGAGCGCTCGAACATCCCGGCCCTGGTCATGTCGGCCATTTCCATGGTCGGTGTCACCGATCATTACGATCGTCGCAAAGCTATTCGCCACCTCAACTCCGGGGATGTGGTAATTTTCTCCGCCGGTACTGGCAACCCGTTCTTCACCACCGACTCCGCAGCCTGCCTGCGTGCCATCGAAATCGATGCCGATGTGGTGCTGAAGGCGACCAAGGTCGATGGTGTGTACACTGCCGATCCATTCAAGGACCCGCACGCCGAGAAGTTCGATCACCTGACCTACGACGAGGTCCTGGATCGCAAGCTGGGTGTGATGGACCTGACTGCAATCGTTCTGTGTCGCGACCACGGGATGCCATTGCGGGTATTCAACATGAACAAGCCTGGCGCCCTGCTGAACATCGTGGTGGGTGGCGCTGAAGGTACTCTGATCGAGGAAGGCCAAGCATGATCAACGACATCAAGAAAGACGCGCAGGAGCGCATGACCAAGTCCCTCGAGGCCCTGGGCCGCAACCTGGCGGCAATCCGCACTGGTCGCGCGCACCCAAGCATCCTGGATACCGTCAAGGTCACTGCCTGGGGCAGCGAAATGCCGCTGAACCAGGTTGCCGCGATCACCGTCGAAGATGCTCGCACCCTGAAGATCGTCGCTCACGACAAGAACCTCAGCGCTGCCATCGAGAAGGCCATCCTTACCTCCGACCTGGGCCTGAACCCATCCAGCGCCGGTACCACCATTCGTGTGCCGATGCCGGCCCTGACCGAGGAAACCCGCAAGGGCTACACCAAGCAGGCCAGCGGTGTGGCCGAGGACGCCAAGGTAGCTGTGCGCAACGTGCGCCGCGACGCCCTGGCTGACCTGAAGAAGCTGACCAAGGACAAGGAAATCAGTGAAGACGAAGAACGTCGCGCCGCTGATGAGATCCAGAAGCTGACCGACAAGTTCGTTGCCGAAGTCGATGCTGCCTTCAAAGCCAAGGAAAAGGACCTGATGGCCGTTTAAGGCCGGGGTTTTTTAATGGAAAAGACCAAGCCAGCGGTGCCGTCCTCGGTGCCGCGTCATGTCGCGATCATCATGGATGGCAACAACCGCTGGGCGAAGAAACGCCTGCTGCCCGGCGTTGCCGGGCACAAAGCGGGTGTCGACGCCGTTCGCGCGGTCATCGAAGTCTGTGCCAAGTCCGGGGTCGAGGTGCTGACCCTGTTCGCCTTCTCCAGCGAAAACTGGCAGCGCCCCGCCGAAGAAGTGGGTGCGCTGATGGAGTTGTTTTTCTCGGCCCTGCGCCGTGAGGCCAAGCGCCTCAACGAAAACAACATCAGCCTGCGCATCATCGGTGACCGTTCGCGTTTCCACCCTGAGCTGCAGGCTGCCATGCGCGAAGCCGAGGCAGTGACCGCCGGTAACAATCGCTTCATCCTGCAGATTGCAGCCAACTACGGTGGCCAGTGGGACATCGCCCAGGCCGCCCAGCGGCTGGCGCGGGAAGTGCAAGCTGGGCACCTGCGCCCGGAAGACATCACCCCGGGCCTTTTGCAGGCCTGCCTGGCAACCGGCGAGCTGCCATTGCCGGACTTGTGCATCCGCACCGGTGGCGAGCACCGCATCAGTAATTTCCTGCTGTGGCAGCTGGCCTATGCCGAGTTGTATTTCTCCGACCTGTACTGGCCGGACTTCAAACACGAGGCCATGCGCAATGCCCTGGCCGATTTCGCTTCGCGCCAGCGCCGCTTTGGTAAGACCAGCGAGCAGGTCGAGGCTGGAGCTCGTGCTTAATGCTTAAACAACGCATCATTACTGCGCTGATCCTGCTGCCGATCGCGCTGGGCGGTTTCTTCCTGCTCAACGGTGGCGATTTCGCCCTGTTCATCGGCTTCGTGGTGACCCTCGGTGCCTGGGAGTGGGCGCGCCTTGCCGGGCTGATGGCCCAGCCGCTGCGTATTGCCTATGCCGCGGTGGTCGCCGGGGCGCTGATGCTGCTGTACATCCTTCCAGAGCTGGCACCCTGGGTGCTGGGCGCCGCGGTGATCTGGTGGGGGCTGGCAACCTGGCTGGTGCTGACCTATCCGCGCAGCAGCGAGCTGTGGGCCAGTGCTGCCTGCCGGCTGCTGATCGGCCTGCTGGTGCTGCTGCCCGCCTGGCAGGGGCTGGTGCTGCTCAAGCACTGGCCGCTGGGCAACGGGTTGATCCTGTCGGTCATGGTGCTGGTGTGGGCTGCCGACATTGGCGCGTACTTCTCTGGGCGGGCGTTCGGCAAGCGCAAGCTGGCCCCGCAAGTCAGCCCGGGCAAGAGCTGGGAGGGCGTGTACGGTGGTCTGGCGGTCAGCCTGCTGATTACCCTGGGTGTCGGCATCAGCCGCGACTGGAGCTTTGGTCAGGTCCTGCTCGGCCTGCTGGGCGCCGCGCTGCTGGTCATGGCCTCGGTAGTCGGTGACCTGACCGAAAGCATGTTCAAGCGCCGCTCCGGCATCAAGGACAGCAGCAACCTGCTGCCAGGCCACGGTGGCGTGCTTGATCGCATCGACAGCCTGACTGCGGCAATCCCGATTTTTGCGGTGCTGTTGTGGGCTGCCGAATGGGGTGTGATGTGAGTCGCCCGCAGCGTATTACCGTGCTCGGGGCCACTGGCTCCATCGGCCTGAGCACGCTGGATGTGATCGCGCGGCACCCTGATCGCTATCAGGCGTTTGCCCTCAGTGGCTATTCGCGCGTCGACGAGCTGTTGGCGCTGTGCGTGCGTCATCGCCCGGCGTTCGCCGTGGTGCCGAGCGCCGAGGCAGCCGCAAGGCTGCGCGCAAGCCTGGCTGCAGCCGGCTGCGCCACCGAGGTGCTGGAAGGCGAGGCCGGGCTGTGCCAGGTGGCGTCGGCAGCGGAAGTGGATGCAGTGATGGCGGCCATTGTCGGTGCCGCCGGCCTGCGCCCTACGCTGGCGGCTGTCGAGGCTGGCAAGAAGGTATTGCTGGCCAACAAGGAAGCGCTGGTGATGTCGGGCGCGCTGTTCATGGAGGCAGTGCGGCGCAGTGGCGCCGTGTTGCTGCCGATCGACAGTGAGCACAACGCGATCTTTCAGTGTATGCCTGGCGACTACGCCCGAGGCTTGAGTGCCGTTGGTGTGCGCCGGATCCTGCTGACCGCTTCCGGTGGTCCGTTCCGCGAGACGCCGGTCGAGGCGTTGTTGGACGTGACCCCGGAGCAAGCCTGCGCGCACCCTAACTGGTCCATGGGGCGCAAGATTTCCGTGGATTCGGCCAGCATGATGAACAAGGGGCTCGAACTGATCGAAGCCTGCTGGCTGTTCGATGCTGCGCCGGCCAAGGTCGAGGTGGTGGTGCACCCGCAGAGCGTGATCCACTCGCTGGTCGACTATGTGGACGGGTCGGTGCTCGCGCAACTGGGCAACCCGGACATGCGCACACCGATCGCCAATGCCTTGGCCTGGCCTGAACGGATCGACTCCGGGGTCGCGCCGCTGGACCTGTTCGCCATCGCCCGTCTGGATTTCCAGGCGCCCGACGAACAACGCTTCCCTTGCCTGCGCCTGGCGCGGCAGGCTGCCGAGGCCGGCAATAGCGCGCCCGCCGTGCTCAATGCGGCCAACGAAGTGGCGGTCGAGGCATTTCTTGAGCGGCGTATCCGCTTCCCGGAGATCGCGGGTATGATCGAACAGGTACTCGACCAGGAGCCCGTCGTGCCGCTGCCGTCGCTGGACGCGGTGTTTGCCGCCGATCAGCGTGCCCGGGAGCTTTCCCGTGAGTGGCTGAGGCGTCACGGTCGCTGATGCAGGCTCGCCACGGTTCGTGAGGGGGCTGGGCGTGACACCGGCCCGCTGAACATCATTCGGAGATGGACATGACAGCGCTCTACATGATTATCGGCACCCTTGTGGCCTTGGGGGTGCTGGTCACTTTCCACGAATTCGGCCACTTCTGGGTGGCGCGCCGCTGTGGCGTCAAGGTGTTGCGTTTTTCGGTGGGCTTCGGCACGCCGCTGCTGCGCTGGCATGACCGCCACGGCACCGAGTTCGTGGTTGCGGCTATCCCGTTGGGGGGCTACGTCAAGATGCTCGACGAGCGCGAAGGCGATGTGCCGCCAGCGCTGGCTGGGCAATCGTTCAATCGCAAGTCGGTACGCCAGCGTATCGCGATCGTCGCGGCAGGCCCGATTGCCAACTTTCTGCTGGCTATCCTGTTTTTCTGGGTGCTGGCGATGCTGGGTACCCAGCAGGTCCGTCCGGTAATCGGTGCGGTCGATAGTGGCAGCCTGGCAGCATCGGCCGGTCTGACCGCAGGTCAGGAAATCGTTTCTATCGATGGCAAAGCGACCAACGGTTGGTCAGCGGTCAATCTGCAACTGGTTCGTCGCCTGGGTGAGAGCGGTACGTTGCAGGTTGGCGTGCTTGAAGAGGGCGCCAGCGCTGAGCGCCAACTGCAGGTCAAGCTGGACAGCTGGCTCAAGGGCGCTGACGAGCCGGACCCGATCCAGTCTCTGGGGCTGCACCCTTGGCGCCCGGCGATCACGCCAGTGCTTGCCGAGATCGATCCGAAGGGGCCGGCAGCCGCTGCGGGCCTGAAAACCGGTGACAAGTTGCTGGCTGTCGATGGCCAGGCCGTCACTGAATGGCAGCAAGTAGTCGACAGTGTTCGCGCCCGCCCAGATGCCAAAGTAGTGGTGCGTGTGGAGCGCGACGGTACGGCCCTGGAGCTGCCGGTGACCCTGGCCCGCAAGGGCGAGGGCAAGGCAGTTGGTGGCTATCTGGGTGCCGGGGTAAAAGGTGGCGAATGGCCTGCCAACATGCTCCGCGAAGTCAGCTACGGCCCGCTGGATGCGGTGGGTGAGGGCTTGTCGCGCACCTGGAACATGAGCGTCCTGACCCTTGAATCGCTGAAGAAAATGCTGTTCGGGGAGCTCTCGGTAAAAAACTTGAGTGGACCGATAACCATTGCTAAAGTGGCGGGCGCTTCAGCCCAGTCCGGCGTGGGGGATTTCCTGAATT
>Ga0207655_1001760_pt1 | contig 18983 bp, 17 predicted proteins | sample KBSM44metaG_FD_184398 | JGI IMG/M metagenome (GOLD analysis project Ga0207655, IMG submission 184398) | Miscanthus rhizosphere microbial communities from Kellogg Biological Station, Michigan, USA - KBS M4-4 metaG (SPAdes) (version 2) | ecosystem: Host-associated > Plants > Roots > Rhizosphere >...
ACAAGCTCTAAATCTACCTCTAACTTTGAGCCAAGTCCATCACAAGAAGGACATGCACCGAACGGACTGTTGAATGAGAACATACGTGGCTCTAATTCACCAATTGAAAAACCACAATGCGGACATGCATGATGTTCACTAAATAGAAGTTCCTCTTCTCCCATAACATCGATTAACACTCGTCCCCCGCCAAGCTTTAATGCACTTTCAAGAGAATCCGCAAGACGACTCGCAATTCCTTCCTTTACAACAATACGGTCAATTACAACTTCAATAGAATGCTTTTTATTTTTATCTAACGTAATCTCTTCTGACACATCTAGCATTTCACCATCAACACGTACACGAACATACCCTTGCTTCTTAATATCTTCAAGTACTTTCACATGTGCACCTTTACGTCCAGACACGATAGGAGCTAACACTTGTAATTTCGTACGTTCAGGATATTCAAGAACACGGTCTACCATCTGTTCCACTGTTTGTGATGTAATTTCAATTCCGTGATTTGGACAAATCGGCGTACCAATTCGTGCGAATAATAAACGTAAATAATCATAAATCTCCGTCACTGTCCCGACAGTTGAACGTGGATTACGACTCGTTGTTTTTTGATCAATCGAAATCGCTGGTGACAACCCTTCAATCGTATCGACATCCGGTTTATCCATTTGTCCTAAAAATTGGCGTGCATACGCAGATAACGATTCTACGTATCTGCGCTGCCCTTCTGCATAAATTGTATCAAACGCTAATGACGATTTCCCTGAACCAGACAATCCCGTTACAACAACAAGCTGATTTCTCGGAATGGTTACATCAATATTTTTTAAGTTATGTGCTCTAGCACCTTTTACAACGATAAAATCCTTGCTCATGCTCACTCTTTTCACCCTTCCGCTTTTAATTCTAATAGTAAATCTCTTAATTCAGCTGCACGCTCGAAGTCTAACGCTTTTGCTGCTTCTTTCATCTCTGCTTCGATCTTAGCGATTGTTTTCTCACGTTCTTTCTTCGTCATCTTCTTAGCAGGAGTTGCTTCATATGTTTCCGGTTCTTCGGCCGCTGTCGTTGCACGGATTACATCACGAACGCCTTTTTGAATCGTTTTCGGCGTGATACCATGCTCTTCATTGTAAGCTTCTTGTATAGTACGACGACGCTGCGTTTCTTCAATTGCAATTCCCATCGATCTCGTTATGCGATCTGCGTACATAATAACGCGGCCGTTTTCATTACGCGCCGCACGACCAATCGTTTGAATTAACGAACGTTCTGAACGCAAGAATCCTTCCTTATCTGCATCTAAAATAGCTACAAGTGATACTTCTGGAATATCTAATCCTTCTCGTAATAAGTTAATACCGACAAGTACATCAAACTTACCAAGGCGAAGGTCACGGATAATTTCAATACGTTCTAACGTTTTAATTTCAGAGTGAAGATAGTTCACTTTAATTCCTACATCTTTTAAGTAATCCGTTAAATCCTCTGACATTTTTTTCGTTAAAGTCGTAATTAATACACGTTCATTTTTTGCAATGCGATCTTGAATTTCTCCTAATAAATCGTCAATTTGACCTTCAATTGGTCGTATATCAATTGGTGGATCTAAAAGCCCTGTTGGACGAATAATTTGTTCTATTACCTCCGGTGACTGCTCTAATTCGTATGGTCCTGGCGTTGCCGAAACGTAAATAACTTGATTCGTTTTCTCTTCAAACTCATCGAACGTGAGCGGTCTATTATCTAAAGCTGATGGCAGACGGAATCCATGATCCACAAGTACTTGCTTACGTGCTTGGTCCCCGTTATACATTGCTCTTACTTGCGGCACTGATACGTGCGACTCATCCATAACAATTAAGAAATCCTTCGGAAAATAGTCTAATAACGTATACGGCGTTGCACCCGCTGGACGAAGTGTTAAATGACGGGAATAGTTTTCAATCCCTGAACAAAAGCCCATCTCGCGCATCATTTCTAAATCATAACGTGTACGTTGCTCTATACGCTGCGCTTCTAACAACTTACCATTATCATTTAATTCTTTTAAACGCTCTTCTAATTCTTTTTCTATATTTTCAATAGCAACCTTCATTTTTTCTTCACGTGTAACGAAGTGAGATGCTGGGAAGATTGCTACATGATCACGTTCTGCTAATACTTCACCTGTTAACGCATTTACTTCACGAATACGATCGATTTCATCACCGAAAAATTCAATTCGAATACAATGCTCGTCAAGTGATGCCGGGAAGATTTCAACTACATCTCCGCGCACACGGAATGTCCCACGCTTGAAATCAATATCATTACGTCCGTACTGTACATCAACAAGTTCACGAAGCAATTGATTGCGGTCCTTTTCCATACCAACTCGAAGTGAAACAACTAACTCGCGGTATTCTTCCGGAGAACCTAAACCATATATACACGAAACACTCGCAACGATAATTACATCGTCCCGTTCAAATAATGCAGACGTTGCTGAGTGACGCAATTTATCGATTTCATCATTAATTTGCGCATCCTTTTCTATAAAAGTATCCGTTTGCGGTACATACGCTTCTGGCTGATAATAATCGTAATAACTAACAAAATATTCAACTGCATTATTCGGAAAAAAATCTTTCAGCTCACTATATAATTGTCCTGCTAACGTTTTATTATGAGCCATCACAAGTGTTGGCTTCTGTACTTCTTTAATGACATTTGAAATCGTAAATGTCTTACCCGTCCCTGTCGCTCCAAGCAACACTTGCTTTTTCTTTCCACTATCAAGTCCCTCTACAAGCTTCTCTATAGCTACCGGCTGATCACCTTGCGGGGAATACGCTGAGATAATTTCAAATTGATGTTCCAAGTAAAATCCGACCTCCTCATAAAAATCTGTATTATTATTTTACCACGAATGCCCATAAAAAACCTAAAAAAACGAACAGATATTCGGTAAAATTTTCGACAATATATATGGAAAAAGGAAGGATTTACACTAACTCCCTCATTAAAACCTCATTTTAAAGAGACATATAAAACTAGCTCTTTTCCTACTGTCATCCTCTCCTATACAAACTATTGGTATACCAGAAAAAGCTACCTTCCTCTATGAAAGTAGCTTTTCTTTCCCTTCCTCCTTCTTCGGAAAAATAACATATGAAAATGAAATTGCTGTATCAACTAAAAATATAATTGCCCACACTTGGCTCACTCGACTCGCAGTTTTATTTAAAACGATTCCTGACTCTAACCAATTGCCCCATTGTTCAAATGGAATAAGCCCATACGCGAAGAAAAAGAAAGTATGCACAACAACGAATAAAACAAGATGTAATACCCAATTTTTTATTTCCTGCTTTGCATAGGCCATACCTGTTAATTCTATATGTTCTTCAATAACAGGCGCTGGTTCATTCCGCCATTTCGCAGCTAACTTTTGCACAAATATATCAAGCTTCTTCAAATCCTTTTTCCCGTAGAAGACCGCATACAATAAAATGATCACGGTAATAATCTGAAAGTTAGAAAACTTTCCTGTTTGATAATAGTCCACTACCCCTAAGGTTAAAATGAACACTTCATTTACGAGTAGTACAATCCCCATAATAAAGCTTGCCTTCTTCAAACGGAATCCGTAACGAAGTAAAAAGAAACCGATAGCCGATAACCAAAATACAATCTCTGCCCCAATTAAAAAGTACCAACGATATTCTGCGAGTATACTCATTTATCCTTCTCCTTTTCATCATATATACGAAAAGCTTCATCCATATATAATAAAAATTCTTCTTCGATTGGATACATGCTCATTTTCTGTGAATCTTCCTTCGATTTTCTAACTTCCCATAACTTATCTAAAAACGCTTCATCACCATTGGCCATTTCTAAACACTTCTGCATTAATCTCTTCATTGCCCCTTGCACCTCATCACTTGCAGTTTCTTTACCGTCTTTCATAAAAGTGCGTAATTGCTTTAATAAATCTACCCACTCTAACACATTGGGATCTTCCTCACTCATATTTGGCAAATTATGAAGCAACTTTTGTTCTTCCTTTGAAAATACTTCATTTTGAAATATTTCACGTATACGAGAAGACTGTTTCGAAAGCTGGATCAGTTCAAACATAACTTTCCAATCGAGCTCTCCCTCCACATCCACCGAATAAACAACTGCTTGTAAAACGCGCTCCATTCGATTGAATTTCTTTTGTTCTTCCTGTACAAACCGAAGTTGTTTTTCAAGCGAATCCTTTAAGTTAAGCTCACCTTTTACTAACATATTCGCAGACTCTTTTAGTGAAAATCCCATTTCTTTTAAAAATAAAATTTGTTGGAGACGTATTACGTCAGCTTCACTATATAAACGATGCCCGCCTTCTGTTTTCCCGCTCGGCTTTAATAAATCTATTTGATCATAATAACGTAATGTACGTACTGTTACCCCTGTCTCTCTCGTCAATTCTTGTATTGAAATCACTGCCATCACCTCTTCCCCTTCATTATAAAAGATGACGTTACGTAACTTTCAAGACTTTTGTAAAAAAATACAAAAAGCTGTTTATACTCATTGTATAAACAGCTTTTACGGAAATAATCCTTTTTGTACAGCGCGCCCACAAAATAAAATAAGCGCTCCAACAACAACAACAACAACAACACTTGTTGCTGTTTTATGGTAATGAGTTGAAACTAATAAATAATACGATAAACCAACAGTACCAATCATAATACAAATACTTGGCACTGGATTACGAGAGAAATTTTGCATTCCCCAAAGAAGTGCAAAAATAGCTGTAGCGACACATAACACCGGTAATCCCATTCCGCTTCCCCTTTATATATCTATTTGCTAGTCTTTGTTAATACGCTCATTGATAACATACTAATTAATACCCCAAAACCAGTCCTTATATATTTAAACGTTTAATCTAATTGAAATCTCTCAAACTTATCATGTATTTCCTCTCCCCTTACTCCAGCGTAAAGATTTCCTCCACCTTCATCCCAAAATATTTGGCGATTTTTAGGGATAACTCTAGACTCGGATTGTAATGGTGATTTTCAATCGCTATAATCGTCTGACGCGTTACCTGCATCACCTTTGCCATTTCAACTTGTGTTATATGATTTTGCTTTCTTAATTCTTTAATTTTATTTTTCACACCCATAGGATCCACCTTCAAAAGTAAAGATATCTTTACTTGAATTATAAATATTTTCCAATTACAAGTAAAGATTATTTTACAAATTTTAGAAAAACATTCCACTGAACACCTTCTCTAACAAAGTACGATAGTAGTTAAGTTTATATCGGCGATTTTCTAAATATATCAGCGCAACTCCATTTATATCGGCGATTCTCCCAATATATCGACTTACTAACAAATACTGAAATCCATAGCGCTATAATCATAAGAAAAAGCTGTCCCAAAATATCTTTTGGAACAGCTTTCTCCTCTACTACATAAATCCTAATACCCATACAAGAACATATCCAAGAATAGAAAGACAAACCGAGCCGATCAGCCCTGCTACAAATGCTTTGCTTCCTAACTTACGGAACGTTTTAAACTCTACATTTAAACCGAGACCTGCCATCGCCATTGCGATAAGCATGTACGCAATTATTACAATATAGCCGGCAACAACTTCGGGGATAATCCCGAGTGAATGCACCGCACTCATCGCTAAAAATCCGAATATAAACCAAGGAATCGGAAGCTCCTTCCACGATTTCTTTTCTTCGCTTCCCTCGCTCTTACCAAACCATAACCCAATTAAAATCGCTACTGGTACAAGCATCGCAACGCGCGTTAATTTCACGATAACTGCGATGTCGACAGCCGTGCTACCGCCTGGTGCCGCAGCCGCAATTACGTGAGCAATTTCATGCAGCGTCGCTCCCGAGAATACACCGTAACCGTACGGAGATAAGCCAAGCACTGGATATAATAATGTATAAATAAGCGTAAATATCGTACCTAAAATAGCAATAATTGCGGCACCAACCGCCGTTTCATCGTCCTTTGCTTTCACTTGTGGTGCAATTGCCACGACCGCTGCCGCACCACAAATCGCCGTTCCACACGCCGTTAAAATCCCAAGTTTCTTTTCTACTTTAAATACTTTTGTCAATCCATATACAACGAAAATGGTGAATGTAATAACTACCGCTGCGATGACCAATACTTTCGGCCCAGCCTTCGCAATATCACCCAGATTTAATCGCATTCCAAGTAAGATAATCCCAAAGCGAAGCAACTTCTTACTCGCAAAGTTCGTTCCCGCTATCGCTTCTGGAGGGACTCCAATCGCTGCGCGCCAAATCATCCCAATTAGAATAGCAATTACTAATTGTCCCATAATATTTAAAAATGGAAGCTCCGCTAAATATTTCGCAGCAATGGCGATTAATAATGTAATCCCAATACCTTGCGAAAATCCAAAGCCCTTTTTCTTTTGTATAACAAGTGTTTGTTCCACCTTGTACCACCCCAATAATCGTATTGGAACATGCATGTTCTTTCTACTTACATTATAAGAGAGTTTTTATAATAAGTTTAATATTAATATTAAATCTCTATCATCAGAAATACTTATGATAGAATAAAAACAAAAATAAAGGGGCCAACAAATGAACGTCGACATTTTGAAAATCTTTGTGACTGTCGTTGAACAGAAACATTTCTCTCGTGCAGCAGAACTTTTAAACCTTTCACAACCCGGTGTAAGCATGCACATTCGCAACCTGGAAAATGAATTTGGAACTACACTCATTCAGCGCTCCCCAAAGCATGTACAAGTTACGGAAGCTGGAAACATATTATACATACATGCAAAGCAAATGCTCTCTCTTTATGATGATGCAAAACAGGAAATTAACGAATTACATAACGTTGTAACAGGAACACTTCGCATCGGTGCTAGTTTTACAATTGGCGAATACTTACTTCCCAAAATACTCGCTAACTATGCCAATGAAAATCCGCACGTCGAAGTTCATACCCTTATCTCTAATACAGAAGAAGTTTTGCAAAGCCTTCGCTCTAATCAAATTGATATCGGCTTAGTAGAGGGGCAAGTCGTATATGCTGACGTAGACGTTGAAGCGTTTATGCAAGATGAAATGAAGCTCGTCGTCCCTCCAAATCACCCATTACTTCACATCAAGGATATAAACGAAGCTACTCTCCAAGACCAAGTATGGGTATTAAGAGAAAGTGGCTCTGGGACACGTGCCTATAGCGATCGTTTTATTCATCAACATCATTTAAAAATGAAACGATTCTTTACATTTAGTAGCATTCAAAGTGTAAAGGAAGCCGTCGCTGCCGGGCTTGGCATCGCTATACTTTCTGATTGGACCGTGCGGAAAGAACTACTAGCCCAAGAACTATTCCACGTCGAAGTTCCAACTGAAAAACTAATTCGTCCATTCTCCATCGTGCGTGGCAAATATTTCATTCCATCTAAAGCCATTCAAGTGTTTTTAAATCATGTAGATTCTTTTGCGAAAAAACAGAGTTGACCTTCACATTAGTGTGAAGGTTTACAATACATGTAAAAGGAGTGAAATGCAGTGCGAATTGGAGAGTTATCAAAAGAAACTGGCGTTAGCGAAAGATCGCTAAGACATTATGAAGAAAAGGGATTGCTCCCTTCAAATCGCCTCACAAACGGCTATCGTGATTTCGATAAAAGTGCCATTGAAAAAGTAGAGCTTATCCAAATGTACTTACAGCTCGGCTTAAATTTAGAAGAAACTGCAAGAATGCTGCGCTGCCTCGAAATCGAACCACATCTATACGAAAATCCATGCAGCAGTATCCTTGCACTTTACGAAGATAAGCTCAATGAAGTAACAAGGCAAATCTCATTACTTTCTAACATTCAAACGAATTTACAAAAACACGTTTCACTCCTAAAACAAGAAAAAGAAAAGGGATGATTGCATGTTTGTTATACACGGCAGTTCAAGACAAAATGGGAATACGGAAGCCTTAACATATATGATGATTGATGGAATGAAAGCAGAACAAATTTATTTACGTGACCATACCATTTATCCTATTACAGACCAACGCCATGATGCTGAAGGATTTCAACCTGTAAATGATGACTACGAGCAATTAACCAAACGCATGCTAGAGCACGACACGATTATCTTTGCTACACCACTATACTGGTACGGAATGAGCGGCCATATGAAAAACTTCGTTGATCGCTGGTCACAAAGCTTACGTGATACCTCTCTTCATTTCAAAGAGAAAATGAAAGGTAAAAAAATGTACGTCGTCATCGTTGGCGGAGACAATCCGAAACGGAAAGCATTGCCACTTATTGCTCAATTCCAGTATATCTTTGATTTTGTTGGTTCATCATTTGAAGGGTATATTATCGGGGATGCGAATGGATTGGATGAAATCAAAAATGATGCTGAAGCACTTACAAAGGCACAACTGTATAATAGCAAATTTAAAAATAGCTAACAGAAATAAGTTTGACAAACCCGTTTGTATGCGCATACAATAAAAATAATATTATGAAAGGAAGGTAATTTGACCAATGAAGTTCTAATTCTCTTATTTATTTCATCCATCACAAATAGTGAACAAAAATGATGAAAACTAGCAGAGGATTAGTCTGTCCATTTGTCGATACTTTCTTTCGAGACGATCATGTGAAAAATCGTTTATTTATGTACGATTTTTACATTGAAGGGCGACGTTTATCCTCTCTAGTGAAACTAGGGAGGTTTTTTTATGACTATTTTATTCGCACGTAATATTGAAAAGAGCTTTGGTGACCGTACCATATTTACGTTACCATCACTAGAAATTCACGCACACGATCGCATAGGAATCGTTGGAGTCAACGGAGCTGGAAAATCTACGTTGTTGCAAATATTAAGTAAAGAAATAGAAGCTGACAAAGGGACAGTAACTCATCATAGTTCTATCGCCATCATTCCACAGCTTAGCGATACAATACTGGAAACCGCTTCTTCTCTTGCAAAAGGAAAATGGAGTATTTCAAACGTCGCAAATTCAATGAGCGGCGGCGAACGAATGCGCCTAAAGATTGCCCATGCTCTCGAACAAGATGCAGGCATTTTATTCGCTGATGAACCAACGAGCCACTTAGATATGGCTGGTACAGAGCAATTAGAAAAAGCACTTTTATCTTATAAAGGGGCACTTGTTTTAATATCGCACGATCGTGATTTTTTAGATAATATATGCACAAAAATCATTGAAATTGAAGACGGCATGATTCAAGAGTATAAAGGAAACTATTCCAACTATCGAAAGCAAAAAGAACGTGAACGAATACAAAAGCAAGCAGAGTATGAGCAATATATACAAGAAAAAAATCGTTTAGAGCAATCAATTTCACAAAAAAAACAACGTGCTTCTAGCATGACAAAAATCCCAACTCGGTTCAGTTCATCTGAATCTAAACTTTATAAGTTAAGCGGGGCTCATGGGCAAGAACAGGTTAGCAAAGCAGCCAAAGCATTAGAAACACGTCTCGAAAAACTAGAAAAGAAAGAAAAGCCAAAAGATCTTTCTCAGGCTCAGTTTGACGTGCAATACCATACACCCATTCATAGTAAAGTGGCAGTACAGTTCAATAAAGCAACAAAGAAAATAGGCGACCGCACACTATTTAAAAATATGAATGGAACTATTGCCCCTGGTGCAAAATTAGCTATTTTAGGAGCAAACGGAAGTGGCAAAACAACTTTGTTCAATATGCTTCTCACAAACGAGCGTGGCATTCAGCTTTCAAAAAGTTGTAAAATTGGATACTTTGAACAAGCACTATCCATTTTAAAAACAGATAAAACCATTTTAGAGAACGTTCTAGAAGAAACCAACTATACAGAAGCATTCGTTCGCACAATACTTGCCCGGCTTCTATTCCGTCGTGAAGATGTTCATAAACCTGTGCACGTTCTAAGCGGGGGTGAACGAATGAAGGTTGCACTCGCAAAAGTATTTTTAGGAAACTATAATATGCTCCTGCTCGATGAACCGACGAACTATTTAGATTTAACAACACAGGAAGAATTAGAAAACATGTTACAAGAGTATCCTGGCACTATACTCTTCATTAGCCATGACCGTGCCTTTATTCGTTCTGTTGCAGACCATATTCTACAAGTAGATGAGAGCGAACCAAGAATATTCTATGGCAATTACGAGCAATACATTAAAAGAACCACTCAAGCTTCCGTAAACGTTACTGAACAAGAATTATTGCGATTACAAACGAAATTAACAGAAGTCATCAGCCGGATTTCTATACCCAATCATCAGGATGACATCACATTTCTTGAACAAGAATATGAAAAATTATTAGTTCAAATTCAGCGGTGTAAAGAAGCGCTCTAATGTCTTCCCTATATATCGACGGGGCCTTCCACATTTCCCAAGAAATATCGCGGCTTCGACATAAAGATAATATTAGACATCACAATAACAAAAAGCCGTGCACCAGCACGGCTTTTCACTTTATCTTGCTACTTGTGGGCATTAAATGCCCAGTTTGTGATGGCTAATAACTAGCCGGGATGCCCCCACTGATTAAAGTTTCACTTTATATACGGACAGCAGTCCCACTCACCGCAACCATTAGCATTCCTTCGCGAACTACTTCGTAATCCACGTCAATACCAACGATGGCATTCGCATTTTTTTGCCTTGCGAATGTTTTCATCTCTTCCATTGCGATGTCGCGCGCTTCTTTTAGTTTGCTTTCATAAGCGCCTGCACGGCCGCCGACAACGTCACGGACAGATGCGAAAAGGTCACGAACAATATTCGCACCCATAATCGCTTCTCCATTCACGATATCAATATACTCAATAATTTCTTTCCCTTGAATTGTAGATGTTGTTGTTACAATCATGCTTTATAGCCTCCCATATAAGATTTCCACTTACTTATGGTGCACGAATTCAGCAGAAATTATATTTACGAACTAAACTGTGCTTCGTATAATCGGCTATACCCTCCGCCTCGCTCAATTAATTCCTCATGCGAACCTTGTTCTGCAATACCATCTTTATTTACAACGACGATACGATCCGCATTTTTAATAGTTGCAAGCCTGTGAGCAATAACTAATGTTGTACGACCGACAGCTAGTTCTGCAAGTGATTTTTGAATAGCAAGTTCCGTCTCTGTATCTAATGCAGAAGTCGCTTCATCTAATATTAAAATTGGCGGGTTTTTCAAGAACATACGAGCAATTGCTAGACGCTGCTTCTGTCCCCCGGAAAGTTTCACACCACGCTCACCGATAACTGTATCTAAACCGTCTGGTTGCGAGTAAATTAAATCCTCCAACTGGGCACGTTTTACCGCCTGCCAAATTGCAGCCTCTGAAGCCTGTAAATTTCCATAAGCGATATTTTCGCGAATCGTTCCTGAGAATAAGAATACATCTTGCTGTACAATTCCAATTTGTTTACGAAGTGACGATAAAGTCATCTCTTTCGTATCAATGCCATCAATTTGGATTGACCCAGATTCCTGCTCATAAAAGCGTGGTAATAAACTACATAACGTTGTTTTCCCTGCCCCTGATGGCCCAACGAACGCAACTGTTTCACCTGCGTGTATTTTCAAGCTAATATCATTTAAAATCGGTTCTTTATTTTCATATCCGAACGTAATGTTGTTATAGTGAATATCACCGTGTACATGCTTTACTTCTATCGCATCTTTAGAATCCACAATATCAGGCTCTGTTTCAAGAAGTTCTACATACCTTTTAAAACCTGCGATTCCTTTCGGATAACTTTCAATAACTGCATTAATTTTCTCAATTGGTCGGAAGAAAATATTCGTTAATAAGACGAATCCGATAAATCCACCATACGTTAACTCACCTTGCAGAACAAACCATGTGCCACATATTAATACGAAGAGCGTTACGAGACGCATGAGCATATAACTAATGGATGAGTTTAGCGCCATAATTTTATACGCCATTAATTTCGTTGTACGGAAACGAGCGTTGTTCACAGCGAATTGGTCTTTCTCAAACTTTTCATTTCCGAATGCTTGTACAACGCGAATACCACCGACGTTATTTTCGATACATGCATTAAAATCAGCAACATCTGAGAATAAACGTCTAAACGTACCCGTCATTTTTTTATTGAAGTAAAGCGCCAACCATAATAGGAATGGAATTACAAAGAATGTTAGAAGTGCTAACTTCCAGTTAATCATCATCATAAATGAAAATGCCCCAACTAAAGTCATTACGGCGATGAATAAATCTTCTGGCCCGTGGTGAGCAATTTCCCCAATTTCCATTAAATCGTTCGTAAGACGTGAAATTAGATGACCTGTTTTATTATTATCAAAAAATCTGAATGATAGCTTTTGAATATGATCAAATAATTTCTGCCTCATATCTGTTTCAATATTAACTCCTAGCATATGCCCCCAGTAGGTAACAACATATTGTAAACCTGCATTTAACATATAAACTGCAAGTAAACCAAAACAAGCCCATAAAATAAGCGTCCAGTTTTGTCCTGGTAATAACTTATCAATAAATTGATTTACGATAAGCGGGAAACCAAGTTCCAGTAATCCTGCGATAACCGCGCAAGAAAAATCGAGTATAAATAAACCTTTATACGGTTTATAGTAAGAAAAAAATTTACGTAGCATATATTTCCTCCCTTTTCCAAATTAAAAGACTCCCTAAATGATAACCATTATCAAATAATTATTCAAGTTATTCGACTACGAAACTGCAAATAAGGTTTGCGATATTTGTTGTTTTTTTCCAGAAAGTCGATATATTTTAATAATCGCCGATATAAATTTCATGTACTGCTGCTCCCAATCAAACAAAAAGGGTGTCACCTAGTGGTAACACCCTCATTTTTATTACATCGCTTCCGAATCCCACTCGTGCTCTTGCTGAACAAATACAACGCCTAACTCATGATGTCCTCCAGCATATAATGCTGTTTGAGCAAGACGAAGCTCACCATTTGTATCTACCACTTCTAATTTACAAAAAGCTCCTGTTGTTTTGGTTTGAAGTGCATCATAAAATTCTTCGGCACTCCTTGGAACGACTCCATTTACTTTCGTAATTATTTCTCCAGGCAGTAAATTCAGCTCGGCCCCAATTGTATTTGGAATTGTATCTAACACAACAAGTCCATCATTGCGTGCAGCGAAATATGCTGGTCTTGTCTCATCTACAATTTTTTCTTGCATCGAAATCGTAAAACGTCCAAGCATTGCGACTCCCATTGCAATAATAGCAAGTACGTGCCACCAATAACTCGCGACCCCTAAAACAAGTACAAGACCAGCTAATCCATAAACACGTCTTCCTGTAAAGAGTAAAGCTTCCGTCGGCTCATAACTTCTAATCTTTCGCATAAATCCAATTAAAAATGGAACGAGGAATAAAGAATATGTATTTGCCCCTATTGAAACGACAGGCCACCATGAAATAAACTGGGTTACCGCATCACCTGGTACAAGAATAAAAATCGGCACGATCCATAAACGCTTCGATTCGTGTAAACCAATCTTGAGCCCACGTTTCCCCTTCCTAATCCTCGGTGTAGAATATCTCACCGCGTTTTTAGAAATCAATAAGCCCTCCACAACAAGCATGATGCCTAGTAAAATAGCAAGAGATACAATCGTACCCTCTTCACCTTCTCCAAGCTGTAAGAAGGAAACTGGCAGCTTAGAAGATAATAAAACACATACAATTGCGATACTGAACGTATAAGCTGCCGATAAATATCGATACATAGCAGTTAATCCAAATAATAATGTCCAAAATAAAATGGCCCATAAGCTCGCCTTGGAAACAACAAGTCCAAGCCCAATCGTAATAATAGATACGATTAATCCATATCCAAGCCCTGCAAATAGAGATGTTCGCAATTCAAACCAAATATCATAAACTTTAAAAGAAAAATCTTTTCGTTCTCGTAATATACGTAAATATCCAACGAAGATACTACTTATTAAAAATACATAGACAGCAGGGTGCAAGAAAAAACGTCCAACTGCCCGCATTATTTCAAAAATCCATGCCTCCACGAACTCATTCACCACCATTTATATCATTCTTTCTTTTTATATTATCATAACTGGACAAACGTTTGTTTAACACAAAAAAATACAGGCAATAAAATGCCTGTATTTCTTCTTATTTCGCTATTAATTTTAATGCTGCCTGTAATTGTAGATCATTTTCTCCAGAACGGATTTTTTCAATGATTTTAGTTTGAATTGCCTCAGCTGTCTTTTTATCAAGCTGTCCTGTCGCTTCCATCTCATTCGCATTTTGGAATGCTTTCAGTGCTGATTCTGTCTCTTTACTAAAGTAGCCATCTTCACGCCCCGGTACATAACCTAAGCTTTTCAGCATCTCTTGCGCATGCTTCACTTGCACATCATTTGAATTGTATGAAAGTGTTTTTTCAATTTGAATTGGCGTCGCATGGTAGTAATCTGGTTGTTTCACTTCTACAGTTGGCTTGATTCCCTTTTTATGAATCCAGTTTCCATCTGGAGTTAACCATTTGAACATCGTTAATTTAATGTTACTGCCATCTTTAAACGGAACGGCTTGCTGAACAGTTCCTTTACCAAATGTTGTTTCACCAATTAGATCGTAACCTTCTCCTTCTTTCAATGCGCCAGCTAAAATTTCCGAAGCAGAAGCACTTCCTTTATCAATCAATACTGAAATTGGATATGGCTTCCTCTCTTTCAGCTCTGTAGAGATTTGCTTTTTCTCACCATTTCGCTGCTCTACTTGTAGCATCGGCTTTTTGTTCGTCATAATTTCTCCTAGTATATCTTCTACACTATTTAAATAGCCACCAGGATTACCACGAACGTCAATAACTAAACCTTTTATGTTTTTCTTCTCTAACTCTTTTAACTGATCCTTAAATTCTTTCGCTGTATTTTCAGCAAAAGAAGTAATTTGCATATAACCGATATCTTTTCCATTCTCTTGTTTCACAGTACTAACTACCGTGAAGATTGGGATTTTTTCACGCTTAATTTTGAATACAATCGGATCAGTTACTCCTGCACGTTTAATTTCAATCGCGACAGTCGTTCCCTTTTTACCACGAATTTTTAATACAGCTTCTTCACGCGATAAGTCTTTTACACTGTTTCCATCTACAGATAAAATTTGGTCATTCGGCTTAATTCCAATCTTTTCTGCTGGTGAACCTTTAATTGGCGATACGATAATAAGCTTACCGTCTGTTTTGTTCACCTCAGCCCCAATCCCCTCTAACTCGGGATCAAGTGATTCACTAAACTGTTTGGCTGTTTCTTTATCCATATACGTGGAATAAGGGTCCTTCAGCGTAGACAACATGCCTTGTATTGCACCTTCAACTAACTTGTCATCTTTCACGTCTTCCACATAACGTGAATCAATTAGTCCATATGCCTCATTAATTTTTGCCAAATTCCCTTGCGTCGTGCTAGCGTTCCCACTCGAAATTGTTTGCGTTACTTCTGCTGGGTTAACCCCAAATACAGACATTCCTGCAAACATTCCGCCAGCACCAATTAAAAATGCAACAACCATTCCAATAATTGCAACTCTACGTTTCAATGCGGAATTCCCCTTTCCAAAACACACAGGTGGTGTAGCAAAAGGCATCACACAGCGTGTGATGCCTTTACCTATTTCTACTATATGATAAGCTTGTACGAATTATGTTTGCAACTTTTTATACTTTTAAGAAGCGACGAATTGACATTACACTTCCCCACATACCGATTAACGCACCGATTAACACTAATAAACCAGCTAATTGGAATACGAATGGGCTGTATGGTAAAAGCTCGAAAATTGTTCCGCCAAGTTTTTCATTAAACACACTTTGCAGTGAATTATACGTAACTAGAATTAGACCAATTGGAATAATTGATCCTAATACTCCTAGGAATAATCCTTCTAGCAAGAACGGCCAACGAATAAACCAGTTTGTTGCACCTACAAGTTTCATAATTTCAATCTCAGTACTACGAGCATAAATTGTAATTTTAATTGTATTAGAGATTAAGAACATCGCTGTGAATAAAAGACCTGCAATTAATGCAATCCCGATATTACGTCCTGTTTTTACAGTATCAAATAATTTTTCAACTTGACCTTTACCGTATTGAACGTTACTTACAAACTGCATTTTTTCAATCTTTTTCGCAATTTGTGCTGTATCAGTTGGCTCTTTCGCTTTTACAATAAATACGTTTTTCAGTGGGTTATCTTGCTCAAATAACTCGAACGTTTTTCCACTATCGCCTAAACTTTTAATTAAACGTTTCAATTCTTCTTCTTTAGAAGAGTATTTAATAGAATCTACTTTCGCGACCTTACTCATATCTTCTTCTAATTTCTTTTGATCAGCTTCTTTTGCTGCTGGATCAATGTGTACACGAATTTCTACATCTTGCTCTACTTTTGTAGCAAAATGGTTCATATTCATAATCGCTGTTAAAAAGACACCTACAAGTAATAATGTAACTGTTACTGCACTTACAGAAGCAAATGTCATCCATCCGTTACGGGATAGATTTTTTACACCTTCTCGCAAATGTCGACTAAGGGTTTTAGCCTTCATATCCGTATCCTCCCTCAATCTCGTCTCGAACAATTTTTCCGCCTTCAATCGCGATTACACGATGACGGATTGTATTTACGATATCTGCATTATGCGTCGCCATAACAATCGTTGTACCACGCTCATTAATGCGCGTAAAGATCTTCATAATATCAAGAGCTGTTTCAATATCTAAATTACCAGTTGGCTCATCGGCAATTACAACCTTTGGTCTATTAACAATCGCTCTTGCAATAGCCACACGTTGCTGCTCTCCACCTGAAAGTTCACTTGGAAGTGCGTCTGCACGATCATCTAGACCTACTAGTCCTAACACTTCAGTAACACGCTCACGAATCGCATCTGGTTCTTCTTCAATTACTTCTAAAGCAAACGCAACATTCTCATATACCGTTAATTTAGGTAATAATTTAAAATCTTGGAAAATCACGCCTAATTGACGACGGAAATATGGAACATCTCTTTCTGCCAATGATTCGATAGTAAGTCCATTTACATTAATAGATCCTGTAGTTGGCTTTTCTTCACGATACATCATTTTAATAAATGTAGATTTTCCGGCTCCACTCGGTCCAACTACGTATACGAATTCACCTTGTTTAATGTTAACTGTGAGACCAGCAACGGCTTTCATACCATTCGGGTACTCCTTATAAACATTCGTCATTTTTATCATTATTTATCACCCAATGCTTAATGATTTTTTTTTCGAAATACTTTTCTGTACATGTGAAAATAAAAAGGAATCCTTTATTTTCATTTAACCATTCTTGTTGAAGGCAGCTTACTTACATGCTTTTTATTCGCACCGCTACTCTATGTAATATATTTCAGCAAAATTCTACAAACCTCATTGTAACATCAAACGGTTTCCAGTTCGGATACATTTTTGTTACAGTTATGTTACATCACAGAAAAAGGAGACGAGTTGTTATAACTCTTATCCAAAGTCATTTTTAGATAAGATTATATAATCAACTCGCCCATTTTTCTCTTTTTATTTATGTTCAGCTAACCACTCAGCTACTTTTTTCGCATCTTCACCTTGAATAATTCCCGGTGACATTGAACCGCGACCTTTTTCAATAATCTTTTCAATCTCTGCTGCATCATATTTCTGTCCTACTTTTCGTAAATCCGGTCCAGTTGCTCCTGATAAATCTTTCGCATGGCAGCCTATACAACTTTTTTGATAAATTTGCTCTGGGCTATCTGTGCTTGCAGATTGTTTCGAAGGCTTACTCTCTTCTTTATTTCCACATGCTCCTAAAGCAAAAACGACTGATGTACCTAGTGCAATAGCCAACAATTTCTTTTTCAATTCTATCGCTCCCCATTGTTGATATTCTTTTCATTCCTAACACACTCATTTTTATTATAAGCATTATCTTTATATAGAAAAACTAAGGTATATTTCATATTCTTGAAAAATACAGTGAGAACCCTGATAAAATAAAGCTTCCATAATTTGTTTCAATTCTGTGAACAACGTAAAAACTTCTATAAAGAATCTTTTTAAAAGGCAAATCAAAAAAGTTCTTTATAAAATCTTACTCTATTGCCGCTCTGTTTTACTATTCTCTACTTTTTACAAAACAATATACAACATTGTATTCTGCATATAACCCCATCAAAAAGAGAAGTTGTCGTTTCCAACTTCTCTTCCCCTGTACTTCATCCATATAAACAAAACGTTGTATATCCTCTATTTTCTCAGCATGGGCCAACAATTTTGTTGGCTTTTTCTCTTATCCCACTATTTACTGGGTAGTAAGACCCCTACCTCAAAATTCAACAAAAGCAAAGAAGTTAGGTGAGGGTCGGGCTGCCCGTAAAAGTCAGATTTGTTAAAGCTAATAATCAGTGGGGATTCCCCCACTGGTTATTAGATGCGAGAACGTAAGTAAGCATCAATAAATGGATCAATTTCTCCATCCATAACTGCTTGTACGTTACCAACTTCTGTATTTGTACGATGGTCTTTTACAAGAGAATACGGGTGGAATACGTAAGAACGAATTTGGCTGCCCCATCCAATTTCTTTTTGTTCCCCGCGGATTTCATCTAATTGTGCTTGTTGCTCTTCTAATTTCTTTTGATATAATTTTGCTTTTAACATTTTCATCGCATGCTCACGGTTTTTAATTTGAGAACGCTCTGACTGACACGTTACAACCGTATTTGTCGGTGTATGCGTAATACGAACTGCTGAATCTGTCGTATTAATGTGCTGTCCACCAGCTCCACTTGCACGGTACGTATCAATTTTTAAGTCTTCTGTACGCACTTCAATTTCAACTTCATCATTGAACTCAGGTACA
>Ga0207655_1001761_pt1 | contig 18982 bp, 16 predicted proteins | sample KBSM44metaG_FD_184398 | JGI IMG/M metagenome (GOLD analysis project Ga0207655, IMG submission 184398) | Miscanthus rhizosphere microbial communities from Kellogg Biological Station, Michigan, USA - KBS M4-4 metaG (SPAdes) (version 2) | ecosystem: Host-associated > Plants > Roots > Rhizosphere >...
TCGTAATCATAATCGATTCAATAGGCGGAAAGGTAGAGAAAAGCGTATTCAACACCAATTTGGCCGCATGTTCGATCAATTTTGGCGCAGCATCCTGAATCACTTTGGCAGAAATTTCACAAATTTCTGCATAGTTCAACGTATCGACCAATTCATCTGAGTTAGACGCTTGTTCTAAACTGGTTTGAATGTGGAGATCCAACATTAAAGGTTGGATAATTTGCCGTTCCCAATTGAAACAGCCGATCACCGTCTCAACTTTCAACCCTTCAATGATAATTGCATCCATGACGTTTATAAATTCTCAATTTAAATAAAAAATGCCCTTTTAAAAAGGGCCAAGTAAGATTTTACAATCAAACTCAACCAGCTTTTCACAAAGGGAAAACATCTATATCAATGTTTTAACAGCGACACAGGATCAATATTTTGCACCATCTGTAAACGTTGGTCAGCATAAATATCGGTATATGGTGCAAGAACACGCATAAAACGATCAAAATAAAGCATTTGCTTAAATAATAAAGCGAAGTCACGTGGGAAACGAATACCATGACGCTCGCCCACACCCACCATGTCCATCATGATGTCATTTAAATCCGATGGATTAGACGTCATAATTTTTTGTGGATCTGCAAGCAGTACTCCACTAAATAAACGTTCTAAATCTTCTGCCAAAACCTGCGTATCGACTTGAGTGCTGGTCATGCCCATACCCAACATATTTTCAGCCATCAACTTGTAATCAGTCTTTTGCAAAGCATCCATAAATGCCATACATGCTTGCCAAACTTCAGGTTTTAACTGCCCAACGATACCAAAATCAATAAAACCAATACGGCCATCTTCAAGCAACATTAGATTACCTGCATGCAAATCAGCATGGAAAGACTGGCATAACATCAAACTACCAAACCAAGTATTCATGGCGGTAATCAGCACTTGAGATGGATCTTTCGCGACCTTTCTCACCACATCAAAATCAGTCAATGGCACACCATACAAGCGTTGCATGGTAAGTACGCGACGTGTTGAAAATTGATGATAGACCTTTGGTGCGGTTGCTGCGGTGTTTTGCGACACATTAAGATAATTCACAAAATCATCTAAATTTTGTGCTTCTTCAATAAAATCAACTTCACGTACCATACGTGTTTTAATTTCATCAACAATATCTGCCAATGAAGCGAATTTTACTTTTGGAATCGCTTTTTCTAACACCTTTGTTGCCCAGTGCAATACATTTAAATCGGTATAAAGAATAGTTTCTACACCTGGTTTTTGCACTTTAATTACAACATCTTCACCGGTCACCAATTTGGCCGCATGAACCTGAGCAATAGACGCTGAAGCAAGAGGCTTTTCATCAATAGATGCAAAGATTTCACTTAAATTACGTCCAGCAAATTCTTGTTCCAACACCTCCTGAACATAGCTAAAAGGTAAATAAGGCGTTTGATCTAAACAGCCTTGAAACTCTTCAACATATTCACGAGGAAATAAAGATGGTGTACTGGCAATAAATTGACCCAATTTAATATAAGTTGAGCCTAATGATTCAAAGGTTTCACGCATCAGTTTGGCATTACTTGGTTTTTCAGTGGCGTATTTAATGCCAGCTTTGGCTGCGATAACGGCAGTTTCCCCAACTCGGGCAACTGAACGCAGACCATCTAAAAAGATATTATTTTTCATAATGTCAACATTAAATTGAATTTGTATAAGTGTAGCAAATTAATCAGCATTTGCAGTATGGCTTGCCTGACAGTTTGTACAATCTCTATCTTTTTCAAAGGCTAAAATTCGTTGTTTCATTGTTAACCCATCCCATAGCAACAGTTTTTGCTTCAATGGGGTTTTCGCTAAACCTAAAAATAGAAGAGCATGATGTGCCTGTAAACTTGCCATGACATTGGGTGTGGTGGCTAATACACCTGAGTCAGCACAGCGAAGACTTTCATTATGCTGTTGCGCTTTGGGAAATAAGCATTCATAACAAGCTGAATCACCATCAATCATAAAGAGCTGACCTTGAAAACCAATCGCAGAAGCGCTAATCAATGGAACATGCAGCTGGGTACAAATGTGGTTCACCAGATAACGGGTGGTAAAGTTATCACAACCATCTAAAACTAAATCCTGCTGAGCAATCAAAGCTTGCGCATTATTTTCATCCAATTTACTGATATAACTTTCTACTTGGATAAAAGGATTAATTGTTTGCAATCTCTTGGCCAATATCTCTGCTTTATAAAATCCTACATCTTGCTCAACATAAGCAATTTGTCTTTGTAAATTACTCATTTCAATTGTATCAGCATCAATCAGACTAATTTTCCCAATACCTGCACGTGCCAACAATTCGGCAGTGGTACACCCTATTCCACCGCAACCAACAATCAGTACATTGGCGAGTTTTAATTTTTCCTGTGCCTCAATATCCCAACCATCAAGTAAAATTTGACGAGAATAGAGATGCATTTCAGATTCGGTAAGTTCTAGATCATGTTCAAGCATTGGTGGATAAACTTTTCAATTTTAAACAGTATAAAGTAAAAACTTTATAGATGAGAAATAACTAAAAATAAGCTTCAATCCTTGTGATTAAGCTTTATCAATTAGCTCAATGTTTTCAACAGCCCATTCGCAAGTGCATTAGGATATGGACCAACCCAGAATACTTTCAGAATTAAACTGATTCATTTTCTATAAATTATATTTTTATGATATTTATTCTCAAAATTCATTCAAATATTGAAAAAATATAAAAATCAATCTACATTAATACAGAAAATTTTTTCAAGCTGGATAAAAATATGGAATTGGATCGTTACGACAAACAAATTTTAGAAATTTTAACTCATGAAGACATCAATCTAAATGAATTGTCAGAACGTATTAACCTATCTGTAAGTTCTGTTCATCGTCGTATCAAACACTTGATCGAAACCGATATCATGACCAATCTAAAGCGTGATATTAATTTTGAAAAGTTAGGCTTTAAATTACATGTCATTTTACAAATTTCCCTAAGTAAACATGACACAGATACCTTTGCTAAATTTTTAGAAGAACTCGAAAACATCCCTGAAGTGATTAACGCCTTTTTAGTGACTGGGCAAACCGCCGATTTCCTTGTCGAAGTGATCGCAAAAGATATGGAGAATTACAGTGAAATTTTACTCAAGCGAATTGGTAAAATTGAGCATGTGGTTGCACTACATTCAAGCTTCGTGATTAAAGAATATAAACATGTGTTTAATTGTACTGGCCTACTCAATCGAATTTAAATTTTGTATTGAACCAGTTTAGCTTTTGCATGGTGCATCCAACCAAATTAAAACCAATAAAGTAAAGCTACTCTCATTGGTCTTAAACATTTATTTTATGATGTTTTAGAAAGGTAGAATTTAGAATCAAAGATATCACATTGTATTTGAATGGATCTTTTTATGAGATTTTATTTAGCTGAAGAATATCAACCCCAATGTAATGCACGGTTTGCGTATTATAAAACTCAAATCAATGCACTTTTAATCAATGCAAAAATTGAGCACATTGGTGCCTCTTCGATTCCCAATGCAATCTCTAAAGGAGATTTAGACATTTATATTGCAGTGGATCAATCTGAATTTAATGATGCAATTCAAAAACTTTATCGATTAAATTTTCAAGAGAAATTAGAAACACTGAGAACAGATCAATTGTGTATGTTGGAATCGCTCAATGGTGATGATGTCGTCTTTCAACTTGTTGTTAATGGTTCTGAATTTGAGTCATTTATTAAATTTAGAGATACACTCAGGCAGTCCTCTAAACTGGTGCAAACTTACAATGATCTAAAAAAGCGTTGTGAAAATTTAGATATGATCGATTACCGGATTGAAAAAAATAAATTTATTTCCTCTGTTTTAAATCAGCAATAAATTTTCTCTCAATAAAAACGCACCCCAAGGTGCGTTTTATCTACTTAAATCAGACTTAACTGTCTAATTCAGCCAATACTTCATCTGTGAATTCAACGTTGGTATATACGTTTTGAACATCATCAAGATCTTCAAACATATCAATCATTTTAACAATGAGTTTTGCTTGATCCACATCAGCGATCAATGCTTTTGTAGATGGACTCATAACCACTTCTGCATTATCTGATTTTAACCCAGCAGCAGTTAATGCATCTTGTACATCACCAAAACTTTCAGGTGTAGTGATTACTAAGATTTCATCTTCGTTCACTTCGATATCTTCAGCTCCAGCTTCCAAAGCCACATCCATGATTTTGTCTTCTAAAGAAACATCTTCAAAAGTAATCTCACCACGTTTGGTAAACAAATATGCCACTGAGCCTGCTGTACCTAAGTTACCATTGGTTTTAGAAAAACAATGACGAACATCAGGCACAGTACGATTAAGGTTATCTGTCATGGTTTCTACAATCACCGCAACACCACCAACACCATAACCTTCATAAGTGACTTCTTTTAAGTCATCGTTGTCTTCACCACCAGCACCACGTTGAATAGCACGGTTGATCGTGTCGCGTGTCATATTCACTGAAAGTGCTTTTTCGACAACAGCACGTAGACGAGGGTTACTTCCCACATCAGGACCGCCAAGTCTTGCTGCTGTGGTTAATTCACGAATATATTTGGTAAAAACTTTACCACGACTTGCATCTTGTTTTGCTTTGCGATGCTTAATATTGGCCCACTTGGAATGACCCGCCATGCGAAATATGCTCCTGTAGATTGGCTTTATGCCATATCAAATTGCGACAATTCTACCATAAGCACTTTTTTATGAGAAAGTGCTTATTTTTTAGATTTAATGCAAATTAAGAATTTTTTGCTTCAGGAATCACAATATCGAGCCCTGTATGTTGTTTATATAGACGTTTAATTTCTGCTAAGTCTTGATCTAAATCTGTTGGATAAATTTTCCCAAAGATCCCACCCTGTTTTGTTTTTGAGTTTGCATACATCAAAACAATAGGAACACCAGCTGCTTTTGCGATATGCCAAAAACCTGTACGGATCGGTTTACGTGCTTTCCCACGTTCTGCGCGAGTCGCTTCTGGCGCAATCACTAAATTAAACTCTTCATTACTCTGAAACAGATCAACCATTTGTGAAACGATATCTTTGTTTGACTTTCGATCTACAGGAATACCACCAATTTTTTCTAAAATCGGTTTCAACGGCCCTTTAAATAATTCTTTTTTAATTAAAGTATGGATTTTAATGTCATGAATTTGAAAAATTGCCAATGACAACACAGCATCCATCATGGATGTATGTTCAAAACCGATGATGACTTGTTTTTTTTCTAATACACTTTGATCAACTTCATATGACCAACCTGAGAGCTTAAAAGTAAGTTCTCCCAACATCTTTTTCATAAATACCCAACATCATAAAATCATAATTTGCGAATTGTCCGAGTAAAAGCTTAAAAAGACAATCTCTATTGTGCTTATTTTTTACATTTGTATATTTATTTTTGTCATTTTAAACCCTTGTTTTGCTACACCGAAATGAATGATTAGAATGTAAAATCGTTAAACGCACCAATGTCACCTAACTCCCTTTAGAACAAAAATATAAATTATTCATAAAAAACATTTATATAAATCACAATCTCAATAATAAAACTCAAATCAATATTTTTTATCTTGTTAAAATCATTTAGACTTTAGTCTTAATTACGGCATAAGCTCAAAAATTTTACCTGCAAAAGGATTGCAATATGTTGATGCCTCTATTTGGCGTAAGTGCCTTAGTCTTTGTTTTGATTTGCACATGGAGCATATTTGAAATTTATTTAGAAAAACGAAAAAAGTAACACTGCATATTATTCCCGCTCAATAGCCACAAATTTCAATAGATCATCGTATAGCGCAACACACTCAGCAACAGCTCTCATTGACTCAAACCTTAGATCATTGTTAGAACCATCCAATTAATTTTAAGTTGTGGTTAAATTTCTAATCACTCATTTTTATTTACCGCCCATACTCCCCCAAATCAATCAGAGTCATCAAACCTTAAAACTGCTTCTAAAAATTTCGCTCGACAAAGTTTAAAAATCACCTTAAATAGATACACTTAATTAGGGTCTATTAAAATTTCATAAATGGGGATCTATGAATAATTTACTACATATCTATGCATTTTGTGTGATTTTGCTTTTTTTAAAAATGCTTGCAATCTCCTGTTATCAAGGATTTTATCGTATTAAGAATAAAGCGTTTAAAAATACTGAAGATGCTAATTTTGTCAGTGTCCAAGCCCGACCCGAAGAACTACCACAAGTAATCAGAGCAAGCCAAGCTTGGGCAAATGATCTAGAAAATATTCCCGTGTTTTGGGTGCTTGGGGGGCTTTGTATTGCATTAAACCTAAGCAGTGATTTCATTGTCTGGGTCTTTTGTATTTTTACGATTGCAAGAATCACACATACAGTCACTTATCTCAGTGCAATTCAACCATGGCGCAGTATTTCTTATGCTGTTGGAATAATCTGTCTTATTATTTTGGCGATTCAAATCGTAATCACATGTATTGGATTTCAAATAAATGCATATTAATCGGCATTAACTGATCATTTTATGATTTATTCGCCGTTTTATAATAGTTCATTTCTTTATAAGTTGTATTTTATAGCTAGGAAAACAATACAACTTATATCGATAATTCATCAAAAATATTCTATGAATAATAATTAAATTTAGATTTACTAATTTATCTTGTAATTTTTCCAATATAATCAAAAGCAAAGTAAATTTATCAAAAAGTAAAACTATGTCACTATTTTGTAATACTTTATTTATATGAAAAATATACTTAAAAATATATTATTTTCAAACAACTTCATGATTTTATGTTTTTTATATTACTTTTCAATCATTAATAATTAACTTTTAAGTCTTAATACTGTTTTTAAATTAGAGTTTTTACTCTACTTTTTGGTTGATTTATGTAATTTTAATAATCTCATTGTCAAGAAGACAGTGATTGTATTTAAAAAGGATGAATTCAAGTGAAAACAAAAAAGATTTTTCAAAAAGCCATCATTACAACCTCACTCTTTTGTATTGCGGGAATAAGCCAAGCTGAAGATTTTAAACGCTTCTCGGTTTCTTCAGGTTGGTTACATATGTCATCAATGGGGAAAGCACAACCTTTTAGGATCAATACCTCTGTGGGTAATGGTACTAAAGCTTCTGTGGGCGTAATTTCAGGCCAAACCATTTTAAATAATGTCGATCAATCTCGAATTGATGCGATGGATCCCAATCTAATTAGCTTGCTCAATGCACCAAGTAATGAAGAAGGACGATATTTATTTGATGACCTGCTGGATGTGATCATGGCAGAAGACCCAACATTAATAGACCAATTAACAGGAATTGCTGAAATCGATGGGATTGCTCACTGGTCAGCGGATGCTGGTTTGGAAGTTGAGGATGTAGACACGCTGGGTATGATGTTTACTTATAATGTCACTGACAATGTTGCCGTTCAATTGATTGCAGGGATTCCACCAAAAGTTGATCTAAAAGGAAAAGGTACTGTCTATGCACCCTTTTCAGCAACATCTCAGCCACTTCAGGGCTTAGTAGGCGATTTGTATTTAAAAAACAATCTATTGATTACAGATTTGGATAGTTATAACACTGCTGCATCTGCTAGAGCTTGGACGCCAGCAATACAAGCACAGTACTATTTTGGTAAATCGGGTATCAATAAGTTCAGACCATTTGTAGGTGCTGGTTTAATGTATGCCTACTTCAACGAGATTGAAATCAATTCAGGAATTGAAAATGATTTGATACGTGCTGGACATATGATTCAAAACATTCATGATGGTAAAGCAGGTGCTTCTTTAGAAGGAAAGCCATCGAGCGGCAACATGAAAGTTAAAGTAGATGCAACTGATGCCATTGCTCCGATTGTTACTGCTGGTTTTACCTATGACTTTAAACAAAACTGGTTTGCGACTGCCTCTATTTCGTATGCGAAGTTAGACAATACTGCAACCATTACTGTCCTAAACACCAACAACAATGCAAAGCTTATTCAGGCTAAAACTAAAATTGAGATCGACCCACTGATCACTTACCTTGGTGTAGGTTATCGTTTCTAAGTCTATCTGTTAAAACCTGAAGCCATTACAGCAACTTAAATACTGTAATGGCTTCATTTATCATTAATTTCAAAAAATTACCATGTATAAAATTTAATTCATTAAGTAATTATTTTGGCTGTCTTGTAGCCTTTTCATTTCAGACCAAGACTCACCTATCTATTTCATATAAGGTAAATATTCAAATCACATTTCAATAGGAAAGTATCAAATGACTTCTATCAATGTTGAAAGTATTAAGAATCATGCCGATGTTATTGCGTCTTGTGGAACCAAAGTTGGTGAGGTAGATCACCTTGTTGGAGCAGACCAAATTAAGCTGACCAAACATGGCGATGGACATCACCATCTCATCCCAACATCTTGGGTTGGTGAGATAAAAGGCGAAAAAGTTATCTTAACTAAAGATTCTCAAGAGGTTAAAGACACTTGGCTAGAAGTATAGATTTGGCCTATTACAACTGAGTTATATTCAATTTTATAGATGTCTCGTTCTGAAGTAGATTGACACTTATTTCATATAAAACGCTCGATGAATTTCATCGAGCGTTTTATATTTGATTAAATCTTATTTTTTAAGACTTTCGTATCTTCATCTAACCTTAATTGGCGTTGTCTTTCGCCTTCATTGATAAGATCGAGGCGTTTGCCCCAGTATTGAATTGCGTATTGATATTTTGCAAAAAATGCAAAAAACATAAAGGTTAAGGCTGGACCTAAAACAATTTTATCTGCTTGACCTATGAATTTCTCATAGATCGCCATGCCGAGCGCACAAAAGGTTAAAACCATAAACATAAAGAAGCTAAATTTTAAAAAATTATCGAAGCTTTTACCTTTAAACATAATCAAGAATACATATCATTATCATTTGTTAGCTTATTATAGGAGATTGAATCTAATTTTCAAGGGATCAATATTGGTTTTGTATTGATGGCTTTGTATTGATATCGAGCAACCTTATTTCTGATTTAGATCCTTCTTCAATCATTGTATTTGGATCGGCATGCTGATCTAAGAATTTATTTTCTTAAACCTGTCTAAGTTAATTGCACAATAAAAAATCCACCGAGGTGGATTTAATTAGTTAAGAATGATGTGATTTTCTTTTCCCACCACCATCCTGCTTATTTACAGTCGCCCAAGCAATTCGTTCTGCATCTTCATCTGAGCGACCTTGTTTTTTCTCACTTTCATAAATATGTTGCGCTTGTCTTTTCTGCTTTGCAGTATATGCAGATTTATCACCAATAGGCATAATCACTTCTCCATATAAGAATTAATAAAAGATAAACATTAGATATAAATATTATTTTTATAGCATGATTTATTTTATTTGCTGTTTAGTGTTGTAAGCGCTTGTGAATTTAAGTCCTGCTTATTTATTTTAACTCAATATAGAATACCAATTAACACTATGTTTTTATTTTAAAAATAAATAACCCTTATTTTAAAACATCATTTCATTTAATACTTAATCTTTCATTTAATCTACATTGATCACTTTTGAACAACATTTATTCACACAGTGTTGATGAGATTAGTCCACCATATAAAGTAATCACTTCATAAATCTTAGAGGTTAATATGCAACATGATAACAACTCATCACCTGCCCAAGAAAGATCAGAAAAAGCACAAGAAAAGCGTAGAATCCCAAAATATATTTTACTCTTAGTGGGTCTATTTTTACTTGCGATTGTGATCTATATGCTTGCGAGCTGGCAAGGCTAAGTTAGAGTAATGTGCAGCTATTTTTAACCGATCTATTTTTGATTATATAGTCTATGATTGATCTTACTTAAAGAGACTTTAAATTGAGGTAATCCATAAAAGCTTGGTTTGCTCTAGCTACTGTAGACTTCTTTTTCTCAATATTTAATTGTTGTTGCTGCTCTAATATTTTTTGCTTTTTTATGGTTGGGATTTATTCCTTATACCATTTGTAGCAATTTCCCCTGTACTAAGTCATATGCTTTCCCTAGACTGATATTTCCATATAATCCAAAGTCGTGGCACAGATCTACTAAGAACTTTCTTTCAGCGATAGTAAGTTTTATCGCTGTTATTTACACGTACAACAAAGCCAATCAACTCCTTGTCTCGATAAATCGCAGATCTACGCTCTAATTGATCAATAAATGTCTTTTGTCAGCTTTACTCTTAGTGTTGACATATATAGAATCTCTAGCTGTCGCAATGCTAAACACTATATCAAGCTATTCTCTACAGTCTACTTGTAAAAAAAACTTGATAAACTCTAAAATCTTAGATAGTATTGCACACGTTCCAAGTAGTTGATAATTAATCAATTCACTTGATGAAGGGCCTGTAGCTCAGTTGGTTAGAGCAGCGGACTCATAATCCGTTGGTCCCCAGTTCAAGTCTGGGCGGGCCCACCATATTAAACCTCGTAGATTATTGATTTATGGGGTTTTTTATTGTCTAAATTTTTTGACCATCGAAGAGTAAAGCAGATGAAAAATAAAAATATTAGAGATATTCGAGACTTTTAGTATTCATTTTGTTTGTATTGCATTTGGCATTATTGAGACTGAATACTGGTTATCAAATTAATTGCTTGTCATAGTTAACTAGACAAGCATTTATTTATACGTTTGATGAGGTACAAGTTGATACGACTTGCTATTTCTTAGGCATCACAATCATTAAAGATTAAAGGATTGTCATAGTAACTTATTTTTTTCATATGTTAATTATCTAATACCCAATTCTAGGGATATTTTTAATTCTTTTGGTCGTTTATAAAATAACTTCTTAAACCAAAAGGAATATAAAATGACTATTAATTATAAATATAGTGAAACCGAAAAAGTAGGCGGTAACGGAGGTAATCCTTTTAAAATACAATTAAAAGAAGATGCCGTGAAAAAATTAACAATATTCTTCGATAAAAACTGTATTAGAGGTATAGAAATTTTATCGGCTAAAGATGAATTGACACTAAAGGGAAGTAAAACTGATAAGTATCAATCTATATCTTTTCAAAGTGATGAAACGATTACATCTTTAATTGTTTATAAAAATCATTATCGTAACGGGAGATGTTCTGGAATATCCTTAAGAACTAATAAAAATAAAACTTTATATATCCCACCGATTGGTGATTCAGAATCTCATTCGCTAAATGGTGGTAAATTAGTCGGTATTCTTGGGAACTCAGGATCAGATATAGATTCTTTAGGCTTTATCTATACTTTAGATATTCTTAGCTATAAATTAAAAAATGTTTCATATGACTTATCCAAACTTGAAACGGCTGTGGCACCTCAAATAGTAGCAAAAATCACTTTTATTAATAAAAGTGATATTACTCAAAAAGGCTCACACACTGAATCTAAAACAGTAACTAAAACATCTTCATGGAGTTGTTCATTAGGTGTTAAAGTTGGTGTTAAAGCAAGTGGTGAGGCTGGTGTTCCTTTATTAGCTAAAGGTAAATGGGAAATTTCAACAGAAGTTAGTTTTGCTTATACTTTTGGAGAGTCTGTCAGCGAAACTACTACCTATAATTTCACAACGAATTTAGATATCCCACCACATAGTAAAATTACATGTGAAAACATTCTGAATGAAGGAAAAATCAGTCTTCCATATAAAGGCACAGCTGTTTTAGAATTTGAAGATGGCAGTTCTTTGGAACTTCCCGAATCTGGTATATACAAAGGTATTGGAAGTTTTGAATCATCAAGTGTCATTCTTCCTCCTGAACCAATATTGGGATCACCTAAAAACCAAAACATTGAAGTATTCTCTAATAATCAGGAAATTCCAGAAAAAATAATTATTTTGGAGGATGATTTAGTACAAGTTTAATAATTTTATTTTCCCATTATTATACCAAGCCGTTCTAGAATCGACTCTACTAGAACGGTTTTTCATAACTATTCAAGTTCAACCCCTTCGTCTAAATAAATTGACTAGAATCTAGCATTTGCAATGTAATTTTCTTTACCTCATCGCGGCTCTGTTTAATATGTTCGGTAATCGCATTTAAGGCAGAATCCCGCTCTTTTCTAAAAATAAAACCTAAAATAGTCTGATGCTCAGCATAAGTTGCCTCTATACGATATTGTTTGGAGAAATCTAAGCGTCGAATAATCCTAATTTTTTCACTCAGATCTCGATGTATTCGTGCCATTTCCTGATTACCTGCTGCACGAACAAGAGAACAGTGAAAATCTTCGTCTTGTTGAGAAAGCGCCTTAATGTCTTTTAGGTACTCCTCAGGTTCGATACACCATAAATCTTTTAATACTACTAACTCAATTGATGGTTCCCCAATATGAGTACAAAGTATTTCGATTGCGGCTTTTTCTAAAATGATGCGAACATCATACAGTTCTTCATAATATCTAAAGTTCAGTGGTCTTACCTGCCAACCACTTCGAAAACTAACTTCGACATAACCCTCCTGCTGTAAACGATATAAAGCTTGACGTATAGGGGTGCGACTCACTTGATAAGTTTTAGCAATTTCTGACTCAGTAAAACGCTCACTCGGCATCAGTTTAAAATCAAAAATATCATTCTTGATTCTTCGGTAAACCAGCTCAGACAAATTGTCTGAGCTTTTTAAAGGATTTTTTATTCCTGTCATATCCTATTCCATATAGACCAATGGCTCACCACTATGTACTGTCTGACCAGCGCGACAAGTCACAGCTTTTACAATACCGTCTTCAGATGCATATACAGGTAATTCCATTTTCATAGCCTCGATGATCGCTACAGTTTCACCTTTCTTCACCACTTGACCATGTTCAACCAATATTTTCCATATATTGCCTGTCATTGAGGCATTTAAAGCGACAAAGTGACTAAAATCTTGCTGTTCAATGTAATCCTCTTGGGTTTCTTCTGGATGGATAAAATCTTCTTTCCATCGTTCAACTTCAGTCTTAAAGGCAAGCTGCTGTTTTTCTTTAAACACCTCAATGCTGTCAGCTTCATCCTCTAAAAATTTACAATATTGCGCATAATCAAATTCAGTTTCTTCAATTTGAATTTGAGCTTGACCATTGGCAAAATCTAAACGCCACTGATCTAATTCAGCTTCAGAGACCTCAAAAAATTTGATTTGATCAAAAAATTGCAGAAACCATTGTTTATCGCCAAATTGTTTATTCTTTTTAAATTTATTCCAGATTGGTAATGTGCGACCAATTAATTGATATCCACCTGGTGAATCCATTCCATAAATACACATGTACATACCACCAATTCCCACAGTCCCTTCTGCGGTAAATGTACGTGCTGGATTATATTTAGAGCTTAACAAACGATGACGCGGATCAATGGGTACTGCGCAAGGTGCTGTCAGATAAACATCTCCTAATCCAAGCACGAGATAATTTGCATTAAATAAGATTTGTTTAACTTCATCACGGTGTTTCAAACCATTAATTCGCTGAATAAAATCCACATTATTTGGAAGCCATGGTGCTTTGGCACACACACTTTCCTGATATCGTTCAACTGCACTCAGGGTGGCACTATCTTCAAATGCCATGGGTAAATAAACGATACGTGATGGTATTTTAATCTGACTTAGATCCCCCATTTGTTCTTCTAAATAGAGCAGTTCAGCAATTAGATTCTTTTGTGGGATGATCAAGCCATCATATTTAATTTGTAAGGAACGAACGCCAGGTGATAATTCTAAAATACCTGCAATATTACGAGCACGTATCAGTTCTATCAATTTGTGGACACGTAATCGAAGCGAGAGGTCCAGAATATTGTCGCCATACTCAAGTAAGATATAACTATCACCTGCTTGACGATAAACTGTTTTTGGAGAAAGCTGCATCGCTTCTCTTTGTGCCAAAATCGTCGTACCCATTTCCGCTTTAGAAATAGGGGTTACATCTGGAACAGCAGTTGAAAAGTTTTCAATCAAATCTAGCTGCTGTTGTTCTAATTGATTCGCTTGTTCTACGCTTAATGGATAAAAAGAGATTTTATCATCTGCTTTAAGTTGTCCGATTTTCCATAATTCTGCTTTAGCAATGGTTACTGGACAAACAAAACCACCTAGACTTGGTCCATCTTTAGCTAAAATAACAGGAAAATCACCTGTAAAGTTGATTGCGCCAATAGCATATTCACAGTCGTGTACATTGGATGGATGTAATCCAGCTTCACCACCATTTTCTCGTGCCCAACTTGGCGTTGGCCCACTTAAACGGATTCCTAAACGGTTTGAGTTAAAATGAACCGTCCATTCTGAAGCAAAGAATTCTTCAATATATTCTTGTTTAAAGAAATCTGGTGCGCCATGTGGACCATATAGCACGCCGATTTTCCATTCAGTGCTATAGCTTGGAATTAAGTGATTAGACAATGCTTGTGGTTGTGCAATGGCAATAGGTAATTCATTCGTAAGTAGAGTCGGATTCACCATTTTAATCGTATCACCTGCACGAAGTGTACGACCAGCATGACCTCCAAAATTACCTAATGCAAAAGTCGAGCGACTGCCTAAATATACCGGGACATCCAAACCATCACGTACTGAAAGATATGTTCGGCAACCCAATTCAACCTGACCTAATTCAAGTATCTGCCCAGACTTGACTGTAATCGGTTGCCAAAAATGAATAGCTTGATCATCAAGATATGCAGAACACGGCGCACCTGTTAATGCAATGGTGGTATCAGCATGAAATTTTAACGTAGGCCCCATCAAGGTAAATTCAAAACCTGCAGCTTTAGCATCATTGCCTACAATTTTATTTGCCAATTGGAAAGCAAAATCATCCATAGGGCCTGATGGTGGGACGCCAATATCCCAATAACCAACACGCCCTGGGTAATCTTGAATCGAACTTAATGTCCCCGGCTGAACCACTTCAATCACCCGAGGTGTATATTTAAAGTCATCTAGCATTCGTGTCCAGATTTGCATACTTTCAAAGCGAACATCTGAAATAATCTCACGCGCATAATCAAGATTGGTACTAATACCGTTGAGGCGTGCTTCAGCTAATGCTTGTTTCAGCTTTTGTATCGCAGCCGCACGGTTTTCAGCATGAACGATGATCTTGGCAATCATTGGATCAAAATATTGAGAAATTTCAGTGCCTGTAGATACCCATGTATCAACTCGAATCCCTTCGGGGAAATAAACATCAGTTAAAACACCTGGACTCGGCTGAAAGTTCTTAACGGGGTCTTCTGCATAGACCCGAACTTCTATAGCAGCACCTTGGGGCTGTATATGCGCTAAGTCATCCCAGTCCAACCGATCCCCTGCTGCCACTTTTAGCATACATTCGATTAAATCCAACCCTGTTACCATCTCTGTTACAGGGTGTTCAACTTGAAGTCGGGTATTGACCTCTAAGAAATAAAACTCATCTCGTGCTGCATCATAAATAAACTCAACGGTTCCAGCACTACGATATTGAACCGATTTTCCGAGCTCAATTGCAGCTTGATGTAGTTTTTTTCGTGTTGCGTCAGGTAAATTTGCTGCAGGTGTTTCTTCAACAATTTTTTGGTTACGACGTTGTAGTGAACAATCCCGTTCTCCCAAGGCAACAACTTGACCTTGACCATCACCAAATATCTGCACTTCAACATGACGTGCCTTATCTATAAAGCGTTCTAAAAAGACCCCAGCATCCTTAAAAAATTGCTCACCTAAGCGTTTTACACTTTCATAAGCTTCCATTAAAGCGTCTTTTGAGTCACATCGCGTTAAACCAATACCACCACCACCAGCGGTACTTTTCAGCATGATCGGATAACCAATTATTTCCGCAGCTTCAAGTGCTTCATCTAAACTATTTAATAAACCTGTTCCGGGTGTCATTGGCACATTGGCAATGGCCGCCAGTTCACGTGCACGATGTTTTAGTCCGAATTCTAAAATTTGCTCGGCTGTAGGCCCCATAAATGCAATATCGTTTTCTTCACATGCTTGTGAAAACTCAGCACTTTCAGAAAGGAAACCATAGCCCGGGAAAATCGCCTGAGCGCCAGTATCTTTTGCGATTCGGATTAACTTTTCAATACTCAAATAAGTATCTGCGGGCTTAATTCCCTGCAAAGCAACTGCGTGGTCTGCATCTAATACATGCTGAGCATAACGATCAGTGTCTGAATAGACAGCTATACTTTTGATGCCCAATTTCTTTAAGGTTCGAATGGCTCTAACAGCAATTTCACCACGGTTTGCAATTAATACAGTATGAAACATGATGCTTTCCCCCCTTAATTCGATACAACTAGTGCTGGATTATTTCGCTGTTGGATATATGCACGCCATCCTCCTAAATGACTGATATTCTCTGCATCCTCCAAACCATAAGGTTCACAGATAAAGCCTTTTACCCAGCGACCATCTTCAAGCTCCACATTTCCCATACCCAGTGGTGTCGGGATTTCTGCAACAAACTCCCCAAAACGAGCAGTTGGAATATCCCAAAGTTCTACAATAATGGCGTTCCCCTCAGCTTCATTACGAGCAAGGCCGGGTTTAGGCGGCACTGTCCCATTCAATGCATATAGAGAATATTTACTGGCAGTTTTGGTTGTTTCGATATGTACAGCATCTCTGCTGGTCAATTGAAAATTCAGTGGCATACCTGTTAAATGTGCCCCCACAACAGCAACACGAATATGATGATCAGATCGGGCTAAATCCAGTTGAGCAGATTTCAATTTTGCTTGTGTTGCCCCTAACTTTAAATCAAGATATCGCTGCCAGAGTTTTCCAAAATGAACTAATGCAGCATCGTGCCAAGCAGGTGCAATTAAAGTAATTCCAAAAGGTAAGCCATCCACTCTAAATCCTGCGGGTAAAGCCAGTGCACTTAAATCAGCCAAATTGGTGAAATTGGTATATGTACCAAAATGAGAGTTAAACTTAATGGGTTCAATTTTCATTTCGTCGATTGTGTAAATTGTGGGTGATGTTGGTACGATCAAAGCATCAAATTGAGCTAATTTCTCCTGAATTTCACGTGCCAAATCTTGTTTTAGATACTCTGCGTTGTAAGCATCAATTGCTGTGTATTGATAACCCTGTTGAACAATTTCTAACACTGTTTGATCAAATGCTTCAGGATTGTGTTCGATAAAACCCTCTAAAGCAGCAGTTCGTTCAGCCACCCAAGGTCCTTGGTAAAGCTGTACTGCAAGTTTTTCAAATGCAGTAAAATCAATCTCTGTAATAGAAGCCTGAAAAGACTCAAGTAATTTTAGTGCTTGGCTAAACGCTTGTTCTGATTGCCGATCACCAAAAAAATTTAAAGTGTCGGGTATCGCAAAGTTGAGTTTTGAGGTAAAGCGTGCTGGCGCTGTTTTTGGATTCTTCCGCGAGTAACTATCTCGCGCATCATATTTTTCTAATAGATTGGCTACATATTCAGCATCTACGACTGTTAAAGCAAAAATCGAAATACAATCAACAGTCTTACAGGCAGGCAATAGACCATGATTTGAAAAACGCCCTTTGGTTGGTTTTAATCCAACAATATTGTTAAAACCAGCTGGAACACGACCTGACCCAGCAGTATCAGTTCCCAATGAAAAAGGCACCAAACCACGAGCCACTACGCTTGCTGAACCTGAACTTGATCCACCACTTACATAATTTGGATTAAAGCTATTTTTAACCGCGCCATAAGGCGATCGAGTGCCAACCAATCCTGTTGCAAATTGGTCCAAATTTGTTTTACCAACAACAACCGCACCAGCATTTTTTAATAATTGCACGAGTGCGGCATCTTGTTGAGCAGGATGAGAAATAATCTTACATGCCGCTGTCGACACAAATCCTTTTACATCAATATTGTCTTTAACTGCGAATGGAATTCCATATAACGGAAATTGCTTATAAATATTCTCTATGTCATGAGTATCGACTTGAAGATCTTCAATCTGTTGTTTGATTTGCTCAGCAGTCGCAATTGAAATCCATGCATTGTCCTGCGGATCGAAGTCACTCACTAAGTCACACAATTTTTCGATATTAATTTCACCAGTTTGGTAAGCCCGTTGCCAATCAATAATCGTCCAGCCACTCATTTTTTCTAAGTACATTGTTTGAATCCCATCTTGTATACAAGTTTGAGTTACATTTGCAGGATTCATGCCAAAAACTAACCATCTGTTTTTTATATTCTTTTTATATATGTGAGACTGACATGCAATAATTTAGATCAAATTTTTCAATCAAAATGCAAGCATGCTATTTATGAGTGCAATATAGAATGGTTTATAAAATGGGTACTCTGCTTAAGCAGCTTCACCCACTTGGTGATCTAAATAGATTGAAGTCCGTAACAGTCAACTGCTTTGTACAGTGAGTCAGCATAGTCTTTACGCTCTTTTAAAAAGCTCATGGTTTTTTATGATTTAACTTATTTTATCGTGGCGATCTTTTACGTTTTTTATGCGTTTTTCTACATGTTTTTATTTTTCTTATGCAGAGGAATATACCGATGTACGCTCTAAATATTAACCTTATATTTTAATTGCCGCTTCTCTATAAGCATTATGTAAGCAATTCAATAAAAAATGCACATTAAATTTTTACGTAAAAAATAATAATATATGCAAGACTCGTCCTACGCCTACATATGACAACAGCTCTATTTTATCAAGGAGAATGCGATGGTTAAGCTCAGTGGTCAGTTAATCTGTGTTTCTGAAGAAGAATTAAATATCGTAATCAAGTGTCTTCCAGAACATATCAAGTTAACCAGACAAGAACAAGGTTGTGTTTCTTTTGAGGTTAAACAAAGTCAAAATCCCTTAATTTGGGACGTGCATGAAGTGTTTGAGAATCGACAAAGCTTTG
>Ga0207655_1001767_pt1 | contig 18885 bp, 24 predicted proteins | sample KBSM44metaG_FD_184398 | JGI IMG/M metagenome (GOLD analysis project Ga0207655, IMG submission 184398) | Miscanthus rhizosphere microbial communities from Kellogg Biological Station, Michigan, USA - KBS M4-4 metaG (SPAdes) (version 2) | ecosystem: Host-associated > Plants > Roots > Rhizosphere >...
CCCACAGCAGGTGAAGCAGCCCCAGCAGGCGCATTGAGGGCCGACGCTTACGCTTCACCGGTTCATCAACAGACACGTCTTCAGCCGGTTTTACCTCTGACTGCGCCTTTTTCTGCAGGCCGGTAGGCAGCCTGACAACGATGGTTCCGTCCGCAGCGGCGCGGACCGCATCGCCCTGATAAATCTCCGCATACCGTTCGTCTGACCATACCGAATAAAAACGGCAGTCCGGCTTGTGTTCGTTACCTGTAAAGGCATATGAAGAGAGCCAGCAGCGTTCAGTCTCCTGAGAGTAATGCACCTTCAGGCGGCGTCTTACGGGGTCGGTCTCTGCCGGCAGGCAGCTGCAGGTGACCACCGTGGTCTTTTTGTTGTCGCGGGCGTGCTTCAGCCAGCGCTGCCAGGTCCCGGTTTCCTCCTGCTGGAAGGCCTCACTGGCGTCCCGCTCACCGCGCTGTCCCCGGAAATGCACCGCGTAGGTTTTCTTTTTTGCCATTCCCGTTTCTCCCGTCCGGAATTACGTTTCGCTGCCGCACCGGAAATCACACATTTATTTATCCTGACACGTCACCGGCGTGGATTCATCCCACAGTCTTTCGAATTCTGCGTCATATTCAGCAGCAACCGCTTTATTATCAAAAACTGCCAGCGCATTTTCCGCATTCCGCTTTTCAGCCGATGAGGTGTAATTAAACGACCCGGTTTCCGTATTCACTCCGTCGGCCACAATAAACTTGTTGTGCATGATGTTGTACCGGTCGTCCGTCCGGACCGGCACCCCGCTGCAGGCCAGCAGAGAGACTAGCGAATAACGGTCGTGGCTGACCTTCTCATCCGCAACCACGCGGACCGCCACGCCCCGCTGTGACTGGCTTATCAGCGCATCTGCGACGGGCCTGCTGGTGAATTCATAGGCCGCGACGTCCAGCGTTTTCCCTGCCCCCGCGATGAGGTTCAGGATAAGACGCTGCGCGCTTCCGCCCGGCGAGAAACCCACGGCGATATTGTCTCCTGCGGACGCAGAAACGCTGAATACGGCAGACAAAATAAATAAACTTCCCCGCATAAGTTTCATTATTTATTCTTTTCCTGACAGAAAATCAGAATGGTATTATGCCCCCGTTCCGTCGCGGAATAACAGCGCACAGACACAGTAAATATTAATCTAATACAGCAGGCATTCTCGATCTGAGTTTCATTCTGCGTCAGAACATAAAAGGGGTGGCCGTGTTATACATGACGTTGTGTCTTTTCCTGATGATGATGAGCCTGCATGAACTTTTCTGCCTACGTCATGCCGCAGCGGAAGTCAGGGCCGGAACCGTTCTGCTGGCATCGGCCATTATTCTGCTCCCCCTGACGCTGGTAGCACCGGTTCTGGCAGGGTTCTGGACGGCCGGAATGGAAATCACGCGGCACACCCTGGATGAGGTGGCCATAACGGCCCAGTGGACAGGAGTGGCGGGAGCGGCCTTCCTGAGCGGCCTCTACTTCATGCTGGCCCGGCGAGCCAGCAGGCGTTTCTGGTACACCGGCGCTTTCATTGCCTCGGCGCTGCTGGCGTTCATCTTCTCCAACAGTCTGTGGTTTGTGTCGCAGAAAGACGCCGCCATCGCGTCGCCCGTGCTGCTGGGAGAGGGTGAGGAAGACTGCGACGCGCAGGCTTTACTGGTACGTTATCACCCGGATGCCCCGTCTGACTGGCGCTGTCCCACCGGCGTGGTGCTGATGGGCGAATCCTCGCATCCTTTCCTGCCCTGGCCGGACTACCGGCAGGGCAAAAGCCGTCAGATGAGCGACAACATCAACGCACTGATAAAGAATGCGCAGGCGAACTCGGGCGCGAAGCCCGGCTAAGGCTTCCGTCCCGGATCATTCTTTTGGCTCTTTGTGATAAACAGGATCGTTTCCGCCCGGCAGCTTCAGCGAAAGGTTGCGGTAATACGCCAGTCGTTCCCTGAAGTAGTCTCTCAGTTCTTCGGGCTGCTGATGCTCAACCTGGGCAGGAACGACAGGGAGGTTGAGCCGTTCCCGGTAAGCGACACCTGACGCGGCCAGGTCCACATTAACTTTATCCCGTTCGGCCCTTTCTCTGGCGGCCAGATTATGTGACATGGTAACTCCTCCCGAGATCAGTATACCGCACTATCCTTAATCATAACGACGGAGGTCATTATGTGTGGACGGTTTGCGCAGTACAGCTGCAGAGACGGGTATTTTGAAGCCGCAGGTATCTTACCGGAAGAACTGCCTTTCGACAGTGCCCCTTGGGGCGGTACAACGTTGCGCCAGGAACGCGCGTAATGCTGCTGAATCAGCGGGAAGGGCAGCTTTATTTTGAGCCGGTATTCTGGGGTTATAAGCCGGACAGGTGGCACAAGGCCATGCTGATTAACGCCAGAGGGGAAACGGCCGCCTCCGGCAGAATCTTTAAGCCGCTGTGGCAGCACGGCAGGGCAGTCGTGCCGGCAAATGGCTGGTTTGAATGGGCCCGGACGGATGACGGCAAGCAGCCGTATTTTATCTATCACCGTTCACGGCAGCCGCTTTTCTTCGCGGCGATCGGCAAAGCGCCCTTTAATCAGGAGCATGGCCACGAGGGATTTGTCATCGTGACGGCCGGGAGTAATCAGGGAATGGCTGAGCGAAGACACCAGTGCAGAAAGAGCCAGTGAAATAGCACATGAGTGTGCTCTGCCAGAGAGCGACTTTAAATGGCATAAAGTGGATAATGCAGTAGGAAACATACATAACCAGGGAAAGGTGCTGACAGAGCCGGTTTGAATGCGTTTTGTCTCCATACCGGCAGTAACGTTGATCAATTCACCTGGTAAAAATGAATAAAACTGACTGGCTCATGAGATTTCGCCGCTGCCGTTCAGCGGAGACGCTTGAAACCGTGTATGAACATCTGATGTATTCAGACCACACTGAAGAACAGTATGAAATCACCCGTGCCTACGATCACCGTAAGGCAGAACTGGCCACAGGTAAGCTGTATGACCGTGTTCCTGCTCATGTCTGGAAATTCGTAGAGTGAACCTGCCATAAAAGCTTTTCATCAGAAACTGTCTCAGCGAATACAAATTTTTTGTGTTCGCTGAGACAGTTGAACAAGCCGAAGGCGCGTTAGTGACCTTCAAAAGCTTTATCCACATTTCCACAGGCTAGATCCAATAATTATCCTTATAAGATCCATTTTAGATCCAAACAGATCCCGTTTTATCTGAGACCAGTTGTGCCGCGGCTTCCAGAGGATTTGCATGTGTCGTAACATGTAAAGTATGTGTGGTGACATGCAAAACATGTGTGACAGCATGAGCATACTGTGTCATAACATGCAGAAAAATGTGTCGTATCATGATCAGTGTTCAAAGCGTGAGTTGAATCATGGACGCTGTGTATAAAGAGGATAATGCATTGACTGATAATAATTTTTTCCATGATTCTTTACTCGCTTCAGTAGACGATGAAAAGAAAGTATTAACAGTTACGAGCACGTCCTCAGTTCAACCTGCCATTCTTCTCCGACTGGGTGTCTTCGTTCCAAATACTCGTGCGCTAAAAAAAGGGTCGGAGCATATTATTGATGTATCAGAACCCTTCTCCTCACTCGAATTCGCACGTCAGGAAGGCTATAACGACATTCAGATCAGAGGAGAACGTCTGAACATCACTTCCGATTTTAGTGTATGGATGGGGGTGATTGGTGCATTCAGTAAATATGGGCGAGACAGTAACGAAATAACCTTACCTTTCAAAGAGTTTGCACATCTTTGCCAATATGATTCGCGTCAGATAAATCACAGGCTTCGCGATCAAATTTTTGATTCTCTCGCAAAATTAGGTACGAAAGTTGTTCAATTTAAACGCAGAGAGGGTACTGGCAAAATGTTTTTTACTCAGTTGCTCAAGACTGCATTGCTGGATCGAGATAAAGATACTGTAACGCTGGAAGCTGATGAAAGGTTGTGGGAACTTTATGAAATTGACTACACCATACTGCTGCGTAAAAGACCTTATAACTACCTGAAAGGTAAGGAAGTTGCCCAAACTCTTTACACCTACATAGCCAGTTTGCCTGATAATCCTGCCCCTGTCTCTTTTACTCGAATCCGTGAACGCCTCCTGTTGACATCCCCTGTACCTGAACAAAACAGACTTATCAAAAATGCTCTTATGGCCATGAATAAAATAGGCTATATCGAGTACAGCGTCGTTAAAAAAGGAAGAGAATCTTACCTGTTCATTCATAAAAGAAACAAAAAACTCAAGGAGTTATACGAAAAAGATGTGTCGTAACATGTTTCATACTTATGTAGTGCCTTGAACCGGGCCCGGACCACCTAAAAATGTGTCATAGCATGTTGATGCGCGACTTTTAGCATGCTGTGACACATCTTTTGATGTTGTTTGCATGTTATGGCACATATTTATTGCATACGCACACCTTTAAATCATACTTTTCTTCGTCTGACATGTCAGAACCCACGTTAAGTCCCAAAACAGCATGCTACGACACATGATTGCAGCCTGAGCATGACATGACACACTTTTCGTTGAAGTAAAATCACTACCTTTTAGTTTTTGATCGATTTGATAATCTTCAGCCTGCCTCACAACGGGCTTTGCTAACTGGAGGAAAGATGTTGAGGTCAAGGAAAATTACAAGAAATTTTTCTGATGGAGATTCAAGACCCATTAGCAAACATATCCTTATCAGAAATATATTTTTGATTTATATTACCCTTTATTTTTTTATCTTTTTTTTTGAATTGTTAAGTATTTCTTTTGGTTTTGATTGTGTTATTTCTTTGAGTGATTTATTTGATACTGTTCCTTACGTAACTCCAGTTTATATATTTTCTGTTTTAGCTAAAGCGATTTGCTTTAGTCGGCAAGTTAAAAATAATACTATTCGCAATATTAAGTTCACAACTAAAAGATTTACGCAATCCATATCGGATTCTTGTTGTCCCAATGAGAAAATCTTGGCTCGAAATATTGGTATTAAGTTAAGGGCAGATATTAACCCTCATGAATATAAATTATGACAGATGAACTTATTCAGTATGTCCTCAACGAAGGTTTCACAAACAATTAATCATTTATATTTCGTTTTTTATCTATGAAAAAAATCAAAAATATATGATTGGTCAACTTTTAGACCGACATATGGTATGTAGCGTTCGTACTAATTTATCATTAAAAAATACATTTTTACTTAAATGGTACATTCCCGCTATAATGGCTTTGAGATTAAAGCTGCCAGCTATACGTGATCGTGAGGCCGAAATCGTTATCAGGCACTCTAAAGCATGATGTAGTCAAACAGAAACTGAGGTGAAATTCTATGTTAGTACAGACAAAAGAGATTTCAGTTAACGAGATTACTGGAAAATGGGTTCAGGAAGAAATTTCTCGGTCAGGCTTGCAAATAGGTGATGCTATCAGGACAGATCTTCTAGACTTAGAAGCTCGCAATATTGAAAGTCCTTTGAAAATTATTTATCATCTTAACCAGAAAGTTAAAAACAGAGATGACGGCTTAGTTAATGTTGAACCGCTTATTCATCTGGCTAAGAGGATAGTTGGAGCTTGTTCTCTCATTGATAACGAACAGGATATTAACAGCCCTTTTATCACTGGGTTTAAATATAATTCTGCCACATTTGAAATGGATAAAGTTCGGGTCCCAGTTGGGCAGGTACTTTATTTTTCAAAAAATTTATTTACTATACCACATCGTATAAATAAAGTAGGTGACGCATACATGATACTAAATGATAATAATAAAACCGAATTTACATTAATTCAAAGTAAAAGCAAAGATACTCCAGACTATCTTCTCGATTGTTATATTAAAAGTGCAGAAAGTGTTTTCGCTGCGTGTATTAAAAGATAGTTTTTTATGTTAAAAGCAATTTTAATTTTTTAATAAGGATGTGTTCTATGTCCTCTTTGAAGCTTATACATGAAACCTCACCTTATGCGGCTAGGAATATAATTCAAACTCGTAGATTTATAGTTTCTGACATTTTAAGCGACTCTGGTTTAAACGTTAAAATTATTAATCATCCAAAAGGAAACGCGTGGGCGCGACAAGCAAAATATACGGGAGCAGAGCTAGTCTTTGAGTGGACCGGGCCTGTCTCAACTGAATTATCCGAGCATGGCTATGAACCTGGCATCTTGTATGACCACTATTCACACAGGGGCTTCATTCCTGTTGGAACGATGTCGCATTTGTATTTGGTTGATGTGCACCTGAAAGGAGATGTCTCTTGGCATACAGTTTTGCAAAAACCCCAGTTTAAGCTCTTTAGGCCTGATGGGTGGTTGGCTTGGGTGCAGAGCAAACACCCCAGATGGTTGGATCAAGCCGTTCTAGAGTTTCAAGATGAAATTGAAAATATCGTAAAAAACCGCGAGCCATTCAAAATTGTTTTCCCAGATATTTGTGGTTATGAGTCTACTTTGAGAAGAAGATTCCCGAACATACCTAAAGAGTTGTAAAGGAATCTTACTTCTAATACAGATTTAACTGGGTGGCCTATTACATAACCAGGGAGTTAACATTGAGGTTTGTTAAGTTGATTCATATCATTGATTTAAAAATGAATTTTTCATAAACACCTTTTATGCCTCTATTTGATAATTTTTTTTGATAGTCCATCATGTTAGCTGTAAACGGTGTTTTCTCCATTTTATGGATGACCCTGCTTATGCTGCTGGCAATGTCTAACAAAAAATACTACCCCGTATTCCCTTTATTGTTGGCTTTAAACTAAAAGTGTCTGCATTGATTGATGTTTGAATTAAAATGACGGGCTTATCAAGTGTCTTTTAAGAACTGTAGAACTGTCAAAGTATTGCTCTGACAGTTACAATATTTTAATGTTTACTGATTAGACGATGAGGCTACAGGAGAAAGCAATGGACGCTAAAATGCTCGCCAGTTCAATCGTATCGGGCGTGGTTTCTGTACCTATGGACTTCTATCTAGGACTTGAGCGAACCTTTCAGGATTTGGACCTGTCTGATGGAGGCCGACGCACCCAGTCACGCAATATGCATGATGACGTCCGCGTGGGACGTGCTGTTTATAACGCCTTCAAGAACAGAAACGAGATAGCTAAAATTGTTAAGATCATCATCGATGATACTCTGCAATACCTCCCCGAACCCGCACTTCGCAAGGTTTATGACAAACTGATTGGTAGCGCAACTTCAATGACTAGCAGGACGGCTACTCAACTGACATTGTCTTCTTACCTGGGTTCAAAGGTTGTCAGTGGGGTCATGCTTTCATTTATATCCCGTGTGGCACTCCGGGGACTAACCGGTGGCTTGACTGGCGGCGTTATCGCCCAGGGCGTTATTTCACGTGCCTGTGAGGCATCCCGACGGCTTCAGATGCAAAACCCTGAGCTATGGCGCAAACTGAGGGTTAACGACTACGACATGCTATATTTCATGTTTGAAGAACCGCTGCAGAACTTCATTAAAATGGGTGAAATGTTACGTAAAAACCCCTCCGCTTCCAGAGAATTTATCAATGCTATCGAAAATTATTAGACTTATTCGTAAGCTCATCGCCGAAGTATCCGGTGGTCTAGTACTGATGGCTATGGTGGTCGGTATATTTCTGGCAGCCACGCTTAATGAAGGTGCCATGCGCATTATAGGTCCGCTGCTTGTCCTCTTAGCGGGACTGATTGTTTACGGTCTAACTCATCTGATTGCTGAAAAGCCAGACCGTCGTTAACATTTAAGTAACATAAGTTACTAAACAACATTCGCGAGAACTCATGAGTACAAACCTGATATTTAACCAACATCCTGCACTAGCCTCCTGCGGAATTTGTCAAATAGGGCGAGAGTATGGCGGGTTCGGCGACAAGGTTTGCTACTTTTCAGTCGGATTGAAAGACGGCAATTTCGCCTGGATGAAATTGTCGCTGTGGCAATATTCTGATAAATGGGTCGTGATCGTTCGTAAACGTCCGTTCCTTAATGCATGGGCACGGTCTGGTGATGAACCACAGCTCGCAGCTGGCGATGAAAAAGTGTGGAGAAATGATTATAAGTTTTTTCGCGCGGAGAAAGGTTTTTCTCACGGATATCAAAACCCTGTGCCACTTGCATTGTGCGATGCACATTATGTAATAGAAAAAGGGTTACCCGTGCTCCGTACGGGTTTTACAGATGGTGTAACGCGAACAATATGGCTTATGGCCAACGGTGCGGAAAGTTTCCCAGTTAGCGTATCCTCAGAAAGTGATGCTCGAGTGTTGTTCCGGGGCGCAGGTGACAGAACAACTGAACCGCTTTCAGTCTCTTTCCTGTCTTCACTGTGCTAATTATACAGGGTTTTACCTTGTAGGCTGAAAAGGCAGCAGGTGAAATAGCAAAAAAATATGAGAAAACAAGTAAAAAGCTACAGTCTGGTATGGCCTCAGGAGATGTGGTATGAGAATCTATGATAAACTAACACTATCTATATCATTGCTAAGTCTCTCTGTAAGTATTTTTGTGGCATATAAACAATTCGAACCAGTCAAAGACACTCTTACCATTGAAGGAAATCTGGGTTTTAGCAAAGAAACGCCCCTCAGCGAAGTTTACAAAAAAAGCATGTTGACGACTTTTTTCGGAAAAAATAAAACCCTGGCTGGTCCCTTTGTTTTAAAGCTTACGCTATCAAATAACTTAAGCAGGACGGTATCCGTCAAGAATGTTAATGTTACTACTGTCCTTAATGACAAATGGACGTTTGTTAATTCAACCATTAGAAATGAAGATAAGGATAAAATCCAAAGGATTGTAAAAATTGAAGGCAACGGAGTAGAACGAGTTTTTTATCAGGTCAACCTTCCAATTCTTATGACTGTTCAAACGAGAAGTTGTTTGGATAATAATTCTGGAGAAAAGGGATTCAACGCAGCAATTGATAAATGCTATTATGATAAAAATCTAGATATTTTCGGGAATGAAATAAAATACATCAAACATGGAGATACTAAGATATTACTAGCATCTAAACTTGAATCATTACCGTCGGTCAAAGTTAGGCTTACAACAGGTGACAATACCGTAATTGAGAAAATAATTGGCTTTGAGGGGTTAGTCCCAACTTTTTGAGGTAAAATTGCGATATGAAGCACCATTAAAGGAAAAAGAGAACACAGGTTAATTAGCCGTTCGTTTTTTCATCTCTGATTAAAAACCGGGTTTTAGCACAGAATGCATTGCACGAAAACTGCCGCATAATAGCTCCGCGAATTTCTAAGAATTCACGTAGCGTTGTCTTTAACAGCCGATTTTCTGTACTTCATTTTCAAATTTACTAACCAGACTTATACCCGTTCATGCGAATTGACATTGGCAATGTAAAGAAAATTGATTGCGCCTGACCTGCTCCCCGTTATTCACAGTCAGCGTTTCTGACTACGTTAAATATTTTAACGTGGCTACAGCTGTGGCCAGCCGAGACGTCAAGTCGGGTGTAAAGCCGCTGGGCGAGTCTACCGTGACGTTTTACCCCAAAGACGGTGAGTTTGAGCAGGTTACGCGTCCGTGGCTCTCTGAGGCTAGCATGAAACGTGGGCGAGGATCTTGGCAAATCGAGTTCAACTACAAAGTTATGCTTTTCCTGGTTGGCCTTTCATCGCAATTCACGACCTATTCCCTTTACGACTGTGGCCAGCTGAACAGTGTCAAAGTCATCCGCCTCTATGAGAGCCTGTGTCAGTTTCGAAGCTCTGGTACCTGGATTACCGATCATAAATGGCTCTGTGAGCAGTTTATGCTCGCAGAATCTCAAAAAACGAATAAGGCTGAAATGAAACGCACGTTCCTTGAGCCGGCAATCAAGAAAACCAACGAGAAGACGCCTCTCAAAGTCTCTTACAAGACGCTTGATGATGGTAGATTTCTGTTGCGCGTGCTCGATTAACTTCTGACTAATGGGTAACAGGTCAAGTTTAAATTACTGTTTTTCATGTGTTTAAAGTTGATGCTTTTCGCACTTCCATTACAGGCTTGTTTCTACTGAAAGACCTGCGAATGTTGATGTGATTCCCATCTGTGCCCGGCTACAGATTTCAATGACAGTTTTTTGAAAAGCCTGATATCTGCCGATGGCGTGTTGTTGATGCCTTCCCCACACCAGTTTCGTCCATGACTTGATGCTTTTCGCATATGTTGGTTCATTGAACCATTATCACCTAACCTTGTGCAGGTGACGGGGAGAATCTGAGGATGTTGACCCTTTTCCCACAAGTAAACAGTTAGCAAGTTGATGCCTTTCCCATACCTTCCCCCGTAGGATGAAGTTGACGCATTTCCCATAAGCAAACTGCTCAGTGAAGTTGACACGTTTCCCATACTGGGGAGAGTCGAAGAAGTTGATGTTTTTCCCATACCAGAATTATTCGTGAATAACAGCGCCTTCCAAAGCCTGTTTGCAATGATGATGTCATCCATAAATTTGGGTTCATACAGATTAATATTTTACTCGCAAAAGTGAATTGCTGAGAGTGTGTTTCAACTATAAGAGAAAACATAAAAAATATTGGGAGTTTGAGGTTTCCGTAGTTAACTGTCGCTACAAATGAGGTATTCTTTATCAGACTGAAACCAGGGGAGACAATAATGTGAATGCACGGGATTTCGAAAGTTTTGCTGAACCTGAACCATCAAAAAAAAACGGGACTGCTAAACGGGAAAGGGTCTGCAAGAAAGAGCTCAGGCGCAATGTTTTTCTGACTTGGTCGCTGATTTATAGCGTTTTTTTCTGTTCCTGGTTAGGTTTTTTTTCTGTATGCACTGACATCTCTGACGGCTATGTTGATGTATCAGTTGTGTCAGTTCGTTCGATATTGTTGACGACGTTTGTTTTACTTTTACTTCCCATTATTTATTACTTAGGTGTATTCAAAACTCTCAGGGAGGGTAGCTATTTCACTGCGCAACCTTCGGACGGAATTATTTTTAAATTGTGGAGCAGAAAAGCGTACAGAGTGGGGCGATACTATGTGGGCCTGAAACTTCAGGCTATCGTCGGGAATGAAATGTGGGGAAAGGTAATTTCAAAATTATTCAAATTTGTTAAAGACGAGAGTCATAAACGGGGCTGCCCGATAATTATTCGTTCGCACATCTTAATGGTTCCACGCTTCCGTAAGCAGCTTACTAAGCATCTAGACTCTGCGGATATGATTTACAGTGTGAGTACTGGTTTACCGCTTCAGTCTACAGTCAAACTGAAATGGATTACCGCTTCGGTGGTTGCACTTACCGGTAAGATACCGACTATGTACGCCCATGAAGCAGAAATCGTGGTTTTTCCGTCAAATCGCACCCACCTGATGCCGACTTTTCCAGATGGAACGTCGAAACAATTCAAAAGATTCACAGCGTTATGACGGTTTACCAGCATCGCTGGATTTTTACTGGGCAAACCGGATGGTAATGCACTTGCATTGCACAATGCATTTGCATTATACTCGCCCTGCATGTCATGGATGTATGCAACCGATGCCCGGTACTGGGGTGACAACAGGTCATCCTCTTCTGGGTACGAATTGAATTGAGCTCTTGCTGATCATGGAAAGCGTCCAGCAGAGATCCTCTTATATAATGCCGAAAGGCGTTAACGCCCGGCAGTATCAAAGCAATCTGATACCGGGCCCACGTTGGCAACAACGAAGTTGAACTCATGATTGTCGTCAAAAATATCGGTCGCCACAGCAAGTGCCCGCCGGTAAACGTACACAGTTCAGAGTTAAGAGGTTTATAGAATGGTTGATAACTTTAGAATGGCGGACGTGTCACTGCGTGCTGAGTCCCGACTCACTGAACGTAGTCAGACAACGATCCCTGCAGTGATACGCGACGCTTTGCATCTGAAGCCCGGCGAGTATATTCATTACACTCTCCTGGCTGGCGGCAAAGTTATTATGTCCCGGAATGAAGAAGAACAAGACGACCCTGTTGTGTCTCAGTTCCTCAATTTTCTAGAGAATGACATGATGAAAAACCCGCAAGATATTCACCAGGTGCCAACCGCATTCTGGGCGGGCATTCAGACACTCACTGCAGGAGTTGAAGTCGATTTGGACGCGCCGCTTACTGACGATTAATTTTACAGTAAGAGAGAGGGCGCATGGAAAGTTTAGAACTGAATGGCTGGAAAATCTGTTTTCATGATTGTTTCCTGAAGCAGATTAGTTCACTGGCACAATATGTGGCGGAACTGCAAAAATCCCAACCTGACGATTATCAACGCAAGAGGGAGACAAAGCTTCTGGCAGCGATTGAAAAGGTCATAAAGGACAAAATATCAGTTAATCCTCTTGATACGCAGTTTCGGCAAGGTGCCACCCTTGGCCATAATAACAAGCACTGGTTCCGGGCAAAGTTTATGCAGCAGTTCAGGCTGTTTTTTCGCTGCAGTGAGGAACATAAAACAATCATAATTTGCTGGGTAAACGATTTCGATACCCTGCGTGCTTACGGTTCTAAAAACGACGCCTACAGAGTATTTGCCTCAATGCTTAAAGCAGGTAATCCGCCTGATGACTGGGAAGAGCTTATGAGCCAGACCAAATCGGCAGGCTCAGTTCCGGGTTTTCTGCAGAAGCAGGAATAGTTAAGTATGACTTTCAGGTTCCTGGCCCCGGGTCAACAAACCCGGGCGAGCCTGCAACTGTCTGCTTTGCCAAAATCTATATTGCTAAGGCGGCGGTTCCATCAATTGCTCAATCGCGAACATGAGAGCGGGTTCAATCTCATCACTTCGTTCCATACGTGCTCTTAGCAAAAGTATAAGATCACGTTTGATCTCTTCGCGGCTGATTATGTCGCCATCACTCGCTTTTCTCAGACAAACCATGCCTGCCAGTCTGCACGCTTCCCGGTAAGTGGACTGAACTTCGTCATCATCAACGTGCTGCATGAGAATATCTCCTGCACTGAATCAGGTTTTATGCGCGACAGCGCATGAAGGCGCCAGCTGATGCCCGCTAGGGTGAACTGGCCAAATGGCGCCGTTAGCCCGGCGAAGCCGGTTACGGTTTGATAGATTCTGCCTGCCCCCAACCCTTTCCTTGTATCTAACCATACGTGGTGATTAGCTACCACCACTGAAGCAGAGTGAGCCGGTCCCTTCCCTGAGGACGGTTTAAATACCGATCCTGCCTGGCAGAACATGGCCCTCCGCTTCACCTTTCACGCCAGCACATCAGGTTGAACGGTTACCAGGAGCACGACTCCGAATGTACAAGGCGAAAAGGCGTGACGGTTAATGTGAGAGGAGTGAAACCATGTTTCCAGTCGGTATTGATGTCAGTAAAGAAACGCTCGACCTCTGTATGCTTTATGACGGCATGAAAGGTCGCGTCAAAACACGAAATATCCGCAACGACAGCAGCGCGGTTGCGCACCCACTTCGCTGGCTCAGGCTTCAGCACTGCGGTCCGGAGGATGTTCATGTGGTGATGGAGGCCACCGGCGTGTATCACGAACGGCTGGCCACGGCCCTGCACGATGCGGGCTTTTATGTGTCTCTGGCCAACCCTCACCGCAGCCGGGAGTTTGCCCGAGGCATGGGGATGATGACCAAAACGGACAAGGTGGATGCGTATATGCTGGCCTGTTATGCACTGCTGAAAAAACCGCACCGGTGGGAGCCTCCCGCAGCTGATATCAGACATCTCAGCGCACTTCTGCGCCGGCGGGATGTAATACTCGCTGACGCCGTGCGTGAGGAAAACCGGCTCGAAAAATACCAGTCTACCCGTTCATACTCTGGCTAGAGGATCACATCTCCATATTGATGATTTGGTCGTAGATGAGGCATCAAGAAGTGCGGGTATAGGGAAAAAACTGCTGGATTTTGCCACCACTGAATCAGAAAGCAGGGATATGAACTTCGTGTTCCTCGATGCCCGACAGCAGGCGATACCATTTTATGAACGTAATGGTTTTGCGGCTCACACTTCACCTTCAATGAAAAAGCCTCTCCGATAAAACCAAAGAGCCTGTTCCTGGGCGTTTACAGGGTTGCGAACAATAATGCCCGGGAACTCTGATTTAACATAATAGTTCTCTGCCGCACCCTCGCAGGGGCCCTCAGCGCCATTCTGCGGCGAATGGGCCTTTGACTGTCCATATTCCTGAAAAGCGTGCCTGATGATTTCTGCGCGCCTGCATGATTATGTAGTAAAAGTTATTCTCCATGAATTAGTGCATAAAGATGCTGAAAACGTCCGCTTCTGGCACAAGGCGGACGGACGGCGCTTAAGGTCCGCTATGAGCGATCTGAGAACATTACTTACTGCATTTTGTGTGAATCAATGAAGGACAGGTCTCAAACAGAATGTAAATTCGCAACAAAAAATTGATTATGTGAAACGATATGTGCAGTATCCGTATCATTTTGAGTCTATATTGAATCATGTTATCTAAAAACCGTCACGAAAGAGGGAACGATGGACTTTCTGTCTGAAGTTTTGAAAATTATTGAGGGTGCTACAAAGGCAAATGCCTCGATGGCGAGCAGTTATGCAGGTCTGCTTGCTGATAAACTTGAAAAGGCAGGGGAGTTTAAGCAGGCTAGGATGATCAGGGAACGTCTTCAAAGAGCTCCACAGGCTCTGGCTGGTGCGCAGAGAGCAGGAGGTGGTATATCGCCAAATTCACTTCCTGTCGATTCTGAAAGCCGTCTCAGCACAGTGGATGTAAGTTATCCGGATCTGTCTGAGAAGCAATTAGTTTTGCCTAGTGCAGTTGAAGCACGAGTGAATGAGTTCGTTGTGAACATCGAGCGCTTTGATGAGTTTCTCCGTGCCGATTCTGCTTTACCTAATCGGATGTTGATTTATGGTAATCCAGGCACAGGAAAAACAATGCTGGCCCGCAAAATCGCTGGTCGGCTTGGTATCCCGCTCCTGACAGTTCGATGCGACACTTTGATGAGCAGTATGCTCGGTCAAACTAGCAAAAATTTACGGCAGGTCTTTGAGTATGCTACACAGTTACCCTGCGTAATTTTTCTGGATGAATTTGACGCACTGGCCAGTGCGCGTGGAAATGAGAGGGACATTGGAGAGCTGCAACGTGTAGTGATATCTCTGTTACAAAACATTGATAGTTTGTCAGCCGAACAGATAGTGATTGCATCAACAAATCATGAGCAATTACTTGATCCAGCAATCTGGCGTCGTTTCAGCTTTTGCATATCAATGCCTATGCCAGGACTTGCACAAAGAGAGCAAATCTGGAAGGTGAAACTTCATAGTATGTTGAATCCGGCTATCAATCTGCATGATCTGGCCAAAAAATCAGACTTACTTTCAGGTTCGGTTATTGAACAGGTATGTCTGGACTCGCGTCGCGATGCTGTTATTGATGGTGAGAAATACGTCAACATTGCTAAATTGTATCGCAGGCTATACGTGGCAATAGCGTTGCAGACAGGTAAAAAACTGAACTCCATTGAAGATGAAATTATATGGTTACGGGCTCAGGATACTAAAATATTTTCACTACGGACCCTCGCAACGTTGTATAAATATTCAACGCGAGCAATTGGAAATATCCTGAAGGAGTCAGAAACGTATGAGCCGCAGCGGTCCACCGAGCATTAATGCAAAACCTGCAAACCCAGTATTAAGAATACCCTTTTCCCGGGCCGATTTGGGCGCAATCGAGCCCACGGGTGGAGGGGGAAAGCTACTGGCCGAGGTTACGCCCGAATACAGGCGAAACCTTGTCAGAGAACTCCATCAGACACGAGACTATATTCAGGCCCAGCTTGCAAACCATCCTGGCTCGATGGCAACCTTAGTGCTTAAGCTCCGTGAGAATGGTATAGCCAAAAGTCACAGACCAAATAAGTTAATCAGGGAAGCCGGACTGCAAATAGCCGGCCATGACAAAATTGATGAGATGCTGGTTGCCGTGCATGCCAACAGCCTGCTCTCTTTTGAGTCAGTAATCCTGAACCGTCAAATACAAGAGATTGTTCGTAACCTGAGTGCGGTTGAGCATATAGAAGCATGGGATGACACTAGGAAGGTTCCAGAAGGACTAGATGTTCTCCTGACTGCAGAAAGCTTATTGGTCAGATTATTCAATTATTCAGGTGAGGATGCCAGTCGGGCTAATTACAGCAGCATCATGAACCTAATTGACGGCTCCTCCCTTGATCCCCAGCTAATAACGCAAAGCAGAGGCTCTCCAGTTATAAGACTCACAGGGATACAGGATGGAGACCGGCATATCATAAGGATGCTGGCTTCTCACCCGGGTGTTCGTTCAATTACCATCGAACCCATTTACCGGTCAATCCCTGTTAATGCCGCTGGTGCACAAGGCGGTCAGATCACTGATTTTCCGCCACCGCCCCCGGGTTTACCTACCGTCGCCGTTTTCGATACCGGCGTCAGCCCTGCTGCTGCCTCAATACGTTCATGGGTCACAAGTAATGAGACTTATGTTCTGTATCCGGATACCCGTTACGAACATGGAACAATGGTGGCTTCGCTCGTGGCCGGGGGTAAGTTTTTCAATGGCATGCATCCATGGATACCTTCAACTCCCTGCATTGTTCACGACGTGTGTGCTCTGGAAGAAGGCGGGTCTTTAGTCTCTGATCTTGAGACCCGGCTTGAGGATGCGCTCGTAAATCGCCCGGATATAAAAGTCTGGAACCTGTCGCTTGGTGGAAGTGCATGCCATCGACACCTGTTCAGTGAGTTTGCCATGACACTGGACAGATTGAGCGATCAGTATGGCGTTTTATTTGTAGTCGCTGCTGGAAATTACACGGATCAACCACGCAGAAACTGGCCCGAGCCGTCTGAACTTGATGGTGCAGACCTTGTTTCATCACCGGGTGAAGCCGTGCGGGTTCTTACTGTAGGATCTGTCGCGCACACAGAGTCTGCGGGGGCGCTAAATTCTATTGGCACTCCTGCTGCCTATTCCCGACGGGGACCGGGGCCGGTGTTTACGCCAAAACCTGATGTTATCCATGCGGGAGGTGGAGTTCACTCCCCATGGGATATCGGTGATAGCAGCCTGAGGGTTCTTGGTCCCGATAACCACTTGACAGCAAGCTTTGGTACCAGTTTCGCGTCTCCTATTGTGGCGAGTATCGCAGCGCATACCTGGCAGAAAATAGCGACATCAGCAGACTTTAACGCCACCCCTTCGCTTGTGAAAGCGTTGCTCATTCATTCTGCACAGCTGTCATCCCCTGATTATTCTGCCATTGAAAGGCGCTATTATGGATCTGGCTTGCCCCAAGAAGTCATAAACACGCTGCATGACACAGACGACAGATTCACACTGATTTTTCAGACGCAGTTAATTCCGGGCATGCGCTGGCGTAAAGAAAACTACCCTATACCGGCCTCTTTGATTCGAGATGATAAATTTCGCGGGGAGATCATTATTACGGCTGCATACTCGCCTCCCCTAGACCCTAATGCCGGCAGTGAGTACGTTCGTGCTAACGTCGAGATAAGTTTCGGGACTGTTGTTGATAACTCTATAACGGGTAAGGTTCCAATGGAGGGAGAGGAGGGACAGTCCGGTTATGAAAGTGCGCAGGTTGAGTTCGGAGGCAAATGGTCATCTGTAAAAGTGCATCGAAAAGTCTTCCCCCGAGGTACAGCACACGGAAACTGGGCAATTCAGGCGAAAGCGACACTGCGTGCAAATGAACCTGCGCTTCGGGAAGCTTTACCTGTGACCATCGTAGTTACATTGAAGTCACTTGATGGTGATGAACATGTCTATGCTGACGGTGTAAGAGCTTTAAATGCAGCTAACTGGCTTAATATTCCTCTTCCGGTTCGCTTGCCTGTAACGGTCTGAAATAATACGCGGTTCGCCTTGGCAAGTGGGTTGTACCCGTTAACCACAACCTGTCTGGAATCAAATGCGTACCGCGCCTCTGGCGTTTTAGCTTGATAGATTTTGATACTTAGTGAATGTCTCAGGGCTGAATGTGTATGCTGGTATCAATTCGGGGTAATTATCCGGCAAGAAGCTTTGCAGACATGCAGTAAGTGTAGTAAGACTCGGTATGATACCATTTCATCCCTTGAACTGGTCCATTAGCATGCATCCCGGTTCCAGTAGTCAGAACGAAAAAGTTGCGGCGAATCAACTCGACCGCTTCATTGTAATATTCATGGAAACTGTCCCCTTTATCTGTTTTGACTCTGAGGATTAAATAGCCTTCATCGTCTGATATCTCCTCATAAAGAGAAATGAAAGCATTTAAGGTCGCATCGCTTACCTGTGAGAAAGCCTGTATTGCTGCAATCAAATACTGCTCATCATTCCAATGGTTCCTGTAAATAAGTGCCAGAGTTACAAGTCCAATTTTTGAATGTGTCTGGCGTACTGCCTCTAAAATTGCATAAAAACAATTCGAATATGACTCATCCTTGGAAATCCTGCCGAGCAAATCTTGGTCGATATCTGCGTCAGAAATGAACTTTTCAAAGCGTTTTTGTAATTGTTTTTCATAGAAGTTTTGGACGAATTTACCGACCAGACCGATACCCGGAACTCCAGCACCAGCCGCTAGTCCTGCTATGTCACTCCCTGCTTGAACAACTTCTTTGCTCCATTCGAACTTATTTTTGTTCATGATTATAACCTTCATGGATTTGACCTTCTCCCCACAGATTAGTATATCCCAATGTCAGCAACGTCCGCTTCTGGCAAAAAGCGGACGTTCTAACTTAGCTGAAGGTCCGCTGAGAGCGAGAAGCGGACATTGCTAATAGCGTTATGAGTGAATCAACGGGGAGCAGGTCACTCGCAGCGATCAAAGCGCCTGCCAGGTCAGATAGTTTTGCT
>Ga0207655_1001768_pt1 | contig 18885 bp, 15 predicted proteins | sample KBSM44metaG_FD_184398 | JGI IMG/M metagenome (GOLD analysis project Ga0207655, IMG submission 184398) | Miscanthus rhizosphere microbial communities from Kellogg Biological Station, Michigan, USA - KBS M4-4 metaG (SPAdes) (version 2) | ecosystem: Host-associated > Plants > Roots > Rhizosphere >...
TGGATCAGGTCGAGCACCGTCGGGTGTTGCGGGTCGCGGGTCGCACTGACGCAGCCGGGCGGTTTGTGCAGCATGAAGTAGCGGGCCGGTTTACCGACCTGCAGCACTTCGTCGTCGACTTCCACGCGGCTGAACTCGAGAACCTCGGCGTGAGGGTCGCTGACGATAGTTCCGTCGACTCTGACGCGCTTTTCCACCAGCAACAGGCGTACCTGCTTGCGGTTGAAGCGGGGCAGGTTGCTGAGGAAACGGTCAACGCGCATGGCCAGGGATCGGTGGGAAAAGGGCTGCGTATGTTACGTGATCGGCCAGGCGGTTGCTTGCAACTGCGCCTCGACCCGGGCGCAGGCCGGGCACAGGCAGGACTTGTCACGCAGCTCGGCCGGCAGCGTTTCGAACACCGCCGGGTCGATGCTGACGCCGTAGCACCAGCAGGCACGATCGACGGTTCGTGGATCGGCCAGGCTGCAGTCGTTGGAAGCGCCGCAGGCCGGGCAGAGGTCTGGCTTATTCATGAAAGGGTCATTCGGTAATGGCCGGTTTGCTTGGCCCGAGCTGCGCATGATCGTCCCGCAAGCTGCCATGTGCAAGCTAACGCTCGCACATTCCTGAAGGAGCCTTGCCGGTGATCAGGCGATCAACCCAGGCTTTTCAAATACGCCCGCCACCCGCCCAAATGACTGATTTCCACCGCCCCGTCCAACCCATACGGCTCACAGATAAACCCGCTCTCCCAACGCCCATCCGCCAGTTGCACCTTGCCCAATCCCAGTGGAGCGGGAATCCCGGTGAGGAACGACCCCAGCTCACTGCTCGGCAATTCCCATACTTCCACCGCAATCGCCACGCCGCCCTCTTTAACGCGGACCATGCCGGGGCGATACGGTGGGCCGCCGGCCAAGGCATACAGCTGATAATCGGGAGAACTCTGAGTTGTTTCTACCAGCCGCGCTCCACGCTGTTTGAGTTGCCAGTTCAGCGCCAGCCCCTCCAGGTGCGCGCCGCAGACCACCAGTCGTGCCCGGTCATTGTGCGCGATGGCGGCCGGTGCGGGTGACGCCAGGCCCTGCTGACGTTGCAGGGCATCTGCCACGCTCAACAGATACTGATCGGTAAACGCGCGACCAAACAAGGTCACGCCCCATGGCAAACCATTGCCCATCAATCCGCTGGGCACGGCGACGGCAGCGTAATCGAGCAGGTTCATGAAGTTGGTGTAGTAGCCCAGTTCCGAGTTGCGCAGTACCGGTTCGGCGGCAAGTTCCGCCAATGTCACCGGACGGCCAATGGTTGGCGTCAGCACGCAGTCGAGGCCCTCCAATACTCTGTCGCACAGCGCCTTCAAGGCTTGCAGTCGGTAGTGGGCGCGGAAGGTTTGCACGCCGGTCACTGCCGGGGCCTTGGCCAGCACGGCACGAATCACTGGCAATACGGCTTGAGGATTTTGCTCCATCAATTTGCCGGCCACGCTGTAACGCTCGGCCACCCATGGCCCTTCGTAGAGCAACCGCGCCGCTTCAAGGAAGGGCGACAGATCCAGTTCGACCGCTTCACCGCCCAGGGCTTTAAGCTGGTCGATGGCGTCGCCAAACAACAACGGGCCTTCAGGGCAGCCGAAGAACGCCAGGTCCTGCGCACGGGGCACACCGAAACGAAACGCGCGCGGCGTGCCGAAGGCCGAGCCGTCATTCCACAGCGGATTGCTGCGACTGTATTCATCCCGTGGGTCGAGATGAGCGGTCAGTGCCAACAATTGACTGGCTTCCCGGGCTGTGGCCGTAAAGGTCGTGACGCAATCGAGCGTGCGACAGGCCGGAACCACCCCGGCCGTGGAGATCAGCCCTTTGGTGGCTTTCAAACCGACCAGATTGTTCAGCGCCGCCGGTACGCGCCCGGAACCTGCGGTGTCGGTGCCCAGGGCAAAACTCGCCACGCCGAGCGCCACCGCCAGTGAAGAGCCGGCGCTGGAACCGCCCGACGGATATTCCGGCAACACGCTGTTCGGGCAAGCGCCATACGGCGAGCGGCTGCCGTTGAGGCCGGTGGCGAACTGGTCGAGATTGGTCTTGCCCAGCGGGATCGCGCCCAGCGCCAGCAGTTGCTCGACGATGGTCGCCGAACGTTCCGGCACGTAGGCAAACGCCGGGCACGCCGCCGTGGTCGGAATGCCCGCCAGATCGATATTGTCCTTGATCGCGAACGGCACGCCGTACAGCGGCAGGCTGCCTGGGTCACGACCATCGAGGGCGGCGAGGTACGGTTCCAGTTCCTCGGCGCTGAGTAAATGGATGAACAAGTGATAGTCCGGGTTCAGCGCCGCGGCTTTTTCCCGCAGGCTCGGCAGCAATTGCCGAGGCGTGATGTGGCCGTCACGGTAAGCGTTGCGCAGGGCGTCGAGTTGCAGATTGATGTTCATGGTTCAGATCCTTGTTGAAATGGCTTCAGTCGAGTTCCAGCACCACGACGCGCTGTCCGGCGCGCACTGGCGAACCCGGTTGCACACGAATCTCGCGTACCACACCGGCCATGGGCGCGAGCAGCGGGATTTCCATCTTCATCGACTCCAGAATCACCAGCACATCACCGGCGACCACTTGGCTGCCGACCTCCACCTGAACCTGCCAGAGGTTGCCGGCGATGTGGCTGTCGATGCTCTGCTGACCGTCGGCCAACAGCGCCTCTTCGGTCACTTGCGGCGTCGGTTCTTCACTGTCGAAATGCGCCTGACCGCTGGCGATCCAGCGCTCGCGCTCGGCGTTGAACGCACCTTTTTGCTGATCTCGAAACGCCGCAATGCTGTTGGCTTCCTTCGCCAGAAACGCCTGGTAATCCGCCAGGTTCAACTGACTGTGCTCGATGTTCAGAGCGAAGCGCCCGAGCGGGAAATCCCGTCGAATGCGCAGCAGTTCATCGGCGCTTACCGGGTAGAAGCGGATTTGATCGAAGAACCGCAGCAGCCACGGTTTGCCATCGAACGCGGCGACCTCGCGGTAGCGATTCCACATCTGCAAGGTCCGGCCGACGAATTGATAACCACCGGGGCCTTCCATGCCGTATACGCACATATAGGCGCCACCGATGCCCACCGAGTTTTCAGCGGTCCAGGTGCGGGCCGGGTTGTATTTGGTGGTGACCAGACGATGCCGTGGGTCGAGCGGGGTGGCGACCGGAGCGCCGAGGTAGACATCGCCCAGCCCCATCACCAGATAGCGGGCGTCGAACACCGTGCGCTGCACTTCGTCGAGGTTCGGCAGGTCGTTGATGCGGCGGATGAACTCCAGGTTGCTCGGGCACCATGGGGCGTCCTTGCGCACGGTGGTCATGTATTTCTCGATGGCCAACTGGCAGGCCGGGTCATCCCACGACAGCGGCAGGTGCACGATGCGCGAGGGAACCTGCAAGTCTTTGGCGGCGCACACGGCGTCCCACTCACCGGCGACGATGCCCAGCAGATCGGCAAGCGGCAGTTGCTCCGGTTGGTAATGCACCTGCAGCGAACGGATGCCCGGCGTCAGGTCGATCACCCCGTGCAGCTGTTTGCTTTCCAATGCCTGCATCAGCGCGTGGGCGCGGAAGCGCAGTACCAGGTCCAGTTCCGGTGCGCCGATTTCCAGTAACAGGTGAGTATCCCCCGACAACCGGGCGACCAACCGTGTATCTCCCTGGCCGATATCCAGCATCACAGGCGACACAACCCCCTGTGGGAGCTGGCTTGCCTGCGATGAAGTTGATGCGGTGTCTGATCGGGCCTCATCGCAGGCAAGCCAGCTCCCACAGGAATCCCATTTCAAGGCGAGGTTACGGGCGGTCTCGAGATCGACTGGTTGGAACTGCACCTTGTCTCCAGCCTTGAGCTGCCCGAGCTGCCAAAGATCCGCTTCGATCACCGTCACCGGGCAGACGAACCCACCGAGGCTCGGACCATCGGGACCGAGGATCACCGGCATATCACCGGTGAAATCCACCGCGCCAATGGCGTACGGATTGTCGTGAATATTCGAGGGATGCAACCCGGCTTCGCCACCGTCGGCCCGTACCCATTCCGGCTTCGGCCCGATCAGCCGCACACCGGTGCGGCTGGAGTTGAAATGCACTTCCCATTGAGTGGCGAAGAAGGTGCCGATGTAGTGTTCGGTGAAGTATTCCGGCGCGCCATGGGGGCCGTAGATCACCCGAATTTGCCGCACGGCCGGCAACTCGGTGACCTGCTCATCAGGCAATTGAACACCCGCGCTACGGTCGATCAAGGCTGGCACATGCAACACGTCCCCGGCACGCAACGCACGACCGCCATGGCCACCGAACTGACCGAGGGTGAAGGTACTTTTGCTGCCCAGGTAATCCGGTACTTGCAGGCCGCCGCGCAGGCACAGATAGCTGCGAGCGCCTGCACCGGCGATTGTGCCGAGATGTACTGTGGCCCCGGCCGGAATCAGCTGCGCAGTGTTCATCGGTGCCGCTTCGCCGTTCAGCGTCAATGGAATCTGCGCACCGGTCACCGCCACAACCGCATCACAATTGAAGCGCAGCATCGGCCCGCTCATGGTGATTTCCAGGGCCGCTGCGCCTTCATCGTTACCCAGTAAAAGATTACCCAAACGCAATGCACGACTGTCCATCGGCCCCGACGGCGGCACGCCCACCGCCCAGTAACCAAGACGCCCCGGATAGTCCTGAACGCTGGTCTGGGTGCCGGCGCTGATCACCTCGAAGGTGTTGGCCTGGTAGACCAGCGCTTCCAGACAACGGGTCCATGGCTGGCCGCTGGCAAAGGGCGCATCGAGCAGAATCTGTCGCAGGTAATCGCGGTTGGTTTCCACGCCGTACAACAGGCTGTCGCCCAAGGTTTGGAGCAGGTCAGCGCGGGCTTCTTCGCGAGTCGGCGCCCAGCGGATGACCTTGGCAATCATCGGGTCGAAGTACGGCGGGATCTCGCAACCGGCCTCGACCCACGTGTCGATGCGCAGGTGTTTGCCATCGGCGACGGGGAAACTTACCGCCGTCAGCAGGCCGGGGCTCGGTTGAAAATCGCGCCCCGGATCTTCGGCGTAGAGCCTTGCCTGGATCGCGTGGCCGTTAGCTTTCAAGCCTTGGCTCAATGCGTTCAATGGCGGTAAATCCCCGGCCGCCAGTTCCACCATCCAGCGCACCAGATCCACGCCCCACACTTGCTCGGTGACACCGTGCTCCACCTGCAAACGGGTGTTCACTTCAAGAAAATAGAAACGCTGGGCGTCACTGTCGAAGACGAACTCCACGGTGCCGGCGCTGCGGTAATTCACTGCCTTGGCGAGTTTGATCGCGGCAAGGCAGAGCGCTTCGGCCATGCCGTCGGGCAGGTTGGGTGCCGGGGTTTCTTCAAGGACTTTCTGGTTGCGCCGCTGCACCGAACAGTCGCGCACGCCGAGGGCAATCACCTCGCCCTGGCCGTCGCCGAACACCTGCACTTCCAGATGTCGCGCGCGCTGGATGTACTTCTCGATGAACACACCGGCGTCGCTGAAGTTGTTCTGCCCGAGGCGTTTGACCGCTTCGAAGGATTCGCCCAATTCGGCGGCGCTGCGGCACACGCGCATACCGATGCCGCCACCGCCGGCGGTGCTTTTGAGCATCACCGGGTAGCCGACCTGTTCGCCAGCGATCAATGCTGCGTCAAGGCTGTCGAGCAGTTCGGTGCCTTCGAGCATCGGCACGCCGTGTTGTTTGGCCAGGGCGCGGGCGGTGTGTTTGAGGCCAAACACGCGCAGTTGCTCAGGCGTGGGGCCGATGAAGGCGATATCGGCTGCTTCGCAGGCCTCGGCGAACGCGGCGTTTTCCGAGAGGAATCCGTAGCCGGGATGGATCGCCGTAGCGCCGGTGGATTTGGCGATGGCGAGGATTTTGTCCACGGCAAGGTAAGTGCCGACCGCGGCGCCTTCACCCAGGCTGTGAGCTTCATCGGCTTGCAGGATATGCAGGCTGGCGGCGTCGGCTTCGGAGTAAACGGCGACGCCCTTGACCTGCAACTCTCGCAGGGTCCGCAGAATGCGGCAGGCAATGGCGCCACGGTTGGCGATGAGGACTTTTTCGAACATGGCATAACCCCTGGAGGCGATAGCGCATCAGCCTCGACCTGGGATGCGGGCCGTCCCGCAGTTTTTCGAGATGCACCCGGGCCGTCCCGGATGAACAAAATTCACGCTTTTTTGTGGCGAGGGAGCTTGCTCCCGCTCGGCTGCGCAGCAGTCGCAAAACCTGCTGCTGTGGTCCGTCAGACATAGCGCGATAGCAGGGTTTGGGGCCGCTTCGCGACCCAGCGGGAGCAAGCTCCCTCGCCACAGGGATCAGCGTTGTTTGAGGCACTGGCCGGAGCGGGCCTGACACAGGGCAAACAACCACCGCCGCAAACGCGCAAGTTTCAGTTCCATACCAAAAGCTCCGCAGGCGTGGGGTTGTAGGCGTTGCACGGGTTGTTCAGTTGCGGGCAGTTGGAGATCAGCACGATCACGTCCATCTCGGCGCGCAGGTCGACGTATTTGCCGGGCGCTGAAATCCCGTCTTCAAACGTCAGCCCGCCATCGGCCGTCACCGGCACATTCATGAAAAAATTGATGTTCGGCCCGATGTCGCCCTTGCCCAGGCGCCCGTCGTGGGCGCAGGCGCGCAGGTAGTTGTCGCGGCAGCTGTGCATGTAGCGTTTTTCCAGGGCGTAACGCACGGTGTTGCTCTCTTGTGCGCAGGCACCGCCGAGGGTGTCGTGACGCCCGCAGGTGTCTTCGACGATGGTCAGCATTGGCTTGCCGAGGTTGGAATAGAGCACGCTGCCAGTGCTCAGGTAGACGCTGTTCTGCCGACGCAACGTGCGTTGCACGTCATAGCGTTCCCTGGGATTGGCAAGGCTGTAGAACAGAGTGTCGACCGCCTGATTGCCTTCCAGGTCGAGGATACGCAGGGTCTGGCCGGCCTTGACCTCCATCAGCCAGGGTTCACCGGCGGCGATGGTGGCGCGGTAGACTGCTGTTTCCGGTTGCTTGTGGGCGGTGGCGATAGCGAGTGACATGGCAGCGATCCTCAGGCGAACAGACGGTCGGTGTTGATGAAGCCGCGCTCGTTTTCCGGGCGCGAGGTGCGGCAATGTTCGGCGACGCTGGCATCGGCGTTTATCCAGCTCAGCTTCAGCGGTTTCGGTGCGTATTCCGGCGACGGATCCATCGGGTGTTGCAACGCGGTGAGTACCACCAGGGTGTCCATCGGCGCGTACAACTCGATGTAATCACCGGCCTTGGAATTGCCTTCGACGAAGTGGAAGCGGCCAGCCTCATCGACGTTCACCCGGCTGAACAGGTTGAGCGTCATCAGCAGGTCGGACAGGCCCAGTCCCCACTTGCCCAGCTCCACCAACAAGTTGTCGGTGCCGTTGCGGAAGAAACCGTTGCGCAGCTCTTGATAGCGGCCCTGGCCATATTTTTGTGCGACTTCTTCAGCGCAGAGCACGCCGCCGAGGCTGTCGCTCCAGCCACAGGTGTCGGCGGTGATGGCCGCCAGCACGCGGCCCATGTCCGAGTACAGGCAATGGCCGCTGGTGAGCTTGGCGGTGTGTTGGCATTTGAGGCTGTCGGGCAGATTCAGGCGTTCGGTTTTTTCGTTGGCGTTGAGCAACGTCAGGCTGACGTTGGCACCGCCGCGCAGGTCGGTCAGGCGCAGCAACTGGTCGCGTTTCAGGACGAATGAACGATGGCCGCCGCCGGGGAGCATTTCTTCGGCGAACGGCGGGAACAGTTGGGTCGAATCAGTCATGTGCAGATTCCTCTAAGCGATACGAAGCGTGCCTGCCAACTGAGCTGGCAGGGCGTCGACGGCGGCGCGGTTGGCGCGGCGGTCGCTGTTCAAAGGGATGTCGTAGGTGATGCGTGCGCCATAGGCGCCGGGGGCGTGCGGGTCGACGCGGACCTTGTCGAACACCAGCAAACGGGTGCCGAGACTGAAACCTTCGGACAGGTCGTGGGTGACCATGAACACCGTCAGTTGCGTCTCGCGCCACAGCTCCAGCAGCAGGCTGTGCATGTCTTTGCGGATGCCCGGATCGAGGGCGCCGAACGGTTCGTCGAGGAGCAACACGCGGGGTTTCATGATCAGCGCCTGGGCAATCGCCAATCGTTGCTGCATGCCACCTGAGAGCTGCGCCGGGTACTTGTCCAGTGAATGGCCAAGGCCGACTTTGTGCAGCAACACCGAGGCGTTATCGCGTGCCTCTTGCTTAGTGCTGCCGAACAACCGCCCCAGTAATGGCGAGCGCGGCAGTTCGAGGCCGAGGGCGACGTTGTCCAGCACGGTCAGGTGCGGGAACACCGAATAGCGCTGGAACACCACGCCACGGCTCGAATCCGGTTCGCCAGCCAATGCCTGACCGTCCAACAGAATCTCGCCGCGACTGGCGCGTTCCTGGCCGAGCAATAGCCGCAGGAAGGTCGATTTGCCGCAACCCGACGCGCCGACCAAGGTGCAGAACTCACCTTCGTTGACGCTCAGGTTCAGCCCTTCAAGCACCACCTGATCGGCGTATTGCTGCCAGACGTTTTTCACTGTGATGAAGCTCATGCCCGCGCCCCTTCATAACTCATTTGGAGGCACCTTGGTGCCAGGGAAAGGCCCGTTGGGTCAGGCGCTTGAGGCCCCAGTCCATCAGCCAGGCGAGCAGGGTGATCCACGCCACGTAGGGCAGAATCACGTCCATCGCCAGGTAGCGGCGCACCAGGAAGATCCGGTAACCCAAACCGTCCGTGGAGGCGATGGCTTCGGCGGCGATCAAAAACAACCATGCCGAGCCGAGCATCAGTCGCAACGAGATCAGCAGGCGCGGCAGCAATTGCGGCAGCACCACACGCAGCATCAGAGTCCAGGTTGAAGCACCGAGGGTCTGCGCCTTGATCAGCAATTCCAGCGGAATTTCCCGGGCGCGCTGTTCCAGATCACGGGCCAGGCATGGGGTGATGCCGATCACGATCAGCATCACTTTCGACAACTCCCCCAACCCGAACACGATGAACAGAATCGGCAGGATCGCCAGCGGCGGCACCATCGACAGCACTGTCAGCACGGGCGATAACGGTGTGCCAAACAGCGGTAGCGTACCGGCGGCGATGCCCAGGCACAGCCCGGCCAGCGCACTGATGCCGAGGCCGATGGTCAACCGCCGCAGGCTGGAGGCGGTGTCTTGCCAGAGCAGGTATTCACCAGTGCGGGCGTCGGCGGTGAAGGCCAGGCGCTTCACCGCGTCGGTCATCTGCACGGCACTGGGCAGCAGTTTGTCGTTGGGGTTGTCCATCAGCCGTTCGGCCGAGCCCATGAAGTAGGCGAACAGCACCAGGGCGAACGGCAGGATCACCAACAGCAGGCGACTCGGGCGATCCGGGTGGCGATTGATCAGGCGCATGGCCAGCTCCTCCTGTCTTACAGCTTGGCGTCGGCGGCCATCTGCACGTAAGTCGGGTCGAAGCGCAGCTTGAGGTTGCCTTTATCGCCGCTGGTCACGCCATTGGCGAAGGCCATGCCGATGGCGCTGGTGTCCTTGGCGCCTTCACCCAGCAAGCCGTGCTGGAACGAGAACTCGGCGACCTTGCGCATGGTGTCGGGCAGTTGCTTGCTGGTGGAGAACGCCAGGGCTTCTTTGGGCGTGGCGAACAGTTTGGTGGTGTCGAGTTGCGCCTGGAAACCGGCCAGGTCGGTGCCCGAAGCTTTGGCCATGTGTTCGAGGGCGGCCTGGCTGGTGGCGTTTTTCGCGTTCATCAACGCGACCACTTCGAACCAGGCGCCGGTCAGGGCTTTGCCCAGGGCCGGGTTGTCTTTGAGGGTGGCGCTGTTGACCACCATCATGTCCATGATTTCGCCGGGGATCTGGCTGGAATTGAACACTTCAGTTACCGCAGGCTTGGCCTTGATGTCCGAGAGCATCGGGTTCCAGGTGGTGACAGCGTTGACCTGCTCGGTGTTGAAGGCGGCGGAGATGTCGGCGTCGGAGGTGTTGACCACTTTCAGGTCCTTCTCGGTGAGGTCTACCGAGTCCAGAGCACGGGCCAACAGATAATGGGAGACGGACAGCTCCACCAGATTGACGTCCATGCCCTTGAGGTCGGTGACTTTCTTGCCTTCGCCTTTGAGCACGATGCCGTCGTTGCCGTTGGAGAAGTCGCTGACGATCAGCGCCGTACTGTCGACGCCACCGGCAGCCGGAATGGTCAGCGCGTCCATGTTGGTCATGGTGCAGCCGTCGAACTGGCCGGCGGTGTATTGGTTGATGGATTCGACGTAGTCGTTGAGCTGCACCACATCGATCTTGATGCCGTACTTTTTCGCCCATTTGTCGACGATGCCCTGGCTGCCGGCATATTCCCAGGGCATCCAGCCGGCATAAATCGTCCAGCAGACGCTGAAATGGTCTTTCTGTGCGGCGTGGGACGAGACGCTCACGAGGGCTGCAAAAGCAGCGGCGAGCAGGGCGGGTAAACGAAGTCGGGACATGGGATGGTTCTCCAGTTGATCAAGGGCGGACAGGAAGGCAGCGGCACCGCGAACGGTGGCTTGTCTCCCGGGCTTTTGTCCCGCCGTGTAACCTCAACTGGAGGTCGCCAACTCTCGGACCAGTCACTCGCGATTGCGAGCCGGAACCCTAGTCAGCCATTGCAAATTGTGGTGCCGCGAACCTGTGATGACTCCTGCACGTCTTTGGTTAAGCGAGAGCCGTGCCAAGTTGACTTGAGCGCTCTGGCTGGGGGCATGGAAGGGAGGGCGAGACAAACAGGGGAGGGGCGCTTTGCCTTGTCATGGTGCGCAGCGCATGGGTATGCACCGTAGAAGGACAGCTAGCCGCTGATCTGAAGGTCGATGCGATCAGGCACTCGGTGCCTGTTTTAAAGTCAAAACAGGTGTGACTCGACTGCCGTTGCAGGTCTTTCAGGAGGCCTCCATGTTCTGTCAGAAAAAGCTCCGCCAAATACTGCTCAGTGTGTTTTTTGGTTTGGGTCTGTCCGGGTGTTACTACTATGTAGGGGGCGCCGATGTTTATCCGGCACCTTATTACTACCCCGGCTATTACTACTCACCTTACTACTACGGTGGCCCACGCTTTTACGGGGGTTATCGTTACTACTATTTCAGTGGGCCTCGCTATTACCATGGTGATCACGATCGCGGGCATCGCTAAACGGCTCATGAGCACAACGGCGCCTGCGGCTTACGCAGGCGCCGTTTTCTTTTGCGCAGGATGAAAAACCTTTCATCGGCTACTTGTATCGGCGTGTTACAGAAACGCACCAGATCCCGATTTCACTGTCTGATCTTTCGACAGTCGCCGAACAATTGACTGTCGCCTGCCAGCGTCGCTGGTGTGGCTCACTCGCGGTCCAGGAGGCCGCCATGCTCTGTCGAAAACAGCTCCGCCATATTCTGCTGATCGTTCTATCGGGATTGTTTCTTGGTGCGTGCGTGCCCTATTCCGATGGCGACAGCTACTACCGCTCGGATGTCTACACGTCCCCAGCGCCGTATTACTCCGATGGTGGTTACTACACAGCTCCGCGCAGGTATTACTCGCCGCCTGCACGGTATTACCAGCCATCGCCACGTTATTACTACCAGCCGCGGGTTTATCAACCGGCACCGCGCTATTACGACTACCGCGGCAACCAGAGTCGCGGATGGGACCGTCATGACCGCGGTGGTTGGGATGGTCGTCGCGACGGTTGGGATGGTCGTAGTCGCGGCAACTGGAACGACGATTCCCGGGGCCACAGTGGACGGGATCACCATGGCGGAAGAGGCGATCATGGCGATAACGATGGCCGAGGCGGCCGTCGCTAACTCCTCAATAGAAAGCGGCGCATGAAGCGCCGCTTTTTTGTGCCCGGATTTCAGTATTCCGACAGATCGGCCAACGGATGCCGACCTTCCCAGACCTTGTGAAAATGCGCTTCCACCGCCGCCTCCGGCACCGTGTTGATATCCGGCCAGTGCCAGTGAGGTTTCTGGTCCTTGTCGATCAACCGCGCGCGCACGCCCTCGCTGAATTCCGGATGACGGCAGCAATTGAGGCTCATGGTGTATTCCATCTGAAAGACTTGAGCCAGCGACAGGTGCCGGGCGCGGGCGATCTGTTCCCACACCAGATGAGCGGTCAGGGGCGAGCCTTCAATCATGGTGCAGGCCGCACGACTGAGCAGCGGGTCTTTATGAACGCGTAGCGCACTGATGGCCTTCCAGGCACAACGAACGTCGCTGACATCCAGCAACTCGTCGATCTGCTGGCGTCGCGGCAGCCACTGCGCTTCGGGCATTTTTACGAGCGCTTCTTGTTGCAAGGCCTTGAGCAGACTGTTGAGCTGCATGGCGGTCTGTTCCTGCCAGTTCAATTGCAGCAAACCTTCGATCAGCTCCGGCTGTTGTTGATCGAGCAAAAAGCGGTCCGCGAGGTCCAGATCGATTGCATCGCGACCGTTCATCCGGGCGCCGGTCAAGCCGAGAAACAATCCGAGCTTGCCGGGCAGCCGCGACAGAAACCAGCTGGCGCCGACGTCCGGGTACAAACCGATACTGATCTCCGGCATCGCCAATCGGCTGCTCGGCGTGACAACCCGAATGCCCGCCCCTTGCAGCAGCCCCATGCCGCCACCCAACACGTAACCATGACCCCAGCAGATCAACGGTTTCGGGTAGGTGTGCAACTTGAAGTCGAGGCGATATTCTGCCGCGAAGAAGTGCGCAGCCAGGGGCGGTACTTCCCCGGGATGGGCGCGACACGCTTCCACCAGACTGCGCACTTCACCGCCGGCGCAAAAGGCCTTGTCGCCATTGCCGCGCAGCAGTACACAAACGATCTGTGGTTCCTTGGCCCAGGCGTCCAGTTGATCGCGCAAGGCGTTGATCATCGGCAAGGAGAGGGCGTTGAGGGACTTTTCGGCATCCAGGCTGGCGATGCCGATGCGTGCGCCGTCGGTGCCGGTGAGTTCTTCGAAGTGCAGATTCATCATGACCTCGATCGGGAATTTGAGCGTTCAGTATGATCGCTCTATAGGAAAATGCCGGATCTGCGTCAGATCAATTGACAAGCGTGATGGGCTTTCCTAGGGTTCGCCCCATTGTTTTTGCCGGATGTAACCATGACTGCTGACGACCGTATCAAACTCGAACCGAGCTGGAAGGAGGCCCTCCGTGCCGAATTCGACCAGCCTTACATGGCAGAGTTGCGCACTTTCCTGCAACAGGAACGCGCGGCGGGCAAGGAGATCTATCCGCCGGGACCGTTGATTTTCAATGCGCTCAATTCCACGCCGCTGGACAAGGTCAAGGTGGTCATCCTCGGGCAGGATCCATACCACGGCCCGGGTCAGGCCCATGGGCTGTGCTTCTCGGTGCAACCGGGTGTACCGGCGCCGCCGTCGCTGGTGAACATCTATAAAGAGTTGAAACGCGACCTGAACATCGACATCCCCAACCATGGCTACCTGCAGAGTTGGGCAGAGCAGGGCGTGTTGATGCTCAATACCACCATGACCGTGGAGCGGGCGAATGCCAACGCCCACGCGGGCAAAGGCTGGCAGCACTTTACCGACCGGATTATCGAAGTGGTCAGCGAGCACCAGCCGCATCTGGTGTTTTTGCTGTGGGGCGCGCATGCCCAGAGCAAGCAGAAACTCATCGACGCCACCAAGCATTTGGTATTGACGTCGGTTCACCCGTCACCGCTGTCCGCTTATCGCGGCTTCCTCGGGTGCGGGCATTTCAGTCGGGCGAACAAGTTTCTGGAACAGAATGGCGAGACGCCGATCGAGTGGCGGTTGCCGCCGGTGTGAAGAGTGTGAAGAGTGTGGCGAGGGGGCTCATATCAGACGGAATCCGGCTCCCGGTTCCAATACCTGAACAACGGCTCTGCCAAAAACAACACGAACAACAGCCGCATCACCTGCATCGCCGTCACCAGCGGCACTGACAATTGCAGGGTCTCAGCCGTCAAACTCATCTCGGCAATCCCGCCGGGCATCATGCCCAGCGTCAGCGAACGCAGATCCAGATGGGTCAATACACTCAAACCCAGCGCCGCCAGCGTGGCGATCAACATGGTCAAGACCGTGCCGATCAGGGTCCGGCCCATGAAGGACGGTGCCCGTCGGAAGAACTGTCGATTGAAGTGGCAGCCCAACCCGCTGCCGATCAGCCACTGGCCGATCTGACTGCCGCCGTTGGGCAAGCCGATGTGCAGGTCCCAACCAATGCTCACTGCCGCACTCACCAGCAACGGCCCGAACAGCCAGGGGTTGGGTTGCCGCAGGCGCTCCCAGATCCAGGCGGCCAGGGCGCCCGCCGGGAACAGAAGGGCCAGCCACCACCAGTTGACGGTCGCTGCATGCAAGGCCGGCGCACCGTCGCCCAACAGATACTTGAACGCCGCTGGCACACACAGCACCACCACCAGCACCCGCAAGCTTTGTCCCGCCGCGACACGGCTGAGCACCGCGCCATTGCGGGCGCCGAGGTTGACCATCTCCCCGGAGCCACCGGGCATGCTGGAAAAGAACGCCGTGGCGCGATCTTCGCCGGTACGCCGCATCAACCAGACCCCGACCACCGCGGACAGGCTGGTGACCAACGCACCGAAGAAGATCAGACCGAAGTGGCTCAGCACCTGCTCCATCACCACCGGGGTGAAGTGCAGGCCGATGCCGATGCCGACAACCCACTGGCCGCACTTGCGCCCGCCAGGGATTTCCGCCAGTTGCCAGGGTGTCAGGCAGCGCACGAGGATGATCGCCAGTAACGAGCCGACCATCCACGGCAGAGGCCAGCCGATCTGGCTGGCGAGGTAACCGCCCAGCAGACCGACCAGCGGTGTTCCCCACCAGGCTTTGAAGGGTGTTCGATCAGGCATCGGCGATAGCGCGCCGGGCGACCGAACGTTTGCGCCAGATGCGCAGCAGCGGCATCAGCAACATGATGGCAGTCAGCACCCAGCAACCGAACGTGATCGGGCTCGACCAGAGGATTTCCAGTGCACCGTTGGAAATCGACAGCGCGCGACGCAGGTTCTGTTCCATCAGACCACCGAGGATGAAGCCCAGCAGTACCGGCGACAACGGGAAGTCCAGCTTGCGCAGGATGTAGCCGAAGATGCCGATGCCGATCATCAGGAACAGGTCGAAGGTGGTGGCGTGTACGGCGTAGACGCCGATCCCGGTGATGATCGCGATCACCGGCACCAGTGCCCAGTTCGGCACGGCGAGGATGCGGGTGAAGATGCGGATCATCGGGATGTTGAGGATCACCAGCATCACGTTGGCGACGAACAACGACGCGATCAGGCCCCAGACGATGTCCGGTTGTTGCTGGAACAGCAGCGGGCCGGGGGTGATGTTGTACAGCGACAGTGCGCCGATCATCACCGCCGTGGTACCCGAGCCTGGAACACCGAGGGTCAGCATCGGCACCAGGGCACCGCAGGCTGCGCCACCGATGGCGGTTTCCGGAGCCGCGAGGCCACGCATGTCGCCTTGGCCGAAAGTGCCCTTGGCACCGGCGATACGTTTCTCGGTCATGTAGGCCACCGCGCTGGCCAGCGTCGCGCCGGCACCCGGCAACACGCCCATGATGAAGCCCAGCAAACCGCAACGGACGTTTACCACGAACACCGCCGAGGCTTCCTTGAAGTTGAACATCATGCGCCCGGTGGCTTTCACCGCTTCCTGGCCACGGTGGGTTTTTTCCAGCAACAAGAGGATTTCGCTGATGGAGAACAGGCCCAATACCAGCACGACGAACTGAATGCCGTCTGTCAGATGAATGTTGTCCCCGGTGAAGCGGTATACGCCGCTGTTGGCATCGATGCCGACGCTCGACAGAAACAGACCGATCAGCGCTGCAATGAAGGTCTTGAGCGGTCGGTCGCCGGCCATGCCGCCGAGACAGACAATCGCAAACACCATCAGCACGAAATACTCCGCCGGCCCGAAGGCAATCGCCCATTTCGCCAGCAGCGGGGCGAACAGCACCATGCCGCAAGTCGCGATGAAGGCACCGATGAACGAACTCCACGCCGACAGCGACAGCGCTACACCGGCCAGACCCTTGCGGGCCATCGGGTAACCGTCGAGGGTGGTCATGACGGTAGAGGCTTCGCCCGGAATGTTCAGCAGGATGGAGCTGATCCGGCCGCCGTATTCGCAACCCAGGTACACCGCCGCCAGCAGGATCAACGCCGACTCCGGTGGCAGGCCGAGGGCGAACGCGATCGGAATCAGCAACGCCACACCGTTGATCGGCCCCAGCCCCGGCAGCAGCCCGACGACGGTCCCGATCAAGGTGCCGCACAGTGCGGTCACCAGGTTGTACGGGCTCAGCGCAACGCCGAAGCCCTGACCCAAATAGCCAAGAGTATCCATATCAGTTCTCCAGAACGTCGAGCACGCCCAACGGCAGTGGCACGTCCATCAACTTGTCGAACAGCAGATAAAGACCGATGGCCATCAGGCTGATGATCACCGCGCTGGGCAGCCAGCGGCCGCCATACAGGCGTGCCATCGGGACCCCGATCAGAATGCTGGCGACGATGAAACCAAGGGGTTCGAAGGCCCCGGCGAACACCAGCAACAGCGCCACGCAGATGCCGATCTTGATCAGGGTTTCGCGGTCCAGTTTCGGGTCGTCATCGCTGTGCACGATCGGCGCCGGCCGAAACACCATGTACAGCAAAGCCAGGCCCATCAGGCCGAGCATCAGCAGGGGGAAGGCGCGAGGCCCGACCGGTTCGTAGGAAAAAGCCGCTTGATACGGCCACGCCATCAGCGCCAGGCCGACACAGGCCAGCAACAGCACCGAAGCAAAAATGCGTTGTATGAGCATGGGGAACTCCTGGGCCACGCCCCCGAGAACCGGGGCCGCAGCCGCTAGACAGAGGCGATCACTGGATCAGGCCGAACTCTTTGGCCAGCACTTTGTAGTCCGCGACCTGCTTCTTCACGTAGGTGTCGAGCTCCGGGCCGGTCATGGCGAACGGGAACAGTTCACGCTGATCGCGCAGCTTGGCGAAATCCTCGGAGGCCAGCAGTTTGTCGAAGGCGTTTTTCCACCAGGCGTAGTCTTCGTCGCTGACTTTTGGCCCGAGGTAGAAGCCGCGAACCACCGGCCAGACGATGTTGTAGCCCTGCTCTTTAGCGGTCGGAATGTCTTTCATTTCCGGCTCGTCCAGACGCTTCTCGGAGAACACCGCCAGCAGACGCATGTCACCGCTCAGGATGTGTGGCATGGAGTCGGAGATGTCGGTGCTGCCAACCTGGATGTGGCCGCCGAGCAGGGCGGTGGCGATTTCACCGCCGCCTTCGAGGGCGACGTAACGCAGGTCGCGCGGGTTGATCCCGGCCGCCTTGGCGATCAGGGCGGTTTGCATCCAGTCCTGGCTGCCGACGGTGCCGCCGGAACCGATCACCACCGAGCTTGGGTCTTTCTTCAGGGCTTTGACCAGATCGTCCAGGGTCTTGTAGGGCGAATCGCTTTTCACCGCGATGGCGCCATAACTGGTGCCAACGGCCGCCAACCAGCGCACGGCGCTTTCATCGAAACGCCCGAATTTGCCTTGCGCCAGGTTCAGCAGCGAACCGCTGGACCAGGCCACCAGCGTACCGGCATCGGCCGGGCGCTGAGCGACCACAGCGTTGTACGCCACCGCGCCGACACCGCCGGGCATGTAGGTCACGCGCATCGGTTTGGTCAGCAGTTTTTCGTTGACCAGCGCGCTTTGCGCCAGTTTGCAGGTGAGGTCGAAACCGCCGCCCGGCGAGGCCGGGGCGATGCATTCCGGGCGTTTGGGTTCGGCCAGCAATTGGCCGGCGAACAGCATGATGCCGGTGGCCAGAGCAACTTTACGCAGTGACAGGTTCATTCAAGTCTCCTTAAGAGTTTTTGTTATGGACGTACTGAATTACCAAAGGGCAACGCTATAGCTCACCAGCAGACGCACTTCATCGGCATCGCGAGCGGAGTAGTTGGAACGGTAGGTGGCATTACGCAGGCGTACGGCAACGTCCTTGAGGGCGCCGCTTTGTACGACGTATTTGATCTCGGTGTTGCGTTCCCACTCTTTGCCTTCATCACCGTTCTTGAGCTTGATGTTGTCGCCGCTCACGTAACGGCTCATGAAGCTCAGGCCTGGAATGCCGAGTTTGGCGAAATCATAGTCGTAACGTGCCTGCCAGGAGTGTTCTTCGGCGCCGGCAAAGTCATTGATCTGCACGAAGTTGACCAGGTACGGATCGCTGCCATCGACGTAGGGGAAGGCGCTGTCACCGGACATGCGCTGATAGCCGGCGCTGAGTTTATGCCCGCTCAAGGCGTAGCTCACCAGCCCGTTCAGGGATTTGTTGTCGATCTTGCCGCCACGGGCCGCGCCCTCATCGTCACTGATGGCAAACCGCAGGTCGGTACCGAAAGTGCCGGGGCCGAACGGTTGCGAAGCGACAACACCGAGGAAGTGCTGGTTGTAGACTTCATCGAGTTGAGCGAAGTGGTAGCTGCCGGTGATCTTGTCGGTGAACTTGTAGTCCACGCCGCCAAAGTCAAAATGCTTGCCTGCCACGGTGCCGGCGAAGCGGCTGTTCTTGTTGTTGAGGGCGATGTCTTCGAAGTCGGTGCTGTCGCGGTCCTTGGCTTTCTCCAGACGCCCGCCGGTGAAGGTCAGGTTCTTGATCTCTTTGGAGGTCAGCATTCCGCCTTCAAAGGTCTGCGGCAGAATGCGACCGTCGTTGGGCTTGAGGATCGGCAGTTCCGGAATCAGGCTGCCGATTTTCAGTTCCGTGGCGGAGATCTTCACTTTGCCGGTCAGGCCGAGCTTGGAATACTCGTTCGCCGCGCGCCCGTCGTCATGGGTTG
>Ga0207655_1001770_pt1 | contig 18872 bp, 18 predicted proteins | sample KBSM44metaG_FD_184398 | JGI IMG/M metagenome (GOLD analysis project Ga0207655, IMG submission 184398) | Miscanthus rhizosphere microbial communities from Kellogg Biological Station, Michigan, USA - KBS M4-4 metaG (SPAdes) (version 2) | ecosystem: Host-associated > Plants > Roots > Rhizosphere >...
CCTGGAGCTGAATACTCAGACGCGGATCAATCAGCGTGCAGTGTCTGAGGGTGTGCAGGGGTTTGAGCTGGTCAGTGGTGAGGTTGAAGTGCAGACCGCGCGGTTGCCGTTGGCGATGCAGGCTGGGGGAGGGTGGTTGCGCGCGAGTCAGGCACGTTTCAACCTGCGTAACACTGATCAGCAAGTTTGCGTGACTTGCCTTGATGGTGCGGTTGAAGTGGATGTTGAAGGTCGCAGCGTGCGTCTCGAACCGGGCCAGCAAGTCACCTACGACGCGCGGCAAGTCGGCAGCGTACAAAGCGTCGACACAGCCGCCGTGATGAACTGGCGCCAACAAGTGCTGGTGTTCAACGGCGCAACCCTCAGCCAAATGATCGACGAAATCAACCGCTACCGCCCCGGCATGTTGCTGCTGCTCAACCGCGAACTCGGCCAACGCCGCGTCCAGGCCCGATTCAGCCTCGACCAACTCGCCGGCGTCGCACTGCTGATCCGGGATGCCTATGGCGTCAAATGCACCGAACTACCCGGCGGCGTCGTTGTTTTGAGCTAGTGGGTTTGATTGGGTACATATCCGTTGCTGCGGTTATGGCTGCTTAGGGTTCCGCCCTTACGGCGGGTCACTTTTTCCAGACGCCGAAAAAGTAACCAAAAAGGCTTGCTCCTGCGTGCGGCCCGCTCGCTGGGGCTCGGGGTTCCTTCGCTGCGGGATCCATCCGGGCGCATCGTCTACGGTTTGCTTCGCTGCACCTCCTCTCGCTGTGTTTGGCTTCGCCAAACGGTCGCTGCGCTCCCACGCCCGGATGAATCCCTCCACTCAGCCTTCCGACGTCGCCCGTGGATCAAGATCAAAAGCTGCAGCCGAGCTAACGCTCATCCTGTTGAGTGGGGCGGCTTTGCCGCTGGGGTTGTACGCAAACTAAAACTGTGGGAGCGAGCCTGCTCGCGAAGACGGCCTGCCAGCCAACCAACCCCCAACTGACTCCACCCAATCCAACTGTAGGAGTGAGCCTGCTCGCGATGACGACCTCACAGCCAACCAACCCCCAACTGACTCCCCCCAATCCAATTGTGGGAGCGAGCCTGCTCGCGAAGACGGCCCACCAGCCAACCAATCTCTTGCTGATGTACCCGATCCAACTGTAGGAGTGAGCCTGCTCGCGATGACGGCCCAACAGCCAACCACCCCCAACTGACTCGCCCCAATCCAATTGTGGGAGCGAGCCTGCTCGCGAAAGCGGTCCATCAGTAACAACAATATCGCCTGACCCACCACATTCGGTCGCAAACCCCCTCCCACATTTAATTCATGGCCAGCCAATCACTCCAACGGCCCAATCACCTGCCGATACTTCTCCACCCCCTGCGCAGTCCCCCGACTCAACCGAATCTCCAACCCCAACGGATCCTCCCGCCGATTCCCACTCAACTGCCGCCACCCCTTATCCACCTCCCAAACCCGCACCTGCACATCACTGACATCATTCAAAACAGCCACCCCATTCCCAGGCGCCGGCAACGGATACCGACTCCGCGCCTCAGCCACCGCCCGATACAACGTGTCGCCCTTGACCCACCACCGCACCCGCTGCAACGCCCCCGGCTGATCCGCCGCCGTGCGAATGATGTCCAGACGAAACCCCTTACTGTCGCTACTGCGCACAGTCAGAGCGGGCGGGGCGCTCGGCGGTTCATCATCCACGCCAACCTTCTTCGGCTCAGTCAACTCAATCCCCGCGCGCATCTCCACATCCCGTTGCAACTGATTCAGCGCCCGCAACAAAACGTCACTCTGCTCACTGCTCGCCTGCAAATGACTGTCCGCCCGCGTCACACTGTCCAGCCCCCGCCAGGCAATCAAACTCACCACCGCCATCAACAAAATCGCGACCATCACCTCAATCAGCGTAAAACCTTGTTGGCGCTTCATTGCAGGCTGATCCTGCCACTGCCATCACGCAGCACACTCAAGCGATTCAAGCCATCCGACAACGTCAACTGCAGCGGCGGATTAATCCACTCAGCATTCAGCACAACCTTCTGTTTCGGCTCCACCCGCACCTCCATCTTCGGACTCTGCCAGGCACGCGGCCGCAACTGCGGATCCTGCGCGAAATGATCAAACCCCTTGCCACTGTCACTGCGCCGACTAAAGCGAAACCCCTTGGCATCACTCACCCACACAATCGGCCGGCCATCGGCGCGGGCCTCGGCCTGCGCCACCTGCAGCAACTGCGCCACACGCTCGGCGTCCTTACGCAGCAACTGCAGCGGATCGGGCTTGATACTCAGGCTGATCGCCGCACTGGCGAGGCCGATGATCACCAGCACCACCATCAACTCGATCAGCGTAAAACCCTGTTGCCTGTTCATCGCGCGCGCGCTCCTTTGCGTCCTGCGCCATCGTGCACGGCCAACATGTAAGGCGTGTGAAATAAAACGGAGAGAATTGCCGCGTAGGCTGACAGCAGGGATAAAAAGGAGATTCAACCCATGACCTTCACCGCACGCGTTTCCCCACCCCAAATGGTTCAGGCCCTCGCACTGCTCGAGGCGCTGACCGACCCTGAGTGATGACGACCGCTCGTCGAAAAAGCACTGCTACCTGTCAGATCTGACAGGTGTGCACTTACGTTTTTCAGCGTTGAATTACTCCGTTTCATTTATCTCACTATCGGAGTTTTCACCATGTCGACATCCCAACCTAATGCAATTGCACCCACTATCACTTCGGTCAAAGGAGCCAGCGGCGTAGAAATCGCAAATGGCGGCACAACCATCGAGACCAGCGTGACACTTGCCGGTACAGCGGAACCAGCGCAGAAAGTTGAAGTGTTTGATGGCGCGTTTGCCAAAGGTGCAGCCGCTGTTGATCCAACGGGGAAATGGGCCCTTTCCTTGACTGGATTGAGCGTAGGTTTGCACAGCATTACAGCCAAGGCGTTATACGGTGCTGGAGACGCGTCCCTGCCGCGGACCTTCACTGTGGTTCTAAACAAGTAGGCTAAAAAATGGCTCCTGGCCCAGTCCTTTTCTAAATATGAGGGCCAGGCTCAGGAGCTTTATGGGCTGCTCAGCAGGGTATCGAGTGTGGCCAAAGGTAGCGCCCCTGACTACGGTCAAACACCTCCACGCCAACCTTGAGCAACCGCCCATTCCCCGCCGCGCTAATGACCTGTTCAAAGCGCAACAACCGCATAACTCGGCCATCCGGACTCCGCAATCAGGGCCATTCAACGCTCATTACTCCGTGCCCTAAACCCGCCCCGGCGATGATCACCAGCACCACCATCAACTTGATCAGCGTAAAACCCTCTTGCCTGTTCATCGCGCGCGCTCCTTTGCGTCCTGCGCCATCGTGCACGGCCAACATGTAAGGCGTGTGAAATAAAACGGAGAGAATTGCCGCGTAGGCTGACAGCAGGGATAAAAAGGAGATTCAACCCATGACCTTCACTGCACGCTTTACCCCACCCCAAATGGTCCAGGCCCTCGCACTGCTCGCCGCGCTGGTCGGCGTAGCGACATGGTCGTCGCTGCTGCTGACCACCGCCGAATCCCACACCCCGCCGGCAGCCCCGCAATTACTCGCAGCACGCAGCGATAGTCCGGCGTTGCAGTGGTTTTCCAATCAAACGGCGCCGATGGATATCAAGGTGAGCGGGGTGATGGCGGGGAGTCGGGGGGCGGTGGCGATACTGAGCCTGAACGATGGGCCGCCGAGGAGTTTTTTGCAGGGGGAGAAGGTTGGGCCTGGGGTGAAGTTGGTGGCGGTGGAGGGGGGTGGGGTGGTGATTGAGCAGGGTGGGGAGAGGGTTCGGTTGGGGGTGGAGAGGTTGGTGGAGGGGGTGGTTTTGCCGAAACTGATTCGTCCCTGATTTGCTGATAAAGAATACTTGCGCCTGTTTTCGGACAGAAACGTATCGTTATGAGTGACCTATATCGACCACTTAGTATCCTTGAAAATCGATGTAATGCGACGAGTGGGTCCGGTAGAAGAAAGCATAGCTTGCGGCTTCAATCATTAATCAGAAGACCCTATATAGCGTATGAGATATTAATTAGCCATGATACTCTCGCGCCTCTATGTGCACTTCTGCTCAAATGCAGCAGACCAAGAATGGAATCAATCGAATGTCCCGGAAACCGGTAGTTTGGTACGCAGCAGGTCGAATTGAACGAGATCGAAATCGTTTCGGATTGGTTGAGTGCTCTCTCCTCGGTTTTGAGCAGGAGGCATGGAGCGCGATCCCAAAAGTTGTGGAGGAAACTGTTGAAGGAGTTACTTTCGCGTACTCGGGTCCTTGGACTGTAGGGTGCGATCACGGATGCGCCCATGTCGCAGGTGATCACAACCCGTGGGCAAGCTCCAAATCGGCCGGAACATATGGCACCGGCACTCATGGAGCGGCGGAAAACTTTTGCTCATCGAATACAGGATCTGCTGATGCGGGGAGCGTCGTGTTCGAACGATCGCTGGCAGGCATCGCCAGAGCGGACGCAGTATTCGTGTGGCTGGAAGACGCCGAATGTTATGGAACATTGCTTGAGATTGGGTACGCCTTTGCTCTGAAAAAGCCCATCTATCTCGCGTACGCTCCATGTGTATTTTCTAACGGAGAGATGTGGTTCGCATTCAAGGCTGCCCGAAAGACTATGCAATCTCCGAATGCTCGAGACGCATTCCTCGCGGCCATCAAATATGTTGATGGTCTTAGTCAGGATTGATCCATAGCTCGCTATTCTGCCCGGGGTGAGCGCTCAGAAGTGGCAGAGAAATGAGATATTTCGACATGTTCAAGGTACGCGAGCAACCGGCTCTTGCTTGCTTAGCTGACAACCCCAACATGCGCGTAGTCTGGAAAAATCACGATGTGGATCTCGTCGCGGAAGTCAGAGCGTGAACGATATCGTCCATTTTTGGCGCCGCTGTGAATCTCAAAAAACAATGGCGTCTTTGTCAGGCTATCGGTAGAGCAGGCGGAGCTTAGAATGCAAGCGCACGGTGAGCATCGCTTCGGTTAAGCCTTTTAGATCCAATAACCAATAATTTGATGTATTTGTCATGGAGACAGCCGCGTGAGTGTCGTTGCAAGTCGTTATGAGCGTTTGGGACCTTTGCTCTCCCTCCTTTCTGATGAGGTCGTGCTTGCGCAAGCATGGAAAAAATCTGACTCGTATATTCGGCGACATAATTGGTACGCCGATATTTTGGAGTTAGAGCAGGTATCTCTCCTACTTCCTCAGACTCTAGGCATTTGGCAGCAGCAGATATCCTCAGGCGACCACGCCCTCGCTAATCCCTTACGCTTGGTCCCAGCACCTAAGAACGGGAAGTGGCATTTTCCGCCTAAAGCGGAAGGTGGAGACTGGAAATTCAAGCCGACCCCCAAGGCGGACAACTCTGTTCAGGTAGAACCAGAGTTGCGACCGTTGGCCCACGTCAGTATTCGCGAGCAAGTTATGGCATCCGCCGTAATGCTCTGCATAGCTGACGCTGTAGAGACCTTGCAGGGCAATACCGACCCAGCCGCGTATGTCAGCAAGGCACATGCTAGGCAGCAAGTCTGCAGCTACGGTAATCGGCTATTTTGTGACTGGCAAAGTGATTCGGACGGGCGTCAACAGGCGAGGTTTCGCTGGGGAAATGGAACCACCTACTCGCAGTTTTTTGTCGACTATCAGCGCTTCCTAGAGCGTCCAGCCGAAGTGTGCCGTGAAGCGCTTCCAACCCTACTAGATGAGCGACTTTTTGTAGTAAAACTTGATCTCGCGAAATTTTATGACTGTGTACATCAGCCTGCCGTAGTCACCCGCTTGCGCAGTATGTTCCAAAGTTATGCCTCGAAATTCGCTATTCCATATACGGCGTCAGTATCCGAACCGTTCTGGCTAGCCGCAGAGAATATTCTCCGCTGGGAGTGGCATGAAAAAGACATCGCCGATCGGGATGAGTTGAAGTTAGGGCTGCCCCAGGGATTGGTAGCTAGTGGTTTTTTTGCCAACGCCTATATGCATGATTTCGATCAAATGATTGTCGGTGGGTTACCCCTGCGCTCAGCTATTCCTATCAGAGTGAATGGCAGCACTGTGTCGGCGAGATTGATCGATTACTGTCGCTACGTAGACGACATGCGCTTGGTTGTGGCAATTCCTAACGAAGCCGCGAATAGCCTAGCGCTCGAGACTATCGCGAATGACTTAAGCGATTGGGCTAATCTTCAGCTTGATTGGTGCTTCAAGAATGCGCGAAATGGTCTGGAAGTAAAAAGGGAGAAGTCCGAGGCCATTGCATGGGAGGATTTCGCGGTACAGGGGAGCACTTCCCGATTCATGCGCGGTGTAAACGGGCAAATCAGTACAGCTCCAGACCCGGCCACGTTGTTGCAGGCGACTGGAAGTTTGGATCATCTTCTCTGGCTGGCAGATGCGCTAGAGGATGTTGGTGACGTCGATGAAAATCCGCTGGCTTTGGCTAGAATTTCACTCCCTAGAGCGGATGTTAGGGACGACACGGTAAAACGTTTCGCAGCCAATCGTCTGCGCCAGGTTTTAAGGATGCGCCGCAGCATGGCGGATCCAGAGTTGCCTGCCGAGGATGTGCTTGCCAACAGTGAAGTGAGTGAACGGCAAGCGCTTGATCATGAGATGGAGACCATCGCGCGAAAGCTTGTTGCGTGCTGGTCACGTAATCCTGCCTTGGCAAGCGTTCTCCGTTGTGGCCTAGACATTTTTCCTTCAGCGGAACTTTTACGGCCAGTACTGCAAGCATTGCAGCTGAAACTTAAGCGAGACGCCAATCCAGCCGAACGTGAGGTTTCGTTATTCGTATTATCGGATCTGCTCAGGGCGGGCGCGGTGGAAACTGGTATGCATCGCCCAGAAAGTTACCCGTCTTCGGCTGATATTAGTGGATACCGCAAAGAGCTATTGCAAGCGGCGCTAGAGATAGTCGCAGATGCTCAGTTGCCGTGGTATCTACACCAGCAAGCTGCTCTTTTCCTTGCGGTCATGCAGTACCCAGTTCTACTGCCGCCAGTGAAAGAGCTTGTCGCCTATAACGCTCTCCATGCTGCGTTGCGCTTTACACCCCCTTTTACGGCGGATATCTCGACCTCGCTCACGGCCGGGCTGCTGGTTTTGCGTACTACCGGCCAGCGCGACAAGTTTGTTATTTGGCTTGGTACATGGCTACAGACACTCCCCATCAAGGATGCCAACAAACTTATTGATGACATCGCAATGATCGAGCCGAAAGTCTTGGGTGAGCTTCATGCAGCATGGGTTGGCAGAGGTAAAGTTGGCTGGGTGAAACATGCCGATCGATATCTTTATCCTCCCCAGCCCCAAGATTACCCCGTTCGAGTTCAAGATTGGCGTGGCGGTAAGCGGTCTCTGCTTGCGATAGTTTCACACCCTGATAACCCGTTCGTTCAAGAAAATGCGTTGCTTAAGTTAACAGCAGAGCTTCTGAAAGCTACGCCCCTTGGGGTTCTTGATAATGATGGAGTAAGTTTGGAATGGCTATCGGTCGAGTGCGCGGACTGGAGCAGAATTCAAGACCCGGCTACTCCAATCACATTGTCATTCAAGGCACCGAACAAGATAGTGCAACCTTGGAACGAGAAACCTTCATGGTGCTCGGATGAACTGGCTTGGGCCTACCGCCTAGGGCGTCTAATGCGTTCCGCCATCGTCGGAGAAAATGACTTTACCACTCGTTTCTTCCCGCTGCGTGAGGAGCAATTTGATCGCTATCGCGGCATTCAAAGCAGTTGGTACAAACGCCGCTTGGGCTTGATGCCGCTTAACCGTGGTTTGGGCGAAGAACCTACACCCATTTCGCCTTGGCTCAACGAATTGGTCATGCGACTTCTGCAGTGGCCCGGGCTGGAGATCAACCGGAACGTCGTTGTCGGTTTTTTTGAAGTCGTTGCCCCGGCCGATTTGCTCATATTGGTCAAGGCGCGGCTGGCAGAGCAAGGACGCCTATTCGGGAGGCAATCCAATCTTCCGGCTTATTTGTTGCCTATCGAGTGCGTTACCACAACTAGTTTGTCCGCTTTCAAGGTCGCGTTGGTTCAGTCTCTGATGCCTAGGGACGTAGATTTTTCAGAAGCTGATCCATTACATTGGACAGAACCTTATCGAGCTAGACACAGAGCGCACTTGGCTTCGATGTGCCGCTTGATCGGTCAACAACTAGCGGCCGCGCGCTTTGCTAACCGGAAAGCTTCCTCACAGCGTAAAGCTCAATTGGATTTGATTGTGTTCCCTGAGCTTTCCATCCATCCCGACGACATGTGGCTGTTACATCGACTTTCAGACAGCACGGGGGCAGTGATATTTGCGGGCCAGACCTTTGTCCATCACTCCTATCTCAAAAAGCCTATCAACCGAGGTGTGTGGCTACTGCGTCAAGAGAGTGCTGCAGGCCGACAGATTGTTTGCGCTTATCAAGGAAAAGAGTATGGAATTCCATGGGAAAAGAGAGCTGGGGTGGCCGGGCACCGACCATATCAAGTGATCGTCGAGTTTAAGGATGCCCGGGGCATAACAGCGAGGCTAACTGGCGCTATTTGCTATGACGCGACTGATCTGAAACTCGCGGCCGATATGCGTGACATCACTGACGGCTTTGTGATCGCGGCCCTTAATAAGGACATCGGAACGTTCGACACCATGGCCACCGCCCTGCAGTTTCATATGTACCAACCCGTGATGCTTACCAATACAGGGCAGTACGGTGGGTCTAACGCTCAGGCACCGTTCAAAGCGCATCATGAGCGGCAGATTGCACACGTGCATGGGAACAATCAGGCAGTTGTCAGCATATTTGAGGTAGACCTACTAGCATTTCAAAACAGTGTAAATGCGGAACTGGCGAAAGAGAGGAAGGCTGCACCTGCTGGGTTCAGAGGAAGAAACTAAGCACGGATTGCCGTCCACGAGTGTTAGGTCTTGGGCGAAAGCTGCCATTCGCGTCCAGCTCCTTTTGGACGAAAGCGGTCTCTAAAAAGCGGCTGCTTTCGGCCAAAAGCGGATGGTGAAAATCTAGTCTTGAGGATCAGCACTTGACGTCACACGTTTACATTCTGCGTGACCTAAAACACCCTAGATTCAAGATCGGCAAAGCGAACAAAATACTCGCTAGAGCCCGGAGTTTTCGGTGGGAGTCGATTGATTTTCATCAGTCACTTGGCGTTCGCCTAACGTCTGAAACCGATGCGTATACCTTAGAAAAAATTTTACATCGCACCTTCCGCCTCTCTAGCATTGATCCTCTCGAAGTGGTCGCGAGTGGAGGAAGCGCAGACGGCGCAAGCGAATGGTTCAACACCAGTTGCTTGCCGCGCTTGCTGCGATATTTGAAGGACAATCAGGACCTCCATCCTCACGTAATAGTCAGTGGAGGGGAGCTTGTCGCGCTGCTCGAAAGGCAGCTTCAGCCTTCACAAGCTGATATTGCTCGCGAGCAGCTTAAAAAAGAAAAGGAAGCGCGTCGTATCGAACGCGAGGCGGAACTCATTGCGTTCCGACGCACGCAACTGGATGGCCTCCGGGCGAGCCTAAAGGTAGTTCATCCGAAGGTGGCCCAGGAGCTGGAGCGCCAAAAACAGAACGGCAATATCGTTGGAATCTGCGATACAAGCTTGGGATCGTACTTGGTGCTTGCTAATAAAGTCCCACTGCCATCAGGCGCTTCGTTGTGGGGACTGAAGCCACTATCGACGCACTACGAGTACCCACGTGGTGGTGGTTCGATAATGAGTAGCTTCAGCCAAATGACCTGGCCGGAGGGAACAATCTCTAAAGTCGGATTGCCTCGGGTCTGCATGCGTGAAGATTTAATCTCTGAAACGGATGAAATTATCTATCAGGTTTTCCGAGAAGAGTTCGAGTGGTTCAATCAGCTACAGCGCATTCCTGAAGAATGGATCAGCGCAATTTTTCCCCGCGGCCTTTTCTTGACCCCATCATCAGACGATCACCAAAGCAAGCGTGCTATCGAAAATGTAATGGGCGCTTTATTGAAGGCCAGTTGCTGGTAGGGGAGTCAATTGTAGGTCTCTTGATCTGGTATCTAGAACCTTAATCTGAATGTGCGAACCACGCAGGGAAGGGGCTGATGCACACACGCAGCAGTATTCAAAAGCACATAGTTCAGAATGGTGAGAAGGTCAGTAGGTGGCGCACTTGGACAGAGGTAAAGGAGAGGCAGTTAACGCCCTTACTGCAAGAGAGTTTTCCTTCTGGCTACTCGAATTGGTTTGCTGTGGTGAAGGGCCATTCGATCTGGTGGATCTACACCGATACATCTGACGGTGGTGTCTGGAGCAGCCAGGGGATGGCCGTCACCGGATTTAGAATCGAATACGACGAATCCCTAGCGCAGAAGCTCTATGAGCTAGTCTATGAGCATATAGTGAAAAAGTAATGCCGCGTGCTTTCGTTACTGATGAAGAAACTCGACAGTTCAACTTTGAGCATGAGGACTGGACCAGTCCCTATCATGTAGATCCCGGGCTCGTTGGAGGTTTGATTCGGGATAACGCTGAAGGCGTTAGGCGCGCAAGGCAAGAGGTTTCGGTGGTGTAGGCCTCTTCTGTGGCGTATTTGAGGCCAGTGCTGCCATGCAAACACTGGCCGCTGAACCTGCAGGCCTAGAACTGCACTTCCGAGATTGAATCAGGGCCGAACCAACTCTGTAGAGTTGAGCTTGCGGGAGCAGACATCTCTTGAGTGAACAATAGAGCTAATCGTGTCTTAGGCCTAGAGCAGGCGACATAGAACAGATTGCGGTTGCGTTCGAATTTCTCACGCCTGTTCGCGGGAACAGATTGAAGGCTCGCATTCTCAAGCATTTCCCCGAAGTTATATTTGCTCCAGCCCCTACCCACCACGACAAGCACATTCTCGAATTGGGCTCCCTTGACGCCATGCTTTGTTTCGAAGGGAGAGTGGCCGTCGAGGTATCGGCTGAGTGCCTGCACCTCGGAATACGGAATCCCATGAAGTCCCTGCAGTTCTGCCAGTCTTCTTGAGAGTTCGTTTCCTGCGCTATCAAAGGTTTCAAGCTCGTTCTCGAGCTTTTCAATCGTGTCGGGAAGTCGAGGGCGTCGTGTGCTCTGCAGGTGTTTGATGACCTCTCCCACGGTATTCTCATTTTGGAGCTTCGCTAGTTGGTTCATGGCGGTATCCCAAGCCGCTTTATCCTGATGCCTCGACAAAAGCGGTGTTCTGCCGCCTAATGCTTCAAACATCAATCCATACCGTTGGTTGGCGAACGCTTTGCAGGCAGGCTCCAGCGCGTCCACAAAGTAGGCGATGTGGGGGTGTTCCTTCTTGGTAAAGGCTTCATTGAACATGAAATTGGCAGCAAGATTTGTGTAGCCCTGCTCTGCGGCGAGCAAGCGATGCGTCAGCATTAATATTTTTGTGTTCTGCAGGTTCCAGCCATCGACCCCTAGCTGCTGCTTGACGTTGTTCAAGGCCATCTTGCCAACTTCGGTGGGGAGATCCCCTGCCCAGTGTGCACCTGTCTGTCTCGGCCCGGTCCACTTATTGGTCAGGAATACGCGAACTTGTCCTGGTGCATCGGGATCTGTCACACACTGATTCAGGCCTGGGCGCATACGATTGAGGCAGTCCACCACTGGTTTAACGGAGCGGAAATTTGCTCCTTTGCCTATCTCCGTCACCGAGGGGTGAGTTAACCTACCGCAGCCGCCGTCGTAGATCTTTTGCCAGTGGTCACCAAAGAACCCGAACAAAGGGGAGTCTGGTTGACCCAGAAAAAGAGTCTTAATGGCTTCTATCCAGTCTTTGTCGGTGTCCTGATACTCGTCAACTAGAATGATGGGGAATCGATCCCTAACTATGCTGCGGAACTTAGCATGGCTCATCATCGCGATCGTAAGAGGGAGCACGTCATCGTGATGCAGGAGAGCTCGGCTGTCTCGAAGAGACCGATGTCCAAGGTTGTATTCGATACTGCGGTTTCCAATTCCACCTCCGCTTTCGGCTAAGAGCTCTTGCCACTTAGGTAGCTGTGCGACTAACTCTCGTAGGTTTTTTTGGAACCCGCTTATTAATGACCAGCAAAAGGCGTGGTTGGTCTCGCAGTATATTGCGGGGCTTCGGTCTGTCCGCGCAGCAATCTCATCCTTGGCTACGTTGGTGAAGGTGATGCAGGCGATCTGCTGGTGCTCTCTCATGAGCGTGGCTTGATCTCGCTTGAGCAGGTACTTGAGCGCTTCAATAAGCGAGTAGGTCTTTCCCGCACCTGCACCAGCCTCCAAAAGGAAGCTCTTCCCGGCTTCGATACAGTCGTACATCTTCTCCAACGCGAGTTGACTGGCGCGTTCGGCCGGCGATTGTTTAGGCATTTTTTGGCACTCCTGACGCAGCCAGCGCGTTCTCGATAGGCGGTAAGTGCTTCGCTGGCGGAGTTAGGGTGTCGTCGCTTTGGGCGAGCCATCGTATGCCGTCAAGCATGTATTTAGGGGGGGCCCAAGTAGTCTCGGAAATAGCGTACTTTAAGGCAAATTCGGATTTTTTCTGCTTGCTGGCAATTGCACGAGCTTCAAGTTCCTGATTGTCACTTGTTGTAGCTGTCAGACCAAATAATGCCGGATTTGCAAGGATGAAGGCATCTTCGAATGTTCTACCACAAGGCCCCTTATCTTTCTCTGGGCACTGGTAGGCAATGCGATTTCCTTTCAGGATGCGCTGTGATTCGGTCATGGCCTTCAAGGCCGCCAGAGTGACTGGCTGATCTCCCTTGAACCAGGCTTTAAGGCACTCGTTGCTCGAATGCTTGCCTTGGTGAACCGCGCAGGCCTCGCCTCCGGGCTTCTCCACTGTGTCAAGATCGGTAATGATCAATGTGCGTAACTCAAGGAAGTCTAAAAGCTCGAAGAACAGATGAGCATAGGCACCGCCAACTTCCATGACAGTCATGTACTGGCTGGAGAGTTTGGGCGTAGCGCCATCAGCTACTTCCAGTTTTTTGATGATCTCCGGTAGCAAAAGACGCTCGCTAAGGCCTTCGACAAGTACAGCTTTGTCCGCAAAGAACAAATCGCACCGCGTCAAGGTCATGTATTGGTGCAGGAACTGCTTGTCTTCTGGCGGCGTTGATTTGAGGCCCTTGCGTAGGTCTTTGATCTTAGTTTGCCGGACACCTGCTGGTGCGCCGGGTGCTACCTGACCAAGAAAATAGCGAATGCTCTCGAATCCAGCCGCATTCGCAATGTGGGATGAGTGTGTGGACACAACGAACTGGACTGGCCAAGGCATCTTGTCGGTTGATCCGGCAACAAGCTCCAGGGCGATCTTATCCAGTTGCCGAATGAAGACCTCCTGCATTTGAGGATGCAGGTGTGCCTCCGGCTCTTCAATGAAGATGAGATGTATCCCTGGCTGTTTTGCCTCTGCCCTGAAAGCTTTGTAGAAGCTTGCTAGCTGCAAGAGGATGAAGATCAGGTTTCGTGCGCCGAGCCCGTTGTATGACTCGGGGAGCGTGATGCCGCTGTATCCCGGATAGCGCACTTTGGTGAAATTTGATAGCAGCTTTTGGATATCCAGGATCGTCTCTGTATGAAGTTCTTGCTGACCCAATCCGGGGTAGCCAAAGATCTGCAAAGCCGGTACCAGTGCTTTTAGCTGTTCGCTGAAACTGCCATCGACTTGTTTTTGGATTTCGCTAACGGTGTCCTTCAGGGCATCCGCAATCATTTTGTCAGCGGGTTCTGCTGAAGCTGAAGACGCGGTAGCGAACAGACTCTCCAGTGTCTTGGCAAGGACATCTGATTCCCTTGAGGTCACATCGTCCAATCCCCTCTGTGCGTTGATGAATCCCGTCTTCACCAAGCCAGATAATGCTGCTGGCGGCAGATCCCTGCAATTTTCTGGATCATTGGGATCTTCAGCGAACAACTTCGTGCTGAACATTTGGGGGACGCGTTCACGCAAAGCACGGAAGAACGTAACAGTTGATTCGCTTTCTTCAGGATCAATGGAGAGGTCAGCGAAGAAGGCGTCCAGCACTCCGTCATCCAATTCATAACGCAGAACGAGTAATGCTTCGTGGCAATCGGGATTTAGATCAATTACAAACGGCGCAAGCGGTCCTAGCTGCGGTCTATCTGGTTCGTATTTGATCTTGATGCGTAGCTCAATGAAGGGAAGCAGGGCGCGTACGGTAGCATCGTCTCCGCCTTCAGCATGTGCTTGGTATGCTCTGCAGAATCCGTCATAGCTCGCACTAGAGAAATCCTCTAGGCGAAAACGTGCGTTCGCGTCTGCTAGCAGTCGGCGCATGACTTCGGATAACGATGTTTTGCCGCTGTTGTTGCGACCCACTATAACGGTTGTCTGCGCTTCTAGTGCCAGATTGACGTCGGCAAGAAGGCGAAAATTCTTGATCTCCACTTGATGGATTCGCATCAGGTTCTCCGTGAGCTAAGGTGGGTCCGTTCGAATTACTGACGGTGCCATACTTGCACAAAAAATGTGGGATTTTCAGGTTTGAACTATTCGAGCGAAAAGTTACTGAATATTTCCTGACGAGAAAAATGCACGGCGCGATACGCGGGTTGGGTATTGCAGTCACTTGATCAACCTTTTGCATTCGAGGTGACCGGACGCTTGCATGGTGTAGCTGGATGATGTGGTAATGGCTATCTGCCGCCATCCAACCATTTTCCCTCACCAGTTATCCTGCGCACCCCGCGAATGACAGGAATCAGTCGTTTGGGCACAGCTTTTTAGGCTTTGTCCTACAGCCAGCACTTGGGTTTTTCGATAGCGTCGGACTGTCGGAACCTCAAGTCGGGATTCCCGAGGTGAACAAGGATGATGCATGAGTGAATATGGAAACGTACCAAGGCCCGCACTACCTAACCCGCCAAGAAAACAGGTCTACCGTGGCGTAGAACCGACCGATCTGCACGCCAAGCACTGGGCAGAATACCCTGAGGCTCCCGCAGAGAAACCGGCTGTTGCGAAGCCAGCAGCGGAACCCGGTTTCTACATCGTTCAGCAAGTCATGCCGCGCTCTGCGCTGGAAGCAGCATTGTTCGATAAGCCGGATGGTGCAACGCTTGAGAAGTTCACGCGCCTCAACCCTCACGTCACCGGGTACGCCAAGCCCGGGCAGCTCATCGTGTTGAGTGATCCGAACAATCCTCAGTGCACGCGTGAAGAAGCGTTGCTCATGGAAGCGGCGCAGAAAGTAGACGCGGCACTCAAGCCCATGACCGACGAAGAAGCGAGCTTCATGGTTCGCTATCAGAGCCAGATTGAGTCCATTCTTTCGCAAGGCTCAACATCAATCGGTGTTGGTGAGTCGATATTCGCCAAGAACCTGGGAGACGTGACAACGTCGCTGAAGGAAATCGAAACGCTGCACCAGAAAAGTTTTCAGCGTGACGGTCACTTGCGTAGTTCGGAGTTCTTTGATGAACGCGCACGACTGTTTGCCAAGCTTGATAGGCAGCTCACCGGTTTAACCAGAAAGGGCATCGGTTTCCCTGATCACCCAAGTCTGAAATCAGCCCTCGGCATCTCAAGCAAAAGCTTGGTGCACCACTGGACCCTGGCCGGTGCTCCGGGACAGATTCCCGGTTACGCCACTCACGCAGAAGGTGTCGCCAGAGCAGCCAAAGTTGTGAAGTACGGCGGCTGGATTGGTACAGCGGTCGGGGGAGGGGCGTCTTACATGAAGGTTCAAGAAGTCTGTGCGCAGGCAACAAGGATGCGTGTGAAAAGATTAAATACACCGAGGGCGGTAGTTTCATTGGTGGGGTGGCCGGTGGCGCGATGACAGGTGCAGCACTAACTGCTCCAGTGGTAGGTGCAATCTGTGTGGGGCTTGGCGTGCCTACGGGTGGATTGGGAACCCTCGCTTGCGGCGTGGTCGTTGTAGCGGCAGGCTCATATGCTGGCGGGGCGGTTGGAGGGGCCGGCGGTGAGATGTTCGGTGAAGTGATTTACGAGGTGACTAAATGAATACCGCTGAACTGATAGTCGGAGGATTGTGTGGCGTAGTGATTATCTCGATGATCATCTGGATCGGGATTGCTCTCTACATTGCACATATCAAGATGGATGTGATCCTTGAACACCTCAAAAACAGCTCTGCCGGCACCAAGTTAGCTGCGCTGAAGCACGGAGGTGCTTGGGGGCGGTTGCTTTTAGTAGGTGGCGCCTCTGGTCTCGTTACGTTCACGAATTTCTATATGAGACGCGGCACGCTCAGCGCCGATGACGTAGAGAATTTTCCTTCGTCACTCAAGCACAGACTTGTGTTGATGCAATGGAGCGCAATAGTGCTGCTTTCTGCAATGGTTGTGCTGGTTGCTTTGGGGAAATCAGGAGTACTCAAGTAACCGGATGAGAAGCGTGCTCAGCCCCGTTTGAACGCTTGGAGACTAAAAGCGAGTGAACTGGTGAGAAAATCTACTCGGCAGGAAGTGAGTTTGAACGTCGTTGACAAGGTACTTCTGTCCATTGCCATCGTTGATCTGGCAGGGCTAATTCTTTGGATAGGCGTCTGTTTGCACCTGGCCTATACGAAGATGGATTTGATGTTGGAGCACCTGAAGAATTGCTCAGCCATCATGTCTCGGGCTCCGCTTCGCCATCGTGGGCCTTGGGGAAGGCTTCTGCTTGTAGGTGGTATTTCAGGAATTGTTACTTTCCCTAAATTTTATTTGCAAAGGGGCGAGCTGAGTTCCGAAGAATTGGCAAATTTTCTAGGCCCTCTTAAACGTAAGTTAGTAGTACTGCAATGGAGCGTTATTTGCCTGTTGTTGGTCATGATCAGCTTCGGGGTAGCTGTTAGAACGGGTTTTGTTTAGTGCTTTTGCATTAGCGCAATCCCCAGCGTAATCATGCAGTGAGCGGGGCCAGCATGACAGTAAAGTATGGTCCATGCCCTGGCACTGTGTGGAGTGAAGCACACGGCCTAGGCTGATGGGTGGCCTACGACTTTAATCGAATTTGCAGAATGCGATTACTCTTTATCAAATCTGCCGTAAAGACGTTCACCGCATTCAATCGGTGATCCTAGAATAAGGGCTGCGGCATTGTCTTTTTGCGTCAGTAAATGCGCGAACGTTGAGCGTTGAGCCTGACAGGAAAACTCTCCAATCAAAGGGCAAGACAACAGAAACGCGATAGCTACTCCAAACTCGGCACAAGCAATCATCCCCATACCGGTTCTCGGATCGGCGTCTTGGTAGAGGCAACCAAACTCGGCAATATCGTCTACTCCACCAGGGCCGAATTGTAGGTGCCCATTCATGGCTCTAGGGTTCGGATGTCCCCCATAATCAATAGATGCCTCATACATCGCTTTAACGAAATCTGACATGTGTTCGTCGCGCTTACTGGCTTGCTCTGTTGCCTGAGCCACCGCACTGCTGAAGGCTTTTTTCTGGTCTTTTAGGTTTTTTTCACTTTTATGTCTACTTCTCCAAATATCACTTAGACGAGCATCATCAGCGATTAGTAGCGCATAGCAAGCTGACTCCAAGGCAGTGCGAAGGGTAGGGAAAATTGCCGCCGGATGGCCTGAAATTGCAGTTCGAACCGAAGCTAAAAACATAAAATGGGCATTGAGGGCCAGTGGCAAACCCACTTGTTTAGACGCTCGCCATCCGTTGAGGACGAGGCTTACGATAGTGTTTTCGCAATCTTGCAGCAATGTCAGTGCTTCAGGTTGAGCCTCACGATTTTTTAAGTCTGTGCTGGCTGCAATCGAAAGATACTTGGACAGTTGGTTTTTTGGAGCATTCATTAGTCCGTACTTGGCGCCTCAGGTCGTTTTCAAATCCACGAAGTAGAAAGAGTGATTTAAATAGAGGCGGCCTCGATAGAGGCCGCTCGAGGAAAGACTACGACTTTACTTTATTGAGCCAGCGATCAGTGGCAACGCCAGCACCGACACTAAGATGCTCCATGTGTTCGTAATGGTCAGAAAGCTCATCGCCCTTTGCTACGATCGTGACATCGCAAAAATAGTTACCCATGTTGAAGATCGACTGGAGAACTTCGTTGATTCGGCTCTCCAACGCTTTATCTGATTCATCAGTGGTTGCGACTTCTACGCTATACACGCAGGCCTTGTCGTCGAAATACACCCTGACCAGTCGGGCTTGCGTACTGTTGTGATCGATGGTTCGGGCAGCCACTGTTGCTATGAACTTATGCTCCTCGTCAGGGAAGCTTGCCCGAGCTTCCAAATGGACGCGGTGCTTACCCACTGTGAACCATTCAGAACGGAATCCTTCAACTGGCATGGTGGATCTCCTTATAAATATACGCGGGGTAGTTTTATAAAGCCTTTACAGCGGTTTTCCTAGCTTTCTTAGGATAAGTGGATGGATCTGTCTAAGGATAGGGGGCATGGATGATATTTCGTTAAACGACAGCGTTTAAAAAGACATCTCCATACACTCTCTCAGGCTACATATCCTTGCGCCTTTGCCTACAGCTACGCCAGAATCCGCCGGCTTGTGCGCCTTGGGGGCGAGTTCTATCTTGGTGCGGTCGCTGACGAATCAGTGATCGGATTTGACCGTCCGCCCAACATCAAGGCGCGCCAGCGTTCTGCACGTGTTCAGGCATTGTCTGAAATCATGTCGCGGTGGCTGTGCGTGGGACACCTTCGGGTGTGCCGGAGTCCTTGATGTCCGGTCGGTCAACCCGCGTACAGCTGCCACCCTGTTTGTTTGACCGCGAACGGTGGCGGCTCCAGTCATCAAGGAGCTTCACCATGATCAAACCAACACCCAACCCGCCCGAAACCGCCTCGGTTTCCCCCTACGAATCCATCGATTCCAGAAAACTCCACGAAGCCGCCG
>Ga0207655_1001771_pt1 | contig 18858 bp, 17 predicted proteins | sample KBSM44metaG_FD_184398 | JGI IMG/M metagenome (GOLD analysis project Ga0207655, IMG submission 184398) | Miscanthus rhizosphere microbial communities from Kellogg Biological Station, Michigan, USA - KBS M4-4 metaG (SPAdes) (version 2) | ecosystem: Host-associated > Plants > Roots > Rhizosphere >...
TCATCTCCCGCTCCCGCCTGGGCCGCGCCTGCCGCGCCTGCGCCGAAGACATCAAGATGGCCAACCTGCTGGGCATCAACACCAACAACATCATCGCCCTCACCTTCGTCATCGGTGCCGCCCTGGCAGCCGTGGCAGCCGTGCTGCTGAGCATGCAGTACGGGGTGATCAACCCCAACGCCGGTTTCCTGGTGGGCCTGAAGGCCTTCACTGCGGCGGTGCTGGGTGGCATCGGCAGCATTCCGGGCGCCATGCTCGGCGGGCTGGTGCTGGGTGTAGCGGAAGCCTTTGGCGCCGACATCTTCGGCGACCAGTACAAGGACGTGGTGGCATTCGGCTTGTTGGTTCTTGTCTTGCTGTTCCGGCCGACCGGCATTCTGGGCCGCCCGGAGGTTGAAAAAGTATGAACAAAAATCTCAAACAGGCGTTCTTCAGCGCCTTGCTGGTATGGGCCGTGGCCTTCCCGGTACTGGGCCTGAAACTGAGCATCGACGGCATCAGCCTGGCCGTGCACAGCCAGGGCTCGTTCACCATCAGCATCATCGCCGTGTGTTCGGTGCTGATGTTCCTGCGTGTGCTGTTCGACAAGCAGTGGAGCTCGGTGATGGGCCGCCGTTCGGATCGCAAGCTGATCCCGCCGGCCGTCAGCAACTACCTGACCCTGCCCAAGACCCAGCGCTATGTGATCATCGGGTTGATCGTGGCGGCACTGGTGTGGCCGTTCTTCGGCTCGCGCGGTGCGGTCGACATTGCCACGTTGATCCTGATCTACGTGTTGCTGGGCCTTGGCCTGAACATCGTGGTTGGCCTGGCGGGCCTGCTCGACCTTGGCTATGTCGGCTTCTACGCCGTCGGCGCCTACAGCTACGCCATGCTCTCGCACTACCTGGGCTGGAGCTTCTGGGTGTGCCTGCCGATTGCCGGCCTGATGGCCGCCACCTTCGGCTTCCTGCTTGGCTTCCCGGTACTGCGCCTGCGGGGTGACTACCTGGCGATCGTGACCCTCGGCTTCGGCGAGATCATCCGCCTGTTCCTGCGTAACCTCACCGACTGGACCGGCGGCCCCAACGGCATCAGCAACATCCCCAAGCCGGAGTTCTTCGGCCTGACCTTCGAACGCCGCGCCGCCGAGGGCATGCAGACCTTCCACGAGTTCTTCGGCCTGGAATACAACTCGATCAACAAGGTCATCTTCCTCTACCTGGTGGCCCTGCTGCTGGCGCTGCTGGCGCTGTTCGTCATCAACCGCCTGCTGCGCATGCCGATCGGCCGCGCCTGGGAAGCCCTGCGCGAAGACGAGATCGCCTGCCGCGCACTGGGCCTCAACCCGACCGTGATCAAACTCTCGGCGTTCACCCTGGGTGCCTGCTTCGCCGGTTTCGCCGGTAGCTTCTTCGCCGCGCGCCAAGGCCTGGTGACGCCGGAGTCGTTCACCTTCATCGAGTCGGCGATCATCCTCGCCATCGTCGTGCTTGGCGGCATGGGCTCACAACTGGGCGTGATTCTCGCGGCCATCGTGATGATCCTGCTGCCCGAGCTGATGCGTGAGTTCAGCGAATACCGGATGCTGATGTTCGGTGCGCTGATGGTGTTGATGATGATCTGGCGTCCGCAAGGCCTGCTGCCTATGCAACGTCCACACATGGAGCTGCGTCGATGAGCCGCGAAATTCTGCAAGTCAGCGGCCTGAGCATGCGCTTCGGCGGCTTGTTGGCGGTCAACGGCGTGGGCCTGACCGTCAAGGAAAAACAGGTGGTGGCGTTGATCGGCCCCAACGGCGCCGGCAAGACCACCGTGTTCAACTGCCTGACCGGTTTCTACAAGCCCAGCGGCGGCACCATCCTGCTCGATGGCCAGCCGATCCAGGGCCTGGCCGGCCACCAGATCGCCCGCAAGGGTGTGGTGCGGACCTTCCAGAACGTGCGCCTGTTCAAGGAAATGACCGCGCTGGAAAACCTGCTGATCGCCCAGCACCGCCACCTCAACACCAACTTTTTCGCTGGCTTGTTCAAGACCCCGGGCTTCCGCCGCAGCGAAAAGGAGGCCATGGAACGCGCGCAGTACTGGCTGGAAAAGGTCAACCTGACCGAGTTCGCCAACCGTACCGCCGGCACCCTCGCCTACGGCCAGCAGCGCCGCCTGGAAATCGCCCGCTGCATGATGACCCAGCCACGCATCATCATGCTCGACGAACCGGCCGCGGGCCTGAACCCGAAGGAAACCGAAGACCTCAAGGCATTGATCGCCTACCTGCGCGAGTCGCACAACGTCACCGTGCTGCTGATCGAGCACGACATGAAGCTGGTGATGAGCATCTCCGACCATATCGTGGTGATCAATCAGGGCACCCCTCTGGCCCACGGCACACCGGAAGAGATCCGCGACAACCCTGATGTGATCAAAGCCTACCTGGGGGAAGCGTAAATGCTGAAGTTCGAAAACGTTTCCACCTTCTACGGCAAGATCCAGGCGCTGCACAGCGTCAACGTGGAAATCAACCAGGGCGAGATCGTCACCCTGATCGGCGCCAACGGCGCCGGTAAGTCGACGTTGCTGATGACCCTGTGCGGCTCGCCGCAGGCGCACAGTGGCAGCATCAAGTACCTGGGTGAAGAACTGGTCGGCCAGCCGTCCTCGCACATCATGCGCAAGAGCATCGCCGTAGTGCCGGAAGGCCGCCGCGTGTTCGCCCGCCTGACCGTAGAGGAGAACCTGGCGATGGGTGGTTTCTTCACCGACAAAGGCGATTATCAGGAGCAACTGGACAAGGTGCTGCAGCTGTTCCCGCGCCTGAAGGAACGTTACATCCAGCGTGGCGGCACCATGTCCGGTGGCGAGCAGCAAATGCTCGCCATTGGCCGGGCGCTGATGAGCAAGCCCAAGCTGCTGCTGCTCGACGAACCTTCGCTGGGCCTGGCACCGATCATCATCCAGCAGATCTTCGACATCATCGAACAGCTGCGCCGCGATGGCGTGACGGTGTTCCTGGTGGAGCAAAACGCCAACCAGGCGCTGAAAATCGCCGACCGGGCGTATGTGCTGGAGAACGGCCGGGTGGTGATGCAAGGGACAGGCGAAGCGCTGTTGACTGACCCGAAGGTGCGCGACGCGTACCTTGGGGGTTGATCGGGAAAGGGCCTTCGGGCCCTTTTTCATGCCTGCTGACTTGTGATCCCAGCACACCCTGCGTAACGTGGCCAGCTCTTTGGCAAAGATCCCCGGAGCCCGCCCCATGCGCCTCACCCCCACCCTGCTGCTCACCGCCCTGCTGCCCCTGTTCGCCGGCTGCCAGCTCATGGCCAACGCCCCAAGCGACCCGAACATCGGCACCACGCGCATGCAGGGCGAACTACGTGCCGCCAACGGCCAGTTGCTGTTCAAGCCATGCAGCGAAAACCGCACGTTCGTGATCAATGATGTCGGCGCCACTGGCATCCTGCAGGAGGCCGCCAACCTTGCCAAGGACGCCAATGACAAGCTGTTCGCCGACGTCCGTGGTCGCCTGACCGGCAGCAAGCAGGCCAACAACGACGGCCAGCTGGAAGTGCGTCGCCTGTACCGCCTGGAACCCTCCGCCCGTGCCTGCGAAGACCCCAACTTCAAGCAGCTAACCCTGCGCGCCGACGGCCAGGAGCCGTTCTGGGCGGTGAAAGCTAGCGGCAAGGGGATGATCATAGAGCGCCCCGGCAAAGACCCGCTGCCCCTGCCGTTCCTTGAAGAAGAAGTGCCCGGCGGCGGCCTGACCCTGAGCAGCGAAGCCAACGGTCAGCACGTGGAACTGTGGGTCGCCCCGCAACGCTGCGTCGACAGCATGAGCGGCGCCGTGCGCCACCTGCGCGCCGAACTGCACATCGACGGCAAGACCTTGCAAGGCTGCGGCTACTACGGTGGCGCACGCGACAACTGATCGCCGGGCACTTTTATCCTGCCAGTCAGGGCGGCGAACAGCTTATACTTGGCGGTTTGTGTAAAGCCGCCGGCCGTCCATGGCCGGGATACTGGACCCTGCCATGCTACGAATCACCGAACTGAAGCTGCCCCTGGACCATCCTGACGAAGCGCTGCGTGAAGCCATCGTCCAGCGCCTGGGCATCCGCGACGAGCAATTGCTCAGCTTCAACCTGTTCAAGCGCAGCTACGATGCGCGCAAGAAGAACAGCGAACTGCTGTTCATCTACACCATCGATCTGGAAGCCAGCAACGAAGCCGAACTGCTCAGCAAGTTCGCCGACGATCGCAACATCAGCGTGGCACCAGACGTGACCTACAAGTACGTCGGCCACGCCCCGGCCGACATGCAGGAGCGCCCGATCGTGGTCGGTTTCGGCCCGTGCGGCATCTTTGCCGGCCTGCTGCTGGCACAGATGGGGTTCAAGCCGATCATCCTCGAACGCGGCAAGGAAGTGCGCCAGCGCACCAAGGACACCTGGGGCCTGTGGCGCAAGAGCGTGCTCAACCCAGAGTCCAACGTGCAGTTCGGCGAAGGCGGCGCCGGCACCTTCTCCGACGGCAAGCTGTACAGCCAGATCAAGGACCCGCAGCACCACGGCCGCAAGGTACTGGAAGAGTTCGTCAAGGCCGGTGCCCCGGACGAAATCCTGTACATCAACAAGCCGCACATCGGCACCTTCCGCCTCACCGGCATGGTCGAGCAGATGCGCCAGGACATGATTGCCCTGGGTGCCGAAGTGCGCTTCCAGGAGAAGGTCACCGACCTGCTGGTCGAAGATGGCCAGTTGACTGGCGTGGTACTGGAGAGTGGCGAGCAGCTGCACTCGCGCCATGTGGTCCTGGCCCTTGGCCACAGCGCCCGCGACACCTTCCGTATGCTGCACGCCAAAGGCGTGTACATGGAAGCCAAGCCATTCTCGGTCGGCTTCCGCATCGAGCACCCGCAAACGCTGATCGACAAGGCGCGCCTGGGCAAGTACGCCGGCCACCCCAAACTCGGTGCCGCCGACTACAAGCTGGTGTACCACGCCAAGAACGGCCGCTCTGTATACAGCTTCTGCATGTGCCCAGGCGGCACCGTGGTCGCGGCTACCAGCGAGCCGGGCCGAGTCGTTACCAACGGCATGAGCCAGTACTCGCGTAACGAGCGCAACGCCAACTCCGGCATCGTCGTCGGCATCGACCCCGAGCGCGACTACCCGGGTGGCCCGCTGGCCGGTATCGAGCTGCAGGAACGCCTGGAGGCCCATGCCTACGTGATGGGTGGCAGCAACTACCAGGCCCCGGCGCAACTGGTGGGTGACTTTGTCGCCGGCCGGCCATCGACCGCACTGGGCAGTGTCGAGCCGTCCTACAAGCCGGGCGTGACCCTGGGTGATCTGGCGCCAAGCCTGCCGGACTTCGCCATCGAGGCGATCCGTGAGGCACTGCCGGCATTCGACCGCCAAATCAAAGGCTACAACCTGCATGACGCGGTGTTGACCGGGATCGAAACGCGTACCTCGTCGCCCCTGCGCATTACCCGGGGTGAGGATTACCAGAGCCTGAACCTCAAGGGGCTGTTCCCGGCGGGTGAAGGCGCCGGCTACGCGGGCGGGATTCTGTCCGCGGGTGTGGATGGTATCCGCATTGCCGAGGCGGTAGCACGGGATATGCTCGGCCTCTGATTGCTTGAGGCCTTCCATGGCCTCTTCGCGGGTAAGCCAACTCCCACAGGGGTAGCGATGTCACTGTGGCAACGGGCTTGCCCGCGAGAGGGCGCTGGCAGACTTCAGAATAACCCGGCCCCAAGACCAGCCTCCCCTCACCCCCTCCTCCTCCATCTGCATCTGCATCTGCATCTGCATCTGCATCTAGGCTTCACTAAGCCAAGGCAGCAACACCATATAACAAAAACGAATATAGTTTTTGTTTTAAAGAATATCGCCACAGGCTAGGGTGTACGCCCGTACCATTCGTAAACTGCTCATGGAGAGCCTATAGCCCGTGCGTAGCCTGTTCACCCGTTTTTTCCAGCTTGAAGCCGCCAGCGGCCTGCTGCTGATCGCCGCCGCCGTTCTGGCCCTGATCATCAACAACTCGCCACTGTCCTACCTGTACAGCGGGCTGCTCGACGTGCCCGTCGCCGTCCAGATCGGCGCGCTGAACATCGCCAAGCCATTGCTGCTATGGATCAACGATGGCCTGATGGCCCTGTTCTTCCTGCTGATCGGCCTGGAGGTCAAGCGCGAGGTGGTCGACGGCCACCTGTCCAAGCCATCCCAGGTAATCCTGCCTGCCACTGCTGCCGTTGGCGGCATGGTGGTGCCGGCACTGATCTACTGGTTCATCAACCGTGACAACCCGGCGGCCGTGGCCGGCTGGGCGATCCCAACTGCCACCGACATCGCCTTTGCCCTCGGCGTGCTGGCGCTACTGGGCAAGCGCGTGCCGGTGTCACTGAAGCTGTTCCTGATGACCCTGGCGATCATCGACGACCTGGGTGCGATCATTGTCATCGCCCTGTTCTACTCCGGTACCCTGTCGAGCGTATCGCTGCTGCTGGCGGCGGCCTGCCTGGTGGTGCTGATAGCGATGAACCGGCTTGGCGTGGTCAAGCTTGGGCCATACATGGTCATTGGCCTGATCCTCTGGGTATGCGTGCTCAAGAGTGGCGTGCATGCCACCCTGGCCGGTGTCGCCCTGGCCTTGTGCATCCCACTGCGCACGCGCAACGCCGAAACGTCACCGCTGCTGGCCCTGGAACATGCCCTGCACCCTTGGGTGGCCTATGCCATCCTGCCACTGTTCGCCTTCGCCAACGCCGGCGTTTCGCTGGCTGGCATGACCGTAGAAAGCTTCACCCACCCCGTGCCGATGGGCATCGCCGTCGGCCTGTTGCTGGGCAAAACCGTAGGTGTTTTCGGCCTGACATGGCTGGCGGTGAAGCTGCGCCTCGCCGCGCTACCTGCTGGTGCTGGCTGGGGGCAAATACTGGGGGTGGCGATACTCTGCGGCATTGGCTTCACCATGAGCCTGTTCGTTGGCTCGCTCGCCTTCTCCCCAGGCAGTAGCGAATACGCCGGTATGGACCGCATGGGGATTCTTACCGGCTCGTTCTTCGCCGCAGTGATCGGCTACGCCGTCACCGCCATGGCCAGCCGCAAGCCCCGTGTTGGTTGATTTGGCTGAGGCATGAAAAAACCCCGACTGGCAGCAGCCAGGTCGGGGTTTTGTTTTACTGCGCTACGGTCAGTGCGAAACGCGGCTGGTACCGTCAACGGTCATGATGCGCACGCGGTCACCCACGCGGAAGATTTCGTTCTCCTGCACGGCCTGCACATAGGCGCGCATGCTGCCGTCGTCTTCACGTACGGTAATTTCGACACCTTGGGTACGAGTCAGGCCTTCTTCGGCAGCGGAGCCTGCCAGGCCACCGGCAACAGCACCGATCACCGCAGCGACGATGCTGCCACGGCCACCGCCAACGGCGCTGCCGGCAACGCCACCCACGATGGCACCAGCACCACCGCCGATCGGGGTCTTGGTACCCTCGATCTTGACTGGGCGCAGGGACTCGATGGTGCCCATACGCACGGTTTGCACGCGGCGGGCCTCGTCACGGGAGTAGCTGTCACCGGTCAGGCTCGAGGCACAGCCTCCCAGCAGCAGCGACATGGTGGTAAAGGTCGCCACCAGCAAAGCGGATTTACGCATGGGTAAAGTCTCCATAAGTCAGGTGCTCATTAGACGCTGCACATTGACGGCTGTCACGGTACAAACGTAATAAAATTGTTTTCATTCAGCCGGGGTACAGCCTGCCGGGCTGTGTCGAAGGCCTTTCAAGTGAGACCAAGGATAGCCATGGATTACTTCATCGTCGTGGTCGCCACCGTTGCGGGGCTGTATTTCCACGGGTGGCTGTATGTGCGCATGCGCCGCTGGATGGACCGCGACCTGGCGTTGTCGCTGGCGGGTGCCGATCCTGATAAGCGCGCGTTCATGCTGGAAAGGTTGAAACAGGCGCGACAGGAGAAGGTGGGACGCAAGCAACTGGCAGGGTGGTTGGAGCGGGAAGCGGCGGAGTATCCGGGGTAGCCTGATCGATCGTCGTGGCCGCTTTGCGGCCCTATCGCGACACAAGGCCGCTTCCACAGGTACAGCGCGATCGCCTCTGTGGGAGCGGCCTTGTGTCGCAGCAGCCCCGGGACCTCAGGGCGCCAGCCGCTCCCGCTGCCATTGCCCATTCACGAACCGGTAATTCAACCGGTCATGCAAGCGGCTCGCCCGCCCCTGCCAGAACTCGATGCGCTCAGGCAACAAACGGTAGCCCCCCCAATGCTCAGGGCAGTGCGGCTGGGTGTCGGAAAAGCGCGCTTCGGTAGCCTTGACCAGGCCCTCGAGCTCTTCACGCCCGGCAATCACCCGGCTCTGCGGCGAGGCCCAGGCCCCCAGGCGGCTGCCCAGCGGGCGCACCTGATAGTAGGCATCCGACTCCTGCGCCGAGACCTTCTCCACCCGCCCTTCGATGCGCACCTGGCGCTCCAGCGCCGGCCAGAAGAAGGTCATGGCTGCAAAAGGGTTGGCCTGCAATTGCTGGCCCTTGGCGCTTTCGTAATTGGTGAAGAAAGTGAAGCCCTGCTCGTCGAGCCCCTTCAGCAACAATACACGGCAATGCGGGCGGCCTTCGCCGTCCACGGTGGCCAGGGTCATGGCGTTGGCTTCCACCGGCGCCTGCTCGGTTTTCACCGCATCGGCGAACCACTGGTGGAACAGGACGAACGGCTCCCCCGGCGCCTGGGCTTCAGCCAGGCCATCACGGGTGTAGTCGCGGCGCATATCGGCCAGGGATTGGGTCATTGCTGCGTTCCTTGACGATCAGTTGGTCTTCGCAGGGCTATTGGCAGCTACTTTTTTATCGGCGGTAGCTTTCTTGGCAACAGGCTTGGCCGGCGCCGCTTTCTTCTTGGCTGTTGCCTTCACAGGTGCTTTGGCCTTGGCCACGGGCTTCTTCGCCGCAGGCTTGGCAGCCGGCTTGTTGTCGGTGGCCTTGGCAGCAGGTGCCTTGGCATCCTGTACCGCCACCATCGAGGTCGGCGCAGGTGCCGGAGCAGCCTGCTGATACTTGGCCAACAGTGCGACCATGGTGTTTTGTGGGGTCAGCAGCATTTCCACGCGGCGGTTCAGGGAGCGGCCCTCGGCGCTGTCATTGGCCGCACGCGGCATCACCGAGCCCATGCCCTTGAGGGTCAGGCGGTCACGCTGCAGGCCGCTGAGGCGGAAGATGGCCGATACCGAAGCGGCGCGCTCCAGGCTGAGTTTCTGGTTGGCAGCGGCAGCACCGCTGCTGTCGGCATGGCCCAGTACCAGCACGGCAGTCTTGGGGTCACCTTCGACGGTCTTGGCCACGCGGGTGATCGGGCCGAGGGTCATGGGCAACAGCATGTTCGGGCGGTCAGGGTTGTACGAGCTGTCAACCGGCAAGGTTACCGCCAGCACATTGTCGCGGCGCTCAAGCTCCAGCTTGCTGTCCTTGATCGCTTCGCGCAGCTTAGGCTCGTATTCGTCCAGCCAGGCCTGGGTGGCCTTCTGGTCAATTTTCGGCACCACGGGGCCCTTGGCCTGCTTGTCATCGCCACCAAACGGCCACCACCAACGGCTGGCGCTCTCCGATTTGGCGTCAGCCTTGGCCACGTTTTCAGTGACGGCTGCCTTCACTTCCTGCTCGGCGACCTTGTCCGAACCGAAAGGCCACCAGTTGGAGCCACCTTCCTTGGAGCCGTCCGGGGAGTGGCTGGCGCAGCCGGTAACGGCGGTCAGGCACAGGGCGAGTGCTAAGGTTTTATGTGAAGACATCAGCGATACACCATGAAATAGAAAGATATTTTGCCTAGGCACTTCAGGCGTTGGCATTGAGGATAGTCAAAGGGGGTGGGCAATACCCGCATTACCCGATCAAAGGCAACTGGCAAGGACGCGTACCAACTTTTGCGCGCGTGGGTCCATCAGCACATAAGGGCCGAGGGTATTGACCACGAAACCGAAGGCCACATCGTGCTCCGGGTCGGCAAAACCGACCGAACCACCGGCACCGGGGTGGCCGAAGGCGCGGGCGCCGAGGCCAAAGGTGGCGTTGGCCACCTCGGGCTGGTCGAGCATGCAGCCCAGGCCAAAGCGGGTTTGGGTGAGCAAGGTACGGTCCTGACCCAGGCTGTGTTCACGGGTCAGTTCATCGAGCAGTTCAGATTCGAGCAGGCTGCCGTCAAGAAGCCCGGCATAGAAGCCCGCCAGGCTGCGTGCGTTGCCATGGCCATTGGCCGCTGGCTGTTGCATACGACGCCATTCAGGCTTGTTGGTACTGGTCAGGATCGCCGGCGGGTTGGTGAATGCACGGGTCGACAACGCCTCTGGCTCACGCATGGTTACCTGTAGCAAGCGCTGCGCTGCGGCATCCCCCGGGTTGCCTTTGCCACGGGCGATATGCGCCACGCGGTGGAACTCTTCGTCTGCCAGGCCAACGTGGAAATCCAACCCCAACGGGCGGGCGGTGCGGGCCACGATCGAGTCGCCAGGGCCACGGCCATCGGCGCGGCGAATCAGCTCGCCGATCAGCCAGCCGTAGGTGATGGCGGCATAGCCGTGTTCGGTGCCGGGTGTCCACCAAGGTGTCTCGGCCGCCAGGGCATCGACCATGGTCTGCCAGTCGTACAATGCCTCGGCCGGCAGCAGCTCGCGAATCGCCGGCAAGCCGGCACGGTGGCTGAGCAGTTGGCGCAAAGTGACCGACTGCTTACCGGCCTGGGCGAACTCGGGCCAGTAGTTGGTCACCGGGGCATCGAGGGCCAGCTTACCCTCGCCGACCAGTTGCAGGGCGGTGACGGCGGTGAACGTCTTGGTGCAGGAGAACAGGTTGGCGATGGTATCGCTGTGCCAAGCCTGCTGGCCGTCTTTGTCGGCACTGCCGGCCCACAGGTCAATAACGGTTTCGCCCCCCACCTGGATGCACAGTGCGGCACCACGCTCCTGGGGATCATCGAACAACGCGGCAAAGGCTTCGCGCACGGCTTCGAACTTCAGCTCATAGTGACCCTGGATCTGCACCCGCTGTACTCCGTACGACCATGTCCAAAAAAGGTGTGCATTGTTTCAGTAGTTGGGTGTTTTGCAAACTGGCTTGGGCCAAATGGTCGCGACGAACGGTAACTGGCGCTCAGGGCGCCGGTTTCTCCAGCAGCGCTCGCAATTGGCCCATGGCCTGCAGGTTGCTTTTGCGCACGGCGTCAACAAACCCTGGGTACGGCACATCGGTGATGGCCACCAGTCCAAGGTGACCGTTCTCGCCGTCAAGCAGGCGACCGCTGGCCGGCTGATCGAGGTACTGGAACCAGTGGGCGCCAACGATCATCGGTTGCGCCAGGGCGGCCTTGAGGAAGTTGCCGTAGGCCGGGCCGCGATCCTCTTCCCGCGCCAACTCCAGCGGCCCCGGCCAGAACGGCCCGCGATCGCGCGAGCCGAACTGGAACTCGGACACCAGCACCGGCTTGTCCAACTCGGCCAGGCGAGCGAAGTCGTAACCGTCCTGAGGCTTGAGGGTATAGAAATTGAAGCTGAGCACATCGCAGAACTCTGCACAGGCTTTGACCGCTTCTGGCGTGCTGATGGCATAGCGGCCACCCAACAGCAGGTGATTGGGCGCATGCCACTTCAACGAATCGGCAATGGTCTTGAAGTAGGTCTCGGCAAATACCTGTTGGAAATGCTGGTAATCACGTTCGATTTCCGGGTGCTCCGGGTTGGGCAACGGCGCCTCGAAGCCTGGATCTTCCATCAGTTCCCAGGCGGCCAGCTCGATGCCCCAGGCCTTGGACAGCCCTTCCTGGTTGCGATACTTGTCACGCAACTGCTTGAGGAATGCGCGCTTGGCCGGCACGTCGGTGGTCAAGCGCAAGGTGCCGTAGGCCAGGCCGTAACGGGCTTTGGGGTCGCTTCCGGGAGCAGCCCAGGCCAACTCGTTATCGGCGAAGTAACCGATCAGCCAGGGGTCGTCACGGTGATCGCGGGCGGCAATGGCCACTGCACGCTCGGTGGCCATGGCGAAACGCGGGTCAAACGGATCGGGCATGCTGCCCCACCAGTCCATGCCGGTACTGATGCTGGCGTAGTCGCCCACGATCGACAGCGGCACGGTGTATGGCAGGCGCCTGGCCTGACCAAGGGCAGGCTCGCTCCAGTTGCCGATGGTGTTGAAACCCCAGGCCTGCAGGCGGTCGAGCGCGTGCGTCTGCCAGCGGGCCGCATCCAGCACCAGCGGTGGGCAGTTGGCGGGCTGGCCCTCCACTGCGGGCGGGCAGGGTTTGCCATAGGTACGTTGAAGGTTGGCAGCATAGAAGTCGAACCAGCGCCCCTGTTTGAAATTGCGCCCTTGCGACGAGGCATTGCCATCGTCGTTATTGCCCTCGCCATAGAAAGCGGCCAGTGCATTGCCCTCAGCGGGCAGGGCCTTGAACATGCCTTCACGCCCAGCGACATAGGTACGCCCGCCGTCTGCCGCCACGGCGTTTACCCCCAGGGAATAGAAGGGGTGCCCTTCCGGCGTTACCAGGTACCAACGGCCATCACGCTTTTCGGTGCGGAAGAAGCCTTTGGCGGCGAACGCCGGCCCGGCCAACAGGCCGCCGTAAGGGTCCAGCTGCTGTTTGCCGCGCTCTGTCAGCCAGCCCTTGAGCTGTTGCTGTTCACGGGTATCGGCTGCCTTGAGCTGTTCGTCATTGGTAACCTTCTCAGGCCAGTTACCGCGCGTGGACTGGCCATAGGTATCGATCAGCTCATGGTAGGCAGCCTTGTAAGCCTGGTCGTCATCCTGAATGCCGACTCGCTCGATCAGCAGGTTTTGCGCGACCTTGGGGTTGGGAATGCTCAGGCTCACCGAGGCCACCTGCTTGAGGTCGACTGCCCCGGCGCTGCTGGTCAGCAGCAGGCGCTGCCCGCCATAGTTCCAGGGCATCGGCGGGCCGGCACGCATGCCCTGGTTCAACGGTGAACTGGCTGTCAGCGGCACCATCACGGTTTGCGCGGGGCCGGCCGGCAGGTCGATACGGCTGGTCAAGGTGCGGCCATCGCTGCCTTGCACCGTGACATCCACGGTCAGCGCCCAATCCATGGCACTTTGCAGGCGTAAGGTCAGGAACTGCCCGGCGGACCAGTCCCACGCCCCGCCTTGCGGGCTCAGGCGCAGCGTCGGCCGCTGGGCCGGGTTGAACACCACACGCCGCAACACTTCGCCCTCGGCCGTCTGCTCCGCGTTGTACTGCGGCATGCCGGCATCCTCGGTCACCACATTGACCACCGAGGCCGGGCGCACGAAGCTGAACAGCGTCTGCTGCCCGGCCAGCAAGGGCGAGCTGAACAACAGGGCGAAAACGGCGGGCAGGGTACGGCGGACCATAAGGCTGGGGCTCTCCTTCAGGGCCGTCATGGCCCAAGACTGAGTAATGGACAACGCGCCGGAGCAAGTGCTCCGGTGCTCAGGAAATCTCCCGCCGGAACGGCGGCAGCGCATTGAGAATAGCCTTGCCGTAACGCTGGGTGACCAGACGCCGATCGAGCAAGGTGATGACGCCGCGATCCTGCTCGGTACGCAGCAGGCGGCCACAGGCCTGGATCAACTTGAGCGACGCGTCCGGCACGGCAATTTCCATGAACGGGTTGCCGCCGCGGGCCTCGATCCACTCCGACAAGGCAGCCTCCACCGGGTCGTCGGGCACGGAGAAGGGAATTTTGGCGATGACCACGTGCTCGCAGTACGCACCCGGCAGGTCGACACCTTCGGCAAAGCTGGCCAGGCCGAACAACACGCTGTGCTGGCCATCGTCGACCCGTGCCTTGTGCTTGTTCAGGGTTTCCTGCTTGGACAGGTTGCCCTGGATCAGCACCAGCTTACGCCAGTCGCGGTCCAGGCCGTCGAACACATCCTGCATCTGCTTGCGTGACGAGAACAGCACCAGCGCGCCACGGGCATCTTCGACGATGTTCGGCAGTTCGCGGATGATCGCCGCCGTGTGCGCCGCCGCATCGCGTGGGTCGGCCTGCAAGTCCGGGACCCGCAACAGGCCGGCATCGCCATGCACGAACGGGCTGGGGACCACACAGGTGACGGCATCGCGCGGCAAGCCCGAGCGCATGCGGAAGCGATCGAATTTGCCGAGCGCGGTCAACGTCGCCGACGTTACCAAGGCGCCATGGGCAACGCTCCACAGGCTGCGGCGGAGCATTTCGGCAGCAAGAATGGGGCTGGCGTTGACTTCGATGTCGAACATCGCACCGCTTTCGGCCAACGTCAGCCAACGGGCCATGGGCGGGCTGTCTTCCGGGTCTTCGGCGGTAAAGGCCGTCCACAGTTCCCAGTTGCCCTGGGCACGGGTGACCAGGCTGCCGAACAGCGGATACCATTCTTCGGCCTGGTGGCTGGCAATGCCGATGCTCACCTCACCGTCCATCCCTTCCTTGAGCAGGTCGGCCAGGCGGGTGAACAGGTCGTTGAGGCGGGCGAAGCCCTTCTTCAACTCGATGCCCACCTCGCGAATCTGTTCTGGCACCACACCACCCTCAAAACGGTAGCGCGGGCGCTCACGGCCTTCGGTGTCCTCGCTGGGGCGGAAGTCGGCCACCTGTTCGCACAGCGTGAACATGAACTGTTGTTGGGTGCGCACTTCCCGCGCCAGCTCCGGCACCTGCTCGATGTATTTGCCCAGGTCACCGGGCAGCGGGTGCTGGGCCAGAAGCTTGGTCAGGTTCTTGGCCGTCTGCTCAAGCCAGTCGCCCGTGGAACGCAGCCGCGAATAATGGGCGAAGTGGCCGATGGCCTTGTCTGGCAGGTGGTGGCCTTCGTCGAACACGTACATGGTATCGCGCGGGTCGGGCAATACCGCACCGCCGCCCAGGGCCAGGTCGGCCAGGACCATGTCGTGGTTGGTGACGATCACGTCGACCTTGCCCATGCCTTCGCGGGCCTTGTAGAACACGCACTGCTGGAAGTTCGGGCAATGACGGCCCGTGCACTGGCTGTGGTCGGTGGTCAGGCGTGCCCAGTCCTGGTCTTCCAGGGCCTCGGGCCAACTGTCACGGTCACCGTCCCAGCGGTTGCCGGCGAGCTTCTCGATCATGCTGTTGAATAGCTTCTGGCTGCGTTCGTCGACTTCGATACGGAAGCCTTCTTCTTCGAACAACTGGGCGGTGGCCGACTGGGCATGGCCTTCCTGCAGCAGGATGTCTAGCTTGGACAGGCACAGGTAGCGGCCACGGCCCTTGGCCAGGGCAAAGCTGAAGTTGAGCCCGCTATTGCGCATCAGGTCGGGCAGGTCCTTGAAGACGATCTGCTCCTGCAGGGCCACGGTGGCAGTGGCTATCACCAGGCGCTTGCCGGCGGCCTTGGCGGCCGGAATGGCGGCCAGGCTGTAGGCCACGGTCTTGCCGGTACCGGTGCCCGCTTCCACGGCCACCACGGCAGGCTCACCGGCACGCCGGCCTTCATCGTCGCAGGCAATGTCGCCAAGCACCTTGGCCACTTCGGCGATCATCAGACGCTGGCCGTAGCGCGGCTTGAGGCTCTTGGCTTCGAGAAAACGCGAATAGGCGCCCTGAATGGTGGCTTTGAGTTCGTTGCTGATCATGGTCTGCAGGCGCCCGGAGGGCTGGATATATTTTCAGTGTTTCACACGGGGCGGCTATCATACCCCGCTATTGCCCTTTGTGCCGCATGGAGATCCGGATGCTCGCCTTTGCCCTGCCCTACACACTGCATGTTCTAGCCGCCCTGGTATGGGTCGGCGGCATGTTCTTCGCTTGGCTGGTGCTACGCCCGGCAACGGTTGCAGCCCTTGAAGGGCCTGCCCGCCTGCGCTTGTGGGTGGAAGTTTTCCGACGTTTCTTCGGCTGGGTCTGGCTGGCGGTGGCAATCTTGGCGATAAGTGGTATCGGCATGTTGCACATGCGCTTCAGCGGTTTCGAGACCGCGCCTAAGTACGTGCAGGTGATGATCGGTGGCGGGATCGCCATGTTTGCCCTGTTCATGCGCATTCAGGCGTTGCTGCTGCCGGAACTGAAGGCGGCGGTGCTGGCCGAAGATTGGCCAACGGGTGCGGCGGTGCTGGGGCGGATTCGGCGGATGGTGGGTATCAACTTGCTGCTGGGCCTGGCCGTGGTGGCTGTGGCCAGTTCGCGCCTGATGATCTGACAGGTTTCACGCGGTCCCTGCAGGAGCGGCCCATCACGACACAAGGCCACTTCTACAGGGGACAGCGAGGCTCAAAGGGGCTGCAGAATCAGCTCACCCGCAGCGCCCGCCAGGCCGGGCTGGCCCGGCTGGCCCGGTCGCCCATTGGCCCCAGCATCGGTGCTGTACACCAGGCACCCTTTGCTCGCCCCACCTTTACCCGCCTTGCCTGCCGCCCCTGGCTTACCCGGTGCACCGCCATCCAGTCGCACGACAATGCGCTCTTGCGGGAAGCCCTGCGGCACGCTCAGGCGAATACGCCCACCCGGCGCACCATCATGCCCGTTGCCACCATCATCACCATTGGCACCCCGGCTGGCCTGGCCCCAGGTGCAGCCACCGGCCTGGCCGTTGGCACCATCCAGGCCCACATAGCCCGGCGCACCAGCACCGCCACGGGCATCGATCGCTACTCGCTCGGCATCCAGCTCAGCCAGTTTCAGGTCCAGGCTACGGCCTGAACGGGCTGCACGCTGGTAACTGCCCGCTGCCCCCGGTGCACTGAATTCACTGCCTTCGCCCAACCGCGCGCTGCGCGCTTCTATCAGCAACGGGTTATCGGAAGGTGCAATGGCGATACGCGCATCACGCCCCAGTTCAAGTTGGTCGACCTTCAGTTCCGCGAGCGAGGCAGGCAACAGCAGGGTCGCCGCATCAGCGACGCGCAGGTGCGTGAGGTGCACACTGGCTGACTTATCGGGCAGGCGCAACATGGAATTGGCAGCGACTTCCAGGCTTTCGGCCTGGGCAAGGGGAGCGGCCAACATGGCCAGCAACATCAGATTACGCATTACGCGGCGCCTCCTGCGCACGGGGAATGGACATGACATGGAAGATACCCGTCAGCAGGATCTGCAACCGGTCGAACCAGCGGTGGCTGCGCCCACGCAGGCTGCCATTGAAGAACAGCACTTCGAGCAGGTGCAGGCCGAACAGGAAAATACCAGCGGCATTGATCAGCAGATTGAAGGGCAAGGGTTGTGGCATCAGCTGATTGAACAACACCACACCCCAGAAAGCGACCGTCAGGACCTTGCCCAGGCCCAGGATGAACTTCATACCCCGCCCCTATCGATTGTTGTTATGTCGAGACGCCCCGATCGAGCGGGCCGTGCGCGCCACATTAACTGCAATGCCAAGGCAGGCGCCAGCACCACTCAGTTGAGGTGCAGCTCCACCCGTCGGTTGCGCGCGCGGCCCTCCTCGGTTTCGTTGTCGGTGACCGGCTCGCTTTCGCCACGGCCCTGGCTGGTGACCTTGCCCGCCTCCAGGCCCTGGCCAATCAGGTATTCGGCCACGCTGCTGGCGCGGCGTTCGGAGAGCGCCTGGTTGTAACTGTCGGAGCCCACATTGTCGGTGTGCCCGATCACACGGACCTTGGCCACGGTTGGTGAATCGAGTTTCGCCACCAGGCCTTGCAGGCGCTGCTGGGCCGCCGGCGTCAGGTCGGCGGAATCGAAGGCGAACATCACCGCGCCGTTGTCATCGAGGATGATCACCTCGGGCGACGGTTCGGCCACAGTGGCCGGCGGCGCGGCAGGGTATTCCTTCAACGGGCAGCCCATGTGGTCGACCGCCGTATTGGCCGGGGTATCAGGGCAATGGTCGCGGCGATCGAAAATACCGTCGCCGTCTTCGTCACCGTCCTGGGCATAGCAAATCAGCCCTCCGGCGATGGCGCCCAGGGCACCGCCACCGGCGGCCCAGGTAGAACTTTCGATGGCACCCAGGCCACCACCGACCAAGCCGCCCAGCAGGCTGCAGATGGGCCAGGTCCTTTGGTTGAGTGGCGCGCTGCCATCGCTGTGCGTGGCGCAGCCCGCAAGCAGGCTGGCAGCCACCAACAGCGGCAATGCCGCCTTCGACGTCACACTCATGCTGAATGCTCCTGTGTCATTGGCCACGAACGGCTGACCGGCATGAAGACGCGCCCGTGCCACTGCTCAAGGCACGGGCGCACGCCGCTTCACCGCTGGATCTTGATCTCGGTACGACGGTTCATGGCACGCCCTTCGGCCGTAGCATTGTCAGCTACCGGTTGGGTTTCACCGGCACCGACCACCGAAACGAAGCTGCTGCGCGGTACACCGCTCTCGACCAGGTAATCGGTCACCGAGTGGGCGCGACGCTCAGACAGTTTCTGGTTGTAGCTGTCGGAGCCGACACTGTCGGTATGGCCGCTGACGCTCAGCCGGGCAGATGGCGCTTCCTGCTTCAGGCGCGTGGCAATGGTATTGAGGCGCTCTTTGTCGCTGGAGGTCAGACGCGCAGAATCGAACTCGAAGTGCACATCGCGGATGACGATGACTTCTTCCTTCTGCACCACCACTTCCTCGACCACCGCTGCCGGCTCTGGCGGGCATCCGTTGGCATCGACCAGCACGCCACGCGGGGTGCCTGGGCACTTGTCACGGCTGTCCGGCACGCCGTCGCCATCCTCGTCGCCATCGCCATGGGCCCAGCAATAGCCCGCCGCCAGGCCACCGCCCAGCAACGCGCCCCAGCCAGCCCAGCTGGAACTCTCGATGGCGCCCAGGGCGGCGCCGCCTACACCCCCGACGGCGGCACACTTCGGCCAGTCGGTTTTTTGCAAACCTGCACAACCAGTCAACACACTGGTGAGCAGTACCAGGGGTAACGCTGTGCGTACTATGCTC